>ERZ773075.190-NODE-190-length-53190-cov-7.1272_pt1 | contig 53190 bp, 42 predicted proteins | sample MGYA00580614_ERZ773075 | MGnify/ENA primary metagenome ERZ773075 (study PRJEB29015, sample SAMEA2738021) | human oral metagenome | biome: human oral; feature: human-associated habitat; material: dental | place: China | collected 2043 ...
GCTGGCGTCTTGCGGCTGCTCGCCAGGCGCGGGCGGCTCGGGCAGGGGCGGCTCGTCGAGCACTTGCTGGATGCGGTGGATGCTGAGCTTGGCGGCATCAATCAGGTGGTAGAGCACCATGAAGGGCATCATGGCCTCGGCCATGCCCGCGCCAATGAGCAGCGCGGCCACCCACACGCTGAAAGCCAGCTTGCCAGCTGCCAGCCACCAGCCGCCCAGCCACAGCAGCGCCGCCAGCGTGGGCAGGGCCGAGAGCACCGTCATGGAAAAGCGCGCCGAAAAGCCCAGCCGCGCGTACCACTCCTTGAGCACGGCCAGATACGCCGCCAGCGCGGCCTGGTAGCGCCCGAAGCTGGCGCTGCCGCTGTCAAACGTGCGCACCACGGGCATGGCCTGCACGAATTCAACAATGCTGGCGGCCACCTGCTCGCGCGCGGCGTTGTAGCGCTCGTTCATGTTCAGCTCGCTGCTTTTGCGCATGAGCAGGCCCATGACGGCAAAGCCCAGCGCGGGCACGGCCAGCGCCGCCAGCGCCAGCCGCCAGTCCAGCCACAGCAGCGCCGCCAGCGTGATGAGCGGCGCGGCGTAGGCGCGCGCGTAAAGCGGCGTGGAATCGGCCACGAACACATGCAGCGCCTTCACGTCGTCAAACATCACCTTGGCCAGCGGCCCCGCGCCCAGCGCCTGCACGCGCCCCAGCGGCAGGCGGGCCACGTGCGCGGCCAGTTGCGAGCGCAGCAGCACTTCCAGCCGGAAGGCGGCGTAGTGCGACTGGTTGAACGCCGCCTGCCGCAGCACATAGGCCGCCACCGTGCTGCCCAGCAGCGCCAGCATGGGCGGCCAAGGCCACTGCCCCGGCGCGGCCAGCAGCGCATGCAGCACCTGCGCCAGCAGCGCCAGCGACAGCACCGACAGCGCCGCCGAGGCGCAAGCCAGCCCCATCGCAAAGCGGATGCGGCCGCGCACGGGGCCCATGATGCGCCAGGGGTTGTCCGGCGCGGCAGGCGGGGGAGCGGATGAGGAATTGGGCGCAGCCGCCCGCGCGGCGGCGGGCGGGGCTGAAGGCGCAGATAGAGGTGCAGATGAAGGCGCAGAGGTGGGCGCGCGGTTTGGTTCCATTGCTTGCATGTCTCCTTCCAGCAGCAGGCGGCGGCTGGCCACGGGCCGATGCCGCCGCAAGAGCCAGCTCAAAGTCCGTTCCGCAGGCGCGCAAGTGCGGCCTTGGGCGCTCGCGGGGCTTGCCTATCTCCGGCGAGCCACACCGCACGAAACCTGTCCGCGCCTTGCGGCCTGCCCCGGTCCGCAGCCTTTCACGGCCAGACGCTGAACCGGCTCCAAAACAGAGCCATTCTCACCCAGACCCAACGCCCGCGCGGGAAAAACCCATGCCGCAGCCGGAAATTTCCCGCCGTGGCGCATGGGCGAAGCGGCCTTGTTTTCCGCTTCTGAAAAGATAGCGTGATGTCCTGGTGCAGAAAGCGCAGAAGCCTTTTTGATGGCCCCTGAATTCGCTCCTGTTTTTGTGTGCTGATGCGCGGCTTTCGCGCTGGCCGTGAACCCCGCGCTTGCGGCCAGTTCGTGAGCCGGTGCGGCTGACGGCTGCCGCAGGGCTTGCCCGGGCTGCCGGACTGCATCAGAAACAGGAGCGAATTCAGAGGGCTGAAATGGCGCTCTGCGCAGATTCCACTAGGACATCATGCTATGAATGAAGGAGCTAAAAACCGGCTGATTCCGCTTCTGGCGCTGCCTTGCTCCCTGGGCGTTCGCGCGCGGGGCGCTTCTGAAGCGCTTGCCGGATGAACCGGACGGCCGCGCCGGGCCGGTTGCGTCAGGCGGGCGGCTGGGCGCCGCTTTTCGCGCGGCAGGCGGCGCACAGGCCCTTGACTTCCACGCTTTGCGCGGCAAAGCCGGTGTCGTGCAGGGCTTCGTCCAGCGCCTGGGCCACGCGCGGGTCGCTGCACTCAGTGGTGCTGCCGCATTGGGCGCACACCAGCATGACGATGCGCGCGTGCGGCGCGTGCGGGCCTTCGTGCTGGCACAAAACAAAGGTGCTGTTGGCGGCGACTTTATGCGCCAGGCCCTGCTCCACCAGAAAGTCCAGCGCGCGATAGACCGTCATGGGCGCCACGCCCGGCTGGCGGGCCTGCATGTCGGTGAGCAGGTCATACGCCTTGGCCGCGCCGCCCCGGCGGATCAGCAGCGAGAGCACTTCCGTGCGCAAGGGCGTGAGCTGGCTGCCTTGCGCGACGCAGCGCGCCTGGGCGGCGGCCAGCTGGCTTTTCTGCGCGGGGTTGAGCGCGATGGCGCGGCGGCGGGCGGGGCGTGGGGCGAGGCTGCGGCTCATGTGGGAAAAGAGTGGTTTTTTGAAGGGGCGCAGGCCTGGGGGCTGCGGCTACAGGCCGCCCAGGCACACGTATTTCATTTCAAGGTATTCGTCCAGACCGTGCGCGGAGCCTTCGCGGCCCAGACCCGATTGCTTGACGCCGCCGAAAGGGGCCGCTTCGTTGGAGATCAGCCCCGTGTTCACGCCCACCATGCCGCATTCCAGCGCTTCGCTGACGCGGAACACGCGCGCCACGTCGCGGCTGTAGAAGTAGCTGGCCAGGCCGAATTCCGTGGCGTTGGCGGCGGCGATGGCTTCGGCCTCGGTTTCAAAGCGGAACACGGGCGCCAGCGGGCCAAAGGTTTCCTCGCGCGCGCAAAGCATGTCGGCGCGGGCGTGGGCGATGACGGTTGGCTCGAAAAACCGCCCGTGCAGCGCGTGGCCGCCTGCGGCCAGCCGGCCGCCTTTGGCCAGCGCGTCGTCCACGTGCTGCTGCACTTTTTGCAGCGCCGCTTCATTGATGAGCGGGCCGATTTCCACGCCCGGCTCAAAGCCGTTGCCCACCTTGGCCGGGCGCGCGCGCCCGGCCAGGCGGCTGACGAATTCGTCATACACGCCCGCCTGCACGTAAAAGCGGTTGGCGCACACGCAAGTCTGGCCCGCGTTGCGGAACTTGCTGGCAAAAGCGCCCTGCACGGCGGCGGGCACATCGGCATCGTCAAAAACAATGAAGGGCGCGTTGCCGCCCAGCTCCAGCGCCAGCTTTTTCACCGTGGGCGCGCACTGCGCCATGAGCACGCGGCCCACTTGCGTGCTGCCGGTAAAGCTCACATGGCGCACCGCCTCGCTTTCGCACAGCGCCTGGCTGTAGGCCGCCGTTTGCGTGCCGGTGATGACGTTGAGCACGCCAGCGGGCAGGCCCGCGCGCGCGGCCAGCTCCGCGGCGGCCAGGGCCGTCAGCGGCGTGAGCTGCGCGGGCTTGATGACCACGGGGCAGCCCGCCGCCAGCGCCGGGGCCACCTTGCGCGTGATCATCGCCAGCGGAAAGTTCCAGGGCGTGATGGCCGCGCACACGCCTATGGGCTGGCGCATGACCAGCAGGCGCTGGCCGGGCGCGGGCGCGGCGGGCATTTCGCCGCTGGCGCGCCGGGCCTGCTCGGCAAACCACTGCACGAAGCTGGCGCCGTAGGCCACCTCGCCCAGCGCCTCGGCCAGCGGCTTGCCCTGCTCGGCGGTCATGATGCGGGCCAGGTCTTGCCGGTGCTGCATGAGCAGCTCAAACCAGCGCAGCAGCGCCGCGTGCCGCGCTTTGCCCGTGAGCGCGCGCCAGGCGGGCCAGGCCGCTTCGGCGGCGGCAATGGCCTCGCGCACTTGCCCGGCCGACACATCCGCCACGTCGGCCAAATGCCGCCCCGTGGCCGGGTCCGTGACCGCAAAGCGGCCCGCGCCAGAGCGCCACTGGCCGTTGATAAAAGCATCGGTTTTCAGCAGGGCCGGGTCTTGAAGCTGGGCAAGGGGCATGGCGGTTTTCGTCCAGAGAAGGCAAGGGGACAGGGCAAGAGGCAGGAATGGCCCGGATTGTAGAAATCCGCCCCGCCAGGCCAGGCCCGTTTCACGCGCCGCGCCAGCCGCCCGGGCACAGCCTGAAGCCCGCCCAATTTCGCTACCGCTTCAATAGCAGCAAAGCCCGTTGAACCTTGCGAGGAAGGGCATTTTCGGGGCCTTGAATTTGCTCCTGAAAAAGAGCAAAACAAAGGGGGATCAAGCAAGAAGCTCCATGCGCCGCGCCCGGGGCCTGAAACATTTCCGAATGCCTGCATGGTGATGGGGCATTTCCATGCGGCATTTCCATGCGGTTTTTGCCCCGGATGGGCCGGGCCGGTTTTGCAGATATGCCGGGCCGCCCATCAGGCGGCGGCAAAAAAATTCAACCCCGCCGGGGCTGATGGGGTTGAATGGCGGCGCGCCGGGCCGCTGCGTTTCAATTGTTCAATTGAAAGGGGGAAATGAATCAAAAAAAACCCGCTTGCCCCGGCCATATGGCCGCAGTCCATACGGCATGCAGATGATTCAATTCCCCATCAGGCCGTTTGCGCAATATCTATTCCAGCATCAGAAGCGGTGTTGAATGCCGAGGCCGTAGTTGTTTTTGTTTTCCATGCGCAGATAGTCTGCATACACAAAAGTGCGTTTGGACAAAGCATATTTCGCTTCCACAACGCCTTCTGTATATTTCTTGTATTTCTGCGTCACATTCTGGTTGTAAACCTCTTTCTTGCGCTGACGTTGCAATTCAACGGCCAGTGTAATATTGTCAAATTTAACAGAACCGCCAACACTAAAACCAGCCAATTTCATCTTGGTGCCCGTTGGCAACGACACTCCTTCCAAATTGCGAATATCATAATATCCAGCCGACAAAGCAAACATGCCAAAATCATACTTGGCGCCCAAAGCATAATTGGCCTTGGCATCCTGAATCTTGTTGTAGGAAATGCCTGCTGCAAGCGGGCCATTTTCATAAATCAGATTCAGATCATATTTGGCCTTGTTGCCATTATCGCCCTTTGCAATGAAAGCCACTTCAGCGCTAAAGCCGCCAAATACAGGTGTCTTGTAGCTAAATTGACTACTAGAACGATTGGAAAGCCCTACAGCCGCATAGCGTCCCAGGGATGGAGAATAATTAGCAGATCCAACAATGCTCCATGTTGATATAGCGTTATAGCTGGGCGTTTCAGAACGGCCCATTTTGAATTGACCAAAACCGCCCTCCAGCCACAAATTGGCGGCCCGTCCAAAGGTTTCCGCCCTCACGAATTGTCCGCCAGGGGAAGCTGTTGCACCGTCCTCCATATTGACAAATTGCTCCAGTCTGAAACCCACTTTCAGGCCGCCACCCAAATCTTCAATACCCCGAAAACCGATATAACTGGTGGTGTGATTAACCATATCGCCGCTAATCATCCCCGTTTTCTGCCCACTCATTTTCCCAATCCCCACATCCGCCACGCCATACAGCGTGACCGAAGATTGGGCGTATGCAGCGCCGCAAAGCAGCGCCAAAACAGCCAGGGCCGGCAGATTCTTTTTCATTTGGATTTCCTTTCCAATCAAGGTCAATGGTGAATAAACCCTTTGCAGGGCGCGAAAAACGGTGTGCATTAAATCACAGTCTTGTTCATGCGCCAATAGGCCAGGCCCGTAAAAACGCGAAGCCGCGCCGCCATTTGCCCGCGCCCGCGCCAATCTCTTTTCCCGGGCGGCGCCGGGGCCTGCGCGGCAGGTGTTGCGCTTTTTCAACCGGGCCAGGGCCGGAAATCCGTTTGAAGCCTGTCCGCAGGCGCAGGCAGCGCCCCAGTTTCACAGCAGGAACCCGGGCCAATTCAAGGCCCGGGAATCACCCCTGCCGCACGGTTTGGCGGGCTTTGCCGCCCTCGAACAAATAGCGGTATGAGCGACGGTTCTCTGGGAGCGGGCGCTGAAAGGATTCCGGGAAGCCGCTTTCCCGCGCCAGTTTTCAGTGCCGGGCGGCGGCATCCGGGCGTCCGCGCCACGCAAGCGCCCCGCGCGCTGGCCGGGCCGGGCGCCGTTTGCTGATTCAGCTTCTTTATTCGTAGCAGCATGTCCCGGTGGAATAAGCGCAGACGGGCATTTCAGGCCCCGTTGATTTGCTCCTGTTTTTGCTTCATTCTGGCGGGCAGCACGACGCTTGAAAGCACTGCTCTGGCCTTCCGCCGCACCAGGCGGGCGCGGATCTGCCGCTGCGCGCTGCGGCTATTTGCCGACGCGCATGGTTTATGTTTGTTTCAATCGTCGTCATAATCTGCGCGGCGTATCAAACCGCAACCGCCTTGGCGCGCTTGCTTTTTTCTTCAAGGAAATCACAACGTGGACATCACCCAGCTGCTGGCCTTCAGCGTCAAGAACAAGGCCTCTGACTTGCACCTGTCTGCCGGCCTGCCGCCCATGATCCGCGTCAATGGCGACGTGCGCCGCCTTAATGTGGAGCCGCTGGAGCACAAGGAAGTGTTCGCCATGCTCTACGACATCATGAACGACACCCAGCGCAAGGTGTATGAGGAAAACCTGGAGGTGGATTTTTCGTTCGAGATTGAAGGGCTGGCGCGCTTTCGCGTGAACGCCTTCAACCAGAACCGGGGCGCGGCGGGCGTGCTGCGCACCATTCCCAGCAAGATTCTGACGCTGGAGCAGCTGAACTGCCCCAGGATTTTTGGCGACCTGGCGCTCAAGCCGCGCGGGCTGGTGCTGGTGACGGGGCCAACGGGTTCGGGCAAGTCCACCACGCTGGCGGCCATGATCAACCACCTCAACGAAACCGAATATGCCCACGTGCTGACGGTGGAAGACCCGATCGAGTTCGTGCACGAATCGAAAAAGTGCCTGATCAACCAGCGTGAAGTCGGCCCCATGACGCACAGCTTCGCCAATGCCCTGCGCTCGGCGCTGCGTGAAGACCCGGACGCCATTCTCGTGGGCGAAATGCGCGATCTGGAAACCATCCGCCTGGCCATGACCGCTGCCGAAACGGGCCACTTGGTGTTCGGCACGCTGCACACTTCCAGCGCCGCCAAGACCATCGACCGCATCATTGACGTGTTTCCGGCCGAAGAAAAGGAAATGGTGCGCGCCATGCTCTCCGAGTCGCTTCAGGCCGTGATTTCGCAGACGCTGTGCAAGAACAAGGACGGCTCCGGCCGCGTGGCCGCGCATGAAATCATGATTGGCACGCCCGCCATCCGCAACCTGATCCGCGAGGCCAAGGTGGCGCAGATGTACTCGGCCATCCAGACCGGGCAATCGCTGGGCATGCAGACACTGGACCAGAACCTCACCGAGCTGGTGCGCCGCAACGTCATCAGCGCGGCCGAGGCGCGCTCCAAGGCCAAGATTCCTGAAAACTTCCCCGGCTGATCATCTCCGGCCGCCTTCCCGGTTCATCCACTTTCTCCCGCACGCACATGGAACGCGATCAGGCCAGCAAATTCATCAACGATTTGCTCAAACTCATGCTCACCCGCAAGGGCAGCGACTTGTTCATCACCGCCGACTTTCCGCCCGCCATCAAGGTGGACGGCAAGGTCACCAAGCTTTCGGCCCAGCCGCTCACGCCCGCGCACACGCTCACCCTCGTGCGCTCGGTCATGAGCGACAAGCAGGCCGCCGAGTTTGAAGCCACCAAGGAATGCAACTTCGCCATCTCGCCTGCGGGCATCGGGCGCTTTCGCTGCAATGCCTTCGTGCAGGCGGGCAAGGTGGGCATGGTGCTGCGGGTCATTCCGCAGGAGCTGCCCACCATCGACACGCTGGGCATGCCGCAAATCCTGAAAGACGTGGCCATGACCAAGCGCGGCCTGGCCATTCTGGTGGGCGCCACCGGCTCGGGCAAGTCCACCACGCTGGCGGCCATGGTGGACTGGCGCAACCTCAACAGCTACGGCCACATCATCACCGTGGAAGACCCGGTGGAGTTCGTGCATCCGCACAAGAACTGCATCGTCACCCAGCGTGAAGTGGGGTTGGATACCGAAGGCTGGGAAGCCGCGCTGAAAAACACCCTGCGCCAGGCGCCCGACGTCATTTTGATGGGCGAAATCCGCGACCGCGAGACGATGGAGCACGCCGTGGCCTTCGCTGAAACCGGCCACCTGTGCCTGGCCACGCTGCACGCCAACAGCTCCAACCAGGCGCTGGACCGCATCATCAACTTCTTCCCCGAAGAGCGGCGCGCCCAGCTGCTGATGGACTTGTCGCTGAACCTGCGCGCGCTCATTTCGCAGCGCCTGATTCCGCGCGAAAGCGGCAAGGGCCGCATTGCCGCCGTTGAAATCATGCTCAACACGCCGCTGATTTCCGACCTCATCTTCAAGGGCGAAGTCACTGAAATCAAGGAAATCATGAAAAAGAGCCGCGAGCTGGGCATGCAGACCTTCGACCAGTCGCTGTTCGACCTGTTTGAAGCCCACCTCATCAGCTACGAAGACGCCCTGCGCAACGCCGACTCGGCCAATGACCTGCGCCTGCAAATCAAGCTCTCCAGCCAGCGCGCCAAGACGCTTGACCTGGCCGCAGGCACCGAGCACCTCGAAATCATGTAGGCCCCAGCCCGCCTGCTGGCCGGCGCCGCCGCGCCCAAAGGCTGGCAGGCGCTGCGCAACGGGCCGGCGCAGGCCGCCGGGCGGCATCAAAAACAGGAGCAGATTCAAGGGGCGAAAAAACCGTCCTGCGCTGGCTGCGCTAGGACCTCATGCTATGGATGCAGTAGCAAATGAAACCAGTTTTCGCGCCGCCCGCACGCGATCTTTCCGTCCGCCTGCGCCTGGCGTCTTGCCGGAGAGCCTGCTTGCAATCCGGCCCTGAAAAACCCGCGCCGCCAGCGCCTCAACCCCTGCTGCCAGGCAGGCCGCCAGACGGGCGCCGCGCCCTAGAATCCGCCCCATGCCCGACGACGCGCCGCAGTCTTTCAACCTCACCAACCATTTTTTGATTGCCATGCCGGGCATGGAAGACCGCTTTTTCTCGCGCAGCGTGGTCTATGTGTGCGAGCACAGCGCCAAAGGCGCGCTGGGGCTGGTGGTGAACAAGCCGGGCGATGTCACGCTTTCAGACCTGTTCGAGCAGCTGGATCTGCCCCTGCCCAGCGCCGGCATGGGCGCGCGGCAGGTTTACATGGGCGGGCCGGTGCAAACCGAGCGCGGCTTCGTGCTGCACGACCCGGTGCGCGCGGATGAACTCAAGACCGACGAAACGGCTTATTCCTCCACGCTGATCGTGCCCGGCGGGCTGGAGATGACCGTCTCGCGCGACGTGCTGGAAGCCGTTTCCCTGGGCGGCGGCCCCCGGCGGCTGATGGTGATGCTGGGCTACTCCGCATGGGATGAGGGGCAGCTTGAATCGGAGATGGCTGACAACAGCTGGCTGACGGTGCAGGCCACGCCCGACATCATTTTTGACGCGCCTGCCGAGCAGCGCTACGAGCAGGCGCTGGGCCTGCTGGGCTTGCAGGCATGGTCAATCACGCCCGGCGCAGGCCACGCATGAGCGGCGGCGCTTCTTCCCCCGTGGCAACTTCCGCCGTGTCCTTCATGGCCTTTGATTTCGGCCTCAAGCGCACGGGCGTGGCCACGGGCAACCGCATCACCCGCAGCGCCACGCCGCAAGGCGTGATCCGCGCCGAAGGCAAGGCGCGCTGGCCGCTGGTGGCCGAGCGCATCGCCCAGTGGCAGCCCGACGCGCTGGTGGTGGGCGTGCCTTTTCACCCCGATGGCGCGCCACATGAAAACACCGCGCGCGCGCGCCAGTTCGCGCGCCAGCTGCGCGGGCGCTTTGGCCTGCCCGTGCATGAGGTGGACGAGCGCTACAGCACCACAGAGGCGCGCGAAGAAATGCACACGATGGGCGCGAAAGACGTGGACGCGGCCAGCGCCGCCATCATCCTGGAACAGTTTTTGAGGAGCCTTCCATGACCGCAAGCCTGGCACTCGATGCCGAATCGCTCTACGCCGAGCTGCGCCGCGCCGTGCAGCCGCTCATGGGGCCGCACACGCGGCTGGCGGGCGTGATCTCCGGCGGCTGGTGGCTGGCCGGGCGCCTGCATGCCGATCTGGGCCGCGAGGGCGAGCCGGGCGCGGTGTCTTCCGCCTTGCACCGCGACGATTTCGCCAGCCGGGGCCTGAGCAGCAGCGGCCAGACGCGCCTGCCCTTTGAAGTGGACGGCAGCGACATCCTTTTGCTCGATGACGTGCTGCACACGGGCCGCACCATCCGCGCCGTGTTGAACGAGCTGTTTGACTATGGCCGCCCCGCCCGCGTGCGCTTGGCCGTGCTGGTCGATCGCGCCGGCCGCGAGCTGCCCGTGGCCGCTGACGCCGCTGCGGCCCGCGTGGCCCTGCCCGCCACGCAGTCCCTGGCGCTGGCGCGCGATGACAACGGGCGCTTCGAGCTGAACGTGCGCCCGCGCTGAACCTGACCGGCCCCCTTCCCTTCTTCCTGCACTGCCTTGCGCCGCCATGCCAAACACACCCAACCCCCAGCTCAACAAAAACGGCGAGCTGATTCACCTGCTGTCCACCGAAGGGCTGCCGCGCGAAGTCATCACGCACATTCTCGACACGGCCTCGCAGTTCGTGAGCGTGAACGACCGCGAAGTCAAGAAAGTGCCCCTGCTGCGCGGCAAGAGCGTGTTCAACCTGTTCTTTGAAAACTCCACGCGCACGCGCACCACTTTCGACATCGCGGCCACGCGCCTGTCGGCAGACGTCTACACGCTGGACATCGCGCGCTCATCCACCGCCAAGGGCGAAAGCCTGCTGGACACCATCGCCAACCTCAGCGCAATGGCCGCCGACATCTTCGTGGTGCGCCACGGCGAAAGCGGCGCGCCCTACCTGGTGGCGCAGCACGTGGCCCCGCACGTGCACGTGGTCAATGCGGGCGACGGCCGCCACGCGCACCCCACGCAGGCGCTGCTGGACATGTACACCATCCGCCACTACAAAAAAGACTTCTCCAGCCTCACGGTGGCCATCGTGGGCGACGTGCTGCACTCGCGCGTGGCGCGCTCTGACATCCACGCGCTCAAAACCCTGGGCGCGGGCGAAGTGCGCGTGGTCGGCCCCCGCACGCTCGCGCCCGCCGATTTCGCCGCAATGGGCGCGCGCGTGTTCCATGACCTGGAAGAAGGCATCCGCGACTGCGACGTCATCATCATGCTGCGCCTGCAAAACGAGCGCATGAGCGGCGCGCTGCTGCCCAGCAGCCAGGAATATTTCCGGCGCTTTGGCCTCACGCCCGAGCGGCTGCGGCGCGCCCGGCCCGACGCCATCGTGATGCACCCCGGCCCCATCAACCGGGGCGTGGAAATCGACTCCGCCGTGGTCGATGGCGGCCAAAGCGTCATCCTGCCGCAAGTGACTTTCGGCATCGCCGTGCGCATGGCGGCGCTGAGCATCGTGGCAGGCAACGCCGCCTGAAAACCTGTTCGGAAAACAGGCTCTCCGAAGCGCCCGCAACCCCCTCTTTCTTCGCAGCACCATGAAACTCCTCATCGAACAAGGCCGTGTGATTGACCCGGCCAGCGGCCGCGACGAAGTGGCCGACATCGCCATTGCCGCAGGCCGCATCGTCGCCATCGGCAAAGCGCCCGGCAGTTTCACGCCCGACCGGCGCCTGAACGCCGCCGGCTGCATCGTCGCCCCCGGCCTGATCGACCTGTGCGCGCGCCTGGGCGAGCCGGGCAACGAACACGCCCGCATGCTGGAAAGCGAAGTGGGCGCGGCCATTGCAGGCGGCGTCACCAGCCTGGTCTGCCCGCCCGACACCGACCCCGTGCTCGACGAGCCGGGCCTGGTTGAAATGCTCAAGATGCGCGCCGAGCGCCTGCACCAGTCGCGCGTGCTGCCGCTGGGCGCGCTCACGCGCGGCCTGGCCGGCGAGCAACTCACCGAAATGGCCGAGCTGACCGAAGCCGGCTGCATCGCCTTCGGCCAGGCCGATGCCCCCCTGATCAACACGCAAGTGCTGCACCGCGCCCTGCAATACGCCAGCACCTTCGGCTACGCCGTCTGGCTGCGCCCGCAAGACGCCTGGCTGGGCGCAGGCGTGGCCGCCAGCGGCGCCATCGCCAGCCGCATGGGCCTGGCCGGCATCCCCGCCGCCGCCGAAACCATCGCCCTGCAAACCCTGCTGGAGCTGCTGCGCGCCTTCGGCGCCGGCCACGCGGGCAGCCCGCGCGTTCACATCTGCCGCCTCTCCAGCGCCAAAGGCGTGGCGCTGCTGCGCCAGGCCAAGGCCGAAGGGCTGAACATCACCGCCGACGTCAGCATCAACTCCCTGCACCTGAGCGACGAAGACCTGGGCTACTTCGACTCCGCCGCCCGCCTGCTGCCGCCGCTGCGCCAGCCGGCCGACCGCCAGGCGCTGTCCGACGCCCTGGCCGACGGCACGATCGACGCGCTCGTCTCCGACCACACCCCCGTCACCGCCGACGCCAAAACCCTGCCCTTTGCCCAGGCCCAGCCCGGCGCCGCCGGCCTGGAGCTGCTGCTGCCCCTGGCCCTGCGCTGGGGGCAAGCCCCGGGCGGCCCCGGCCTGCGGCGCGCGCTGCAAGCCATCACCAGCGGCCCGGCCCACGTGCTGGGCGCGGCCCTGGGTTCGCTGCAAGCCAGCCTGGGCCGCCTCACCGAAGGCGGCATGGCCGACGTGTGCGTCTTCAACCCGCAAGCGCGCTGGCCCATCGACCCCGCCCAACTGCGCAGCCAGGGCGCAGCCACGCCCTTCGCCCGGCAAGAAGCCACAGGCCAGGTGCGCTTCGCGCTGGTCGGCGGGCAAGTGGCGTTTGAAGCCTGAAAACCCGGCCGCAAGACAGTCCGCAGACGCGGCCGTGAATGCATGAAGCGAGATAAGCCGTCCGCCGCTCTGTTTTCGCTCCTTGATTCATAGCATTGGGTCCTAGTGCAGAAAGCGCAGAGAGGCATTTCGGCCCCCTCGAATTTGCTCTTTTTTTGATGCGCGTTCAGCCAAAACAAATACAACTGCCAGCATGTAGGCGCATATAAGCGCTTTACTGCCGAACGCCTGCCGCAAAGCCACGATGTGCGCTCCCGTTTCACTTGACCCAAAGTGAGTTTTTTCATCACGGCGACAGGCGTTCATTTCCCACCAGCAGCCCCGGCCAGACTCCGCCGATTGGGACGCCGCGCTCTACCTGGCGGCCCGCCGATCTGGTGGTTTCAAAGAACGCCATTTCCATTGACAGGGCGACAGAGGAAATCAATGGCCGCAACATGCTCAAGGGCAAAGACAACCGCTCGGGCGTCACGATTGGCGTGGGCGTGGATCCGGGGCAGCAGGCCCCGGAAGCTTATAAAGACCGACTGCGCAATTTCGGCATCAAGCAAGAGCTGATTGCCAAGCTGGAGCCTTACATGGGGCTGATCCGGGGCCAGGCCATAGAAAAGCTGAAGGGAAAACCGCTGAGCCTGAGCAAACAGGAGGTGGAGCAGGTTGTCGCGGAGATGAAAAATGAAATGCTCAAAGACCTGGTCAGGGAATACGACAGGCTGACGGAGAAAATCGAAGGCCGGAGAGAATTCAAGGAGCTTGCCATTCAGGAGCAGACTATTTTATTTTCGAGAAAATGGCAAGATGGCCATTTGAGAAATTACCAAGCCTCAAAAGACATCGCCCGCTCATTATCATTGGGACAGACTAGGGAAGCGCTTGGCAAGTTAAATGGTAGTAACTATCCAGGGCATGGCGACCGCATCGCCAAAGAGCATGCCTATCTTGAAGCCTGGCTTCATTGCATACATGAAGAAAAACACAAGGTAAAACCTGACGGCGACAAGGCAAAGTAAATGAAAAGAATGCTTTTGGCCACGCTGGCCCTGCTGGCATGCCAGATGCCAGTCGGCGCGAAGGAAGAGGCTTGCCTTCAGGATCGCGGCCTGCTGGAGGGAACCTTTGTTCTGGTCAAAAGCATTCCTGCTGTCTCCATTGGCGAATCAGAACTGGATGGAACTGTTTTCCTTGATGGTCAGAAAATATCAATTGCATATCATGAAGGCAGCTGTGAAAGCTGGCCATCCATTCAGTCCCGAGTGTCAAACTATGAGATGCTGTTTTACCCGCCTTTTGCGAATGAAATGTGCCGTCAGCATCCATGGGAGCACTGGTGCGATAATGACCGGCGAAAATTTCCGCAGAAGCTGATACAGCGAAACATGAAAGTAACCGTCTATGATGCGGATGAAATTGAGTGGAAGGAGGTGACTCGCCTCCTCGAGCCGTATGGTTTCGCTCCCGGCAAGAAAAACTATATCGTGAGTTTCAGTGATGGTTCGGGGCCGTCATATGTTTTTTATTTTTCTGGCCGTGACATCCTGATTAATCTGGCCTATCTTGATAATGCAACGGGCGGGAAATCGCGCTTCACTGATATCGTCCAGATTTTCAGAAGAACCAGCTCCACGGTCAAAACCTGGGATGGCGATTTCCGCGTTCCGGCCGCAAAAAAACCGTCTGGGCGGTGAGCTGGGGCCGTGAAAGCGCGGACCGGAGCGGGGCGCAAGGCGCAGCCGGGCCTTGCGGCCCGGCAAGGATTGGCAAACGCCGCAGGGCGCCCGGTTCTGCGTTTTTCGCATCACGGACAGATTGGGAACAGGCTCCGGGAATGGCTCTTTGCCCTGAAGCCTGCATCCAAAACAGGAGCGAATTCGAGCACGTCAAAATGCCAGTCCGCGCACATTCCACTAGGACCCCATGCTATGAATAGAGGAGCTAAAGATCCTGCTGCATTCCGTCCTGTTCAGAAGTCCATCGTTGCCGAAAGCCGCAGTGTGCGCGGCTCGCCCATGGCCAGGCTGGCGAAGTAGGGCTTGGTCCAGTAGGCGCGGTTGGCCGCGTTGGCCAGCGTGGCGCGCAAGGTGAACGGGCGGCCCGCCACGCGCGTGGCGTAGCGCGCGCCCAGGTCGATGACGGCGCGGCCGGGGATGGACAGCGCGTTGTCCGCGCTGAGGTATTGCCGCGATGCGGCGGCGGCATGGGCCGTGAGCGTCAGGCCCTGCGCGGCGGGCCAGGCCATGCCCGCGTCCCATTCCACGCCCAGTTTGGCCTGCCACCTGGGCACGCCCGTGGCCTGGCGGCCTTCGTGGGCGGCCTGGGCGGCGTGAATCACCTTGGCCTGCGTCCAGGCCAGGCCGCCCATCAGGCGCAGGCCGGGCCGGGCTTGCCCGAAAAAGCCCCATTCCACGCCCCGGTTGCGCTGCATGCCGCCGAATGAGAAGAAGTTGGTGAGCAAGTCGGTGTAGCTGCCGGGCCGCCTGATTTCAAACACGCTGAAGGTGTGCGCGAATTCGCCCAGGTCGAGCTTGAGGCCCGCTTCTTTTTGCCGCGTTTTGAAGGGCGGGAAAGCCTGGCCCGCGTTGGCGGCGGTGGCGGGCGCGATGGCCCCTTGGCTCAGCCCTTCGGCGTAATTGGCGTAAAGCGACAGGCGGCTGCCGGCCTTGTAGAGGATGGCGACAGAGGGCGTGGTGGCGCTTTGGCTGTAGCGCGCGCCCAGCCGCGCGCCGCTTGCGCCGCTGAAGGTGGCGCTTTTCACCTGCTGGCGGCGCGCGCCCAGCGTGATTTGCAGGCGCTCTTGCATGAAGGAGAGCGTGTCGGCTGCGCCGATGCTGGACAGGCGCGTGTCGGTGCGGGTGATGGCCGGGGCGGGGCTGGGCAGCGCCACTTGCGGCCCCCACGCGGGGTGGTAGAGGCTGGTGGTCCAGCCGCCGGGCAGCAGGCCCATGGCGCCGTTGAGGCGGTAGTTTTCGCTGTAGTGCGTGAGCTGGAGCGCGAGCTGGTGGCCCACGGCGCCCGTGTGCAGCCGGCCTTTGAGGCCCGCTTCGGCGGAGCGCCTTCGGGCCGTGTCGGCCACGCCGCCGAAGTTCAGGCGCATGTCGCCCGCTGCGTTGATGACTTGCCCGATGCCCATGAGCGTGTCAAACGCCGTGTGGCTGGCGCCCGCTGCGGCCCAGGCCGTCAGGTTTTGGCCCCAATCGAACTCGCCGCGCAGCATGGCCCCTTTGTCCACGCTGTCGTAATAGGCCCAGGGCGGGTTCCATGACACATCGGGCCGGGGCGGCGCGGGCACGGCCAGGCCGGGCGCAAGCGTCAGCCCGCGCGTCATGCCCTTGACGCGGTCTTGCGTGCGGTACAGGTCGGCCGAGACGCGGGCGCGCCCGCCCGCGCCGCGCCAGTCCAGCCCCAGCGAGGCCAGCGTGGCTTTCTTGCGCTGCGTGTTCACGGCGGTTTCGCCGTTGCGCCAAACGCCGTTGAAGCGCACGCCGAACTGCTGCTGTTCGCCCAGGCGGCGGCCCACATCCACATGGCTGCCGAAGTGGCTGTCCGACTGGTAAATGGCCTTGACGCGCGCCAGCGGCTCGCTGCCCGCGCGCTTCGGAACCAGATTGACCGCGCCGCCCGTGGTGCCCTTGAGCGGCATGCCGTTGAGCAGGGCCGATGGCCCCTTGAGCACTTCCACGCGCTCCAGCATCTCGGGCGCATTGCGGAAGTAGGCGGCCATGCCGGGCAGGCCGTTGAGCATCACGTCGGCCACGAGCGAAGGCAGGCCGCGAATCGTGTAGCTCTCGTTGCTCTCGCCCGGCGCGCCGCTGGCAAACACCGCCGGATCATTGCGGGCGATGACTTCGCTCACGTCGCCCGCCTGGCTGTCTTCCATGAAGCTTTCGGTGTAGGCGATGGTGGAAAACGGCGTTTCCATGAAGTCTTTGCCGCCCAGCAGGCCCAGGCGGGCGCGCGTGGCCACGTGGCCGCCCGCGTAAACGGGCGCGGCGGCAGCCTCCTGCACTTTCACCTCGGGCAGCGTGGCGGGCTGCTTCGCGTTCTCCGCTGGCGCTGTTTGTGCTGTTTGCGCCGTCTGCGCCGATGCGGCGGCCGCCGCCAGCGCCAGGGCGGACAGCAGCGCCCTTTTGCCCCGCGTCGAGTTGGAATGGAATGGCTTCATGTGATGCTCCTGCAACGTGAACGAAAGCAGTCCGTCAGGGCTGCGGACTGATTTAGTTGCATCATATTAAACTAATTCGCATGTGAAGCCTGATTTCGCTCCTTTATCCATAGCGTGATGTCTTAGTGGAATCTGCGCAAAAGCTGTTTTCCGCTGCCTGAATTCGCTCCTTTTTTCGAGGCGCCTCAAGCTGCCGTGGACAATCCGCCCCGCCATGCCGCAGCGGCATGGCCCAGCAAAGAAGGCATTCCATGAGCAACGAGCCGCCAGCCCCCGCGCGGGGCCGCCCCCGCACCCTGACCCGCGAACGCATTGCCGAAGCCGGCATGCAAATCGGCCTGCCCGCGCTCACCTTCACCGGCGTGGCCAGCGCGCTGGGCGTGAGCCACGTGGCGCTTTACAAGCACGTGCCGAATCTGGAAGAACTCAAGCGCCTGGTGGCCGCCGAAATTTTTGAGCGCTGGCAAATGCCCCCGCTGCCGCAAGAGGGCGCAGAAGGCGGCGGCGCGGAGGGCGAAAAGGGTGAAAGCGGCAAGGGCAGCGGCGATCTGGAGGCCTACCTGCTGGCCTTCACCCATTCACTGCGTGAACTGGCCCGGGCGTATCCGGGGCTGGCGCCCTGGCTCATCCGCCGCGCCGCTGCCACGCCCGCCATGACGGCGCGCATTGACGGGCACCACGCCCAGGTGGCGCGCGCTTTCGGCATCTCCAAGGAAGACGCGCGCCAGACGCTGGCGATGGTGGCCTTTCACTGCATCGCCGTGGCCGACACCGTCTGCGCCACGCCTGAAGCGCCGCACGCCAGCGCGCAGGAAAACAGCGCGGACAGGGCCGAGATCGAAGCCGATTTCGAGCGCGGCATGCGCGCGCTCATTGCCGGCGCGCTGCTGCGGCTGGGCCGCACTGCCGCGCCGCCGGATTGAACTGGCCCGCCGCCCGCGCTACTTGCGCCCCCGCAGCACGCGCAGCAGCTCATCGAGCAGCAGGCCCGCCACGCCAGCGGTGATGGCCATGTCGGCCACGTTGAAGGCCGGAAAGTGGCCGTGGTGGAACAGGCCGTTCAGAAAACGCCAGTGAAAGTCCAGAAAGTCCACCACGTAGCCGTGGACCACGCGGTCAATCACGTTGCCAATGGCCCCGCCCAGAATCATGCTGAGCGAAAAGGCGAACAGGCGCTGCCCGCCATGCCCGCGCAGCAGGGCCACGATGAACAGCGCCGCCGCCGCCCCCAGCCCGGTGAACAGCCAGCGCTGCCAGCCGCCCGCCTGCGCCAGAAAGGAAAAGGCCGCGCCCGTGTTGTGCGCGCGCACGACGTTGAAAAAGCTGGTGACGGGCGTGACATCGCCCAGCCGGTAATGGCCCACGATGAGCCATTTGGTGAACTGGTCCAGAACGATGACAAGCGCGGCCAGCAGGAGCCAGAAGGCCAGGCGAGTCGTGTCAGCCGTGGTTCCGGCGCGGGCGGCGGGAGTGTTTTTTTTGGCCATGTGAGGCAAGGACGGAAGAAGGCAGGCGCTTTGTTTGCTATTTTTTCAATAGCTGCCTGCGCAGGTTTCACTAGGACATCATGCTGATTGGGCCCCTTTTTTTCGCTCTTGTTCTTGATGCGCCGGCAAGGCGGCGCGGGGGCATGAGCGGCCTGTTCAAGTCTGTCCGTGGGGGCGAGAAGCGCGGCGTCCGCAGGATGGCCGGGACGCCGCGCCACTGGCGGGGCTGCGGAAATCAGACAAAGGCGCGCTGCTCTTGCCGTGCGCTTTCGCCGCTGATGTTGCCGGCGCAGCGCTGGCAGATGACTTGCGTTGGGCTGACTTCAGGCTCGTAGTGCCAGCAGCGTTCGCATTTGGCGTGGGCGCTGGGGCGCACTTGCACGCCCAGGGCGCTGCCGGGCTGCAATTGCGCTTTGGAGGTGATGAAGACAAAGGGCAGCTCCGCGCCCAGGCTGGCGAGCAGGGCGTGGTCTTCGGGCGCGGCGGTGACGGCGATTTCGGCTTGCAGGGAAGCGCCGATTTGCCCGGCTTCGCGCAGGGATTCGATTTCCTTGTTGGCTACGTCGCGGATTTCGCGCAGGCGCTGCCATTTGGTCAGCAGGGCGTCATCGCCCGCAGGCAGGTTGTGGAAGGTTTCAAAGAAGATGGATTGGCCGGTTTTGCTGATGAAGGGCCAGGCTTCTTCGGCGGTGAAGCTCAAAAAGGGCGCCATCCAGCGCAGCATGGCCTGGGTGATGTGCCATAGCGCCGTTTGCGCGCTGCGGCGGGCGTGGCCCGTGGCGGCGGTGGTGTAGAGGCGGTCTTTGAGGATGTCGAGATAAAAGCCGCCCAGGTCTTCGGAGCAAAAGAGCTGGAGCTTGGCGACGACGGGGTGGAATTCATACACGCGAAAGTGCTGGATGAATTCGGCTTGCAACGCGGCGGCGCGCGTGAGCGCCCAGCGGTCGATTTCGGTCAGCTGCTCAAACGGCACGGCGTCTTTTTCCGCGTCAAAGTCGCTGACGTTGGCCAGCAAAAAGCGCAGGGTGTTGCGGATGCGGCGGTAGCCGTCGATCACGCGGGCCATGATTTTGTCGTCGCCCGCGATGTCGCCGGAGTAGTCGCTGGCGGCGACCCAGAGGCGGATGATTTCCGCGCCCCACTTTTTGAAGGCTTGCTGCAAGTCGATGCCGTTGCCCAGCGATTTGCTCATCTTGCGGCCCTGGCTGTCTACCGTGAAGCCGTGGGTGAGCAGGCCGCGATAGGGCGCGCGGCCATGAATGGCGCAGGAAAGCAGCAGCGAGGAGTGAAACCACCCCCGGTGCTGGTCGTGCCCTTCCAGGTAGAGGTCGGCTTCGGGGCCGCTGTCGTGCGCCAGCGCCTGGTGCGAGCCGCGCAGCACGTGCCAGAAGGTGGAGCCGGAGTCAAACCACACTTCCAGGATGTCGGTGCTTTTGGTGTAGTGCGGCGCGTCTTGCGGGCCGAGGATGTCTTCGGCGCTGGCGCGGCTCCAGGCTTCGACGCCGCCTTTTTCAATCATGTCGGCGGCCTGGTCGATGATTTGCATGGTGCGCGGGTGCAGCTCGCCCGTTTCCTTGTGCAGGAAAAAGGGAATGGGCACGCCCCAGGCGCGCTGGCGGCTGATGACCCAGTCGGGCCGGCCCGCAATCATGTCGCGCAGGCGGGCGCGCCCGTTTTCGGGGTAGAAGCTGGTGTGGTCGATGGCTTCCAGCGCGAGCTGGCGCAGGGTTTTGGGGGCCTTGTCTTTGGTGAAGACGCCTTCGCCTTCGTCCATGCGGATGAACCATTGCGCGGCGGCGCGGTAGATGACGGGCGTTTTGTGCCGCCAGCAGTGCGGGTAGCTGTGTTGCAGCGGGCTGGAGGCCAGCAGGCGGCCGGCCTGGTTCAGCGCCTCGACGATGACGGGGCAGGCTTTCCAGATATTGAGGCCGCCGAACAGGGGCAGCTCGTCCGCGTAGCTGCCGTGCGGCTGCACGGGGTTGAGGATGTCGTCCGTGCGCATGCCGTGGGCCATGCAGGACTGGTAGTCGTCCACGCCGTAGGCGGGCGCGGAGTGGACGATGCCGGTGCCGTCGCTGTCGCTGACGTAGTCGGCCAGATACACGGGCGACAGGCGCCGGTAGCTGTAGGGGCCGCTGCCAGCGTCGGCCGCGTCATGCAGCGGGTGGCGGAAGGCCAGCCCGGCCAGCGCCTGGCCTTTGGCGGTGGCGATGATGTCGCCCTTCAGGCCGTAGCGCTCCAGCGCCTGCTCTACCAGCTTGCGGCCCAGCAGGAGCACGCCGCGCGGGGTGCTGACGAGCGCGTATTCCAGATCGGGGTTGGCGTTGAGCGCCTGGTTGGCGGGCAGCGTCCAGGCCGTGGTGGTCCAGATGACGGCGTAGGCGGGGCCGGGCAGGCTGTCCAGGCCAAAGGCGGCGGCCAGCGCCTGCGGGTTGTCGGCCTCAAAGGCCACATCCAGCGTGCCGCTTTGCTTGTCCTGGTATTCGATTTCAAACTCGGCCAGCGAAGACGCGCAGTCAAAGCACCAATACACGGGCTTGAGGCCGCGATAGACAAAGCCGCGCTCGATCACGCGCTTGAAGGCGCGCAGCTCGTCGGCTTCGTTGCCGAAGTTCATGGTCAGGTAGGGGTTGTCCCAGTCGCCCAGCACGCCCAGGCGCTTGAAGTCCTGCTTTTGCTGGGCGATTTGCGCCGTGGCGTAGGCGCGGCTTTGGGCCTGCATTTCGTCGCGGCCCAGCTTGCGGCCAAACTTTTTTTCCACCGCGTTTTCAATGGGCAGGCCGTGGCAGTCCCAGCCGGGCACGTATTGCGCGTCAAAGCCATCAAGCATGCGCGCCTTGTTGATCATGTCTTTCAGAATCTTGTTGACGGCATGGCCCATGTGAAGCTGGCCGTTGGCGTAGGGCGGGCCGTCGTGCAGCACGAATTTGGGGTGGCCGCAGCGCGCGGCGCGCAAGCGCTGGTACAGGCCGCCGCTTTTTTCGCTGCCTTCCCAGCTGGCGATCCAGCCCGGCTCGCGTTTGGGCAGTTCGCCCCGCATGGGAAAAGGCGTGTCGGGCAGGTTCAGGGTGTCGCGGTAGCTCTTGGCTTGGCTTGTTTGCTTGCTGTCGTTGCTCATGGTGGAGTGAGTCAGGTTTTTTCCGGCCTGAAAGGGCCGCCAGCGCCCGCCGCACAAGCGCGGGCGGCTATCAAAAAATGAATAAAAAGGGGAAACGGATGGGGGAGAGAAGCGGGGCGGGGCCAGTGGCAGGCCGCGTCTTCAGGACGGCCCGCCGCCCCCTCAAATTCGGCCCGTGGCCGGATGGGCCGCTGCCGCTGCTGCCGCTGGATGGCGCTCGAACCACGCGCGCGCCTGGGCGCCATCGCGCGCGATGCCTTCGGCCAGCGCCGCCAGGCTGTGATAGCGCTTTTCTTCGTGCAGTTTCCAGATGAGTTCCACGCAAATAATCTTACCGTAGCCCCCCTCGGGGCCGAGACTGGCAGGCCAGTCAAACACGTGCGCTTCCAGCAGCACGCGGCCGCCGTTGATGTCGTGCGCATCCAGAGAAGGGCGCACGCCCAGATTGGCCACGCCCGGCAGCGGCGCGCTGCCCAGCCCCGATACCCGCACGGCAAAAATGCCGCTGGCCGCCGGCTGCCAGGCGCAGGCGCGGCGCGAAAAGCGCAGGTTCAGCGTGCGAAAGCCGTCTTGCCGCCCCGGCGCGCTCTCGGCCAGCGCGCGCCCCAGCTTGCGGCCATGCACCACATGCCCGCTGATGGCGTAGGGCCGCCCCAGCAGGCTGGCGGCGGCGGCCATGTCGCCCGCCGCCATCGCCTCGCGCACGGCAGTGGATGACACGCGCTGCCCCTGCACTTCGTAAGAGGGCATGCGCGCCACGTCAAACCCGCGCCGCGCGCCCGCCGCTTGCAGCAAGGCGAAGTCGCCTGCCCGCCTGGCGCCAAAGCGAAAGTCGTCGCCCACCAGCACATGGCGCGCGCCCAGGCCCTTGAGCAGCACGTCGTCAATGAAATCCTGCGCGGGCATCGCCGCCAGCGCCGCGTTGAATGGCAACACCACCGCCTGATTCACCCCGCAGCGCGCCAGCTCGGCCAGCTTGTCGCGCAAGGCGCTGATGCGCGGCGGCGCCAGATCGGGCTGCCCCATGGCGGCGGCAAACCAGTCGCGCGGGTGCGGCTCGAAAGTCAGCACGCAACTGGGCACGCCGCGCTGCGCCGCCTCGCTGCACAGGCGCGCCAGCATGGCCTGATGGCCCCGGTGCACGCCGTCGAAATTGCCAATGGTGAGCGCGCAGCCCGGCGCAATGCCCGGATGGCGCAGCCCGCGAAAAATCTTCATAGAAAGGACTCCATCAGCCGCGCCACGGCCTGCGGCTGGTCGTGGTGCAGCATGTGGCCCGCGCCCTGCACGGCCTCAATGCGGCAATCGGGCACGCTGCGCATGCGCTCCAGGTATTCGGCCAGCGTGTACTGGCCGCGCCAGAGCAGGCCCAGGCTGTCGCGCCCCTTTTCATCCAGCGCGTGCGCGGCCAGCACGGGCGCAGTGATGGCGCGATAGGCCGCCAGCGTCTCCTCCAGCCGGAAAAGGTAAGGGCTGATGACCTTGTGCGCCGGATCGCCCAGCACGCGCCACAGGCCCTGCCCGTCCGGCTGCGCCCAATGCCCGGCCAGCCACTGCGCCTTGTCGGCGGGCAGGCGCGGATTGTTTTGCCGCAGGCGTTCGGCCACGGCGGCGGCATTGGCATAAGGCTTCAGCCCCGCCTGGCCCTGATGCAGCCGGGCCAGCTCATCCAGCCACTGCGCCATGCGCGCGGGCGCTTGCCCGGGCGCCGTAGCGGGCAGGCCGAAGCCTTCCAGATTCACCACGCGCCGCACGCGCTGCGGCCGCGCGCCCGCATACAGCATGGCAATGTGCCCGCCCAGGCTGTGGCCCGCCAGATCGACCGGCGCGCCATCCGGCGCCAGCAGCGTCAGCAGCGCGTCCAGATCGCCCAGGCAATCGGCAATCGTGTAGTGGTCCACCGGACCGCTTTGGCGCGTCAGGCCAAAGCCGCGCCAGTCGGGCGCCACCATGCGGCGCGAGCGCGCAAAACCGTCGCTGAAGGCATCGGCCACGAACTGGAACGACGCGCCCACATCCATCCACCCGTGCAGCAGCACCAGCAGCGGCGCGTCCGCATCGCCCGGCGGCGCGCCCCATTCGCTCAAGTGCATGCTGATGTGCCGCAGCGCCACGTGGCGCGAGCGCAGCGGGCGCAAAGGGGTGTAAGCGGATGCGTTCATGGGCGGCCATTTTCCGGCATGGCCTTGCCGCGCCTGGATGGGCATGCAAAATGCGACCCGTTCACGATTTGAAACAGGAGGCCACCATGACACACCTTGCAAGCCTTTCACGCGCCGCCGCCCTGGCCTGTGCGGCGGCTTTTTGCGCTCCGGCGCAAGCCCAGCCGGTCTATAGCGGCTGGCTGTGCTGCACCATGCGGGTCAGCGGCGACTGGATCAGCGACATCAACTACACGGGCAACGGCACGCGGCTGATCCAGGCGGGCACGCCCGTGCAAATCACCGGGCATGGCCGCTACCGGGTGCACATCACCATCAAGGGCGAGCCTTACCGCCTGGGCAACGACTACAGCCGCGATCTGGACGATGCCCAGTTCACCGAGCGCTACATCGTCAGAACCGATCCGGCCAAGGCGCTGGCCCGCTGGCCGCAGAAAGTGCAAGAGGCCATCCGCACAGCCCGGGTGCGCGTGGGCATGACGCGCGAGCAGGTCATCATGGCGCTGGGCTACCCGGTCAGCAGCGAAAACCCTGCTCTGGACACGGACGCCTGGCGCTACTGGCTGGGCAGCTTCGAGGAATACCAGGTGCATTTCAACGCCGCTGGCAAAGTGCGCGAAGTTTCAGGCGCGCCCGGCACGCTGGCGCGCGTGCTCATGCGCTGACGCCTGAGCGCCTGTTCCGGAACGCAGGGGCCGGGCGCAGCGCCTGCGCTCTTGCCAATCAGGGCCAAATCGGCCCCAAGTCCCCGTGGAATCAGCGCGGGAAGCTATCAAAAATGAAGCAAACGGGCAGCAGCCCCGTTCGCCGCGCCCAGGCCCCGCGCCTGGGCGATGACCAGCAGGCCATCGAAGATCAGGCTTTCCACCAACTCGTAGGGGCGCGCCATGCTGGGCAGCATCTTCCAGCCTGCGCCGCCCGTCATGACGCACGCGGGTTCTTCCCCGCAGCGCGCGCGCAGGTGCTGCGCCATGCGCTCGCAAGCGCCTGCGATGGCGTAGGTGCCGCCGCTGGTCAGCCCGTCGCTGGTGTTGGTGGGAAATTCGCACACTTCGCCCGTGGGCACGTGCAGGCCGGCCGTGCCCGATTCCAGCGCGCGCAGCATGATGCCGTGGCCCGGCAGGATCAGGCCGCCCAGAAAGCGGCCTTCGGCGTCAATGGCTTCCACCGTCACGGCCGTGCCCACCATCACCAGCAAAATGGGGCGCGCCCGGCCTTCCCGGGCCAGCACATGGTGGCGCGCGCCGATCATGGCCACCCAGCGGTCAGCCCCCAGCCGCGCAGGGTAGTCATAGCCATTGATCAGACCCGCCTCGGCGCTGCTGGCCACCACCCAGTGCGGCTCCACGCTCCAGATTTCCATCTGCTCATGCACGCGGTGGCGTATGGCCTGCCCGGCCACGATGCAGCCCAGCATGGACTGCGGCTCCGGCAGGCCCGCCCAGCCGGTGTCAGCCAGGCGGTCGATCTGCTCCAGAAATTCCACGCCGCGCGCCAGCGCCTGCGCGCCCGGGGCCGGGCGCTCATACAGCGTCCACTTCAGACGCGTGTTGCCTACATCAATGGCCAAAAAACTCATGGGCCGCGATGGTAGCGGCGCAAGGCACAATGCCCGCTTCTCTCACCCCAAGCAAAGGAGCACTGATATGGGACTGTTCAGCTTCATCAAGGACGCTGGCGAAAAACTGTTCGGCAGCAAGGAAGTCGAAGAAGCCAAGGCCGCGAACAACACGGCCACCCTGGACGATCTCAATGCCAAGGCAAGCGCCGCCATCAAAACCTACATTGAGCAGCAAAGCCTGGGCCTGACAGACCTGGCCGTCCGCTTTGACGGCGCCAGCGGCAAAGTCACCCTCACGGGCCAGGCTCCCAGCCAGGCCGCCGCAGAAAAGGCCGCCTTGGCGGCAGGCAACGTCGGCAGCGTCAGCAGCGTGGAAAACGGTTTGCAGTTCCCGCAGGAAAAGCCCTCGCAATTTCATGACGTGGTCAAGGGCGACACCCTCTCAGCCATTGCCAAGAAATACTACGGCGACGCCAGCAAATACCCGGTGATCTTCGAGGCCAACAAACCCATGCTCACCCATCCCGACAAAATCTACCCCGGCCAGAAACTGCGCATTCCGCCGCTCTAAGCGCCTGTCCTCAAAGAGAGAATTTACGGCAAACGATCGTCATGTATCCAAGTGACATGACCGACGAACAGTGAGGTGCAAAAGCGCTTTCCGGCAGGTAACGCGCAGGCAGACCCCGGGTACGCAGCGCCCGGGACATGATCAACGCCATCTTTCATGTACAAGCCACGGGTTACCAGTGGCACGCACTGCCCAAGGACTACCCGCCCTGCAAACAGGTCTGCAACACCTTTGCCCGCTGGCGTCAGCGCGGCGTATGGGATGCGCTGCTGGCGCTGCTGCGCCAGCAAGTACGCGCCAAGCCCAGCGTGGCCATCATCGACTCCCAATCGCTCAAGACCGTCTCAAAAGAGGGCAGCACGGATATGACGCAGGCAAAAGAGTCAAAGGGCGCAAGCGCCACATAGCCGTAGACACAATGGGGCTGCTGCTGGCCGTGGTGGTGCATTCAGCAGGTATTCAGGACCGGGTGGGCCTGGGCTTTGCTGATCAGGCTGTTCTTGTACTTTGAGAGTCTGAAGACCATCTTTGTCGATGGCAGCTACTCGGGCAGCCTGATCAATTGGGCGCTGAGCATGTTTGGCTGGAACATGCTCTAGAAGAATGAGCAAGGACTACGAGGTCAGCGTGGCTTCAGCCGAAGCATTCGTGAAGATTGCTTGCATTCGGCGCATGGTCAGGCTGCGGGGATGACTTTGGGGACAGTCTCTCAGGGCGAACTTGTCTGCTAGAGATCATCAGAAACAGGAGCAGATTAAAGGCATCAAAAATGCCTTTCTGCGCTCTTTTCACTAGGACATATTGCTATTTATAAAGGAGCAAATAAGCTTCTTTGTCCAGCGGTTTCAAAAAGCGGAAGCGGCCTTCGCGCAGGCGCTTTTCGGGCTTCGTCCGGGGCAGCCGGGCTGCATCCGGCTTGCCTTGCGCTGTGGCCGCATCTCACAATGCGGGGCCAAACCCAAGAAAGGAAATGCCATGCCCGCTCTCCGCCTTGCTTTTTCTCAATCTGCTGCGCGCTGGCTGCTGGGCGGCCTGCTGGCGAGCCTGGCCGCAGGGGCCTGCGCCGCGCCTGCCCTATCGGCTGAACCGGCTGAATCCACCGCCATTGATGAAAGCGCGCTGGAGCAAGCCGAAGCGCAGTGGAAGCGCGAGGCCGCCCAGGCCCTGCGCGAGCACGCCAAGGCGCTGGCTGCGCGCGGCGGCTCGCGCAGCCAGCTCATGGCGATGTATGTGATGCGCGCCATTGGCGCCACCCCGCTGGACCAGAGCCAGTCCGCCAGCGACAGAGAAAAGCAGCGCCAGTTCTACCAGCAGGCCGTGCGCGAGGGCCAGCCAGCCGAACCAGCGGCGCTGTGGCTGTCGCAAGGCCTGTGCGCTGGCAAAAAAGCGCCTGCTGACAAGCCGGGCGCCGCCGCGCAGCCCGGTGAATTTCGCAGCCTTCAGGCCAATTGCGACCCGCAAGCGCTGCTGGAGCGCCTGGCGCGGCAAGAGCCGGACAACGCCGCGCCTTGGCTGGCGCTGGCCGCGCTGCACCCCGAAGGCAGCACCGGGCGCGAGCAGGCCCTGCAACGCGCCGCCGAAGCCCCGAGGGCGCTCTTTTACGAACGCCGCCTGGGGCCGCTGCTGCAAGAAGCGTTTCAGAACGTGGCCTGGCCCGAGCCGCCCAAACAGCTTGAACTGGCGGGCCTGTTCCTGCCGGACTCCTTCTTGACCCTGAGCGAAAAGGAGCGCGTTTCAGACACCTACGCCGTGGGCTTGTGGGCCGCCGTGCCCTACCACGGCATCATGGAGATGCGGCAGATGTGCGGACAAACCGGCCCGGCTGGCCGCAAGCCGCCTGCCGCCGCTACCACGCCCTTGCGCCAGCAGCAGTGCCGCGCCATTGCCGCCCGCGTGGCTGCCGAGCCGGACAATCTCGTGCTGCGCCAGACGGTAGCGCTTTTCCTGCTGGTTCAGCTCACCGAAGGCGAGCCGCAACAGGCCCGCTGGAAAGAAGAGCTGCGCCAGCGCCGCTGGCTGATGGAAGGCTGGCTGCCCGCCTATTCATACAAATACGACTTGCGCGCCACGCTGCTGCGCCCTGAAGCCGAAGTCATGCGCCAGCGCCTGCGCGAAGCGGGCCAGCCCGAAACCGCGCCCGCCGGCTGGCTGCCTCTGAGCGAGCGCAAGGCGGCCAGCGGCAAGGCGGGCGGTTGAGCGGCCGCGCCTTCAAGCGCGGGCGGGGCATTGAAAAACAGCCGCGCAGCGGGCATGTAGAGGCCCTTGCCTGCACTGTCTGGCCGCAGACAGGCGCTCAAGGCCCCATACTCGGACCGTTTCAAGGAACCACGATGCGCACTCTTTACGACTCTGAATCCTTTGCCGTGCTGCACCTGCTGTCAGACGTGCCGCACGACGGCAGCCTGCCCGAGGATGCCCCCCGGCTGGCCCGCCACGGCTTCGAGATTGTGGACAAGCGCTCGGGCAAGGAGCTGTATCTGGACGGGCTGTGGGCCGAGATGTTCCAGCAGCGCATTGAAGCCTGGCAGGAGAGAACGCCCACGCAGGAAGAGGTGGAAGATGCGCTGGAGGGTTACGCCGAGCTGGCGCAGAACCCGGTGATCGTGCATTGAGCCGGGCGCCCGCCCGCCACAAAAAAACGCCTTGCCGAGGCGTTTTTTTGTTTCAGCATGACTCCAGCCCGGCACTTCGCTGGACTGCGCCGAAGCCTGCTACAGCAGGTTTATCAATAACTTAGGCGAGTTCAACATATGCCGGTGCTTTCCGAAACTTGACCCGGTTTTCCCTCGCGCGGCTCCCATGCGGCTCTTGGAAACCGGGGTTTCCGAGGAGTCATCATGGCAAAAATCAAGCTCACCAAGACCGCCGTGGAATCGGCACAACCCCAAGCCAAGGCCGTCGAACTGCGGGATACCGTGGTGCCCGGCTTCCTGTGCAAGATTACTCCGGCGGGCCGCCGGGTGTTCATGCTCCAGTACCGCACGAACGCTGGCGAGCGCCGCAAGCCAGTCTTGGGCCAGTTTGGGGAACTGACCGTCGAGCAGGCCCGCTTCATGGCGCAGGAGTGGCTGGCCGAAGTGCGCAAGGGCGGCGATCCGAGCGCGGCCAAGGCCGCCGCCCGCAAAGCCCCGACCATGAAGGAGTATTGCGCCACCTTCATGGAGGACTACTCCAAGAAGCGCAACAAGCCCAGCACCCAGCGCGGCTATCAGGGCGTCATCGACCGCTGCATCATCCCCATCATGGGCCGGATGAAGGTGCAGGACGTGAAGCGCCCGGACGTGGCCGCGCTGATGAAGAAGCTGGCCTACAAGCCAGCCGAGGCAAATCGCACCTTCGGTGTGCTGCGCAAGATGTTCAACCTGGCCGAAGTGTGGGGATTGCGCCCGGACGGCACGAATCTGTGCCGCCACGTTCCGATGTACCCGCCCGGCAAGGAAACCCGGCTGATCGTGGATGATGAACTGGTGCTGCTCTTTCGCTACCTGGAGAAGATGGAGGCGGGAGAGTTGGAACTGGAAAAAACCGAGAACTACGTCATCCCTCTGGCGATCCGCCTGCAATTCGAGTTCTCCGGCCGTCGCTCCGAAATCTGCCCACTCGAATGGGATTGGCTGGACTTCGAGAGGCGGCGCGTGGTGTGGCCCGACAGCAAGACCGGCGGCATTTCCAAACCCATGAGCGAGGAAGCCCATCGGCTGCTTTCGACAGCTCCGCGCCGGGAAGGCTGCCCCTACGTCCTGCCATCGCCCAACGATCCGGCCAAGCATCTGACCCACGGCGAGTATTACGGCGGTTGGTGTCGGGTGCTCAAGGCTGCTGGCGTGCCCCATATCGGCACGCATGGCATTCGCCACCGCGCCGCGACCGACATTGCCAATTCGGGCGTGCCGACCAAGGTAGGCATGGCGCTGACGGGCCACAAAACCGTGGCGATGTTCATGCACTACGTCCACACCGAGGACAAGCCGGTGCGGGATGCGGCCGATCTGGTGGCGAGTCGGCGGTTGGCAATCAGTGGCGCGTCGCGCCCTACGGAAGCCACGGCGTGACCGGCGGCTCCCATCCCGCCTTTCCCGCCCCGGTTGTCGTGTCGCTGTCACGCCAATCGGGCATGCCGCCCCTTCCAGGGTGGCACCACGGTAAGGGATTGAAAAGTGTGCCCGTTACGGGTATAGTTTGGAGGTGCGAGATGACGCACATCCTCAAGCGAAAGGATTTTGCGCGGTGGCAGGCGGGCGAAAAGCTGTCCGATGCCGCCTTGTGCAAGGCAGTTCAGGAGATGGAAAGCGGTCTGATTGACGCGGACTTGGGCGGCTTCCTCTACAAGAAGCGGGTTGCCCGCCCCGGCGGCGGCAAGAGTGGCGGCTACCGCACGCTGCTGTCGGCCCGGATCGGCAGCCGCTACGTGTTCCTGCACGGGTTCCCCAAGAGCGACAAGGCGAACATCACGCAGGACGAGAAGAAGGCGCTGCAGTTCGCCGGCAAGGTGTTCCTGGAACTGTCCATCGAGGCTTTGGCTAAGGCGTTGCAGTCGGGCGTGTTATTAGAGGTGCATTGTGAGCAAGATCATTGAATCCCTGCGTGGCGACCTGGCCGCGCTCCACGAAGCGGGAGCGATCAGCAAGGTGACGATGCGCGAGTTCGACGCGATCTGCCCGCCGCCGGTGCGGGAGTTCAGTGCTGTCGACATCAAACGCCTGCGCGAAGCCTTGAAGTTCAGTCAGCCGGTGTTCGCGCTTCATTTGCACACGTCGGCCTCGACCGTGCGCAAGTGGGAGCAAGGCGAAACCCATCCCACGGGGCCGGCCCTCAAGCTGCTCAACGTCATCGCCGACAAGGGCTTGCAGGCCATCATCTGATGCCTGACGAGGGAGACAGGCATTGGCGACGCGAATTACCCCTTTCAGTTCTCAGCATCTTGAAGCTGCGTGCCGCGTGCTCGCCGATACCGAACGCGGTCTGAGCGGCACACAGATCAAGCGGCTACTGCAGGAAATCGAGGTTGCCGACACATCGCCCGGCATCGCCAAGTGGAAGCGGTTGTTCAATGCGTTGGACGACGCACAAAACCAGCACCAGATTGGCAACCATCTCATCATGTTCATCAACCGCGCGATGAACCCGGTGAACTACGCCCGCGATCCCGCGACGTTCGCCTGGCGGCGCGACGAACTCAATGTCGTCCTTGCCTTCTCCGGTTTCTACGTGCGCGACGACGGCAAGGTCGGGTACGCCGACAAGGCCACGACGCTTGATGCCGCTCGCGCCCGCGCGGGACGACTCAAGGCCGCGCTGGAAAGCCGCGTCGTCCATGCGGAAGTGCTGAACTACTGCCGCGCCGAGTTGGTGGACGAAAACTACTTCCATGCCGTGTTCGAGGCAACGAAAGGTGTTGCGGAGCGGATTCGCCTGTTGTCGGGCCTGAACGGCGATGGCGCGGACTTGGTGAACAAGGCATTCGCAGGCCAGCAACCCGTTCTCGCCTTGGGACCGCTCACCACCGAGTCCGAAAAGAGCGAGCAGAAAGGCTTTGCCAACTTGCTGATCGGCCTATTTGGTGCCGTGCGCAATCCGCTGGCCCATGCGCCCAAGACGAATTGGCCCATGTCCGAACAGGACGCACTGGACATCCTGACGCTGGTATCGCTGATTCACCGCAAGCTGGATGGCACCACGAAATTAGCGGCCGTATCGCCGTAAGGGAGAGACAGGAATGGACGAGGCGATCGTTGTCTTCTCTCGAAAAGGGATTTTCCAGACCACGATCGCCGCGCGCGACGTTCGCAGTCGGGAACATGCGCGCAAGCTGTGGCCCCTGGTATCTCCCAGCGCATCACGGCAGATGGTGACGTGGGTCAGCCCTTCCTTCGAGAGTGGGAAGTTGCGTCGGCGCTCCCATTTCCGGGTGCTTCCCACCCAGCACACCTTCAACCCCAAAGCGCACTTCGACGATGAAGAGGCCAGCCGGTGGCGCGCCGTGCAGGAAAGCCCTGAACACCGGCGGGCGAAAGAACTTGTCGCGGCTGAACTCTCACGACGCCTGCATGCCGGGCTTGCGATGCCGTGGGCGTTCAAGGATGCGGATGCGTCGGACTATCCGCTGGAAGGCAACTTGTTGCTCGGCGCCGACCAGGTGGCAACCGAGCATCCCCTGGAGACGCCATTCGGCAGCACATTCCGGCTTGACGTGGCTGTGCTCGGGCCGCCGGTCCAGGCCGAGCCGATGGTGCTGGGCGGCGTTGAAATTGAACTCGGCCACGCCTTTGACGGGCGGAAGGCGCTGATCGGAAAGTCGCTAGGATTCCCGCTGATCTCCATCGACATCACCGAGATGACACTGGACGAACTCACGCCCGAGTGGGCACAGCGGGTACTGACCGCAACCACGCGGAGCCACGAGCAAGGACGCCGGCAGACCTACATCTATCTCCACGACCTGCTGTACCCCCTCTACGCGCAATTGCCGGCGTTTCTGGATGACGAGCAACGCCATCAGTTCCTTGTGTTTGCCGACGATGAGACCTTGAACAAGTTGGTGCGCTGGATGAACCTGCTCGCCGAAAAGCTGGAGTACCCGAAAGGTACGGTCGCCGTTGCCCTGGTCAATGGCAAGAACGAACAGTCGCGTAAGATGCTGGAACGCGCGGGACAGGTCGTTGGCCCCGACTGGAGTGAGTTCAACGGCCAGCGATGCCTACGGCTGACCCTGCCGCGCCCCAAAGGCCCGGCGGATCTCCAGGCCCATCGCTTCCACATGACGATGGCGCGCATCCTGCTGTCGCACACTGACGCACTTGTTGGCTACAAATATTGCAACGGCGTCGACAACAACCATCCCGAAGAAGACGTGTGGATTGCGCATCGCTGGATCGCCGACCTGAAAACCCATACCCAGCACCGCGTATTGCCAAAGCGGCTGGCCGAACCGATCAACAGGTTGATCGCAGTGGTGTCGGACCTGCATCGGAATCACACGGCCGCCAGCCAAGAGGCGTGACCATCCTCTGTCGGAAGTCAGCCGATAGGCAAGCATTCCTGCGGAGTTATGCGCCTTTTTTTGTGGGCGCGCGGCGCTTGCGGCGGGTTGGCGAAACAGGCGTCCGGAATGGATCGCCCTGGCCGGAAGGCATCAGAAACAGAAGCAAATTCAAGGCGGTCAAAATAGCGTTTCGCGCAGTTTCTACTAGGACGTCATGCTATGGATAGAGGAGCGAAACAGCGCCCTGCTTTGCGCCTTGCCCGGCTTGGCCGCGCCAGCCTGACCACGCGCATGCCCGTTCGCTTTTTTCGCGCTGGCGGGCGGGCTGCGGGCGCGCTTTCAGCTGAACAGCCGCCGCGCCACGGGCGAGCCTGCGGGCAGCTTGTGTTTGACCAGGGCTTTGTAGAAGGTGCGCAGGCCCGCGCGGATTTCCGACATGGCCTGCTCCGAGAGCGCATGGCCTGCGGGGTCGGTGATGATGCCGTCCATGGCTTGCGCCAGCGCCGAGGCGGCTTGCAGCAGGCTGTCAAAGGCGTTTTCTTCCGGCGCGACCTGGGGCACATCCAGGCTCAGGGCGATCTGGTGCAGGGGGATGTTGTCTTTGTTGTCGGACAGGGCTATTTGCGGGTCGTAGCTCAGCTCCACCAGATGCGGCATGCCCGCCTTGGGCGAAGGCAGCACCATGCGGCCTGCCACGGCCCCGGCCACGAAGCCCAGTTTGGCGGCCTGCTGGTTCACGAAGCCCAGGCTCCACGGCGTGGCGCGCGCGCGCAGGTCCAGCACGAGCTGCATGTCGTGTTCGGAAGCGAATTTGTCCAGTTCCTTGGCGCGGGCCACTTCTTGCAGCATGTCGGGGCTGTCGGCCGCGCCGCCGATGGCGTCGGCGAAGGCCTGCGTCTTGATGACGAATTCGGAAAATTCCACCTGCGTGAGCGCGCCAGCGCGGTTGGCCAGCTGCACGCCGGCGCGGCAGGCGTCATAAAGCCAGCCGTGCTGGGGCGGCTCCCACTTGCCGGTCATGCGATGGTGCGCTTCGATCGCAAAAGGCTTGCTGCCAATGCGGTGCGTGGCGGGCAGGCGGGCCATGAGTTCTTCGCCGCTCACGGGCGCGTCCAGCGCGATTGGAATGATGCTGTCGATGCGCTCGTCCAGCCGCCCTTGCACGGGGGGCGCGGCGGGCAGGCTGGCGGCATCCAGCGCGGGGTCGGCGGCTTCGCCGCTTTCTGGCGGCCCCTCAGGCTCCAGCCGCTCGGCCTGCCGGGGCGTGTTGCGGCGCACCACCCAAGCGTTGTAGGCGATGATGCCCAGCAATATCGCGCCGCCCGCAAGGGCCAGCCCAGCTTGCAAAGAGTCCATGGGGTTTCAAATGCTTGAGGATGTTTCCGGATTCTAGGGGCGGGCCTGCCGCCGCACATTCGTCATGCAGCGCGGCAGACGAGGCGGTTTGGCAGGACGGGCTGGCAAGGCTAGAATCGCGCGTTTTCTTCTTCCCGCCCGCCCGCGCCTAGCAGGCGGGCTTTGTTCGTTTGCAGGCGGATCATTGTTCAAGCCTGCCCGTTCTCTGGAAAGCCTCACTATGAAAATCGCCCAGGAAATCCGCGCCGGCAACGTCATCATGCACGGCAAAGATCCGATGATCGTCCTCAAGACCGAATACGCCCGGGGCGGCCGTGGCGCGGCCACGGTGCGCATGAAGCTCAAGGCCCTGCTGGGCAACATGGGCGCCGAAGTCGTGTTCAAGGCTGACGACAAGATGGAGCAGGTCATTCTCGACCACAAGGAATGCACCTATTCCTACTTTGCCGATCCCATGTACGTTTTCATGGATGGCGAGTTCAACCAGTACGAAGTGGAAGCCGAAAACATGGGCGACGCGCTGAACTACCTGGAAGACGGCATGTCCTGCGAAGTGGAGTTCTACGACGGCAAGGCCATTGCCGTGGAGCTGCCCACCACCGTGGTGCGCGAAATCACCTGGACGGAGCCTGGCGTCAAGGGCGACACCTCCGGCAAGGTGCTCAAGCCCGCCAAGATTGCAACCGGTTTTGAAGTGGCCGTGCCGCTGTTCGTGAACCAGGGCGACAAAATTGAAATCGACACCCGCACGGGCGAATACCGCAAGCGCGTGTAAGCCGCCTGCGCGCTGCTTTTGCGCCGCTTGCCAAGCCCCTTGCCGCTGAAAGCAAGGGGCTTTTTTCTTGCCGGTGGCATGGCCGCTTTGCTGCCCGATCAGCGCGCAGACGCGCCCTTACCATCGCCGCCCATGCAATCCACACCAGACCTCAGAGACGCCTTGCGCCACTCAAACGCCATTGCTTCCTTGCCGGAAGACGATCTGCTCAAGGCCGAGGCCTACCGCCTGGCTTTTGACGACCCCGAATTTCTCTCGCGCCGCGAAGCGCGCGGCATCCGCTTTCAGCTTGAAATGCTCAAACCCGATCTGGGCATGCAGCAGGCGCACGTGCATCACACCATCGTCGTGTTTGGCAGCGCGCGTTTTCTGCCGCCGGACGAAGCCGCCCGCCGCCTGCAAGCCGCACGCGAGAAGGGCGACGCCCAGGCCATCACGCTGGCCGAGCGCGCCGTGCGCACTTCGCGCTACTACGAACAGTCGCGCGAGTTTGGCCGTCTCGTCGCGCGCTACGGCCTGACGCAGCCGCCCGGCGAGCGCTTTTACATCTGCACGGGCGGCGGCCCCGGCGTGATGGAAGCGGCCAACCGTGGCGCACACGACATGGGCGCGCCTTCGGTGGGGCTGAACATCACGCTACCGCACGAGCAATCGACCAACCCCTATGTTTCGCCGCATCTGGCCTTCAAGTTCCACTACTTCGCCTTGCGCAAGATGCATTTCATGATGCGCGCCAAGGCGATGGTGGCCTTTCCGGGCGGCTTTGGCACGCTGGACGAGTTGTTTGAAGTGCTCACCCTCGTGCAAACGCGCAAGGCCCAGCCCGTGCCCATCATTCTGTTTGGCAGCGACTACTGGAGCCGCCTGCTGCACCTGGACGTGCTGGCCGAAGAAGGCGCCATCTCGCCCGAAGACCTGGAGCTGTTTTGCACCGTGGACGAGGCCCAGGAAGCCTGGAACCAGATCAGGCGTTTCTACAACCTCTAGGCCGGTTTCAACCGGTTATTTCAGGCTATACTTTGCAGCTTGTTCGGCGTGTAGCGCAGCCTGGTAGCGCACTTGCATGGGGTGCAAGGGGTCGCGAGTTCGAATCCCGCCACGCCGACCATCCCCACACCCAAAGCCGCCAAAGCCATGCGCTTGGCGGCTTTTTTTCGCCCCTTTTGATACATCTTGCAAATGACGACACCGCTTGACATCATCGTTCTGGCTGCGGGCAAGGGCACGCGCATGAAAAGCCGCCTGCCCAAAGTGCTCCAGCGCCTGGCCGGGCGGCCCATGCTGGGGCACGTGCTGGATGCAGCCGCGCAGCTGGGCGCGCGCCGCTGCGTGGTGGTCACGGGGCATGGCGCGCAAGAAGTGCAAGCCTTTTGCGCCGAATGGCACGCGCAGGCAAGCCAGCGGGCGGGCGAGGCGGGGGCAACCAGCGCCATGCAGTGCCTCACCGCCTTGCAGCAGCCGCAGCTGGGCACGGGGCATGCCGCGCAGCAGGCCCTGCCCTTGCTGGATGACGGCGGCATCACCCTCATTCTCTCGGGCGATGTGCCGCTCATTCAGCCCGCCACGCTGGGCGCGCTGGCCCAGGCGTGCGGCGGCCGGCGGCTGGCGCTGCTCACCATTGACTTTGAAGACCCCACGGGCTATGGCCGCGTCATCCGCAGCGGCGAAAGCGTGCAGGCCATCGTGGAGCAAAAAGACGCCACGCCCGCCCAGCTGGCCGTGCGCGAGTGCTACAGCGGCATCATGGCCGCGCCCACGGCCCTGCTGCGCCGCCTGCTGCCACTGCTGTCCAGCGACAACGCCCAGCAGGAGTTCTATCTGACCGACGTGGTGCGCCACGCCGTGGCGGCGGGCGAAACCGTTACGGCCCTCAAAACGGCAGATGCCGCCCAGGTGGCAGGCGTCAACAGCCCCGCCCAGCTGGCCGCGCTGGAGCGCGAAGCCCAGCGCCGCATGGCCGATGCCCTGATGGCGCAAGGCGTGCGCCTGGCCGACCCCGCCCGCCTGGACGTGCGCGGCACGCTCGAATGCGGGCAAGACGTGGAAATCGACATCGGCTGCCTGTTTGAAGGCCATGTCAGCCTGGGCGACGGCGTGCGCATCGGCGCGCACTGCGTCATCGCCAATGCCTGCATCGAAGCGGGCGCGCGCATTCACCCCTTCACCCACATAGACGGCGGCGCGCCGCAAGGCGTGCGCGTGGGCGCTGGCGCGCTCATCGGCCCCTACGCCCGCCTGCGCCCCGGCGCGCAGCTGGGCGCTGACGTGCACATTGGCAACTTCGTCGAAGTCAAGAATTCCACCCTCGCCCCAGGCGCCAAGGCCAACCACCTGGCCTATCTGGGCGACGCCACGGTGGGCGAGCGCGTGAACTACGGCGCAGGCAGCATCACCGCCAATTACGACGGCGCCCGCAAGCACCGCACCACCATCGGGGCAGACGTGCACGTGGGCAGCAACTGCGTGCTTGTGGCCCCCGTCACCCTGGGCGCGGGCGGCACCGTGGCGGCCGGCTCGGTCATCACCCAAGACACCGCCCCCGGCGCGCTGGCCATTGCGCGCGGCCGCCAAAGCAGCCTGCCCGGCTGGCAGCGCCCCGCCAAGCCGTCCAAAGGCTGACCATGCCGCTGCCCCGCCGCCGCTGGTTGCAAGCCGCCGCGTTCGCGCTGGCCGCCGCCGCTCCGTTGGCGCGCGCGCAAGCCCGCAGCCAGCGCAAACGCCGCAGCGCCTACCCCATCGCGCCGGGCCGGTCTTTCTGGCTGCCGGAACTCTCGCCCGCCGGTCCTGTGGTCGCCGTTGTCAATCTGTACACGCAGCATGCGCAGATTTACCGCAACGGCATCGCCATTGGCTACACCAGCGTGAGCACGGGCAAGCGCGGCTATGGCACGCCCACCGGGCGCTTTCAGGTGCTGGAAAAGCGGCGCTTTCACCGCTCCAGCACCTACGGCAACGCCCCCATGCCGTGGATGGTGCGGCTGACCTGGAGCGGCATCGCCTTTCACTCCGGCGCGCTGCCGGGCTTTCCCGCCTCGCACGGCTGCATCCGCCTGCCCGCCAGCTTCGCGCCGCAACTGTTTGGCGCGCTCTCGCTGGGCGACACCGTGGCCGTGCTCAACCAGCCTGCCGACGCCTTCACCACCCTGGCCCCCATCGACCCGCTGGGCCGCCCGCTGCTACAGCCTGAAATGCTCGCCGCCACGGCGTGGTGGAGAGAAGCCGCCGCCAGCGCGGCGCCGGTTTCCGCCAGCCCGGTTTCCGCCAGCCTTTTGACAGGCGCGCCCGCCAGCCTGGCCGCTCCGCCCCTGGCGCTGCTCGCCAGCCTGCCCCAGCAGCGCCTGTTCGTGCTGGAGGCGGGCCAGGTGGCCGCCGCCGCGCCCCTGCCGCCCGGCGCGCGCCAGCAAGCTCTGCCGCTGACCGCAGCGCCCTTGAGCTGGCAGCCCCCAGGCCACTGGCAAGCGCCCGGCCAAAGCGGCAATGCGGCTGACGCCACCCTGTGGCAGACCGTGCTGCCGTCTGACGCCGCCTTCAGCCAGCGCCTGCGCGCGCGCATCACGCCCGGCAGCACCCTCGTTCTCAGCGACTTGCCCGCCGTGGGCGATCTGCACCTGGCCGCCTGGAAGCTTTGAATGCCTGCGCAAGGAGCGGCCGGGAATGCACGGAGAGCCGGGCGCAGCGCACCATTTCCGCTCCTTCATTCATAGCATGATGTCCTAGTGGATATTGCGCGAAGCGGCATTTTTGACGCCCTGAATTCGCTCCTGTTTTTGTTGCTTTCTGGCAGGCCCGCACGGGCTTCCGGCCTCGCCAAAAAAACGGCCTTTTTCAAGGCCGTTCTTGCTCTGTTGCGAGGCCGCGCCGCTTCAGATTCAAAGACTGGCAACGCGCGGCTGGCACGGGTCAGCTGCCGGACTTGAGGGCGCGGTAGCCGATGTCGCGGCGGTATTGCGCGCCGTCGAAGTGGATGGCGCGGGCCAGGTCGTAGGCGCGGGCCTGGGCTTGCTTGAGGGAGTCGGCCAGGGCGGTGGCGCAGAGCACGCGGCCGCCGGAGGTTTTGAGCTGGCCGCTCTCGTCCAGCGTGGTGCCGGCGTGGAAGACGACGGCGTCGTCCTGCGGCTTGGGCAGGCCGGTGATGAGATCGCCCTTCTTGGGCGCAAGCGGGTAGCCGGCGGCGGCCATCACCACGCCCAGGGCCGGGCGGCGGTCCCATTCGAGCTGCACTTCGCCCAGCTTGCCGGAGGTGGCGGCCAGCAGCACTTCAAGCAGGTCGGATTTGAGGCGCAGCATGATGGGCTGGGTTTCGGGGTCGCCCATGCGGCAGTTGAATTCCAGCGTTTTGGGGCGGCCTTGCGCGTCGATCATCAGGCCGGCATACAGAAAGCCGGTGTAGGAGATGCCGTCCTTGTCCATGCCGCGCACGGTGGGCAGGATGATGTCGCGCATGGCGCGGGCGTGCACGTCGGGCGTGACGACGGGGGCGGGCGAATACGCGCCCATGCCGCCGGTGTTGGGGCCTTGGTCGCCGTCTTTCAGGCGCTTGTGGTCCTGGCTGGTGGCAAGGGGAATGACGTTTTTGCCGTCGCACAAAACGATGAAGCTGGCTTCTTCGCCTTGCAGGCATTCTTCGATGACCACGCGGGGCACAGCCTGGCCGTCAGCGCCCGCGTTGTGCGCCACGCCGAGGGTGTTGCCGCCGAGCATGTCGTCAATGGCGGCAAAGGCTTCTTCCTTGGTGGCGGCCACGACCACGCCTTTGCCCGCAGCCAGGCCGTCGGCCTTGACGACGATGGGCGCGCCCGTTTTTTCAACGTAGGCGCGGGCGGCGGCGGCATCCGTGAAAGTCTCGTAGGCGGCGGTGGGAATGCCGTGGCGCTGCATGAAGTCTTTGCTGAAAGCCTTGGAGCTTTCCAGCTGCGCGGCCGCTTTGGTGGGGCCGAAGATGCGCAGGCCGTGGGCGCGGAAGTCATCGACCACGCCGGCGGCCAGGGGCTGCTCGGGGCCAACGACCGTGAGGCCGATTTTTTCGGCTTGCGCCCATTCGCGCAGTTCGGCCAGATTGGTGATGGGCACGTTTTTCAGCTCCGGCGCGCTGGCAGTGCCGCCGTTGCCGGGGGCCACATAGACCTGTTGCACTTTGGGCGAGCGGGCCAGCCGCCAGGCCAGCGCGTGTTCGCGGCCGCCGGAGCCAATAACGAGAACTTTCATGGAGCGGATTCGGAGGTGGGTTCGGGTGTGGGAGAAAGGGGGGCGGCGGAGATGCGCAGGCCCGCCGTCAGCGCAGCCAAGCTGGCTTCTTTGACTTCTTCGCGCCTGGGCTGCGGGCAGTGGGGCGGGTCGGTGTTGTAGCCAATGGCAACGTGCCCGCCATCGCGCCCGCTGCTGCCGCACCACGATACGTCGCCGCCGCAGGCAGTCAGCAGCAGGACGGCCAGCGCCGCGAGGCTTGCGGCGGCAGTGGTAGCGGAGCGGGCGGGAGTCATGAGGAAGCAGCCTTTCTTCGCTTGTTGGGCAGCAACTGGGCGCGCACCTGCTGGCGGATGCGCTCGTAGTTTTGCCGCATGTGGCGCGCCAGCGCCGCCACGTCGGCCTGCTGCACCTGATTGAGCATGGACTGGCAAAACGGCTGGCCCGTGACGAGCGCCAGCGGAGCGGCCTGCTTCATCTGGCTGGCGGCGCGCTGGAGCGTCTGGCGCGTTTCGTCATGCGGCGAGCGGCTCAAGGGGCGCTGGAGTTCAGGCACGTTCACAAAAGCCATGTGCGCGGCCTGCGTGAGCTTTTGCCGCACGGCGGGCGCTTGCGCCTGCCAGGTGGAGGCCATGCCGGGCGCGGCCGTCTGGCAGGCGGCGGCGAGGTTGTCAAACGCCAGGTTGCCCTGGGCCAGCAGCGCATCCAGCGCCTTGCCTGCCGCACCCGCGCCGCTGGCGGCCTGGGCGCTGCCTGCGGCCAGCCACAGCGCGGCCAGCAACGGCGCAGCCAGAGTGCAGGCGGCTTGCGCGCGGACGGCTTGTGTGCGGGCGCTGGCGTGAGGGGCGGGCGGGCGGTCTGACATTGAAAAAAGGAGCGAATTCAGGGGGTGTGAAAAGGCGTTGGCCGCTGGATTGACGGGGACCTCAAGCTATTGAATCAGGAGCAAAAAAGAACCAAAGAGCGTGTTCAAAAGTCCAGCTCGGCGTTGTGAAACACGCCTTGCACGTCGTCCAGGTCTTCCAGCATGTCCAGCAGCTTTTGCATCTTGGCGGCCTCTTCGCCGCCCAGCTCGATGGTGTTTTCGGCGCGCATGGTCACTTCGGCGATTTCGGGCTTGAGGCCGGCGGCTTCCAGCGCGTTTTTCACGGCTTCAAAGTCGCCGGGGGCGGTGATGACTTCAATGGCGCCGTCTTCGCCGGTGATCACGTCTTCAGCGCCTGCTTCCAGCGCGGCCTCCATCACCTTTTCCTCGCTCGTGCCGGGCGCGAAGATGAGCTGGCCGCAGTGCTTGAACTGAAAGGCCACCGAACCTTCGGAACCCATGTTGCCGCCGTACTTGGAAAAGACATGGCGCACATCGGCCACGGTGCGCACGCGGTTGTCGGTCATGGCGTCCACGATGATGGCCGCGCCGCCGATACCGTAGCCCTCGTAGCGGATTTCCTCGTAGCTCACGCCTTCCAGGTTGCCTGTGGCCTTGTCAATGTTGCGCTTGATGGTGTCGGCAGGCATGTTGGCCGCCTTGGCTTTGTCAATGGCCAGGCGCAGGCGCGGATTGGCATTCGGATCGCCCCCGCCCGTGCGCGCGGCCACCATGATTTCGCGCACCACGCGCGTCCACACGCGCTGGCGTTTTTCGTCCTGCCGCCCCTTGCGGTGCTGAATATTTGCCCATTTGCTGTGGCCAGCCATAAACCAAGTCCTTCGCAGTCAAAAGAATCTATGAAAATCCGCGCTGATTCTACGTTTCGCCCACTTTTCACGGGCCTTTTTCCCTCTTTCACCCCTCGGAAGGAACCCTTTTCATGGCCGACCCCATCCTGCTTGCCCGGCACGGCGGCGAATCGTGTTTTCTGCTGCCCGGCATGGCCAATCGCCACGGCCTGATCACCGGCGCCACCGGCACGGGCAAAACCGTCACGCTGCAAAAACTGGCCGAATCGTTCAGCCACATGGGCGTGCCCGTGTTCCTGGCCGATGTGAAGGGCGATCTCACCGGCATCAGCCAAAGCGGCCATATCGAAGGCAAGCTGGCCGCCACCCTTGAAGAGCGCGGCCTGCCCGTGCCGGAAGGGCGCGCCTGCCCCGTCACGCTCTGGGACGTGTTTGGCGCGCAAGGCCACCCCGTGCGCGCCACCATTTCAGACATGGGGCCGCTGCTGCTGGGCCGCATGCTGGGCCTGAACGACACGCAAGCGGGCGTGCTGAGCATCGTCTTCAAGATTGCCGACGACAGCGGCCTGCTCCTGCTCGATGCCAAAGACCTGCGCGCCATGCTCCAGCACGTGGGCGACAACGCCAAACAGTTCACCACCGCCTACGGCAACATCAGCAGCGCCAGCATCGGCGCCATCCAGCGCGCGCTGCTCCAGATCGAAAGCCAGGGCGGCGACGGCTTCTTCGGCGAACCCATGCTCGACATCGACGACATGATGCAAACCGCAGAAGGCGGCCAGGGCGTCGTCAATATCCTCATCGCCGACAAACTCATGCAGGCCCCGCGCCTGTACGCCACCTTCTTGCTGTGGCTGCTCTCCGAGCTGTTCGAGCGCCTGCCCGAAATAGGCGACCCCGAAAAGCCGAAGATGGTCTTCTTCTTCGACGAAGCCCACCTGCTCTTTGCCGACGCGCCCAAAGCCCTGCTGGAGCGCATAGAACTCGTCGTGCGCCTGGTGCGCAGCAAAGGCGTGGGCGTGTACTTCGTCACCCAAAACCCGATGGACGTGCCCGACACCGTGCTCGCCCAGCTGGGCAACCGCGTGCAGCACGCCCTGCGCGCCTTCACCCCGCGCGACCAGAAAGCCGTCAAAGCCACCGCGCAAACCATGCGCGCCAACCCCGCGCTTGACGTGGAAAGCGCCATCACCAGCCTGGCCGTAGGCGAAGCGCTCATCAGCCTGCTTGATGAAAAAGGCCGCCCTGGCATCACCCAGCGCGCCTTCGTCATCCCGCCCGCCAGCCGCATCGGCCCCGCCACCGAAGCCGAACGCCAGGCGCTGCTGCAAAACTCCCTGGTCGCCGGCCACTACGAAAAAGCCGTAGACCGCGAATCCGCCTACGAAGTGCTCAAGGCCCGCGCAGGCCAGACGGCAGCAGCGGCAGGCGGCGCAGCAGACGGCCAGGCCGGCGGCCTGATGGGCATGGCGCGCGACCTGCTCTTTGGCACCACCGGCCCGCGCGGCGGCAAACACGACGGGCTGGTGCAAACCCTCATCAAATCCACTACCCGCACCGTCGGCAACAACCTGGGCCGCCAAATCCTGCGCGGCGTGCTGGGCAGCATGATGGGCCGCAAGTAACGCATCAACAGCCACGCGGCGCCCCTTGATTTCGCTACGGATTTAATAGCAGCAAAGCCCGTCAAACCGTGCGATGGAGGCATTTTTCAGGCCCTGGATTTGCTCCTGCAAAACGAGCGCCGCGCGCGCAAAACCAGGCTTGCGCGCCTTCACCGGCGCATCCTTGCTGGCCGCTTGACGGCACGCCGCCAGGCATGCACATGCCATGCGGCAGCGATATTCATCTTTTGCGAATAGATTGCCCGCGCATTTCGACTTTGGTTATCGCATGAGCCTGGCCATATTTTCAAACAAGATTCTGAATAATGAAATCCTGTCCGTCAGAAAAGCAATGCTTGATCTGCCGACAATCAGCATGCGTTTTGCATCCGGGTTGAGCATGAACGCCATGTTCTGGAATTGCAGCGGACATGGCGAAAGCTATTCATCCGGCGATTTTGGATACAACCTGGGAAAAAGCCAGATAGAGATCGTTGATAACGCAATCATCCTCTTGCACAAATATCTTTATAAAAAACCCGTTGAAAAGTTTGCATTTGACGATGCCAATCTCTGTTTCGAGATCATTGCCAATGGCATCGCATTCCAGGTGTTTCCTTCCCCGTCCCGTCACGTTGCAAACCTTCAGCAAAAAATGCTGATCATGCGTTCATGCACATTTTTATGTGATGGCGATAGATGGGTCGTTGATGGAATCCACATGACGCTGCAAAAATCGTGACGGAAACATGGCAGGTCATTACTCGTGAAAGAAGATATTCCATCATATGGAGAACTCATTCAACACGGCGCACCGCAAAGCCCTGAAAAAGCTTTTTGATCAAAAAATGGCGGAATCCTTGCCAGATTTCCGCTATTGCAGGGAACTGGACAAGGAAAGCTTCTTGGTTAAGGGCGGGCTGGTGTATTTGTCGCAAGAAGGCGGCTGGCATAAATCAATTCTGATAAAAACGCCGGCCAATGGGGGCGAAGCGCTTTTTGAGCCATACATCGCATGGGCAAAAACATTTGATGAAATAAAAAGGGTTTCCAGGTATGGCGATACGATAGGGCGGAACCGCCGCCAAATCGGAGATGCAGGTTGCATACCAATAGAGCAACTTTGGGATTCAAAATGGATAAAAAGAAGGGATCGTTATTTCGGGACCTTTTCTTTTTCGACAAGAGATTGGGGATTCATCGATCTGATGGAAGGAAGAAAAATCACTTATTCAATCAAAGAAGCAACGGCTGACGTGCTGCCCGCATTTGATTCCGCATGGGCATATATTGACAAGTATGTCAGATTTTTCTTCGGGAATATCGACAAATTGATGGGCCTGGATGCCGATTCCCTGGATGTTGAGATGGAGGCTCTCATGGTCAGGTAGGCGCAATAAATTGTGATATGAAAAGACAATCAATTTAAATAGGCGCTGGACGGGCGGGCCGATTGGATCATTCCGGGAACAATGAGAAGAATTGTTGTGATGAATTGAAGTCAGGCGCGAATTATTGTCAGGGGCTTTTGAACCTTTGAATGTGAGAGCACGGAGGTGAGATATGAATGAAGTGTTTTCGTGGTGGAGCAGCGATAAATATGCAGAATATTCTGGAAAAACAGAAGAGGATGATAGAAAAATTTCCTGGGATGTCCCCGGAGTAGGGGACCCGCTCCCTCCTCTTTCAGAATGGAAAACGCCCCTGTTAACTCAATACTTGGGCGAGAAAGGAAAAAGAAAGCCCCGAAAGATTGGCGATTCGCCTTCTGTGGGGGCACCTAATCTCATCAGTCAAAAAGCGGCGGATGCCTTGCGCGACATATGGACATATGGGACAGGCATGCCATTCTCTATCCGGTGTGTCTTGATGATGCGCCAGGCGTGATGTATTACATGGTTATCGTGAAAACAGTTCTTGATTGCCTGGACGAATCCGCCTCCCGGGTGGCAAAAGATCACAAGGGAAGGATTCGAACTATATATGACTGGGTATTCAAGGACGGCTGTCTGGACGATTCTGATCTGTTCCATCTTCCCTATAATAAAAGCGCCTACTATGTAAGCGAAAGATTCAAGGCGCGGGTTATCGAGGCTGGTTTGAAAGGTTTCGTCTTTAAAACTCACTTCTGGGAAAGAAATCCGTTTACTTCGTAGGCCAATTGCCCTGTCGTATTCACCATGAATCGCATTGCAGAACAGTCAAGCTCAAAAAACGGGAGCGCCTTTGGTTTGCTGTTTATTTTGCTCCTTAAACAATAGCGATAGGTCCTAGTGGATACTGCGCGAGAGCCGTTTTTTGGCCCCTGAATTTGCTCCACTTTTGATATGGGGCGGGCTTCATTCATTCAGCCGAAGGCTCGCCGCCTGTCTTACTGACGGCTCATATCCCCACGTGCTGGCAGGGCATTGCAGCTGGAGATGAATTGACTGCTACGATTGTCTGCAAATATTTCTGCTCAGGGTTGATGCTGAAACAAGGTGAAACTGCACATTTGCGCCAGTGCGTGCCGCAAAGCAAGCTGCGTCAAGAAGCGGGCGCAGCCCGTGGCGGGCTGGCGGCGCTGGCGCTGCTGGCGGCGGGCGTGGCGGCACAAGCACAGACGGCGCCTGTGAGCGTGGAGCGGCTGACCCTGTTTGCCAGCCTGGGCGGCCAGCAGGCGGCACACACGGCCGAAGGCGCGGCGCAGACGGCGCTGAACCTGAACGCTCTGGGTATTGCCGCCACCTGGCAGCGCCAGAGCGCGCCGCAAGGCGGCACGGCCTGGACCTGGGAGCTGGTCAATACCAGCGGCCAGCCCATACGCGGCCTGCGCCTGACGGCGCTGGCCGATGCCGACATTGAAGCGGCACAAAACACCTTCTTCAACGAAACCGCCCGGCAGCCAACAGGCCCGGGCACGCCAGCCGGACAAATCCGCGCCGATCGCTGGGAGGCGGCCGAGCCGGGCTACCACACGGGCGATTTGCTCGCGCGCGCCGCCACGGGGCAGCTGGGCAACCAAAGCGCTTTGAGCGCCAGCGCCCCTGACGATGCCGCCCTGGCGCTATCGCTGCCTGTGCCCGAATGGCAGCCCGGCCAGCGCCTGAGCGTCACCGCCACGCTGACTCCGGCGGCTGTGGCTGATGCCAGCCTGCTGCAAACCGACGCGGCCAGCGGCCAGAGCCTGAGCTTTGACTTGCGTGCCAAGCTGCAAACAAATACGCCGACTCCGACTCCGACTCCGACTCCGACTCCGACCCCGACCCCGACCCCGACGCCGACGCCGACGCCGACTCCGACGCCAGGCCCAGGCCCGGCGCCAGCGGGCCTGCACGCTGTGCCTGGCCCCGGCGGTCTTGCGCTGGGCGCACTGTCGCTGCTGCTGGGCGCGTGCTATGGGCGCTTTGGCGGCTTGGGCCGCAGCCAGCGGCGCAAGCAAGACAGCCGTCAAACCGGTTCTGCCGGTTCTGCCCGCCGCCTGATGGCGGTGCTGCCTGCGCTGGTTTGCGCCGCTGTTTTGCTGACGGGCTGGCTCGCGCCCGTGCAGCCCGCTCACGCCCTGTTTGACAACGGCGGCTTCGAGACGGGCGATACCAGCGGCTGGCAAAGCAGCCACGGCCTCAACTACGGCCTGCAGGGCAGTCAGCCTTTCAGCGCCAGCAGCATCGTCATTGGCACGGGCGGCCAGCGGCTGGGCGGCGTTTTGGGCGCTACGTTTGATCCGCGCGCGCCGCACCTGGATTTGCCGCGCGCGGGCCACTACACGGCCAAGGTCAATGACGAGCAGGGCGGGCAGCACATCAACGCCCTGAATCAAAGCGCTGTTATCACCGCCGCCGACCGCGACCCGCAAGACGGCAAATTGCACGTGCGCTTTGCCTACGCCGCCGTGCTGGAAGACCCCGGCCACTCGCCTGCGGCGCAGCCCTACTTTCATGTGCAGCTCAAGGATGTGACGACAGATGAAGTCATCTATGACGACTTCGCCTGGTCAGGCCAGCCCGGGCGCATCACCCACACCACCCTTCTTTGGGGCAGCACTTGGCGCGCCACGCCTTTCATCGACGTGGATATTCCAGTGCCTGACAGCCGCCTGGGCCACACCGTGGAAGTGCGTGTGCTTGCCGCCGACTGCGCGCATGGCGGACATGGCGGCTATGTCTATGTGGACGCCTTTGGTTCAGCCCGCGTGCCCCCGCAGGCCGTCTGTCTGGCGGACTTGCGCGCCCGCGCCAAGCCCGGCAAGGTGCAGCTTGTCTGGAGCGACATCGGTGCACACGGCTACGCCATCTACCGCGCCGCCCTGCCGCAAGGCCCCTGGCAGCGGCTGGGGCAGACCGCCTCGCGCTACAGCACTTGGCTGGATGAAGGCGTGAGCGCCGGACAGACCTGGTACTACAGTGTCCGCCCCCTGAACGACCAAGGCGAGGAAACCTGCTCTTCCGCCCCCATCGCCAGCTCTGCCCCGCCCGAATGGCAGCCGGGCCAGCCGCTGACGCGCCCGCCGCGCTTTGACAGCCAGCCGCCGCTGACAGGCCAGACGGGCCAGCCCTACCGCTACGCCGCGCACGCCAGCGACCCTGATGACGCAAGCAGCGGCGCCGTCACCTACGCCCTTTCCCAATCGCCCGCTGGCATGAGCGTGGACGCAGCCAGCGGCCTCATCGCCTGGCCGCAACCTGGCCTGGCCGGTACATACGCCGTCACCCTCACGGCCACCGACCGCACGGGGCTGATTGCCAGCCAGAGCTATGCGCTGCAAATCAGCGACAGCCGCAACCGCCCGCCCGTTATCAGCAACAGGCTGCCCGCCACGGGTCAGGAAGGCCAGCGTCTGAGCCACCAGGTGCAGGCCAGCGATCCCGACGGCGATGCCGTCACCTACACCCTGGGCACACAAGCCGAAGGCATGAACATCACCGCAGGCGGCCTTATCACTTGGCCGCAGCCCAAACCGGGCCGCTGGCCGCTGATGCTCACCGTGGCAGACGCCAAGGGCGCGCGCGCCACGCAGAACGTCACGCTGGTGATCAGCGCCATCACGCCAACCCCAACCCCAACGCCCACGCCCACGCCCACGCCGACACCCACGCCGCCCGCCAACCAGCCGCCGCGCATCACCAGCACGCCGCCTGCGCAAGCACAAGTGGGCAGCGCCTACAGCTACGCCCTGCAAGCCACCGACCCTGAAGGCGCGCCGCTGACGTGCAGCCTCACGCGCGCCCCGCAAGGCATGAGCCTGAACGGCTGCACCGTGCAATGGACGCCCACGGCCGCCGCTGCGAACGTGCCCGTGGCCCTGCGCGTGAGCGACGGGCAGGCCTATGCCGAGCAGTCCTGGCAGATCACCGTCACAGCAGCTGCGCCGACGCCGACGCCGACACCGACACCGCCTGCCAACCAGCCGCCGCGCATCACCAGCACGCCGCCTGCGCAAGCACAAGTGGGCAGCGCCTACAGCTACGCCCTGCAAGCCACCGACCCTGAAGGCGCGCCGCTGACGTGCAGCCTCACGCGCGCCCCGCAAGGCATGAGCCTGAACGGCTGCACCGTGCAATGGACGCCCACGGCCGCCGCTGCGAACGTGCCCGTGGCCCTGCGCGTGAGCGACGGGCAGGCCTACGCCGAGCAGTCCTGGCAAATCACCGTCACGGCAGCTGCGCCGACACCGACACCGACGCCGCCTGCCAACCAGCCGCCGCGCATCACCAGCACGCCGCCTGTGCAAGCACAAGTGGGCAGCGCCTACAGCTACGCCCTGCAAGCCACCGACCCTGAAGGCGCGCCGCTGACGTGCAGCCTCACGCGCGCCCCGCAAGGCATGAGCCTGAACGGCTGCACCGTGCAATGGACGCCCACGGCCGCCGCTGCGAACGTGCCCGTGGCCCTGCGCGTGAGCGACGGGCAGGCCTACGCCGAGCAGTCCTGGCAAATCACCGTCACGGCAGCTGCGCCAACGCCAACCGTCACTCCAACGCCCACGTCCAGCCCGTCGCCAACACCGACGCCTACGCCTAGCCCGACACCCACGCCAACCGTCATCCCGACGCCGACCGTCACGCCGACGCCCACGCCGCCAGCCGTTGCCCCGCTGGCTGCGCAACTGCACTTCAGCGCGCGCTATGTGGCCGCTGGCAGCGCCACCATCGTCAGCGTGGCGGCCACGGGCGGCCAGCCGCCTTACACGCTGCAAAGCCTGCACGTGGATGGCACGGCGCACCCCGTCAGCGCTGGCAGCCTGCAAGCGAGCCTGGTCTCCAGCGTCATGGGCCGCCACGATGTCACCGCCGTGCTGCGCGACAGCCGGGGCGCCACGGTCACCGCGCAAGACTGGTATGCCGTGACAGACCCGTTGGATGCAGACGAACCGGTGGCGCGCATCAGCAGCCCGGGCGACTCTGCGGACATCGTGGTGGCGGACGTCACGGAGCCGGCGGCCATCCTGGGCCAGGCCACGGACAGCCACTTTGCCGAATACGAGCTGCTCATCAGCGCAGCCGGGCAAAACCAGTGGAGCCGCCTCAAGCGGGGCAATGCCCCCGTGGCCGCAGGCGGCGAGCTGGGGCGGCTCCATCCGCAAGCGCTGGCCAACGGCCTGTACGACGTTGCCCTGATCGTGCGCGACACGGCGGGCAAAGAAGCCAGCGCCCGCATCAGCGTTGCCATCAGCGGCCAGCAAAAGGCCGCCCCCTTGCGCCTTGCCTTTGAAGACCTGAGCTTTGACATCGAAGGCCTGCCGCTGCAAGTGGTGCGCACCTACGACAGCCTCAGACGCCACGAAGCGCTGGACTTTGGCTACGGCTGGAGCGTGCAATACCAGGACGTAGCCATCCAGACCAACGGCATCGTTGGCCGCAGCTGGAGCGCCGAACAAAGCGGCGCGGGCTTTAACCGCAAGATCTGCATCCGCCCCGCAGGCAGCCGCGTGGTGGCCGTGCGCCTGCCAGGCGGCCGGCTGGAGCAATTTGAAGCCCGTGCGGAGCCCGAATGCGTCAGCCTCATCCAGTGGGCCAGCAACCCCAGCGCCCACATCACCTACCGCCCGCGCGGCCGGGGCCACTCGGGCGCCAGCCTTGAAGCGCTGGGCAGCTGGCTGGACCTGCGCATCGTCGGCGGCCAGCTCACCGACTACGGCTCAGGAGAAACCTACAACCCCACCCAGTGGAAATACACCACGCGCGAAGGCGTGGAATTCATTCTGGACGGCAGCCGTGGCCTGGCAGGCGGCATCCAGCAAATCAAGGACCGGCAAGGCAACACCGTGCAATTTGCCGCTGACGGCATCCGCCACTCGGGCGGCTGGAGCCTGCGCTTTGAACGCGACGCGCAAAGGCGCATCACCCGCATCACAGGCCCTGGCGGCGTGCAGCGGCGCTACAGCTACGACACGGCGGGCAACCTTGCCGCTGCCATCGAGCCAGACGGCGCGCAAGCGGCCTACGGCTACGAAGACACAAGCCAGCCGCACGCGCTGACCCGCTACAGCGACCCGGCGGGCCGCCTGCAACTCAAAGCCGAATACGACAGCCAAGGGCGCGTCATCAAACAAACCGACGCCCTGGGCCAAAGCGTCAGCATCAGCCACCAAGACAGCCAGAGGCGCCAAAGCGTCAAAGACCGGCTGGGCCACACTACCGTCTACGACTACGACGAACGCGGCAACGTCACGCAAATCACCGACGCGCTAGGCGGCATCACCCGCTACCAATACGACGCCAACGACAACGAAACCAGCGTCACCGACCCGCTGGGGCGCACCACCGAGCGCCAATACGACGCCTTTGGCAACCTCACGCAGGAAACCGACCCGCTGGGCCGCGTGAGCGCCAGCGTCTACGACAGCGCCGGCAACCTCACCGAACACCGCCAGCCAGGCGATCTCATCACCCGCTACAGCTACAGCCCCGAAGGCCAGCTCACCCGGCTGAGCCAGCCGGGCGGCCACAGCAGCCAAATTGGCTACACCCCGCGCGGCAGCCTGGCCAGCCTCACCGACCCGCTGGGTCGCACCAGCCGCTGGAGCTACGCTGGCGGGCATCTGGCCAGCGCCACCGCAGCCGACGGCGCCATCACCACCTACCAGACAGACGCCCAGGGCCGCGCCATAGCCCAGAGCACCCTGGTGCGCCTGGCCTGGGGCCAGACAGCCCAGACAGTGCAAAGCCAAAGCAGCTACGACGCGCGCGGCAACCGGATACGCAGCACCGACGCGCTGGGCCAGCTCAGCCAGAGCGAATACGACGCAGCCGGCCAGCTCATCAAACAAACCAGCCCCTCGGGCCTTGTCACCCGCTACAGCTACAGCGCCCGTGGCGAGCAAACCCGAATTGAGCACCCTGACGGCCTGGCCGACACCTGGAGCTGGGACGCCGAAGGCAACGAAACCCAATCTTGCAGCGCCGCCAGCGCCAGCGATGCGGGCCTGTGCACCCAAACCGAATACGACCTGCTGGGCCGCCCCATCAAAACCACCGACCCCGCAGGCGGCATCACGCAGCGCCAATACGACGCGGCCGGCCAGCTCATCCAAAGCACCGACCCCCTGGGCCGCAACACCCGCTACAGCTACGACGCAGCAGGCCGCCCCATCCGCGTCACCGACCCCCTGGGCCACAGCAGCCAGAGCCAGTACAACGCAGCCGGCCAGCTCACCCAAAGCACAGCCGCTGACGGAAAAACCACCACCTACCAATACGACGCAGCCGGCCGGCGCACCCGGACCACCTGGCCCAGCGGCGCCAGCCGCCAAAGCCACTACGACGCCGCCGGCCAGAAAACCGCCGACATCGACGAACTCGGCCACCGCACCGGCTACCGCTATGACGCCCTGGGCCGCCTCACCCAAACCACCCTGCCCGGCGGCGCTGCCACCGGCTACGAATGGAACGAAGCCGGCCAGCTGCTGGCCCAAACCGACGCTCTTGGCCGCCGCACCGCCTACGCCTACGACGCCGCCGGTCGGCGCACCCAGCGCCGCTTTGCCAACGGCGGGCAAGAGGGCAGCGCCTGGAACGCCGAGGGCCAACTCATCAGCCAAACCCACCTGGACGGCAGCCAAAGCACCTACAGCTACCAACAAGGCCGACTCATCGGACAAACCCGCGCCGACGGGCACCTGGCCATCGGCCACGACCGCCACGGCAGAGCCAACCACTACAGCGACAGCCAACGCGGCCTGCTCACCCTCGCGCTGGACCCACTCGGCCGCCAGGCCAGCGAAACCACGGCCCGCGGCCCAACCCGGAGCCAAACCCAAACCCAATGGGACGCCGCCAGCCAACGCAGCCAACTCAGCGCCCACTTTGAAAACCACAGCCCGCACACCATAAAAGCGACCTGGGACGCAGGCGGGCGATTGCAAAGCCTCAAAGCCAACACAAACCCTTCAGGCCCAATCACGCGCCTTACCCACGATGCCGCCGGGCGCCTCACACAAATGCAGCGCGCCAACGGCTCGACCAGCCACTGGCGCTACAGCGCAGATGGCCACCTCATTGAAATCCACCACCAAAGTGCCAGCGGCCAAACCCTGGCCCGCTACCGCTACGAGCGAGACGCCAAAGGACGCCTGACCCAGGCCAGCGAACAAACCGCAGGCCAGAGCGAAACCATCAAAACCTGGCAATACGACGCAGACGGCAAACTCACCCGCGAAAGCACGCAGCAAGCAGGCCAGAGCCGCACCTGCACCTACCAACACGACCGCGTAGGCAACCGCACAGAAAAAGACTGCGACGGCCACAAAACCAGCTACAGCTACAACGAGCTGGACCAACTCACACAAGAAAGCAGCCCCAGCCACACCATCACCTACCGCTGGGATGCGAGGGGCAACCTCATCGAGAAGCAAACCCCGCAACAAACCACCCACTACCGCTGGA
>ERZ773075.191-NODE-191-length-52930-cov-112.06_pt1 | contig 52930 bp, 36 predicted proteins | sample MGYA00580614_ERZ773075 | MGnify/ENA primary metagenome ERZ773075 (study PRJEB29015, sample SAMEA2738021) | human oral metagenome | biome: human oral; feature: human-associated habitat; material: dental | place: China | collected 2043 ...
AGGCCGGCTCCACCAGGAGCAGGCGGTCCAGGCGCACCTCGCTGGGGCGGCCCTGACGGTCCCAGTCGCCAGTGCCGACGTCGTGCCAGAAGCGACCCCAGCGCGCCTCCTGAGCGGCATCTCGATCATGGTCCTTGCTCGTCATCTGGGCCGCAACGAGGCAGGCCTCGTGGCGGGCCAGAATCAGCACCGGCCGATCCTTGCCCTGAGCGGGATCCTCCTCGAAGGGAACCCAGGCCCACACCACTTCACCGGGGTCGGCGTCGCCGTCGGGGTCGGGGGAGTAGCTGAAGGCGGGCAGTCCCAGGGCGGAGATGTCGTAGACGCCGACCCCCCGAGGGGAGGACGACGTGGGTGATGATTTGGGCGAACGGGCTCGAACGGGCGCGGTGGGTTTGCCGGGGTCCGCAGATCCGGCCAGCGTACTCCCGGACGGGTCCGGCGAGGTCGACGGCTTTTGGGCGAGTGCGTCGCTCACGGCGTCGGAGGCGGCACGCCCGAGCAGGGTGAGGATCCGGTTGAGAAGGCTGGCCATGGGCGCCACCCTATCGTCTGGCGAGAGTGCCGGGACGCCGTGGCCGCCGAGGGTCGGTGCCGGTGACCAACAACGCGGTGGTCCTCTCCCCGGTGTGGGGAGAGGACCACCGGTGATGCCGCGGATCGCGGTGACCTGCGGTGCGTGCCCGAAGGTTCTAGTTCTTCGTGCGCGTCACAGCGGTGCAGACCGCGAAGGATGCGGCCTCGATACCGGCGCCGCTGTCGGCGACGTCGATCTGGGTGGTCAGTCCCTTGGAGGGATCCTTGGCGTCGCAGGTGCCCAGGGCCTTCCAGCCGTCCTCGGTGATCGCGTCGGCGTTGATCGTGTACGTGTTCCAGAAGGTCATGGTGGTTGTGGAGTTTCCGGGCATGGGGTCTCCCGTTGGCAGCCAGACGGAACCGTCCTCCCGGAAAACGAAGGCGTTGATGTCGACTCGCCACGGGAGGCCGGTGCCCCACATGTTCCGTATATCGACGCCGGCGGGGAGGTGGGGGCGCAGGACGACGTCGGAGGTTCTCCCCTCGGCGTCGGTCTTGTTGGTGAAGGTGACGGTGTACTCGACCTCGACCTTGTAGGTGCCGGTGGGAGCGACCTCGATGCTGCTCTGGGAGCTCTTGGCCGAGACCTCGCCGACGGGACGGTCGTCGGTGTAGTCGCTGGAGAAGGTCTGGTCACCGGTGGTGACTCCGGCTGTGATCGTGTTGCGCCCGACGACGCCGGTCAGGTCCACCTGGCAGGTGACTTCTTTACCCTCGGGCACTTTCGCCTTGCCGCTGGAGACCTTGAGGTTCTCTGCCGGTCCCTTGGCAGAGACGACCTCGCCGCCGAAGGCGGTCAGGTCGCAGGTCAGGGCGGTGACCTGGGCTTGTCCCCTGCCTCGCGAGGCGGAGATGGTGAAGTCGGACAGGGGGGTGGTCGAGTCGTTCTTCGCCTTCATGGTGAAGCGCCCGGCGTCCTTGGCGGCGCCGTCGACCTTGACCGCCTCGGTGGTGACGGTGGTGTGGGGCGTACTGGCTGCCGGCTTCTGCGCCGTAGCCGTGGGCCTGAGAACCAGACTGCTCGTGGAGGTCGCGATCGTGGGGGTGAAGCTGTAACTACGCGCATCGGTACCGGGCGACACCGCCGTGGCCCCGAGGTCTAGGTCGAAGGAGGAGCTCCTGTTCCACAGGATGGTGAACTTGGGCTTGTAGGTCAGGCTCAGGTGCTCGGGAGTGCAGGTGACGGCTTCGACCTCGCCGGCGCTGTCCCCGAAGTCGTTGTAGTGCAGCTGATCGGAGGTGCCCAGGCCTGAGTCGCCCCACTTGGTCTCGGGCGCGCCCTCACCGCCCTGAGCGTAGAAGGTGCTCGTCCCGGCGACGCGGTCCGGCGAGGGGCAGGTCCAGGTCCACTGGCCCGGCACGGAGTCCGCCTCAATGGTGACGGTGGGCTTCTGCCAGGGTGCGATCGCGGAGGGGATGTGGACCTTCCAGCTCAGGCAGTCAGTGGCGTCGTCGGAGCCGTGGCAGCCGGCACCGGCCATGTTGTAACTCCCTTCGACGGTGATGCCGGTGTCGGGCGCAGTGGTGGGGGTAGCGGCGCTCGCTGGAGCGGCGACGGTGCCGGTGGCGAGCAGGGGGAGAGCCATGGCGACGCCCAGGAGGCGTCGCCATGGCCGAGCGGGATGAGAAGGTGGGGTGTGCATGAGCACGCCTTTCTCCGAGGTGATCGGGATGGGAACCAATGGTCCTGTTAATATACCGTTAAGAAGGACATTATCGAAAGGTTGGTTCAGTTCTACTGGCGCCCAATTTCTCGTTTCGTAAGATAAATACTACGAAGGTCGGGTAGGCGACTACTTTCGCCTACCCGACCTTCGTCTATTCAGGTCGACTGACCGGTGTCCGTGGTCAGTTCTCCGTGCGCGTCACGGGGGTGCAGACCGAGTGGGTCCCGGCCTCGATACCACTCTCGTTGTCGGCGACGTCGATCTGGGTGGTCAGTCCCTTGGAGGGATCCTTGGCGTCGCAGGTGCCCAGGGCCTTCCAGCCCTCCTCGGTGATCGCGTCGGCGTTGACCGTGTAGGTGTTCAAGAAGGTCATCGTGGTTGACGAGTTGGCGTTCAGGGAATCACTGGTACGCAATGACAAGGAGCCGTCGTCCTGGATGGCGTAGCTGTCCGGGCCAACCCACCACGGGGTACCAGTACCCGTCACGCTCTTGAGGGTGAAGCCGGCGGGGACCTGAGGCCGCAGGACGATATCCGAGCTGTACCCGTCGGCGTCGGTGGTGTTGGTGAAGGTGACGGTGTAGCCGACCTCGACCTCGTAGGTGCCGGTGGGGTCGGCTTCAACGCCGAGGTCAGTGGGCTGGACCGTGACCTCGCTAAGTGGGCGGTAGTCGAGGAAGTCGTTGGAGAAGGCCTGGTCACCGGTGGTGATCCCGGCTGTGACCGTGTTGCGCCCGACGACGCCGGTCAGGTCCACCTGGCAGGAGATATCCTTGCCCTGGGGAACCTTCGCCTTGCCGCTGGAGACCTTGAGGCTCTCGGCCGGTCCCTTGGCGGAGACGACCCCGCCGCCGAAGGCGGTCAAGTCGCAGATCAGGGCGGTCACCTGGGACCGTCCCCTGGATCGGCCCGCGGAGATGGTGAAGTCGGACAGGGGCGTGGTCGAGTCGTTCCTCGCCTTCATGGTGAAGCGCCCGGCGTCCCTGGCGGCGCCGTCGACCTTGACCGCCTCGGTGGTGACCGTGGCGTGAGGAGCGCTGGCCGCCGGCTTCTGCGCCGTGACAATGGGCCGAAGAATCGCGTTGCGCGTGGAGACGTCGATCGTTGGTGTGAAGTGATAGCTGCGCGTATCCGCGCCGGGCTTTACCGCCGTGGCCCCGAGATCCAGGTCGAGGTAGGAGCTCTTGTCCCAGGCGGCGTTGAAGTTGACCTCGTAGGTCAGACTCAGGTGCTCAGGAGTGCAGGTGATCGCCTTGACCGATCCTGCGCTGTCCCCGATGCGGTTGTAGTACAGGCCGTCGAGGAGGCCCAGCTCGGATTCGGCCAGAATGGCTGGGGGGTCACCCTGGTCCCTCCTGATGTAGAAGCCGCTTGTCCCAGCCACCTTGTCACCATCCGGCGTGGGACAGGTCCAGGTCCACTGGTCCGGCACGGAGTCGGCCTCAATGGTGACGTTGGTAGAGCCCTTCGGGGTGATGGCCGATGGAACACGAACTCTCCAGCTCAGACATCCCTCGGCATTGTCGGAGCCGTGGCAGCCGGCACCGGCCGTGTTGTAACGCCCCTCCACGGTGATGTCGGCATCAGCGGACGCCGGAGCGGCGACGGTGCCGGCGGCGAGCAGGGGGAGAGCCATGGCGACGCCCAGGAGGCGTCGCCATGGCCGAGCGGGATGAGAAGGTGGGGTGTGCATGAGCACGCCTTTCTCCGAGGTGATCGGGATGGGAACCAATTGCATCATTAATGTACCGACAAGATGGACATTATTGAAAGGTTGGATCAGTTCTACTGAGGCTCGGTTTCTCATCTCGTAAGAAAAAGCTACGAAGGTCGGGTAAGCGACGACTTTCGCCTACCCGACCTTCGTCTATTCAGGTCGACTGACCGGTGTCCGTGGTCAGTTCTCCGTGCGCGTCACGGGGGTGCAGACCGAGTGGGTCCCGGCCTCGATACCACTCTCGTTGTCGGCGACGTCGATCTGGGTGGTCAGTCCCTTGGAGGGATCCTTGGCGTCGCAGGTGCCCAGGGCCTTCCAGCCCTCCTCGGTGATCGCGTCGGCGTTGACCGTGTAGGTGTTCAAGAAGGTCATCGTGGTTGACGAGTTGGCGTTCAGGGAATCACTGGTACGCAATGACAAGGAGCCGTCGTCCTGGATGGCGTAGCTGTCCGGGCCAACCCACCACGGGGTACCAGTACCCGTCACGCTCTTGAGGGTGAAGCCGGCGGGGACCTGAGGCCGCAGGACGATATCCGAGCTGTACCCGTCGGCGTCGGTGGTGTTGGTGAAGGTGACGGTGTAGCCGACCTCGACCTCGTAGGTGCCGGTGGGGGCGGCCTCGACGCCGAGGTCAGTGGGCTGGACCGTGACTTCGCCGACGGGGCGGTCGTCGGTGTAGTCGCTGGAGAAGGTCTGGTCGCCGGTGGTGAGTCCGGCCGTGATCGTGTTGCGTCCGACGATGCCGGTCAGGTCCACCTGGCAGGAGATCTCCTTGCCCTGGGGTACCTTCGCCTTGCCGCTGGAGACCTTGAGGTTCTCGGTCGGTCCCTTGGCGGAGACGACCTCGCCGCCGAAGGCGGTCAGGTCGCAGGTCAGGGCGGTGACCTGGGCTTGTCCCCTGCCTCGCGAGGCGGAGATGGTGAAGTCGGACAGGGGGGTGGTCGAGTCGTTCTTCGCCTTCATGGTGAAGCGCCCGGCGTCCTTGGCGGCGCCGTCGACCTTGACCGCCTCGGTGGTGACCGTGGCGTGAGGAGCACTGGCCGCCGGCTTCTGCGCCGTAGCCGTGGGCCTGAGAACCTGGCTGGCCGTGGAGGTCGTGATTGTGGGGCTGAAGCTGTAGCTATGCGCATCCGCGCCAGGGGCCGCTGCCGTGGCCCCGAGGTCCAAGTCGAGGTAGGAGCTCTTGTCCCAGGCGGCGTTGAAGTTGACCTCGTAGGTCAGACTCAGGTGCTCGGGAGTGCAGGTGATCGCCTTGACCGATCCTGCGCTGTCCCCGTGGTGGTTGTAGTAGAGGCCGGCGAAGAAGTTCAGGTCGGATTCGGCCAGTTTGGCTGGAGGCTCGCCCTCGCCCTTCTTGATGTAGAAGGCGCTCGTCCCGGCCACCTTGTCACCGTCCGGCGTGGGGCAGGTCCAGGTCCACTGGCCCGGCACGGAGTCGGCCTCAATGGTGATGTTGGTGGAGCTGTTCGGGGCTATGTCGGAGGGGACGCGAACTCCCCAGCTCAGGCAGCCGGCGGCGTCATCGGAGCCGTGGCAGCCGGCACCGGCCGTGTTGTAACGCCCCTCAACGGTGATGCCGGTATCAGGCGCGGCGGCAGAGGTAGCGGCGCTCGCTGGAGCGGCGACGGTGCCGGTGGCGAGCAGGGGGAGAGCCATGGCGACGCCCAGGAGGCGTCGCCATGGCCGAGCGGGATGAGAAGGTGGGGTGTGCATGAGCACGCCTTTCTCCGAGGTGATCGGGATGGGAACCAATTGCCTTGTCAATATACCGTTAAGAAGGACATTATCAAAAGGTTGGATCAATTCTACTGACACCCAGTGTCTTCCGACCCTCCTCGGTGATCGTGTCTGGAGCTGGATGAGAATGGACTGCAAATTAAGACAAAGGTCGGATGTGCGAAGACTCGCCGCACATCCGACCTTTGTCGTTCTGTTTTCCGTGCTTTTAATGAGGCGCTGCGTTCGCGGCGGGTTTCTGCACGGTTGCCGTGATTTTCTGGGGGGTGTTGTCCGCGGAGGTGGTGACTGTCGGTGAGAAGGAGTAGGTGCGCTGGCCGGATCCCGGGGTCGTTGTGGTCGTTCCGAAACTCAGGTCGAGGTAGGAGCCCTCCGCGCGCACCAGGTCATCGATCTTGTAGGTGATGCTCAGGTGCTCCGGGGTGCACGTGATGGCGTCGACCTGCCCGGCGCTGTCTCCGTACGATCCGTAGTGGAGGCGCGCGAAGCGTCTGAGATCGGAATTGCTCAGCTTCTTGCTCTCACCTCCGATGGGGGCGTCGTAGAACGATGCCGTTCCGGCGACCCGGTCGTTCGCGAGGCAGTTCCATGCCCACTGACCGGGGACGGAGTCGACCTCAACGGTGACGGTCAGCTCCTTCTTCGGCGCGATGGTGGAGGGGATGCGCAGGCCCCAGCTGAGGCAGTCGGTGCTGGTGCCCGAGCCCTGGCATCCCTCGCCGCTCGAATTGTAGATTCCGGAGGCGATGATGCTATCGGGGGCGGCCTGTGCCGGTGAAGAGAGGAAGCCGGCGAGGAGCAGGGGGAGGGCTGCGATGGCACCGGTGAGGCGCCGTCGGGATAAGGCTGGTTGTCGTTGTGGCAGATGCATGAGCAACCTCTTTCACGGGGTAGTGGGGACAGAAACGACTATCCGGTCAATATACCGTGGTGCGCGTCACTCGTAAAGAGGTTCCGGCCCCTGTTATGAGGCGGCAGCAGGCCGGTTCAGTGCCGGCGCGTGGCGTCCTTCATGGTGGCGGTGAAGGCGACGAGCTCGCTGCGCAGTGCCCCGAGCGCATAATGGCGGCGCTCCTCGTTGCCGCGCCCGCCGTTATCGCCAGAGGTGGCCGCGACGATCTCGGGGGCAAAGCGCTCGACGATCTTGACCGTGGCGGACCCACTGATCGCCCCGTCGGCGCCCGCGGCGATTGCCTCGCCAACCTGCTCGGGCGTGGAGATGCCGAAGCCCAGCATGACGGGTGCGGCGGAGTCGGCGCGAAGGCGCTCCACCGACTCGGCCAGCCCCACGGTGGACGAGGCCCTCTCGGTACCGGTCACACCCACCCGGGAGACGGCGTAGACGTAGCCGCGTGAGGCCGCTGCCACCGCGTCCAGGGTTTCGGCGGCGGCTGACGGCGGTGCGATGTAGACGGCGTCGATGCCGGCCTCCTCGGCGGCACGGCTGAAGAGTGCCGACTCGCGGATCGGGACGTCGGGCAGCAGCACCGAGTCGATGCCGGCCTGGGCACACTCGGCGTAGAAGCGCTCCAGGCCCATCGCGAAGGGCACGTTGCCGTAGATGAGCATGCCGATGGGCAGCTGCGGGTGGCGTCGGCGTACCCGCGCGACCACCTCCAAGCAGTCGCTGAAGCCGGCCCCAGCGGCCAGCGCCCTCACGTGCGCCTTCTGGATCGTGGGTCCGTCGGCGACTGGGTCGGTGAAGGGCACACCCAACTCCAGGGCGTCGGCCCCACCGGCGATGAGGGCCTCGATGACGGCCTCGCTGGTGGTCGGGTCGGGGTCGCCGACCATGACGAAGGGGACGAAGGCGCCCTCACCGCGCTCCTTGAGAGCGGCGAACATCGCGGGGTAGCGGCTCATGTCAGAACTCCTCGTCCGGGCCGGTGCTCATGCCTGCGTTCAGACCGGCGTACTCAGTGCGTTTGCCCATTTGCTCCACCATGCGCGCAGCCCGGGCGACGGCACCGTCGGTGGAGAACGAGCCGCCCGACCGCGCCCGCACCTGATCGAGGTCCTTGTCCCCGCGGCCCGACAGGCACACCAGTAGGATCGGGGGCTCCTCGCCGTCGGGCACCTCCCGGGCCATGGCCAGAGCCTGTGCCAGGGCGTGAGACGACTCCACGGCCGGGATGATCCCCTCGTGGCGCGAAAGCAGCCGGAAGGCCTCGATCGCATCGTCATCGCCGATACCGACATAGCGGGCCCTCCCGGTGTCCGATAACCAGGCGTGCTCGGGCCCCACGCCCGGGTAGTCCAGGCCCGCCGAGACAGAGAAGGACTCCTCGACCTGTCCCTCGGAGGTGCGCATGAGGTAGCTGCGCGCCCCGTGGAGGATACCCACCAGTCCCTTGTTGATGGCGGCGCCGTGGCGGGGCGTGTTCAGTCCCTCACCGGCGGGCTCGACGCCGATGAGCTCGACGCCGGGGTCGTCGATGAAGTCCGCGAACATGCCGATCGCGTTGGAACCCCCACCCACGCAGGCGATGACCGAGTCCGGCAGACGCCCCGTTAGCCCCAGCACCTGGGCGCGGGCTTCACGGGAGATGACTCGGTGGTACTCGCGCACGATCGTGGGAAAGGGGTGGGGGCCGGCGGCCGTGCCCAGCAGGTAGTGGGTGTCGGCGAAGGAGGCGGTCCAGTCGCGCAGCGCCTCGTTGACGGCGTCCTTGAGCGTGCCGGCGCCGCTGTCCACCGGCACCACCGTGGCGCCCATGAGCTCCATGCGCTCGACATTGGAGGCCTGGCGCACGACGTCGGTGGCCCCCATGTAGATGGTGCAATCCAGTCCCAGCAGGGCACAGACCATGGCGGTGGCCGTTCCGTGCTGGCCGGCACCGGTCTCGGCGATGATGCGCCGCTTGCCCATCCGCTTGGCCAGCAGGGCCTGGCCCAGGACCTGGTTGCCCTTGTGAGCGCCGCCGTGGACCAGGTCCTCGCGCTTGAGCAGGATGCGGGCGTTGCCCTCCAGGGGCAGGTTGCGCAGCTCGGTGATGGCTGTGGGGCGGCCCAGGTAGCGGGTCATGAGCGTGTCCAGCTCGGCGGCGAAGGCGGGGTCGGCCTGGGCGTCGATGAAGGCGTCCTCGAGCTGGTCCAGGGCCGGGATGAGCAGCTCGGGTACGAACTGCCCACCGTAGGGTCCGAAGAAGGCGGGCAGGCGCGGGTGGTGCCTTTCCCTCTCGCCCTCGCCCGGTTCCTGGTCCGACGGCGACGTTGCTCCCTGGCTCTGGGACTGTCCGTCCCGCTGCGGCAGCGGCACCGCGGTGGCCAGGTCTCGGGCGGCCTCGGCCGGGTCCGGGGCGCCGGACAGGGACGAGCCCACCAGGAGGGCGTCCACCAGGCCGGAGAGGCGCCGTACGTCGTCGGGCGTGCTGACCCCCGACTCGCCGATGAGGACCACCCCGGCCGGGGCCAGTGGGGCCAGCTTCTCGGTGCGGGCCAGGTTCGTGTCCAGGGTGCGCAGGTCGCGGTTGTTGATGCCGATGACCTTGGCGCCCAGCGCCGCCGCCCGGTGCATCTCCTCAGGGCTCGAGACCTCCGTGAGCACCTCCATGCCCAGGCAGCGCGCCAGCTCGGCCAGTTCTCGGTAGACGTCGTCGGGCACCACCGAGAGCATGAGCAGGATCGCGTCCGCCCCCAGGCTGCGGGCCGCCAGCACCTGGACCTCATCGACGATGAAGTCCTTGCACAGGACGGGGACGTCCACCACCTCGCGCACGGCCGCCAGGTCGTCGAAGGAGCCGTTGAAGCGGTCGGGCTCGGTGAGTACCGAGACCGCGGCCGCATGGGGAGCGTACTGCGCGGCGAGCGCGGCCGGGTCGTAGTCGGAGCGGATGGTCCCGCGCGAGGGTGAGGCCGCCTTGCACTCCATGATGAGGGCCGGCTGCGGGCCCGCTGCCCCGCCGCTGCGAGTGCGCAGGGCTGCGGCGAAGGAGCGCTGCGAGTGCGGCAGCTCCTCGGCGCGCAGGTGCCCGAAGCGGGCGCGCAGCTCCTCGATGCGCTCACGGCGTGCCTGGACGATCGAGTCCAGGACAGTGCCCGTGGCGATGAGCCGCGCCTCGACCGGCTCACGGTGCGCGCGCTCGCCGGGGTCTGAAGTCGGGGAGCCGGGATCCATGGAGGGAATGGGGGCGGTATCGGGGGTGGTCACGGTCTCTCCTCAGGCCCGCTCGGCGGCTGAATCGTCGGCGGGCTCACTGGCCAATTCACTGGCTTTGGTCATGGACTCCAGGTGGCGGGCCACGCGGCCAGAACGGATCTGCTCCAGTGCCATGGCGGTGCCGTCTGCGAGGTTGTCGGCCGGGCCTGCGAGATACAGCAGGGCGCCGGCATTGACGGCGATGGCGTCGCGATGGGCCGGCCTGCCCTCACCCGAGATGGCCTCGCGCAGCAGACGGGCGTTGTCGGCAGGCTCCCCGCCCAGCAGATCGGCCAGCTCGTAGGTGCTCACCCCCAGTTCCTGGGGCGCGACCTCGTAGGACTTGACCCCGCGGGGAGTCGCCTCGCGCACGAGCGTCGGCCCATGGACGGCGATCTCGTCCAGGCCCGAGCCATGCACGACCAGCGCCCGCTTGCGTCCCAGCTGGACCATTGCCTCGGCGATCATGTCCAGCATGCTCGGGTCCCACACGCCCATGAGCTGGAAGGTCAGGTGGGCCGGGTTCACCAGCGGCCCCAGGACGTTGAAGATCGTGGGGGTCGCCAGAGCCCGGCGCACCGGGGCCACGTGCCGCATGGCCGGGTGGTAGGCCTGGGCGAACAGGAAGGTGAAGTGGTCACGCGCCAGCAGCTCGACCGCCGTGGCCGGGTCCACGTCCAGGGGCAGTCCCAGCTCGGCGATGACGTCGGCCGCCCCCGTCTTGGAGGAGACGGCCCGGTTGCCGTGCTTGGCAACCGCGATCCCCATCGAGGCGGCCACCAGGCCCGCTCCCGTGGAGATGTTGATCGTGCCTACGCCGTCGCCCCCGGTGCCGACGACGTCCACCAGTGGGAAGGTCACCGAGGGGAAGGCCCGGGCCGCTTGGCGGAAGGCGTTCGCGGCCCCGGCGACCTCCTGGGGCTCCTCGCCGCGGGCGTGCAGCGCCGCTAGCAGCGCCGCCGTCTCCGCCTCAGACAGATCCCCGGCGCCCAGGGCGGCGAAGACCGTGGAGGCCTGCTCACGGGTGAGGCGCCGGCCCTGAACGACTTCGCGCAGTAGCTCGTGCGCTTCCTGCGCCGTGGCAACATGCGTGCCGTCCGCGGCAGCGGGGGCCGCATTGTTGGTCTCACTCATCGGTCTGTAGCTCCTTCACGGATGGTTGAGGCTTGGGGCGCTCGGGGACGATTCTGCCCGAGTGGCTCCGCAGTTGCGGGGATCTGCGGGATGATGTGAGGCGGCGTGGCTCAGGAGGTTCGGGCCAGGTCGGCGGTGATGGACTTGAGCAGGGCCGGCCCCTGAGGGGTGAGGATCGACTCGGGATGGAACTGCAGCCCGACCGCCGGAGTCGATCGGTGCCGGGCCGCCATGACGATGCCGTCGACTCCTTCGACCGGCGCAGTGCAGGCCAGGCTGACAAGCGCCTCGGGCGGCGTGCGCGTGCCCAGCGAGTGATAGCGGGCCACATCCAGCGGTCCGCCGTCGAGCACCGTGAAGGCCGGGTCCGCGCGGCCGGCCTCGGTGACCTCGACGCGGTCGGAGCGACCGTGGACCGGGCCGACCGGGGCGACCCGTCCGCCGCAGGCCTCGACGAGGGCCTGGAAGCCCAGGCAGATGCCCAGCGTCGGGATCGCCTGCTCCAGTGCGGCGGCGATGAGCTCCATGAGGCATCCCGATGTCGCCGGGTAGCCCGGACCGGGGGACAGGCACAGAACCGGGCGGCGAGCGGACTCGTGCTCGGCCTCGGTGGGCTCCAGAGCGGCGAGCACCCGGGAGACCGGTACGTTGTTGCGATAAACCTCGATGTGGGAGCCGAGCGTGGCGAACTGGTCGACGAGGTTGTAGACGAAGGAGTCGCGGTTGTCTAGCAGGACCACCCGGGTCGGGGCCGAGACTGCCACGGTGTCCTTCTCCGTGTTGTTCACTGCGCTATTCACCATGCTCTTGGCCATGCTATTCGCTGTGTTCTGCCCGCTGCGCCGAGTGCTGGTATTGGTCATGGCTCAAACCTCCTTGGCGGTCCGGTCGATGACGAGGGCGGCGCCCTGTGCGGCGGCCACCGCCTCAAGGACGGCACGGGCCTTGTGGACGGTCTCGGCGGCCTCGGCGGCCGGGGAGGACGCGGCCACCACGCCGGCCCCGGCCTGGATCAGGGCGGTCCCGTCGGCCACGAAGCCGGAACGGATGACGATGCAGGTGTCCAGCTCGCCGTCTCCGCGGATGTAGCCCACCGAGCCGCCGTAGGAACCACGCCGCACGCCCTCGGCCCAGCGGATGAGCTCGGCGGCCCGCAGCTTGGGCGCCCCGGTGAGGGTGCCCATCGTCATGGAGGCGCGGAAGGCGTCCAGAGCATCCAGGTCATCTGCCAGCTCGCCGGAGACCTCCGAGACCAGGTGCATCACCCGGCTGTAGCGGTCCACGCGCAGAAGGTCCTGGACGTTGCGGGTACCGGGGCGGCTGACCCGGGCGACGTCGTTGCGGGCCAGGTCCACGAGCATGACGTGCTCGGCGACCTCCTTGGCGTCGGTGCGCAGCTCCAGCTCCAGACGGGTGTCGCGCTCGTGGTCCACCGAGCCGTCGGGGTGCAGCCCGCGCGGACGGGTCCCTGCGATCGGGCGGATGGCGACCCGGCCGCTGCGCGCCGAGTGCAGCAGTGCCGACTCCGGGGAGGCCCCGAACAGCTCGAAGTCCGGGGCCGCCAGATAGAACATATAGGGGCTCGGGTTGGCCTGGCGCAGCACGTGGTAGGCGGCCAGCGTGTCCGGGCAGGCGATGGTGAAGCCGCGCGAGGGCACCACCTGATAGATGTCGCCGTCAGCGATGTAGCCGCGCATCGTCTCCACAACCGCCTCGAAGTCGGCGTCGGAGATGGTGGGCTCCGCGTGCAGGACTGGGCAGCCGGCGGGGGCTGTCGACGCGGACGGAACCTTGCTGCCGTCGGCACCGTCGACCGGCTCATCGGTCGCGTCGTCGATGGCTGCGGCCAGCGCGTTCATGCGCGACTCCAGGTCCGCGGCGTCGACGGAGGCTCCCACCAGGGTCGCCTCCTGCGTGGGGTGGTCGACGACGAGGATGATGCGAGCGTTGTAGAAAAGGTAGTCCGGGCAGGTATTGGCACCCTGGTCCACCTCGGGCAGGGACTCGAAGGTGGATAAGTAGTCAAAGGCGAAGGTCCCCGCCTCCAGCGGCAGATGAGGGTGATCGATCTCGGTTCCGGCCAGGACCCGCAGCGGTTCGATGGTGGACAGGGCCGTCAGGCGCTCGCGTTCCTCGATCGCTGGGTCGTCGTCGGAGATGGTGGGCAGGCTGAGCGTGAGCCGGTTGGGGGAGCGGTCCGTGATGTGCTCGCCCAGGTGCTGTTCCAGGCGGGCCAGGGCGGTGAGGCCGTCGGGCCCGGGGCTCTGACCGCCGACGGCGTCCAGCGCCTCAGCGGTGACGGTCCCGCCCCAGCAGGTCATCCTGGCCGAGGCCTCCAGGACGGCGACCGTGGTGCGCGAGACCTTGGTCGTGATGTCGGCGCTCTCGAGCAGGATGCAGTCCACGGGGCGCACAGTGCTGTTGCCGGTGTCGCTTTCTGCGCCTCCGACCGGGTATCCAGTGATGCGCAGCAGGCCTGTGCGGGTCAGGTGCTCCAGGAGGGCACCGCCGTCGGCGTGGTAGCGCACTTGGCGCGTGAGGACGATCGGTGAGGCAGCAGAGGGCGCGGCTGGAGGTGCTGCATCTGACACGGTGGGTGGCATGGGGCCTCTTTCCTGAGATCGTGGGTCAGGCGGGCCTCTCACTCATGCATCGGGCGGGCCCGCGGTGAGCGAGCCGGTACGTCCTAGCGCGTCAGGGTGGTGGCTCGCCTCAAGGGGAGCCACCACCACTGGCGGTCGCGGAACGCTGTCATAGCACAGAGGGTAGAACGAGGTTGTCAAGCAGCCAAATCGGCGGCAGAAGATGAGATGCGTGTCCGGACTGGCAGCGCGGGATGAGTCGCTCGGTGTCTCACCATGCCGGCGGTGGGCCGATGGGAGTGGAGAACCTCTTACTGGAAGCGGCGGGGAGGCACGCTGGGGGTGGAGGATCTTCTGCTCGAGGTCGAGGGACTCGTGCTGGGGGTAGAGGATCTTCTGCTCGAGGTCGAGGGACTCGCGCTGGGGGAGGAGGACTCCTTATCCGAGGCAGAAGGGCTCGCGCTGGCGGTCGTACTGGGGCCAGGGCTCTTACCGGACACGTTGTCCACGGCGGCGGCCGCGTTGACAATGCCGGCGCCGCAGGCCTTGCGATCGCATTCTGCCATTGGCGTAGCTGTATTCTGCAGTATGGTGACGACCTCTTCGGCCTTCAGATCGGGGTTAAGAGCCAGCATCAGCGCAACCGTGCCGGACACGTGCGGGGTTGCCTGGCTGGTGCCCATCATGATGGCATAGTCGGGATCCTGCGGAGCTTTCGTGGATTTGTCGGCCAGGGACAAAATACCGTTCTCGGCGGCGTCGATTTCACCGCCGGGGGCGGAGATATCGACACCGGTCCCATAGTTGGAGAAGGAGGATCGGGCACCGGTCTTCGTAGAGGCGCCGACGGTGATGACGTTCTTACAGCCCGCAGGGGCGACATTGCGCACGTCCTGATCATCGTTCCCGGCGGCGGCGACGATGATTGAGCCGCGTGCGACAGCGGCATCGATGGTCTTCTGGAAGAAGCGCGGGCAGCTGCCGGTGCCGCCTATGCTCATATTGATGATCCGGGCGGGGTTCTCGTTGTCCGGTACGCCGTTGACCTTGCCCCCCGAGGCCCAGGTGACGGCGTCGATGGTGTCGGCGCTTGTGGAGCCGCATCGGCCCAGGACGCGCACGGGCACGATTTTGGCATCCGGGGCGACGCCCGCCACTCCATTCTTGTTGTTCGTGCGCGCGGCGATAGTGCCGGCCACGTGGGAACCGTGCCAGCTCGACGTCTGATCCTTGCTGGCCCCGCCCTCCGAAGAACAGTCGCCCTGCTCGATCCAGTCGCCCTCGTCGGACGGGTCTGCGTCGTAGCCATCATTGTCGCGAGCCCTTGCGGGATCGGAGATGAAGTCGTAGCCGGGCAGGAGCTGGCCCTCGAAGTCCGGATGGTTGCTCAGGATGCCAGTGTCGATGACGGCTACCGTGACGCCCTTGCCCGTGGATTGCGACCAGGCGTTGGTGGCGTTGACGCCGTAGGAGCCTGAGGTCATGTCCCACTGCTTGGAGAAGTATTGATCGTCGGGGACGTTACTGTCCTCGGAGGAGGCATTGTCCACGGCGGTCATGTGCATATCGGGCTCGACGGACTCAATACCGTTGGCGGCCTCTAGTGTGGAAATGAAATCCTTGACCTGGTTCACAGTGAGCTTGTCGCTCAGTTTGACACCGGCCGTGCTCAGGGAGTGGGCGGTAACGTTCTCCACCTTGACTGAGAATTTCCCGGCGGCGTTGTCCAGCGTCTGCCTGTCCTCGGAGGGCAGGGATTCGAGGACGTTCTCGCCGTAGGCCTTCGCCGAGGCGATGACCTTGGCCGCTGCCGAGTTTTCGGCGTAGGAGACGATGAAGCGGTCGCTGGGCTCATTTGCGGCAGTGCTGCTGGACGCCTTTGCGGAGGAGCTGCGGTTGCCGAAGACTCCGGTATAAACCAGACCTGCGGCGATGATGGAGACCACTGCGATGGTGGAGACAATGGCGATGATCAGGATACGTTTTCTGCTGAGGGTTGTAGTCATATCAGGAGATGCTTTCGGTGGGGACGACCCCGGGGGGACGGGGCTGCTCAGAAGCCCGCAGTGCGACGAGTCTGGCACGAAAAGGCGGCAGAGTCCCATCCGTGATTGTGGGTAGGCCTCCCCAACAGGGGCTGTTGGACAGGTCCGCCCGGTTCGGTTGCGCTGGTGGCTCTGGTCGTCACGTACGGATCGACTGCGCCGAATCATAACGATGAGCACCAGGGCTGTGTCCGTCAGGACGGAGACGATGCGGCCGATCGGGGCGGTGAGCCAGGCCGCCAGGATCGTCATGCCGACGGTCGTGTAGACGGCCGCCCAGGCGATTGCCCCGACGGCCGTGGCTGCTACGTAGCGGCGCAGCGGCATGCGGGCCACGCCCGCGGAGATGAGGAAAGCTAGCCTAAGCCGCCCGGTGTCCGGATGTGGAGTCGCCTACGTGGGCGCCTGGGGGAATCGGCGTGCAGCCGCACCTCACACCGCGGGGCGGCCCGCCGGGCTGGGGCGGTGGGCCGCCGTCGTGGGACACTTGGGCCAGACCCATGCCAGATATGAGGAAGAGCCAGGAACCGATCTCCGTGTCACCGATCCCCACACCAGAGCAGATGACCAGCGTCCAGCCCGCCGCCACCGAGCAGGCGCGGCTGCGCAACTTCTGCATCATCGCGCACATCGACCATGGCAAGTCCACCCTGGCCGATCGCATGCTCCAGGCCACCGGCGTCGTCCAGCCCCGCGACATGCGCGCCCAGTACCTGGACCGCATGGACATCGAGCGTGAGCGCGGCATCACCATCAAGTCCCAGGCCGTGCGCATGCCCTGGGCCCTCGAGGGCGACGACGGCGTCACGCGCGCCTACGCCCTCAACATGATCGACACCCCCGGGCACGTCGACTTCTCCTACGAGGTCAACCGCTCCCTGGCCGCCTGCGAGGGCGCGGTCCTCCTGGTCGACGCCGCCCAGGGCATCCAGGCCCAGACCCTGGCCAACCTCTACATGGCCATCGAGGGGGACCTGACCATCATCCCGGTCCTCAACAAGATCGACCTGCCCGCCGCCGAGCCGGAGAGGCACGCCGAGGAGATCGCCTCCCTCATCGGCTGCGACGTCGACGACGTCCTCAAGGTCTCCGGAAAGACCGGACAGGGCGTGCCTGAGCTGCTCGACCGGATCGTCGAGACGGTCCCGGCCCCGCACGGCGCCCCCGACGCCCCGGCCCGCGCCATGATCTTCGACTCCGTCTACGACACCTACCGCGGCGTGGTCACCTACGTGCGCGTCGTCGACGGCGCCCTCAAGCCCCGCGAGCGCATCGAGATGCTCTCCACCGAGGCCGTCCATGACCTGCTGGAGATCGGCGTCATCAGCCCCGAGCCCACGCCGTCGGCGGGGCTGGGGGCCGGCGAGGTCGGCTACCTCATCACCGGGGTCAAGGACGTGCGCCAGTCCAAGGTCGGTGACACGGTCACCTCCGCGGCGGCGCCGGCCGCCGAGCCACTGTCGGGCTACCAGGACCCCAAGCCCATGGTCTTCTCCGGCCTGTTCCCGGTGGACGGCTCGGACTTCCCGGCCCTGCGCGATGCCCTGGACAAGCTCAAGCTCAACGACGCCGCCCTGACATACGAGCCGGAGACCTCGGTGGCCCTGGGCTTCGGCTTCCGCTGCGGCTACCTGGGCCTGCTGCACCTGGAGATCATCCGCGAGCGCCTGGAGCGCGAGTTCAACCTGGACATCATCTCCACCGCCCCCTCCGTGGTCTACGAGGTGACCATGGAGGACCGCACCGTGCACACGGTGACCAACCCCAGCGAGTTCCCCGAGGGCAAGGTCGCCTCCGTCTCCGAGCCGGTCGTGCGGGCCACGATCCTGACCCCCAGCGAGTTCGTGGGCACGGTCATGGAGCTGTGCGTCTCGCGTCGCGGCACCATGGGGGGCATGGACTACCTGTCGCCCTCGCGCGTGGAGATGCACTACACGCTGCCGCTGGCGGAGATCGTCTTCGACTTCTTCGACGCCCTGAAGTCGCGCACCCGCGGTTACGCCTCCCTGGACTACGAGATGGACGGCTCCCAGGACGCCAACCTGGTCAAGGTCGACATCCTGCTCAACGGGGACAAGGTGGACGCCTTCAGCGCCATCGTCCACCGCGACTCGGCCTACTCCTACGGGGTCATGATGACCAAGCGGCTCAAGGACCTCATCCCGCGCCAGCAGTTCGAGGTGCCCGTGCAGGCGGCCATCGGCACCCGGGTCATCGCCCGCGAGACCATCCGGGCCCTGCGCAAGGACATGCTGGCCAAGTGCTACGGCGGCGACATCACCCGCAAGCGCAAGCTGCTGGAGAAGCAGAAGGAGGGCAAGAAGCGCATGAAGGCCATCGGCCGCGTCGAAGTGCCCCAGGAGGCCTTCATCGCGGCCCTCGGCGCGGACACGCCCACTGGCGCCAAACCGGGCAAGTAACGGCACGTAGCAGACGGGTACGGGGACACGACGACTCCAGACGAGGAAGGCACCGACGGACCACGAAAGGACGGGTACCGACATGGCTGAGATGACAGGGAAGAACACGGCGAGCACGGTCGAGGCTGCATTGAGCGACGACGGCTCCGGCCTGGTGCTCACCCGCGAGCTGGCCCGGGTCCTGGGTCAGCCGCACGCGGGCGCCGACGGCCGCCACGACGACGAGCCCTCCCCGTTCCACGACGGCGACCTGGTGGGAACCGTCAGCGCCGTGTGCACTATCCGGCGGATGCGACCCGATGCCGGCCCGGCGGGAGTCTCGGCGATCCACAAGGGCGCCGTCGACGGCCCGGTCGAGGTCGGTCACACCGGGATTGTCACCGACGAGCACGGGGACAGCGCCCACCACGGCGGGACCGACAAGGCCCTCTACGCCATGAGCGCCGCCGAGCAGCGCCACTGGTCGGAGGAGCTCGGTGGCGTCGAGCCGGGCCGGCTGGGGGAGAACCTCCTCATCGAGGGGGACATCGACGACGTCGAGATCGGCGCGATCCTGTCCATCGGCGACCCGGCCGCCGGAGGCCTGCGGGTGCGGGTGACCGGCGTGCGCAACCCGTGCGCCACCTTCGCCCGGGGCGTGGGCCGGGCCGACTGGGTGGAGGTCTTCTCCGAGCGCAACCGGGTGGGCGTCTACCTCGCGGTGCTCGCCGGGGGAGTGATCCAGGCTGGTGACGAGGTGCGCGTGATCTCCTCCCCGGGCCATCGAGTCACCTGCCGGCGCTGGTTCGCCCACCACGACCCGCGCGACGCCCAGGGGCTGCTCAACTCCGAGATCTTCGGCAACTGCGTCATCGCTCCCTTCACCAAGAAGTACGTGCGCGCCGCCGCCCATGAGCAGGTCGGCTGAAAGCACCGCGCAGTGCCGGATAGCAGCACCGGATAGACGGCATAGAAGAGTCAAGAGAAGGAAAGGACTGAAGGCCCCGCATGGCTCAGCACCATCCGCCCCGTTCCCACGCCATCCATTCGCGGGTGCGTTCCTTCTCGCGCGCCGGCGGCAGGCTGCGCCCCGTCCAGGCCGAAGCCCTGGCCGAGCTCGGGCCCCGCTACGTCGTCAACGTGCCGCGGGCCGACGCCGTGCGCACCGTGTCCCCGAGCTTCCGCCTGGAGCCGGACCGACTCTTCGGACATGTCGGGCAGGTGCGCCCCCTCATCGTCGAGGTCGGCTCGGGCAGTGGTGAGGCGCTGCTGGCTCACGCTGCCGCCCACCCGGGTGCGGACTACCTGGCGGTGGAGGTATGGGAGACCGCGATCGCCCGACTGGTGACCTCCATTCACCGGCAGGGCCTGCACAACGTGCGCGTCGTTCCCGCCGACGCCTCCCAGCTGTTGGCCACGGCCCTGCCGGTGGCCTGCGCCAGCGAGGTGTGGGTGTTCTTCCCCGACCCCTGGCGCAAGCCCCGCCACCGCAAACGCCGTCTGGTGACCACCGCCTTCGCCGACTCGGTGGCGCGCGTTCTGCGCCCCAGCGGCGTGTGGCGTCTGGCCACCGACTGGGCGGACTACGCCTGGCAGATGCGCGACGTCGTCGAGGACGTCGCGGCGCTGCCCACCGGTCTGCGCCCCGATGCGACCCTGCCCTACTTCCGGCACGACGACGCTGGCGCCCGCCCCGATCTGGGGGCCGAGACCGCCGAGGAGGGGAGTCTGGGCAACGGCCTGGACCCTGGTTCCCCGGCGGGCGTGCGCGGCGGCTGGTCGCCTCGCTACGAGGGGCGGGTTATGACCCGGTTCGAGCAGCGGGGCCTGGATGCCGGGCGCACGATCCGCGACCTGACCGCCGTGCGCACCGAGGTGGCCTGGATCCCCGAACGGGGTGCCTCCATGCTGGAGCGTCTCGAGGTCGAGGGCCAGGCCTGGGACCAGCTGGAGTCCCAACCCTGGCGCCTGCGAGAGGGCCGCGGCGACGGCCTGTTGCACGCGACGGATCAGCTGTGAGCGGTGCCGCCGGGCTGCCCCGCCGCGCCTGGCTTATGGTCATCGTTGTCGGCTTCCTGGGTTTCTGCGCGGTTCTGCGGGCGCCGGTCGGGGTCATCCCGCCTCTGCTGACGCGTCTGGGGCAGGATCTGGGTATGGGGGAGGTGGCGCGCGGCGCGCTGACCTCGGTGCCGATCCTGTGCTTCGGACTGCTCACGCCGCTGGCCTCACTCGTGGTGCGCCGCGTCGGCGTCAACGCCGCGGGTCTGCTCACCCTGGGAATGGCTCTGGCTGGGGCGCTGCTGCGCTCGGCTGGGACCACCTGGGCGGCCTTCGCCGGAACCGTCGTCATCGGGGCGGGGCTGACGGTGGGCAACCTGGTGGCTCCCATGGTCATCGGCCGCGACTTCTGGCACCGCACGGCGCTGATGACCGGCCTGTACTCCTCGACCTGCAACGTCATCGTCACGGCGGCCACGGCCCTTGCCGTGCCGCTGGCCCTCGTCATCGGCTGGCAGGGCTCGGCCGCCGCCTGGACCGCGGTCCCGGTGCTGTTGGCCGGCGTCCTGTGGCTGTGGATCTTCCCGCCCGGCAGGCCGGCGCCCCGCCAGAGTCTGCGGGAGCGGGCGGGGATGACCTCCTGGGTGACGGAGCGGGCCCTGGCCCGGCCGACGACGTCGGCGGGCGCCGCCGTCTGGAGGCGCCCCCTGACCTGGGTGATGGCCGTGGCCTTCGCAGCCCAGACCTTCTCCTACTACGCGGTCTCGGGCTGGCTGCCTACGGCCCTTGCCGACGAGCTCGGTATGAGTGAGGCGGGCGCTGGCGCGGCCGCCTCCGTGTTCTCCCTGCTGGGGATCGTGGGGCCGCTGCTGGTCCCGGTGATGTTCGAGGCGCTGCGGTGGCCGGCGAGCCGGGTGCTCGGCGTCATCTGCGCCTGCTGGCTGACGCTGCCGGTCTGCCTCGTGGTGACCCCCGGCTTCTGGCTGGTGCCCTGCATGCTCTCCGGCATCGCACAGGGCGCCTTCTTCGCCGCCCTGTTCACGTTGGTCATCCGCCGCTCGGAGTCTGTTGATGACAACCGCAGGACAACCGCTCTCATCCAGACAACCGGCTACTGCGTGGCCGCGGTGGGACCCGTGGTGATGGGCTGGGTCCATGAGCGCAGTGGCGGCTGGGTGATTCCCTTCGCCGTGGTGGCGGCGGTCCTGGTGCTCATGACCGTGTGCGCCCAGATCGCGGCTCGCGCGGGTGAGCCGGCCGGAGCTGAACGCACCGTCCCGGCCGATGTCCTGGAGGGCGATGAACAGGCCGATGCTCGCGGTGGCACCGCATGAGTCCGGCCCAGCCCGTGGGCGATCCCCTGCCGGGGACGGGAGAGCTGCCGCCGCAGGTGGCCGCGCCCGCGCCAGATGGGGGCGAGCGCCCGTTCTCGGTGTATCTGCACGTGCCCTACTGCCGGGTGCGCTGCGGCTACTGCGACTTCAACACCTACACGAACCTGTCCATGGGGCGGGGCGCCTCGGCTGAGGACTTCGTGGGCACACTCGCCGGCGAGTTGCGCGCTACGCGCCGAGCCATGGACGCTGCGGGTCTGCCGGTGCGCCGGGCGCAAACCGTCTTCGTGGGCGGGGGGACCCCCACCATGCTGCCTGCCTCGGACCTGGTGAGAATGCTGGACCTCGTGCGCGAGTGCTTCGGGCTCGCATCGGAAGCGGAGGTGACGACAGAGGCGAACCCCGACTCCGTGGACGAGGCGGGCCTGGCGGTCCTGGCCCGCGGCGGCTTCACCCGGGTTTCCTTCGGGATGCAATCGGCCGTGCCCCACGTGCTGAAAGTCCTGGAGCGCACCCATGAGCCCGCCCGGGTGCCCCGCGTCGTCGAATGGGCGCGGCGGACAGGACTGAGTACCTCCCTGGACCTCATCTACGGGGCTCCGGGGGAGTCCCTGGAGGACTGGCAGCGCTCCCTGGACGCAGTGGCCCAGATCGGCCCCGACCACGTGAGTGCCTACGCCCTGGTCATCGAGGAGGGCACCAGGATGTGGGGACAGGTCCGTCGCGGAGAGCTGCCGATGCCCGAGGACGACGACGAGGCCACCAAGTACGAGATGGCCGACGCCGCCCTGGCGCGGGCCGGCTACGAGTGGTACGAGATCTCAAACTGGGCGCGCCCGGGCGCCCAGTGCCGCCACAACCGGGCCTACTGGCTCGACTGGGACTGGTGGGGCGCCGGACCCGGAGCCCACTCCCACCTGGGCGACGTACGCCTGTGGAATACCAAGCACCCGGTGGCTTGGGCAGGACAGATCGCCGCCGGCCGTCTGCCCGTGGCCGGGCACGAGGTCATCGACGCGGGCTCGCGCGAGCTGGAGCGGATCATGCTGGGCATCCGCCTGCGTGAGGGCATCGCGCTTGCGAGTCTCGCAGACGGCCCGTCAGCGAACTCGGCCGACGGCACCGGAGCCACGCCGCCGCACCTGGTGCCCGTCGTGGCCGGTCTCGTGGCCGATGGGCTGCTCGACGCCGGCGCGGCCATGAGGGGCCGGGCGGTTCTCACCCTGCGCGGCCGCCTCATGGCCGACACTGTCATCCGCGCTATGACCCAGTAAGTCGGTGCTCAGACACCGCAGCAGACGGGATGGCCCCAGCCTCTGCCGCCATGACAGGGGCGGCTGACAGGGGCGGCCTGGCGTGGAGTGCTTAAGAGAGCGTCTGCTCTTGAGGAGCGAATCCGTGTGCTGCGGGGCAGTTCTATCCATCACGCTGAGCGGGTGATCCAGTAAGCTGACGGTAGGTCAATACCTAGACGGAATCGAAGGGCGACGGCTGTGACAATGACACCTGACGCACAGGTCCTGCTCAAGGTGCCTGCGAATCATCTCGACTGTCCTGCTTCTGCTTTTGAGCGGTTCATCTCGCTGCCCGCCGTCCTGACTGGCGCGCGGGGCCGCGTGGCGCGTGGGGGACGTCTCCTGGTGACCACCACGGAGGTCATTTTCGAGCCTCACCCCATGAATCTCAACAGAGACCGAAGCCGGCTGCGTGTCCCCGTGGCTGAAATCCTTGCTGCACGCCCCAAGGTCTTCATCCTCCACGTCACTGTCGTCATCTCAACCGCGAGGGGAGGCGACCTGGAGTTCGTGACGTGGAGCAGGAAAAGGGTCATTGCGGCGATCCAGCAGGCGCGGGCCGCTCAAGGCCTGCCCCAGCTGATGCAGTGATGTTTTCGTGGTGATGTGTTCAGTGTAGTGCCAGGGACTTGTGGCAAACTGATGAGATGACTACTCCGCAGCCCCCAGGTTACCCAGGCGACGGTTCTCAACCCGGTGATAACCCCCAGGCTGGGGGTGCTCCGGGTTATAGTCCGCAATCCGGCTACGGAGCTCAGCCAGGAGGTGCTTCAGGCTACGGGCCCCCATCTGGTGCGGCCCCGGGGTACGGTCCTCAGCCCGGCGCGGGTGCCGGAGGAGGCGTGCCGCCCTATCCGGGAGGTGTTATGGGCGGCGTGCCGATGAGTGTCGGCGACGGTCTGTCCTGGGCCTGGTCGAAGTTCAAGGAGAATGCTCTTATCCTCGTGGTTGGAATCGGCTTGTGGAATATTCTTTCGGCGGGCGGGTTCGATGCCCACTTCACCATCAATGATCAGGAGTATGGCGTCGGCCTCGGCAGCTCGGTCGGTAGCGTCGTCTCCTTCGTCGCTGGGCTGTTCGCCCCCATCGTGTGTGCCAACATGTCGCTTAAGGTTGCCTCCGGACGGCCTCTGGAATGGGGAGACCTTTTTTCCTTCCCGAACTTGGTTGCGGGCGTTCTGGCGACATTTCTAAGCACGCTCGCTATGGTTGCGGGCATACTTTTGTGTGTCGTTCCGGCGTTCATTGTTCTTTTCCTGTTATATTACTCCGTCTATTTCACCGTGGATAAGGGGGTGGACGGTATCGAGGGAATGAGGGCCTCATGGAACACCCTGTCCAGCCATGTCGGCGAGCTCCTCCCCTTCGCTCTGACCGGTGCCGGCCTCAGCATTGTCGGCGTCATCACGGTCTTCGGCTGGATCGTGACGATGCCGCTGGTCGTGCTTATGACCGGTTACTCCTACGTGCGCATCCAGGGCTACGACGTCATCCGTTGACTCTGCTTTCGTGCTCCGTCTGCGCCCCGCATGCTCCGGCCTGCGGGGCGCAGAGTGCTTTCGAGGTCGGAAGGGCGCATCGGCTCGGCTAGAGTGAGGGCCGACGTCGGCCGTTGCCGTCATTCTCGACAACCATCTGCCCGCCCCAAGGACTTTCTTGCCATCGAGCCCCGCCGCCCCGAACCCGCGCGCCGCGGACGACCGTCCTGCCCTCGTTCTGGCCAACCTCGGCACCCCGGCCGAGCCGAGCCCCACCGCGGTCCGATTCTTCCTGCGGGAGTTCCTCTCCGACCGCCGCGTCATCGAGATGCACCCACTGCTGTGGCGTCCCGTCCTGGAGGGTGTGATCCTACGGGTGCGTCCGCGGGCCTCGGCCGCCAAATACGCCACCATCTGGCGTCCCGGCCAAGTGGGCCGCTCCGGTTCGCCGCTCATGCACTACAGCGAGCGCCAGGGCGAGCTGCTCCAGCATGAGCTCGGCGAATCGGTTCAGGTCCGCATCGCCATGCGTTACGGACAGCCGTCCCTGCGCCGCGTCATGGGCGATCTCATGGACGCTGGTTGCCGCCGGATCGCCGTCATCCCCCTCTACCCGCAGTACGCCGCTTCCGCGTCGGGCACCGTCATCGACGAGGTCGCCCGCTTCATCCTCGCCTCCCGCAACCAGCCCGAGCTGCGTACCATCCGCTCCTTCGAGGCCTCCCCGGCCTACATCGAAGCCCTCGCCACGGCCCTGGAGCAGCACTGGAAGATCCATGGACGTCCCGACCCTGCTGCCGGCGAACACCTCCTTCTGTCCTTCCACTCCATCCCCCAAGCCATGCACGACGCCGGAGATCCCTACCGCACCGAATGTGAGCGCACCGTTGAGCTCCTGACGCGCCGACTCGATCTGCCCGACGGGCTCGCCCGGCTCACCTTCCAGTCCGTCTTCGGGCCCGCCGCGTGGATCGGGCCGGCCACCATCGACACGGTCGACGAGCTGGGGAGCGCAGGCTGCCCGCGTCTCGACGTCATCTGCCCCGGCTTCTTCTCCGACTGTCTGGAGACCCTCGAGGAGATCAACCAGCTCAACCGCGAGACCTTCACCACTGCCGGAGGCGGAAGCTTCCACTACATCCCCTGGGGCAACGACTCCGAGGGCGCCATCGCCACCCTGGCTGAGCAGGCCCGAAACGTGCTGGCCGGCTGGATCTGAGCCCGGCCTCCCTCACTGCGGCATCGGCCCGGAAGGTCGGTCTCAGCACGAGAGACCACAGGCCCTCGCCGGGGAAACTGATGCCCGGGACGGTATGGTGACGTAAACAACCCCGATTCTGTGAGGAAGTCGCCGTGCATCTTGAGTGGTGGTCCGTCCTGCCCTTTGCGGGCATGCTCGCCTGTATCGCCGTCCTGCCGCTGATTCCGGCCACGGCCCACTGGTGGGAGAAGCACTCCAGCCAGCTGCTCGTCGCCGTGAGCCTGGGTGTGCCGGTGGCCGCCTGGATGTGGGTCCTCGGCGGCTGGGAGGTCGTCTTCGCCTCCGTGGTCGAGTACTTCCAGTTCATCACCCTGCTGCTGGCCCTGTTCGTGGTCTCCGGCGGCATCTTCCTCAAGGGCGACATCCGCGCCACGCCCCGCAACAACACGATCTTCCTGGCTATCGGCGGCGTCATCGCCTCCTTCGTCGGTACCACCGGCGCCGCCATGCTGCTCATCCGGCCCCTGCTGGCGACCAATAAGGAGCGCCACTACCGCGTGCACACGGTGCTGTACACGATCTTCATCGTGGCCAACTGCGGCGGGCTGCTCACGCCTCTGGGGGACCCTCCCCTATTCCTGGGCTTCCTGCGCGGAGTGCCCTTCACCTGGACCTTCAACCTCCTGCGCGAGTACCTCTTCGTCAACGCCATGCTGCTGGTGAGCTACTACGCCCTGGACTCCTACTACTACTCCCAGGAGCCGGCCAAGGCCGTCCATGACGACGACACCGAGATCGAGCCCCTCGGCCTCAAGGGTTCACTCAACTTCGTCTTCTTCGCCGCCATCATCGCCGCCGTCGCCTTCGCGCCCTCCGTCGACGTCCACGCCATTGAGACCGGCCACGCCTCCCCGGGCGACTGGATCCCCGTGCGCGAGATCATCATGCTCGCCGCCGCGGCATGCTCCTACTTCCTGGGCAGCCGCGAGGTCCGCTTCAAGGACAACCAATTCACCTGGGACCCCATCGCCGAGGTTGCCATCTTGTTCATCGGCATCTTCCTCACCATGATTCCGGCCTTGCATTACCTTGACGAGGTGGCCGGCTCGCTGCCGCTCAACGAGGTCACCTTCTTCGTCTTCACCGGCGGGCTCTCCTCCGTCCTGGACAACGCCCCCACCTACGCCACTTTCTTCGAGATGGCCGGGCAGGTCGCACACCCCGGTGGGGACAACGTGGCCGGGGTCCCCGAGCTCTACCTGGTGTCCGTCTCCCTGGGAGCGGTCCTGTGCGGCGCCATCACCTACATTGGCAACGGCCCGAACTTCATGGTCAAGTCCGTGGCCGAGTCCGACGGCGTCGAGATGCCCAGCTTCGGCGGCTACGTGGGCCGCGCCATGAAGCACCTGGTGCCGGTCATCGCCGCCATGGTCCTGATCTTCATCGCCCCGGGCATCTTGTGGAAGGTCCTGGGAGGGGCGCTCACCGCGGCGATCCTGGGACTCGATGCCCGCCTGCTGTCTAAGTCCCGCCGTCTAGCCCTGGCCGACCAGCCTGAAGGCGGCGGCGACTGACCCGGCTGCCTGCCTACTGTCTTATGGCCTGCGCGAGACGGGTTTCCTCGCGCCTTGCGCGTGCGTAGCCTGAGCGCGTGCAGCTGGGACATGTGATCTACAAGGTCAACGACCTCTCTCAGGCCGTGGCCGATTTCGAGGCCAGGGGCTTCGCCGTCGAGTACGGCACCGTCAAGAGGCCGTACAACGCGCTCATCTACTTCTCCCACGGCCCCTATCTGGAACTTCTGGCGCGCACGGGAATGCCGCCGCTCCTGGGGCGCCTGCTCTCGCTGGGACCGCGCGGGGGTGCCGCCCGCCGCTTCCTGTCCTGGGATCGCGGCCCCGAGGGCTTGTGCGGCTTGTGCCTGGAGGGCGACAACTCCGAGCTGGAGGAGGGGATGGCTCTGCTGAACGGCAAGGGCCTGCGCATCAAGACCAAGCGTGTGGACCCCCGTGGGCGGGAGTTGCGCTATGAGGTCTTCTTCCCCCACGACGTCGACCTGCCGTTCCTCATGAGCCACTTCAGCACCGAGCCCAGGCCTCAGGAGTTCACCCACCCCAACGGGATCGGCTCCATCGCCCGCGTCGCCTATCCGCTGCCCGTGCACAAGCGGGACACCGTCCTCAGGCTGGGCGACGACCAGCAGCTCGAGCTCGTGGAGCCCGGTCAGGCCATCAAGGTGACCTTCGACGACGACAGCGTCCTATGAAAACCCCTGTGAGTGGACTGCGGTCAGAGTCTTGAAGAGCCTCAGCGTGTGCCCGGGGCGGTGACGAAATCGATGAGCTCCTCCATGCGGCCCAGCAGGCTCGGCTCGAGGTCCTTGTAGGAGCGAACCGTGGCCAGGATGCGCTGCCAGCCCCGGGCGACGTCGGCCTGCGTGGCGTGCGGCCAGCCCAGGGCCTCCAGCGTCCCGTGCTTGATATCGATGCCCCGCGGAACCTCCGGCCAGTGCTCCAGGCCCACCCGGGCTGGCTTGACCGCCTGCCACACGTCCACGTACGGGTGCCCCAGGACCAGCACGTTCTCCCCGCCGGTCATTTCGGCCACCCGCTGGGCGATCCGCGACTCCTTGGAACCGGCCACCAGGTGGTCCACCAGGACTCCCGCTCGCCGTTCGGGTCCCGGGCCGAAGTCGGCCATGACCTCCTCGAGGTTGTCGACGCCGTCGAGCATGAGGACCACGACGCCCTCGTGGCGCAGGTCGTCGCCCCACACCTTCTCCACCAGCTCGGCGTCGTGCTTGCCCTCCACCCAGATGCGTGAGGCGCGCGCCACTTTTGCCCGCTCACCCTCGACGGCGTAGGAGCCCGACGCCGTCAACCGTCTCCCTGCGGCGCTGACCGGGCCGGCGGGCTCGCGCTTGCGCGCCACGGGCGGATCCAGGATGACGGGGCGGCCATCGATCCAGAACCCGGGTCCCAGGGCGAAACCGCGTCGCGTGCCGTGACGGTCCTCCAGGACCACGACGTGCTGGCCACCGGACTTCTCCACCGCCACCGCGGCGCCGACGAAACCGGTCTGCCGGTCCTCGACCACCAGGCCCGGCGTCACAGGCACATGCACCGACTCCGGGCGCACGGCGCTGGGGCCCGTGCGGTGCGGGTTCACCGACAGGACGTCCCCGCCGTAGCGGTCGCTCGACGAGGGCCGCCGGGCAGCAGGCACGGTCCCAGTTACAGCTGCACCGCGAGACACGGGCGCCATGCGGGAGCGCGAGCCGGCCGGGGCGTCTTGCGCCTGCTGCCGCTGCTCGGCCTCGGCACGCGCCCTCAGAGCGGCGCGGCGGGCGGCGGTCGAACCGGGAACGGGGGAGCGGTACGGGGCGGGCGTGTTCACCCTCGGCACGGTAGGGGAAACTCACGGCCTTGCGGCGTTGGACCCGCCGGACCACAGCGTAGGATGGCACTCACGCGGGGTGAGTGCTAATCGCTCGCCGGCTCGCACCGGCGTGCGGGCGGCAGTGCACCAGCACCGCGCCCGCAGCGGCATCGATCGTGTCCCGGCACTGACGAGGGAGAGGAGGACCCATGGCCAACGACCGACGTCTCAAGGTCCTGTCCGCCATCGTCACCGACTACGTGCGCACCCGCGAGCCCGTGGGTTCCAAGGCCCTCGTGGAGCGCTACCGCCTGGGTGTGTCCCCTGCCACCATCCGCAACGACATGGCCGCCCTGGAGGATGAGGGCTACATCCATCAGCCGCACACGTCGGCCGGACGCGTGCCCACCCAGAAGGGCTACCGGCTCTTCGTCGACGAGGTCGCCCGCATCAAGCCCCTGTCCGCCCCCGAGCGCGCCGCCATCACCGCGCTCCTGTCCGGAGCTGTCGACCTGGAGCAAGTCGTGGCCCGCACCGTGCGGGCCCTGGCCCAGCTGACCGGCCAGCTCGCCGTCGTCGAGTACCCCAGCCTCAGATACGCCGCCCTCCAGCACCTCGAGCTCGTCGCCCTGGGACCCGAGCGCATCCTGCTGGTCATCATCACTGATACCGGACGCGTCGACCAGCGCACCGTGACCCTCAGGACCCGGACCGCCGCGGGTAACCGCCGCGACGGGGGGTTCGACGTCACCGACGTCGTCGACCCCCTCGTCCTGGAACGCCTGCGCACCCGCCTCAATGGAGCCCTCGTGGGCAATCGGGCCGCTGACGTCGGCCCCATCCTGGCCGCCCTGGCCGAGCAGGCCACCGCCGACGAACGCCACCTACTCGATGCCGTGGCCGACGAACTCATCGCCGCGCTGCGCCCCGACGCCGAGGAGCGGCTCGTCGTCGCCGGAACCGCGAACCTGGCCCGCTCCACCCCGGACTTCTCCTCCCTGGGGCCGCTCCTGGACGCCATCGAGGAACAGGTGGTGCTGTTGCGGCTGTTCACCGCCGATGACGCCCCGACCGGTGAGAACCGGATGCGCGTGAGCATCGGCTCGGAGAACAACGATGACGCCCTGGCCGAGGCCTCCGTCGTCACCACCACCTACGGGCCGGGAAGTGGCGAGGCCGTCGCCCACCTCGGCGTCATCGGCCCCACCCGCATGGACTACCCGGCCACCATGACCGCTGTGAGGGCCGTGGCCCGCTACCTGTCCAGGTTCCTGTCACCACCGGAGACGTGAGGGCCGGTCGGAGCGAACCCGCCGGCGGAGTCATTCAGTCAGGCGCTTCACCACACATTCCCAGACATCCACCGCAAAAGACGTAGCCGTAAAGGAAGAACGCAGTGAGCAACTACTACGAGGTCCTCGGCGTCAGCCGAGACGCCAGTCCCGAGGAGATCAAGAGGGCCTACCGCAAGAAGGCCCGCCAGCTGCACCCCGACGTCGCCGGGCCCGGCCACGAGGATGAGTTCAAGGAGGTCTCCACCGCCTACGAGGTCCTCTCCGACGCCGACAAGCGCCAGATGTACGACCTGGGCGGCGAGGACGCGGTACGTGGCGGGGGAGGCTTCGGCGGAGGGTTCGCCGGCGCCGACTTCGGCGACCTCGGCGGCATCTTCCAATCCTTCTTCGGCGGGGGATCGGCCAGCCGCGGACCGGCCTCCCGGGCCCGGCGCGGCCAGGACTCCCTCGTGGCCGTGGACGTGGAACTCTCCGACGTCGCCTTCGGGGCGACCCGTTCCATCCCGATCGACACCTACGCCACCTGCACCGCTTGCGGGGGCTCGTGCTGCGCGCCCGGCACCGAGCCGGTCACCTGCTCGCAGTGCAACGGCGTCGGCAACGTCCAGCGCATGACCCGCACCCTGCTGGGGCAGGTAATGACCTCCTCGCCGTGCCCGGGCTGCCAAGGCTACGGCACCGTCATCGTCACCCCCTGCAAGGACTGCTCCGGCGAGGGCCGCACCCGGGTGCGCCAGGACCTGGAGGTCTCCATCCCCGCCGGGGTGTCCACCGGGACCCGGATCCGTATGTCGGGGCGCGGCGAGGCCGGCCCGGCCGGCGGCCCCAACGGCGACCTCTACCTGGAGATCCACGAGAAGCCGCACGAGTTCCTCGAGCGCGACGGCGACGACCTCTACACCGAGCTGCGCGTGCCCATGACCGCGGCCGCCCTGGGCGCCGTCTTCCCGCTGCAGACCCTCGACGGCGAGCAGAACGTCACCGTCAAGGCCGGCAGCCAGCCCGGGGATGAGGTCGTGCTCGACGGCCTGGGCGTGGGGCGCCTGCGCCGCAAGGGCCGCGGGGACCTGCACGTGTCCATCGTCGTAGAGACCCCCACGCGCCTGGACGACCGTCAGCGCGAGCTGCTGGCCGAGCTGGCCCGCCTGCGCGGGGAGGATGACGTCGAGCCCGTGCGCGACTCCAGCGTTATGGGCAAGCTCAAGGAGCGCTTCTCCGGGCGCTGAGGACACGGCCCGCAGCCCGGTTTCCTGCCTGCGGCTACTTGGTCTGAGGGGACTCGGGCCAGTAGTGGGAGTCCGGGGTGGCCCGGGCCCCGAAGATCGCCTGCCCCACGCGCACGCAGGTGGAGCCGCCCTCGATGGCGGCCTCGAAGTCGCCGCTCATCCCCATGGACAGCAGCCCGTCGCCGACGGTGCCGGCCTGGAGGGCGGCGTCGCGCAGCCGGCGCATGATGCGGAAGCACTCGCGCACCCGCGCCGCGTCGTCGGTGTGGGCGGCGAGCGTCATGAGCCCGCGCACCCGCAGCGAGGAGTAGGACGGCAGCGCGGCGAGAAAGGCGGCGACGTCGGCCGGTTCCAGCCCGAACTTGCTGGGCTCGCCCGAGGAATTGACCTGCACGTAGACGTCCAGGCCTCGCCCATTCGCCTGGAGACGGCGGTCGAGGGCCTCGGCCAGGCGCAGGGAGTCCAAGGCCTGGAACTCGTCGGCGAAGGCGGCCACGTTCTTGGCCTTGTTGGTCTGCAGGTGGCCGATGACCGACCAGGAGATGCCCAGGTCCGCCAGGTTCTCGCTTTTGCGCTGGGCTTCTTGGACCTTGTTCTCCCCCATCTGGGTGATGCCCGCGGCGAAGGCAGTGCGCAGGCGCTCCTCGGGGACCGTCTTGGAGACCGGCAGCAGACGGATCTCGGCGGCTTCCCGGCCAGCGCGCTCGGCGGCGGCGTCGATCCGGGCGCGGATGGCGGCCAGATTGCGGTGGAAGTCCTCCACCGTGACGGCAGTGGTGTATGCGGGTGCCGAAGTGGTGGGCGGGGACTGCGGGCAGCGGGAGGCGGCTGAGGGATCGGTCATGTTATCCGACGCTAGCACCGGCAGCGGCCGCCGGTTCGACACCGCCCGTAGGCTGGGGGCGTGACCGCACCCGTCTTCCTCTTCACCCCCAAGACCATCGAGCCCGCCGACGCCCCCGCGTCTGCCCAGCCCGGGAGCATCCTCATGCTCACCGGACCCGAGGCCCGACACGCCGTAACCGTGCGGCGCCTGCGCTCCGAGGAACACGTGGACCTCGTTGACGGAACCGGCCTGCGCCTGATGTGCGAGGTGACCGGGGCCGGCGTCGGCGGGGCCAAGGATCGTCTGGCCGTGCGGGTCCTGCAACGGATCGAGGAGCCGGCGCCTCCGCTGCGGCTCACCCTCGTCCAGGCTCTGGCCAAGGGCGGGCGCGATGAGCAGGCCGTCGAGACCGCCACCGAGGTCGGGGCGGAGCTGGTTCTTCCCTGGCAGTCCGAGCGCTGCGTGTCCGTGTGGCAGGGGGCCAAGCAGGCCAAGGGGCGCCAGCGCTGGCAGGCCACGGCGCTCCAGGCCGCCAAGCAAGCCCGGCGCGCCCGCGTTCCCGAGGTCGAGGAGGTCCGGGACACCCGGGAGCTGGTCGACTGGGTGGGGAAGACGGTTCAGAACGGGGGAGTGGTGCTGGTCCTGCACGAGGAGGCGGGCACACCGATCAGCACCGCGATGGAGTCCATGCGCCTGCCCGCCCCGGGGGCGGCGCCGCTGGTGCTGGCCGTCGTTGTTGGCCCCGAGGGCGGTATCAGCCCCGAGGAGACGGCGGCCCTGGAGGCTGCCGGGGCGATGACGGTGCGGCTGGGCCCCCACGTCATGCGCACCGTCTCAGCCGGCCCCGTCGCCCTGGCCGTCCTCGCCCACACCAGCGGGCTGTGGGAGTGAGGTGATGGTGACGATCCTTGTGGAGATCGGAGGAGCTGAGTCGGCTGGCTGACGAACGTGGTGTCAGCGTGGACGCTGCTTGCTTCAGGCTAGTGCTCTTTCGAGTGCTTCTCGCATGAACTGACTGCGAGTTTCGCCCTGCGCCTCAGCCCTACGGTCCAGTGCGTCTCGATGTGAGCGTGGCACTTTGAAGGCGATGGTGACAAGATCCTCGTCTGAGAGTCGAGGCCTGCCTGGAGAAACAATGAACTCTCCTGGAGTACCGGGATACTCTCCTTGTTCTGCTGCCTCACCAAGTCGTTCGATCTCGTCGTCAGTGAGCGTGGCTCCACTCTTCGTCTTGTAGGTGCTCATGTGCTCTCCCTTCTGACCTGTAGTTCCTGAGCCATCTTGTCGGTGAGTCTCATGGCGTGAAAAATCAGTAGGCTGCCATCGTCGAGTTCCACTCCAACCATCTCGAGCAGCCGTCCATGAGAGTCTGCTCCGGCTGCTGCGTAGTACTCAGGTGGGTCATAGTTTCTTCGGCGGACTGCGATGGCGCTGCGCCAGGCGGACTCAACGTCTGCGACCTGTATGTCAGGGTGACGGCGGGTGATGCGAGGATGAACGGTGATCCTGTCCAACATCCGCACATCCCCTACCGACATGTTTTGTTAGACAAAATTCTAACATGTCGTGTCGTGGGGTCGCTTCCCAATGGGGCGGCTTGCGGGCATGCTCTGTCTATGAGCGAGACGAGTGAGCGATGAGTCCGCGGGGGCGGCGGCCAGCGGGGAGTCCGGACACGCGCAAGGCCATCCTGGCGGCGGCCCGAACCGCCTTCGCCCGCGACGGCTACCAGACCTCGCTGCGTGGTATCGCACGTGACGCCGGCGTCGACCCGGCTCTGATCCACCACTACTTCCCGGACCGGGCCACGCTCTTCGCCAAGGCCGTCATCGAGTCGACCGCCGGAGTCGACGCCAATCTCATGCACCGGGCGGCCGCCATCACCGAGCTCGAACCCGAGCAGCTGGGGGAGGGGATCGTGCGCGCCTTCATTACCTTGTGGGATAAGGCGGGCGCGGACCGCTTCACGGCGGTCATCCATGCCGCGCTCGGCCAAGGGGCCACGATCGGGCCCTTCCGTGACTTCATCGCCACCGGGGTCCTCTCGCCGATCGTCACCCATTTCTGCCCCGACCGGCCCCAGCTGCGCGCCCAGCTCATCGCCAGCCAGATCATCGGGCTCGGCCTGGCCCGCTGGGTCGCCCGCATGGACCACATCGCCAGCCTCGATGTTGAGTCCGTTGTTGCGCTCGTGGCCCCCACCATCCAGCGCTACGCCTTCGACGACCTACCGGACGTCGCCAATCCAGCCTGATCGCTGAGATCGGTTGAGGTCTCCAGTCGAGTTTTGTCCATATGGGACGACTTTGAAGCCGCGTTTCCGGCTTGGAACCAAGCTAAGCCGCTCTGACCTGCACAGATGTGAACTGCCCTGGCTGAAGAGGTGTTCAAAGTCGTCCCATACGGACAGTTTTCCGGCTCCAGGCTCTGGACAGCGGGTCGCTGTCGACCTATATTCATCACATGATGAAAAGCGATGAAGGAGACGTGCCCCGGGAGTCGGGGGCCAGCAGCCGATCGCACGACTCAGGCTCAAACTCCGCAGCTGCAACCGGCTCAACGTCGTTGGCCGTCACTGCGAAGGACCTGCGCGTGAACCGCGGGCGCAAGGAGATCCTCCACGGCCTGGATCTGAACCTGGAGTCCGGTACCATCACCGGCCTGCTCGGCCCCTCGGGCTGCGGCAAGACCACCCTCATGCGCACCATCGTCGGCGTCCAGCGCTACCGCGGACAGGTCGAGGTCCTCGGGCACGCACCGGGCGCCGGCGCCGTGCGCGGTCGGGTTGGTTACGTCACCCAGGATCAGGCCGTCTACACCGACCTGACGGCCCGCCAGAACCTGCGCTACTTCGCCTCCCTGGCCGGCAGCCGGGCCCGCGACCTGGACGAGGTCCTCGACGTTGTCGGGCTCACCGCCCTGGCGGACCGGGCCGTGTCCACCTACTCCGGTGGCGAGGCCGGGCGTGTGAGCCTGGCCTGCGCGCTCGTGGCCGATCCTGACCTGCTCGTCATGGATGAGCCCACCGTCGGCCTGGACCCGGTCACCCGCGAGGAGCTGTGGACCACCTTCCACGCCCTGGCCGAGCGCGGCGCCACCCTCCTGGTCTCCAGCCACGTCATGGACGAGGCCTTCCGCTGCGACCAGGTCCTCCTCATGCGCCAGGGCCGCATCCTGGCCACCACCACGGCCAAGGACCTCCTGGCCAGCACCGGGGCGGACACCGTGGACGCCGCCTTCCTGGCCGTCATCGCCGACTCCGAGAACCAGACTGAGCAGAAAGGAGGGCAGCGCTGATGCACCTGCGCACCTACCTGGCCACCACCCGCCGCATCCTCACCCAGCTGCGCGCCGACCGGCGCACGGTCGGCCTCATCGCGATCGTGCCCGCCGCGCTGCTGACCCTGCTGTACTTCGTCTACCGCGACTACCCCGGCGCGGACCTGCTGTTCAACCACATCGCCGTCTCCATGATGGCGATCCTGCCGACGACGGTCATGTTCCTGGTCACCAGCGTCGCCATGCTGCGCGAGCGCGTGAGCGGAACCCTGGAGCGGCTGTGGACCACCCCGATCCACCGGGCCGACCTCCTGTTCGGCTACGCCACCGCCTTCGCACTGACCGCCGTGATCCAGTCCCTCATCCTGTGCGCCGTGGCCGCCTGGGGTCTGGACGTGGACATCTCTGCCGCCTGGGGGTGGGTGGTGCTCACCGCCCTGGTCGACGCCTTCGTCGGGGTGTCCCTGGGGCTGCTGGTCTCGGCCTTCGCGCGCACCGAGTTCCAGGCCGTCCAGTTCATGCCGGTGGTGATCGCACCCCAGCTGTTCCTGTGTGGGCTCCTGGTCAGCCGTGACCAGCTGCCGCGTGCCCTGGAGGTGGTCGGTGACGCCCTGCCCATGAGCTGGGAGGTCGATGCCGTCACCGAGCTCACGACGGCCAGCGAGCCCTCAGACGATTTCTTCCGATACCTGGCCTATTTGGTCTGCTTCGGCCTGGTGGTCCTGGGGGTGGCGGCATCCACCGTGCCGCGCAAGACCCGCTGAACAGGGAAGAGTCAGCAACGGCGGGCACGAGGGTAAGGACTTTCGTGCCCGCCGTGCGGTGGTGTCGGACGGAGTTAGGGTTGCCTTATGTGGATCGTCTTCGCCTGCGGCTCAGCACTTTTTGCCGGCATCACCGCCGTCCTGGCCAAGGAGGGGATCCGCACCACTGACTCGACCGTAGCGACGGCGCTGCGCACCTTCGTGGTGCTGGCGGGCGCCTGGGGCATGGTGTTCATTGTCGGCTCGCAGGCCGAGCTGGCCCACCTCAACGTCCGCAGCACCGGGCTGCTGGTGTTCTCGGGGCTGGCGACAGGGGCCTCCTGGCTGTGCTACTTCAAGGCGCTCCAGCTCGGCAGCGTCAGCAAGGTGGTGCCGATCGACAAACTGAGCACGGTGCTGACGGTGCTGCTCGCCCTCATCTTCTTAGGGGAGAGGGTGAGCCTCATCGGGGCGTTCGGGGTTGTGCTCATCGCGGTCGGGACGTTGCTGATGCTCGACGCCGATGACCTGCGCGGCCTGCCCCGGGCCGTGCACGACGGCGGAGGCTGGTTGCTCTATGCGCTCGGCTCAGCCTTCTTCGCCGCGCTCACCGCGATCCTCGGCAAGGCTGGCATCACCGGGGTGGAGTCCAACCTCGGCACCGCGATTCGCACCGGTGTGGTCCTGGTGATGGCCTGGGTGATGGTCGCCGTCACCGGAAAACTTCGGGAGGTTCGTGCTGCGCCGCGTGGGGAGCTCGGCTTCGTCCTGGCCTCCGGGGCTGCCACCTGTGCCTCTTGGCTCTGCTACTACCGGGCGCTCCAGGACGGCCCGGCCAGCGTGGTGGTCCCCATCGACAAGCTGAGCGTGCTCGTTACCGTGCTTTTCTCAGCCCTCGTCTTGCGGGAGATTGTCAGCAGACGTTACCTCATCGGGTTGGCCCTCCTTGTCGTAGGGACACTGGTGATGCTCATCCGCTGAGGATGGGGCTTTCCATGACGCCAATTTCTCCACAGAGGCTGCCGTTGTCCTTCTTGTCTCCAACCGGAGGTGAATAGCCTGCAGCGCTCCCGCGTCGATCGACACGGCACAACCGGAGCACGATGACTGACACCTCCGCCACCGCGCCCGCAGCGGGTTTCAGGCGACTAGCATAGCTGGGGGTGCTGGGCTACTTCTTGCGCATGTAGGCAATCGTGAACTCCCTGACTTGGCGGAAGTACTGCTGGCGCAGGCGCAGGTCGAGCCAGTCGGTGTCGAAGGGCTGGAATACGTCCAGACCGCGTCCTAGCATGATGATCCAATTCGTGTCGGTGGTGATCGAGCGGTCATGGATCGTGTCATCGAATGAATACTCGAAGCTGATGCCGGCGATGGCTGAGTTGGTGCGGATCGTCTCCAGGGTCTCTTGCTGTCTGGTCGCATAGATCGGATCCTTATCGCGCTTGGTGATCAGGCAGACGGTGATTTCCCTCGTGGTATCGGTGTACTTGGCGATGGTCTCAATGAGTTCCATTAGGTTGCGTGCCTGGTGGGACCGGCGGATGTACGGGTCGACGACGTCGATGCGGGTAGCTCCGCGCAAGTACGGGCCAATATAGTGGTCGTAGGTGAAACCGCGCCTACCTTCGGCGAACTCGAGAAGCTGCTCTTTCAATTCCGATCCCGAGCCTTGCCGTTTGAGAGCCACTTCAACGGTGCCGTGGGCGTTGCTGGCCGGTGCGGCCTTGTCGGTGGATTCGGAACGGGCATCATCTGCTTCGGCGCCCGGGTGGTACAGCTCCGGATACTCATCCTCCTCCAGAGTAGTCACCGTATGGGTCTGTCCCGCGTGGGTGTACTCGAAGTTGACCGCCGTCATGGTGTCATCGATGCGGATGAGCTGATCCTTGACGCGCTTACGTCCTTCGAGCGCGATCCGTAGCTGAGCACCGATCTCATCGGGGCTGGCCTGCCCGGAGGGGTGGATAAGCTTCATCAGGCCAGAGAAGGTCTTATTGATGCCATCCCGATCACGAGTGGACAGGTCGTCCGACAGCGCGAAATAACGCTGGTATCGGTCGGAATAGTCGATGTCGCGCAAGGAACGGAGGACCTCGGCCAGGTAGTCGACGACGAACCCGTAGCCGCTGGAGAACATCTCGCCACGGATCTGCTCGAACTCCCATCCGGGCACATAGCAGTGGATACGGTCCAGGAAGGCAGGATCGTGGTACTGCTCGGGCAGCTCCTCAAACAGATCGGAGTTTTTGAGCATGTAGGGCACGGTGTGGGAGGTGTTGCCAACGAACACCATTGAGGCCTCTGCACCGAGCGTCTCAACACCGCGGGAGAAGGACTTGTTGGCCATGTAGTTCTTCATGATGTCGACGAGTGCACGGTCGGCACGCTTCTTCTTGCCGGCGAACTCGTCGAAGGCGACGCAGTCCCAGTAGCCAACCAGTCCGATCCTCCCGGAAGCGTTGTTCACGAAGAGTTTCGGGACGGTAACCTCACCCCCGGAGATCAGCATGCCGTGGGGTGAGAATTCGGAGTAGATGTGCGACTTGCCGGTCCCCTTGGGACCGAGTTCCACCAAGTTGTAGTTGCGCTCAACGAAGGGAATCAGACGCACCAGGTGGAGGAGTTTGGCCCTGGGGCCGAACATGGCGGGGTTGAAACCGATGGACTGGACGAGCAGGTCGATCCACTCCTCGGTGCTGAATTGCTCCCGGGTACGGGTATAAGACTCCAGGTCTAGGCGTGAGAGCTGGATGGGCTTGAGCGAGTGCAACCGCCAGGGAACGTCTTTCGAATTGCCCGAGTAGGCGTAGACGATATCGCAGATGCACCAGACCCCACCGGTCAGGAGCTTAGGATGCTGACGCACTGTCTCTGCACTGACCTCCACCCTACTGATACCCAGGTTGGAGAACTCGGCCTCATAGATATCCAGCTTCTCATTGAGGGAGACGGAGACTTTGTCAATGACGCGGTGGCGGCCCTTCTCCCGGATACGCGACTGGATGAGTCGGTTCTCCCCTCGGTGCACGTAGTGGTCCCGGAGGATGGTTCGGACCTGCTCGATACCGGAGCGGATGGTGGCGCCATCGTCCGTGGCCGCGTACTGGCCTAACAGGTACTCCAGCACATAGGTGGGCACAATAGCGTTGCCCTTGACGGCCTTGACGAGGTCCTTGCGGACGACGACGCCGGGGAAGGCTGCTGCGATCTTGCGGTTCAGAGGCGTGGGGGAGATGTGCTGTAGCTGGTCGGCCAGCTCGAGCTCGGTGGATTCCGGGGTTGTCATGTATGCATCCTAGAAGTCGAAGTCCGTACCGAAGTCGCTGGTAAAGGTCCGTGAGAGGGTAAAACGGGCTTTGTCTCCGTAGGGGCGGCGCTGTGAGCCGACCGGTTCATATAGCCGCAGCTCGATGATCTTGCCGTTGAAGGCGTCTGCATCCTTGCTCAGCACTAGCGTGACCGGGAAGAACCGGTCTCGGGCTTCGACGGAGACCTGCGAGCAGTCCACCGTCACCTCGTCGGATATCAGTGTGTTGCCAGCGTACAGTCCCGCGATCAGACGGCGTGCCTTGACCTTTTCTCTGACCGGCTCCTGCTGGAACAGCATGACGGTGATCTGCCCAGTGGTGATCTTGTCCGTCTCGGTGACGATCTTGACGGGGGTCTGGTGGGTGTCCGAGGAACGTCGCTTGTTGACGGTGATGACGGGCACCACGACCTCCTGAAGAGACGCTCCGCCGTGCACAAAGCGCGCGCCGGAACCCGCAGTACGGATGCGGTGGATGGAACCGGGCACCTGAGCCTCGATGTCTCCCGACATCCCGAGCTGGTGGGAGGAGAAGGTGATGAACGCGGCGTCCCGCTTGAGGCTGCGTCCCAGGACGAAGCGGTGGTTCACTTGCAGGAGTGCGTCGCCGTGCGGTTTGACGGACAGGTAGTCCTGCTCCTCCAGGTGGCTGTCCTGGTAGAGGAAGCCGTGATCGGTGGTGATGAGGATGTTGTTGACGTTGGCGTTCGCCAGTTTCTTCACCAGCCTGACCAGATCCTTGATGGCATCCTCGCAGGCGCGGAAGGCGTCTGGCTCGGTGGTCTGCTTGTCCCCAGTGGCGTCGATCTGGTTGTGGTAGACGTAGAGCAACCGGTGGTTCTTGATGAGATCCCGAGTTTCGCCGGGCTTCATGCTGAAGAGTGCATTGGCCTGGATCGCTGTGCCTCCCACTGGCGTGAGTAGTCTGGCGCGGTTCTCGGTCCCTGCGCTGGGAGTGCCGTCCACTTCCACCAACCCGTCTTCGGCAAAGGCAAGGGACTTGTGCGGCAGTAATGCCGCCATGCCGAGTTGGGTGTAGGAGGGCAGCACCGAAAGCATGGCTGACGGCCTGGCCGTGAAGCGGTCCTCTTGGCTGATGCGTCGTGCCAGCTCCTCGCCCACCTCGTAGCGCAGCGCGTCAGAGACGATGACGACGATCTTCTTGCCCTTGTCCAGCCACGGCCTGCTGACCTGATCAGTGAAGAAAGACGTGGCAGAGGAGATCGAGTCAATCTCCCACCGTTCCAGGTCCTCGACATGCCTGCGCCACACCTGCCCGAGCGGCGTGAGGAAGTCTCTGATGTAAGCAGTTTCTACCGTTGTCTTCAGGGCATCGAGGGCAGAGTCCGGCTCGTAGAGGTCGAGGTTACGGTTGAATTGCCGGTAGGCCTGGTCGATGGTGAACCAATGCTCGGTATAGCGTTCGAAGCCGTCCTGCAGGGAGGACATGTTCCAGGATTCGGAGTCGATACGAGTCAGTAGGGTGGATGCCGCGCTGACGACCTCGTAACCGGACTTCAACCTGCTGTACCACGGCAACGCGGCACGACTCTGTACGGCTGCCTGCACTTCCTTGTCTGCCAAGCTGCGCTCTTGTACCTGCTGCGCCAGACGCCGGATGATTTCCTGGTCCACTAGCGGAAACGTCTTCCGGGCCAGAAGTGCGGGCAGGTCGAAGCCGGCGACGCACTCGGCGATGCCCAGCAGCTCCGCTGCACGACGGGCCAGGAGCCGGTAGGACTCGGCGAACCGGAAGTCGTTGTGCCACGTGCTGAAGTCGCGGCGGATGTTGGCGTACTGTTCGGTGCCCAAGTCCGCACGGGTGGGGGCGAACTGCTCCCACGCCCGGCTGAACAACCACCCCACGAAGTCATCGACGCTGGGCTCTTCCTCCGGGGCGTAACCGTAGATGTTGCGCGTCCCCTCCCAGTGAAACTGATCGAGTCCCAGGCAGGTGATCGTATCGATGCCAGTGGACTCCCCTTCCGCGTTCTCCATCAGCAGCGCCCGCCAGAGCGCCTCCAGCGAACGCTCCTCGGTGCCCAGCACGACGGCAACCATGGAGGCGGTGATGGCGGCAGGATCGTCGTTCGGGCGCAGGCGGGCCTTGAGTGCCTCGCGGCGTCGTGCGCTGTCGAAGAAATGCGGGTACTGGCCGACGACGCTGCGCAGCGCCGGTCCGCCACCGAGCTCCTGCACCAGGAGCGAATCGTGGTCCGCGGTGAAGGTCCCGTAAGCGAGCTCCATGTCCTTGAGCCAGTTGTCGGTTACGGTCTCCGGGGTATCCGGCTGGCGGTGGCGGTAGAGCAGAAACTTGCGCTTCGGCTCGGCCAGCAGGACCCAGCACTTAACGGCGAACTCGTTGTCCTCAACCCGCAGCACGGCGACGTCCGGGAGGGAGAGATCATCCAACGAGTCGGCGTACCTGCCTTCGGGGTCTGGCCAGATGACGACCCGTCCGGCTTCACCGGGGCGGTTGAAGCGCTCGCTGAGCTGGCGCTGGATGGCTGACATGGCGTTCATTCGGAACCTTCCGTGAGGTGGCGCAGGTAGGCGCTGCCCTCATCCGTCAGGATGTACCGCTGTGCTTTGCTGCGAGGCTTGTCCGGCACCGTCATGGCGAGCAGCCCTCGGCTCAGCAGGGGAACCACGTGGCGTGTGTAGTTCTGTGATAGGGGCTTGAGGCCGGCGGCTTCTAGGAGCGTGTTCCGGTGAACCGGGCCATTTGCCGCAGCTCGCATCATGACCACATCATACCTACCGTCATGTCTACCATCATTGCTACGAGTGTAGGTATGTTCTGGGTGGGTATGCTCCTCTGGCTTCTGCTCCCTGCCCTCCGGTTCTCGAGCGCTGTGCGCAGTAACCTGCTGCGGATCGTGGTTGGGCACGTAGATCGTCACCCTCACTCGGTCCTGTATCTCTTCGATGATGGGCTCGGGCAGACCGGCTTCGGCCACTTGCTCGAAGACACGCTGGACGCCGGTGCCCCACTGCTCCATGATCCCGGCTTCACGGAAGATGCGCGCGAGGGCGGGATTGCGCAGGCGGGATACGCGCCTCATGGTGTCGATGGTCATGCCTGGCAACAGCAACCCCGGGCTGTCCACCTGAATGCGATCGTCGTAAAAGCCGACTCTGATGGGCGTGCCGCGTTCCGCGTAGGAGGCGTGCACGAGGGCGTTGACGATCACTTCGCGGATCGGCTCAATGGGGATCGAGTATATGTCGCGGCGCCGCACCTGGCCGAACACTGCGGTCTTGTAGGCGTGCTTGAGTAAGAACTCCACGGCACGGTCGATTGCGAGCGGCATGGGGCCGTGAATCTCGGTCTGGTCGAAGATATCGGTGCCGTGTGGGCCGCGCAGGCGGCCGCACTGGACCCAGGCGGAGGGGTGAAAGCGTGTGGGATCGGGGCAGGCCGCGAGGATGCCCGCATTGGTGGGGACGATCTGGTCTCCCTGTTTGACGGCGAGGCCAAGTGCCAGAAGGTCGGCTACGGATGTGCTGTGTCCGCGCAGCTTGGAAAGGACCTCCAGATCCAGATCCTCAAATGCGGCGCGTGGCTCGGGCAGGTCTTCGAAGGCGATGCCGTGGGCATTGCGCTCCAGCTCGGCGACGAGTGCCGAGTCCGCCTGTCGTGTGGTGGAACCGAGGCGTACGTAGACGCCGGCTTCCGGTCCCAGGCGGGTGATGTAGTGGGGGCGGCGAGTGCTGAGCGGCACGTCGACGATGAGGACCGTCTTGTCTCTCAGTGTCACTAAGTCGATGGCAGGAACCAGCTGGGGTGAGATCCGGTCATCGATGAGGTTGGCGATACGTTCCTCCTCGGCGAGCGGGTCATCGACGCCCATGACCGTGCCATCGTCTGCGACCCCGACGACGAGCCGTCCACCCGCGGAGTTCGCGAAGGCAACGATCGTCCGCAGCGGACCTTCTGGCGACGACAGATCGCGCTTGAGCTCAAGAGTCTTGCCCTCGATGTCAGAAATCCGTCCACCCAGATCTAGGCGTAAATAATCGTTCATAGAATCCCCTGACGCTATTCGACTCCCTCAGCAGATTGCACTACGCTCGCGGGGTCCACAATTGTTTTCGTGCTTTACGCTCGGCGTCTTTCAGTGCTGCCCGCAATGCTGGGACGGACTTCTCTGGTATGCGCCAATCAGAGTCGTCTATGATGTCACCAATTCTATCATCCCATGATCGCACTGAACCGAGCGCTGCGAGGAGCCTATAGCTCTCCTCAAAGTGCCTCTGAAAAAAGTCTTCGAGGGTCTGATCTCCGATGTTCTTTAAGCGTTCCGAATCGATTCCAGGATACTGAGGATCCAGTGGGCCTACCCGTGTTGCATACCACCTTTCAAGGTTGATGCGTGCTTCTCTGATTAGGTCTACGTCGAGTCGTCTCTCTGCGAGCCGGTTCACGACAATCGCTGAAATCGATCCGCCGAACAAGGCGCCTATCAAGGAAAGAAATGGGACAAAAGACTCCACGTCAGTCGCCTTCTTCCTGAGTGAGCTGGTGGGTCGGCCAGGTCCAGGTTTGGACGTCGCGGCGTTTTTTCTCGATGGTGGGAATCTTCTGGAGCGCTTCGCCGAAGCGGAGGTAGTTAACCAGAACTCCGTCATCAAGATCGATAGGCAGGCGGCGAGATGCGAGAGGGAACAGAACATCCCTCTCATAGTCCTCGCACTCGATCAGTGCCTTGCGATAGGTGTCGGCGCGCTTCTGGTCGGCAGTCGTCTTGGAATGCTCCAGATGGCTGATCTCGGTGCGCAGTTTTGCCTGGAACTCCCGCAGGTAGTCGCCGAGCACCGTGTTCAAAGTGTCCGGCGTATAGCGGTGCAGGTAGATCAGAGCCTGGAAGGACGCCTTGCTGTCACGGCGTGAGGAGACCATCCAGTAGATCGGTCGGTTGGAGTAGCGACGGTAATGTTCTTTATAGAAGTCCTTCACAAAGTACTGTCGCAGGGACCTACCCAACGATTCCTCGATCAGACGCAGGTTCGACTCAAGGTGCTCCTTGCCGAAGGCGGATGTGAGGAAGGAGCGGAAGCGAGTGACAATGTCGTCCGAGAACCACTCGCCGGACGTGATGGGGATGACGCTATCTTCGTCCGGAGCGAAGGTCGGTTGGGGGACGACATTCAGGAAGTCCTGAATGCTACTGCCCTGATTGGCAAGGACGAGGCCAGGCATATCGAGGCTATAGCGGCCGAACAGGCAGCCGACGCCGTAAGAGATGAGATCGCGCACAGCATCCCCTGCGAAAAGACGGCGATACTCCTCCTCGGTGCGGGCCGTGCCCTTGCTGGGCGCATAGCGGAAGTGGGGATTGGAGGTTAGCGAAATCCTGCTCAGCGGTACCTCGATAGTCACCTCATCCTGAAGTCCGTAGATCTCGGCCCAAGAGCGATTATTCTCAGTCTCCAAGTCCTGAGCTTCACGAGCCGTGTGGAGGGAGTCCTGCCACCAGCACTCCAGAGCGTCATGTAACGAGCTCCTTGGGTGGGAACGCTGAATGAGTGGTGAGGTTTGGAAATCCCATGAGGTCTCGTAGGTGTTCCAGTCGTCTCTGAATATATCCATCAGTCGCTGGGTGATCGAACTATCATGCTGCGCGGAAGCTGCGTCGACTATAGGGAGACTGGCTAACTGTCCCGCTTCAAAGTGGAGCGTTGGTGAGAGAACAGCGAGCAAGGATCGGCATGTCGACGAATTTGCGAATCCAATCAGTGGTTCTACATCATGCTGCGGGAAGAATGCCTGGCCAACATGACCGAAGATGCTTCCTTGCTCATAGAATCGAAAACTTGGTTCTCCTGAGGAGACGTTCGACCATGAGATGGCGGGCTTGAAATAGGAGTCAGGGTTGCGGATGACTGAGCGTGGGCGGAAGTCCCAGAGCTCGGCTCCGTCGTGTTCCCAGTTGACGACGTAGTCCTGGTTGCCCCACCACTTGCGGAATTCGCCGCCCTTGAGATGCGGAAACCACTTGGCGCCGCATTTGGCGGCGGTCTCGCGGGAGTCGACATCGAAACAGGTGTGCGAGCGGGACACCTCGAACCACTGCCGTAGAAAGCGCGCATTGTCGGCGGTAGCCAGGCCCTGTTTAGGTGCAGCGACTTCACCGAGCGGCTTGCCCATGGTGAAGGCTCGCGTCATAGCTGGCGACAGCCAGTAGGCGATTGGTGAGCCGGGAAGGGTGAGCAATACGTCTTGCCTGAGCTCATAATGTCCGAATGCGCGGTCAAGGAACAGTTGCTTAATTGTCTCTAGAGATCTAACTTCAACATGTGCTTCGAAAAGGCGTCGATAGATGGCAGTTTGTTCATGTGTGGCAGCGGAATTGGTTGTAGTGAATGCAACAGTTCCGAAATCCGAACCGAAGATTCCTCGCCCTAGGTGTATGAGTGAGTTAATTGTTGTGTTTCGAAGCAGTTCTTTGCGGAATTGGGTGAACGATTTAAGGAACATCCAGGAAGGTAGGTTAATCATTGCCCACACGCCGCCTGGTGAGCACAGTTCACAGGCGCGTTCCATGAACACTGTTATGAGGTCGGACTTCGCCTGCGGATGGTGCTTCCTGACCCAGGCGGACAGCACCGGACCCATGTTACTGCTGCCCATGTACGGAGGATTCGTCGCAACTACCGCGTAGGAACGGCTCAGGTACTCCGCCTGGGCCACCACCTGCTCAGCGCGTGAGTGCAGACCCGAGATGTCCAGAGTGTCAGACGTGATCGACGCTAATCGCACCTTTGCGCCGGGTAGCGCTGCTGCGTCGGGGGCGATGAGGGAGCCCAGCACATCGGCGTGAATGAAACTCTGCCAGAAGTACCGGCCCGCCTGAGTATCGCCTTCCGTGTCGGCAAGTTGGTTGAGCTCGGTTGCATTGAACTCCACTGGCTCGATGACCCGGATGTTCGGCAGCACGGGGCTGCGTAGGAAGCGACGCTGATGTGCCCGAGCCTTCATCATCAGTGCGAAGGCGGCCAGTGCTGCGGCGCGAGGGTCAATCTCCGTGCCGAATACGTTGTGCGTGAGAATCTGCGCGGGAATCTCTGAGGGCGCGTATCCCTCCTCCTCATAGATGGCGTAGAGAAGATCGAAGGCGTAGGTAAGCATGTGACCTGAGCCGCAGCACGGGTCCATGACCGTCAGCTGCTCCGGCTCGGTGATGCGCAGGAAGTTGGTCTCGCTACCGGTTGGCTCGACGTAGTAGTCCATCTTCTCGATCAGACGAGAGCTCGGATGGTTCAGCATCCACAGGCGGCCGACCGAGTTCTCCACCAGATAACGCACGATCCAGTCCGGGGTGAACAACTGCGTCGCCGCTGGAATCTCAGCCGCGCCGGCCTTCTGATTCTTCCGGAAGCCGGCGAAAACCTCAGCCTTACGCTCAGCGATGTAGAACTGGTACAGCCAGCCAATCACCTCCACGTCCCGGCACATCTCCGTGGTCAGCGCTCTGACCGCCTGCGCGCGCACAGAGCTGTCGGCCAGCATGTCCGAGGGCATGAGCAAGGTAGTGTAGTCACCGTCGGGGGCGAACATGAACGGCATCGTTCGGTTCCAGTCGGCGCAGTATGCGCGCAGAAGCAGCCCATAGGCCTCCTCCTGCGGAGCTGGACTCGTGATCGTGTCGTTCAGTAGGCCGGTGATGCGCTCAGTCGAGCCGAAGATCTGCTGATCGAACTCGCCCCTCTTGGCGGCGGCAAGCACCGCAGGCTGGCCCACCATTGCCCCGCCGTCCGGGGAAACCAACGCTGGGGACGTGTAGCCGTTGGCATCCATGAACCGCAGCGCGACAATCCGGTTGAACCAGACATAAGCCTGTTCCTCCACGACCCGCCGTCGGCCGGCCGCGTCACCGCCGTGATGGCGGATGCGCTTCTCCAAGGCCTTGATCGCACTCGGGAACTCCTCGCGCGCCGTCGATGCCGGGGAGAGCACCGCCGTAAGGCGAGCCTCAACCTCCGCCATGAGCTGGGACCGGGCTGAGGCGGCGAAGGCCTCCAAGGTCCGGGTATCAATCACAGGGATACCTGCTTTCCAGAGTCGACCGCTTCGAGGAGGATGCCCCGCAACTCATCGATGTAGGCATCGACGTCGGCGGGGGTGCGCAGCATGCGCTTGCGCGGATGGGGCAACTGCCTGAGCGGAACCACTACCGGTGCCGGGGGAGTTGGTGTGCTGGGCTCGGCATTGTTCTCCGCTTTGCGGCGGTCTGCCTCGAGAACTGCCAGCAGCTCGTCGTAGCTCTCTTCGTCGAACTCGCGGGCGAGCTGGCGAATCACCGGCACCGAGACAGCCTCAACCACCTGCTGCGTGGCCACGTCAATTCTGTCGTCAACCTCCGCGCGGGCGGCGTCGGTGGCATGCTCCCAGGCGGCACTGCTGCGCAGATTGTTCGCGCGCTCGTAGAAGAGATCGGATGCCTCAGCGCGCTCCTCTGCCAGGATCCGGTCCGTGGCGGCGCGCAGCTCGCCAGTGGCGTCCTTCAGACGCTTCATCCGCTGCCCCCGGAAGATGTTCTGATCTGCCAACAGCGACTCGACTCTGCTCGCCTCATCCGTCTTCAGATAGCGGAGAGTGTCCTTGCGCTCGGACAGCAGGCGCATGGCGTCGTCGTAGATCGTCTTCTGACTGCCGGCCAGGAACTGGCTGACAGGATCGATCACATCCTGCTTCGCATCCAACAGATCGTCGGTGTGGGAGGAGAACTGGTCCAGATACCACTCGGGGTCGCGTCCCATCATCTCCCGGAGCAGCTTCAACGGCTTGTTCAGTACAGCGAGGAAGGGGTAAATGTTGCCAAAGGTGTCCTGCTGCTGTTTCAGCGTCCGATGCTCATCCTCGAGCCGTGTCCTCACGTTGTCGGCCAGCTCCAGGGGATCATTCGGAAGCTGACCAGTGGCGAAGAACTCCCGGGCGAAGTTCCGCAAGTCACTGACACGGGCTGCGTCGAAGCTGCGCTGCGGGGCCACCGCAATCGCCTCGTGCTTTTTCCCGTTGGGCAGCACAGCGGGAAGCTCCGTGCGCTTCACAGCGCTCCCATCGAGCGTCAAGGACACCCGTGAGGTAGCGGCCAAGCGGGTGAGGGCGCACAGGATGCTCGCCAAGGTCCAGCCATAAGGCTTGCCCTCAAAGTGGGAGACGACCTGTTTGACGGTGGTTCTCACACCTAGTGAGCGCTGGGAGGAGATCCAGGTATGGACCTCCTCTGCCAGGGGCTGAAGCGTATCCGTGCTCCGATCCAACAGAGCCGGGTCCTCTCTCGCCACCCGGGCGATGTCCGACTCCGAGTACGCCACCGCGCCGAGCTGCGACAGATACGGGTAAGTGCGCGTGATCAGCTGCTCCATGCCCTCCTGCACACGCTGCACCGGATCCGAGGAGGACACGGCAATCGACGCCCCACCGATGATCAGCTCAGCGTCACTGATGGCCTGCTTGACGCGTGCGGTCAGCTCCTTGCGTCGTTTGCTGTTCTGCCGCTTCTTTGAATCGAGAATATGGCTCTGAGAATCGGTCAGTGACGAACCCGCACGAAGCCGGACATACTTGTCCGTCTGGACGAGCAAACGCAGATCCTGATACATCCGCGCATCGTCTGCCAGCAGCACCCTGAGCTCGTCACGTCCCATGGACTGGGCCACAATGGCCTCACGAGACAAGCCCAGCGCGGAGGAGATGTAACGCACCGCAAGCGGTTGCGCCCGGCTGTAGGGGATCTCATCCAGCAGCATCTGGTACTTGAAGGCCCCGCCAGTCACTGAATGGCGTACCGACGTACCCCGGACCACGTCCTGATTGATGACGGAGGCCAAGAGTTTGGATATCTCCGTGGAGTCGACGTCGGTGCTCTTGATCTCGTTCTCGATGTCCTGTTCCTCATTGGTCAGGTACTCGTAGACCGAGCCATTGCGCTGGACATAGGTCTGTTGCTCCAGGAGGTCGAGTGCCTGGGAAACCTGCCGGTTCAGCTCGGTGAGGTCCTGGCCGAAACGGTCGTACAGGAGCACGGTCAGGTTGCGTGGGGTGGCGGAGAAGTCACCCACATACTTCACCAGGAACAGCGCCTTGAGCAGTCGGACCGCCACGTCCCGCACCGGCCCCTCCGGAAGCTGTGCCTCCGCCGTCGCAATATTGCGAGTAGCGGCTGACTTCACCGCCTGCCGGATGCCGGTGAACATGGCGTCAAAGGAGACGACTGCGCCGACCGTGGACTCCTTCAAGTGTGTGGCGACATCCTGCACCACCCCCAGCATCGAGCGCTCACCCACCGAGGCGTGCCGGCCCTCGAACACGTTGTGCTCGGAAAGCCCCACCAAGGCCGCCTGGAAGAAGGGGAACTGGTAGGGCACAAACGGGTAGACCTGCGTGAACCTGTCCCGAGTGTCGTAGTTGCGGTACGTCTTGGAGCCATCGACGAAATCGAACAGGGCGCGGAAACTCGTGTGGAACTCGTCGTACAGCGGATCGAGAGCGGCCTCGGCGTCGGCGTTCTTACTGAGCAGACGCTTCTTGACCACCTCCTCCACGTCGTGGCTCGTCAGCTTCATGCGTGTAGCGAAGCGGGCCTGGATCTTGGAGAAGTCGTTGCCCTGGGTCCTAGTCCGATCCCCGATGACACTATCCATGTCTTCCTGGCTGGTGACACACACCCATGCGCGTCCGTTGCAGCGCGTGCTCAGCGTCTCCACGATCGTCTGCAGGTTCAGCATGAGCTTGGTGTTGGAGCCGATGAACTGGCCGACCTCATCCACCATGAACAACAGGCGATGACCCTCGGGCTGAGCCTCCAGCCACTGGGCGACCTCATCGGCGAAGTCCTCAATGGATAGGGAGTACTGCTCCTCATAGCGGGACAGGATGCTCTCGGAAGCCGGCTCGCCGGTCACCTGTGAGAACGCCCTCGTGACGTTGTGCCCCTGGAGAATCCCTTCTTCTCGGCCCTGTTCCCACGGGACGCCGGCGAGTTGGGAGAAGACTTGCTGGAAGACCTCGAGCAGACCACGCCGATCCAGGTCTCGCTCGAAGCGGGCCACCGACGGTTCGCCCGCGTAGTAGCCCCGCGCCTCGTTGAAGACCTTGACGAACACCTGCAGGAGGGCATCGGTCTGGTTCTTGTCGATCAGGGGAGCCTTCTGATCGATGTTGAACAGCAGGGAGGTGGCCGGGATGTGCTCTACCTGAGTGAGCTTTCCTTGCAGGAAGGCATCCTTCTCTGCCTCGGCCTTCTTCTTGAAGGCGTCCGTTGCGTCCTTCCTGGCGCTGAGCCGTCCGGGCACATCACCCAGTAGGAAGGCGAGCATCTTGAGCAGGTGCGACTTACCGGAACCGAAGAAACCGGAGATCCACACACCGTTGCCGCCGTTGTAGACCGGATCGGTGTAGGTCTCCAACAGCTCTGACAGGGCTGCCGCTGTCTCTCCGGTGAGGACGTATTCGTCAATCTCGGTGGCGAGATGCTTGGCGTCGTCGGCCTTGATGACTCCCTCGATGGCGCGGGAGACATCCTTGGCGAAGAGATCACCAATCGTCATCTGGCTCATACCGGCTCCTGTTCCAAAATGTTCTTGGCACGGTAGTACTGGTCATCCGTCAAGAGATTGAACAGCACCAGGGATGACCCCAATGACGCCGTCTGCGAGTACTCGCCGGGAAACAGCATGAGTACCGGGAAGTTGGGGACGGCGACTTGCAGGTTGTTCAGAACGTTGTGTGAGCGGATGAAGGGGAAGACTCGTCCGATTCCGGTCAGCACGAGCAGGTCGACGCCAGCCTCGGCCTCGATTCGACGCGCGATAGCGGGGACGATGTGCCGCTCCGGATCCAGCATGCGCTGCAAGTCCCGGCGGAAGTCAGAACGGCTGCGGGTGGGCTCGATCTGCTCCAGGCGTTCCAGCATGTTGCCGCCGCGCCCCTCAAGCAGCTCAACGGCCAGCTCAAAGAGATCTACCACGAGGACGCTCAGACCGCGTGTGGTACGCAGCCTGTCAACGATACGGCTGTTTGCGGCCTGCACCTCAAGCTCCTGCTCGGGCGGGTAGGGCCAGATGAAGAACGGCACCTCGTTGCCCAGCCCTTCCATGCGCAGGAACCGGTCGGATGAGAGCACTGCGAGCACATGCTGCTCAACAGAAGCGATGTCATCGTCGCTCACAGGCCGCCTCCTACAGGGAAGAAACGTCGATCGCTGGGCGTGCGCGCATCCAGGAGCGCCGACACCTCCGCCGACAGCAGCGGGGAGATGATCATGGCGTCATCGGCGAGCATGCCGCTCTGGCGCAACGCTAGAAACAGGTTGGTGCGCAGTTTGTTACGAGTCGAGGGTCTGGTCTCTTCCAACTCCGCGTGCCACAGGGCCTTGGAGTCCCAGAATCGCTCGAAGTCGGCCGGAACCAGCTGCGAGACCCCCAGCAGGAAGTGGTCGCGCACCACATCCTGAGCGAACTCCGCTACGAACGCATAATGCCGGCACATCGCCGCCCACATCAGATGCAGGCGTTCCGGCCCGGGAGCGGTGACCAGATAGGCTATTTCGGTATCGCTGAGCACAGACAACCGCTGAATGAGCTCGCGGGTGAGCCTGACCGCCGTCGAGCGGGTACGTGCATGCAGCAGGTTGTCGGCATCCAACGCCTTCCGGACTGCCGCCCAGTCACACAGTTCCAGATACAGGGGAGCGGCGACCATAGCCTCCGTCGCCAGGAGACCGCCCAACGCGAAGGACAGCCGGTACGGCTCAGAGGTCGTCACTACGGCGCTGAGATCGCCGGTCACTACAACACCACCCGCTTCGCACTTCCTGATCGCGTGCTTCGCTGCCGCTGAACAATGGGGCAACCCTAGCCGATCCGGACGGAGCCATTGGAACGCACCATATCGAACGGCCTCGGTATGTCACGTCCCCCGAACGCTGCGGTGAGGATGAGTCCGGTTGCCACAATACCGACTGGTCCGCCGCGCCTTGGCCGGTAGCATGGGCCCCGAGATGACGAATACGCCCATCACACCAGCAGCCGCGACCGCGACGACCACCTCCCCGGCCACTGTCGGCTCCGCTTCCACCTCGGGCGCCGCCGGTACGGCTACTTCGGCCGAACCGGCGGAGGTCACGCGCACCCTCACCCTGCCTGAGGACGTCGCCCCGGTGACACTCCTGGGTGCCCGGGATGAGGTCCTGCGCGCCATTGAGAAGGGCTTCACCGACGTCGACATCCACGTGCGCGGCACCGCCGTCACCGTCTCCGGCCCCGCCGCCCGCGTCGACACCGTCGTCGTCCTGCTCTCCGAGCTCATTGACGTCGCCCGCACCGGCACGCCCCTGACCGCGGACGCCGTCGAGCGTGCCGTCGGCCTGCTGGAGACCTCCACCCGTCCCACCGAGGTCCTCACCGACGACATTCTCACCTCCCACGGCCGCACCATCCGCCCCAAGTCACTCGGCCAGAAGGCCTACACCGACGCCATCGAGGAATCCACCATCACCTTCGGTATCGGACCCGCCGGCACCGGCAAGACCTACCTGGCCATGGCCAAGGCCGTCGACGCCCTGG
>ERZ773075.193-NODE-193-length-52763-cov-100.269_pt1 | contig 52763 bp, 42 predicted proteins | sample MGYA00580614_ERZ773075 | MGnify/ENA primary metagenome ERZ773075 (study PRJEB29015, sample SAMEA2738021) | human oral metagenome | biome: human oral; feature: human-associated habitat; material: dental | place: China | collected 2043 ...
AAACCTCACAAAGACTGGGAGTTGCGTTGGTGTAACAACCGAGACCTCAGCAATGCTGCGGCATAACGGGCGCCTGGCAAAGGTGTCTCTCACCTCCTGAAGGCCTTTGAGGTTTCCCACAAGACTCAAGGTGAAGATCATCGCAGTGCACCCTTCGTCTCATCTACCTCATGAGTATCTCCTTTCTCGGGCCTGGGGCGGAGGCCATCATCAATGGTCGTGACTGCGATCGTGCCGGTGGGAAGAAGCCGCCTCACGCAGCTCGCGGATGGCGGCCAGGGCATCCTCGGCCCGGTATACCGCCGATCCGGCGACAAAGACATCGGCCCCTGCCTGCGCCGCACGCTCGATCGTCTGCGAGGTGATGCCGCCGTCGACCTGCACGCGCAGGTTGAGCCCCCTGGCTTCCACCAGCTCGCGTGCCCGGCGGATCTTGGACAGCATCGACTCGATGAAGGGCTGCCCCCCGAAGCCCGGCTCCACGGTCATGAGAAGGAGGAGGTCGAACTCCCCCAGTACGTCGGCGACGGCCTCCAAGGGGGTGGCGGGCCTCAGCGCGATCCCTGCACCGGCGCCGAGGCGGTGCAGCTCTCGGGCCAGACGCACCGGGGCCGTCGTGGCCTCGGCATGGGGGGTGACGATCTGGCAGCCGGCCTCGGCGTAGGCCGGGGCCCAGCGGTCGGCGTCGCGGATCATCAAATGGGCATCCACGGGCAGCGAGGTGTGGGCGAGCACCGCCTCGACCACGGGCAGTCCCCAGGACAGGTTGGGCACGAAGTGGTTGTCCATGACGTCGACATGGATGCCGTCGGCACCCTTGCCGGCACCGGCGGCGCCCGTGACCCGGTCGAGCTCGTCGGCCAGATGGGCGATGTCGCAGTTGAGGATCGAGGGGTGAATGGCCGTCATCGGAATGCTCCTCAGATGTGCTTCATGTGCATCAGCTAGTACGCCGCAGCAGGGCGCAGAACATGGCGTCGGTACCGTCGAGGTGGGGCCAGAGCTGAAGCATCTCGCGGCCGGCTCCGGCCGGCGGTTGAGGGGCAAGGCGGGTCGCGATGTCTCCGGCGTGCAGGATCTCAGCGCTCAGGCCTTCATGCTCCAGGCGCCGGGTGACGTCGCGCACCACGAGAGTCGTCTCCAGCGTATGTGGTGAGCAGGTCACGTAGGTCACCACTCCCCCGCGCCGCACGGCGCGCAGAGCGCTGGCCAGCAGCTCTCGTTGGAGCTCGGCCAGGACGGTGACGTCCTCCGGTCTCCGGCGCCACCGGGCCTCCGGTCGACGGCGCAAGGACCCGAGTCCCGTGCAGGGCGCGTCGACCAGAACCCGGTCGTAGCCGCCGGGCTCCTCACGCCCGAGGTCCCGTCCGTCCCCGCAGCGCACCCGGGCCACGTCCTGCGGCACTGCACGCAGGGCTGAGCGCACTAGGTCGGCCCGATGGGGGCTCACCTCGTTGGCGAGCAGGTGGGCGCTCTTCTGAGCGGCCCGTGCGGCCAGGAGAGCGGCCTTGCCCCCGGGGCCGGCGCACAGGTCGAGCCAGCGCTCATCGCGGCCCTCGAGCGGGGCCTCGGCGGCGACGAGCGCCACCAGCTGGCTGCCCTCGTCCTCAACCCCGGCCCGGGAGTCCCGGATCGCCTCGATCCTGGCGGGGTCCCCTCCTACCAGGACGACGGCGAGCGGGCTGATCCTCCCCAAGCGGGGTTCAACATCGTGGACCCGGTCGGCCTTGCGAGCGACCTTGGCCAGGGCCTCAGGGGCGATGAGGCCGGGCCGGGCGCACAAGGCCACCTCGGGGTCGGCGTTGTCTGCATCCAGGAGCGCCTCCAGCTCCTCGGCGCTGCGGCCGTGGGTGACCAGCGCCTGGCGCAGCGCCTTGACGATCCACTTCGGATGGGACCGGATGCGAGCCAGCGCCGTTGTTTCATCGGGGGCGTGCTGACGCAGATCAGTCATCCAGGTGTCCAGGTCCTGGTCACTGAGCCTGCGCATGATCGCGTTGACGAAGGTGGCGGCGCCGCGCCCGCAGGAGTCGGCCGCCAGATCCACGGTGGTGCTCACAGCGGCGTGCTGGGCCACCCTCATACCCATGAGCTGGTGGGCCCCCAGGCGCAGTACATCGAGCACGGCCGGGTCGATCCGTTCCAGGGGTCGGTCCGTGCAGGTGGCGATCATCGCATCGTAGCGCCCCCGCAGGCGCAGGGTCCCATACGTCAGGGCGGTGGCGAAGCCGGCGTCGCGCCGGTCCAGATCGGCGGCGCCCAACAGCTCGGGCAGGAGGAGGTTGGCGAAGGCGTCGTCGCGGCGGACACGGGTGAGCACCTCCAACGCCACTCGACGCGCCGGGTCCGAGCGGCGCTGGGGCGAACGCTCGCTCCCCCCAGCGCCGCCCGGCCTACGGGGGCGTCGTCCCCGGCCACGTCTGCCCTCTTGACTGCCTCGGCCGCCGCGCTCACCGTGTTCACTGGTTTCACTGCGTTTACTGCGGTCGTTGTGCCGTCTGCCGGCTCTGCCACCGCGGTATTCGCCGTGACCGCCTGCCGTACTCCGGCGCGCTGGTCGCTCCCCCATCAGTTCATCCTCTCGCCGTCGTCGTTCGCGGGAGGTGGCGTCCCCAGGACGGTACTCGCCTCCGGACGGGCACCGCGGGCCCAGGCGTCAGCAGGCATCCAGCTGCGCCCGGCGGGCGCGACCCGCCCCAGGCGGACGGCGCAGCCACCGGTTCCCACGAGCACCTCACGCTTGGTGGCGCGCACCTGACCGGGGAGAAGGTCGGTGACATCCGGAACCGGGGTGACCGGCCCCAGACGGAACCTGGCTCCGAGGTAGGTGGTGTGAGCACCCGGTGCCGGGCTCACCCCCCGGATTCGACGGTCGACGGTCAGTGCCGGATCATCCCAACGGACCTCGCCATCGGCCGTGGAAAGCATCGGTGCCAGGGTGGCCAGCGCGTCGTCCTGGGGCTCAGGACGCGCACTCCCCTCCTCGACCGAGTGCAGGACGTCGAGAACCAGAGGGGCACCGGCCCGCGCCAGTCGCTCCAGGAGGTTGCCGCTGGTGTCGCCGGGGCCGATCGCCTCGGTGATACGGCCGTAGACGGGACCGGTGTCGAGGCCCTCCTCGAGGCGGAACACGCAGGCGCCGGTGATCTCCTCGCCGGCGATGATCGCCCGCTGAACGGGGGCGGCACCGCGCCAGGCCGGGAGCAGGGAGAAGTGGAGGTTCAGCCATCCGTGCCCGGGCACGTCCAACAGGTCCGCCGGAATCAGACGCCCGTAGGCGACCACGACGGCGACGTCGGCCCCGAGGCCGTGCACCCAGGCGCGCACGTCGGCAGCCGCCTCGCCCTTGAGGGTGGTCGGAGTGCGCAGGTCCAGTCCCGCCTCGCGAGCCGCTGCGGCCACCGGCGAGGGGTGTAGCGCACGGCCGCGGCCCTTGCGGGCGTCGGCCCGGGTGAGGACCCCCACGACGTCGTGCTCACTGGCGATGAGGGCCTCCAACGTGGGCAGGGCTACCTCAGGGGTTCCGGCGAAAAGCACACGCATGGGGCCGAGTCTACGGCTCCGCGCCGCCGAATGCCGGGTTCACCGCCGGTCCGGCGTGGGAAGCAGACCCAGGGCGATGAGCTCAGCCCGAAGGCGCCCCGCACCGGTGAAATGGTGGGTGCGCAGGCCCAGCCGATCGGCGGCTCGGATGTTGATCTCCGAGTCGTCGACGAACAGGGTGCTGCCGGCCTCAAGATCGTAGCGCTGGAGGATCAGCTCGAAGACGGCGTCATCCGGCTTGGCAAGATGCTCGCGCCCGGAGACCACGATGCCGGTGAACCGTTCGAGCTGGGGCACCAGAAGCCTGGCCCGTTCGAAAGGACCGGCATCGAAGTTGGTCAGGCCGTACAGCGCCGCGCCCGCCGCCAGGAGCTCGTCGAGCACAGCCGCTACGCCGGGAACGGGACCGGTGAGCGAGGCGGAGAAGCGCTCCCGGTACAGGGCGAGGATCTCCACCCAGTCGGGACGCTCGGGGTGAGCGCGCGCGTAGTCGTTGAGCACCTGCTCGAAGGGCTCCCCCAGGTCCAGTCGCTCGTTCCAGGCGAGGAAGTCGCCGTCGGCCACGAACTCATCCCAGGCTTCGGCCGAGACGTATCCGGCCACAGCGGCCATCGGCTCCCAGGCGTACAGGACATTGCCGTAGTCGAGGACGACAGCACTCACGGACTCGGAGGGAGGAAGCGACACCGCGGCGGGAGTCTGCGCGTTCATGCCTCGGATCCTTCCACAGTTCTCGCGCGAGAGCCCCGCAGAGGCGGACCCAGGTTAAGACGCTCCGACGTTCATATAGCGTCCACCAGGGCCTGTTGCGGAAGGAGGGGCGTGGAGCAGTCTCGGGGCGGTGGGCTGCTTAGCAGGCTCTATGCCAGTGGATGTCGACGCCGCTGAGCGGCTCGGTCGTGAATGGGTGGCTGGGGAGGCGTCCCTTTACGCGGGGTTGCGGCTTGTGGGAGTCGGGAGGCGGCAGGCCGGAGAGCCGCCTGTGCTGCGCGGGCCTTGATCGGGAACGTACTTCGTGATCGGGGACTGCGTTGTCCCGCAGACGACTGGGGGCGGATGCCAGTGGTTTGCGGGATGGGTACGTTCTGGATGGGAAACGCAGTTCTCGATGGGTGGCCGCCCGTTCCGGACCGCTGTCGAGGCTGGCCAGTGCGGGCCAGTGCCGACTAGTGGGGGTCGGGGCTGGTGCGGTGTCCATCGTCTCGCGCCGCCTACCGATGCGGCGTCGCGGAAGCGTCCGCACGTCCCGGGCGACCCGGGGCCAAGCCCGACAGACTCGCACAACTTTACTAAGGTGCGAGCGAGTCGCCTGCAGACTGGGACGTGCGCAGAGATCCCTTGAGGTAGATTGCCACGCAGTAGGGCGAATATCACGTATCGATGACAGCTGCTTGACCAAGCTGCTTCAAACTCCCTCTTATCAAGGGTTTCCATTCCTCGACGATCCTGGTACGCTCGTACCAATCCGGTACAGGCGTACCACTTCAATCGTCAGGGCGCGTGATGCGCATCATGATCCATATCAACGACACAGTGCTGTGTCAGAGAGGACGTCATGGATCTTTCCGTGGGTTCCGAAATCGGGAGGCTTCGGCAGGTCATCCTGCACAGGCCTGGCAGTGAGATGCTCAGGCTCACTCCACAGAACAAGGACCACCTCCTGTTCGACGACGTCCTGTGGCTCGAGCGGGCCCAGGAGGAGCACGATCAGTTTGCGCGCGTGCTGACCGATCGCGACGTCGAGGTGTTCTACCTCAGCGACCTTTTGGCCGAGACTCTTGAGGTGTCCGAGGCCAGGGACTACATCCTGGGCCGGGTCATCAACGAGAACGCCAACGGTCCCATTGCCGCTGAGCCGATGCGGGCCCTGGCTCAGGAGCTGTCCGGAACCGACCTGGCCGAGCTCCTCATCGCCGGCATTACCAAGGCCGAGTTGCTGGAGCGCACCTCATGCCCGGATTCCCTGGTGCTGGCCTCCATGAACGACGACGACCTGCTCCTGGCGCCGCTGCCCAACCACCTGTTCACCCGCGACACGTCGTGCTGGATCTACAACGGCGTGTCCATCAACTCGATGACGATGCCGGCCAGGCAGCGCGAGACCATCAACTACGAGGCGATCTACCGCTGGCACCCCCGCTTCGCGAACGCCGATTTCCCCGTGTGGTCCGAGGGTACCCAGGCCGGTCCCGCCACGGTCGAGGGTGGAGACGTGCAGATCATCGGCAACGGTGCCGTCCTGGTCGGGGTCTCGGAGCGCACCACCGCCCAGGGCATCGAGAGGCTCGCCAGCCGACTTTTCGCCGGAGGGAAGGCCAACCAGGTGGTCGCCGTCGAGATGAAACGGACGCGCGCGCAGATGCACCTGGACACGGTCATGACCATGGTCGATGCCGGCACCTTCACCGTCTACGGGGGCCTGGGGATGCTGCCGACGCTCACTGTGCGTCCGGGAGACGACGGACAGATCAGCGTCACCCGCAACGACCCGGAGGACATGTACCGTGTTATCGCCCAGGCACTGGGCATCGACGACCTTACCGTCCTCATCACGCCTCAGGACTCGATGGCCGCCGCGCGCGAGCAGTGGGACGATGGTTCCAACTCGCTGGCCGTCGCCCCAGGCGTCATCGTTGCCTACGAGCGCAATGTCAACACTAACGAGTACCTCACCTCCCGCGGTATCGAGGTCTTGACGATCCCGGGCTCGGAGGTCGGGCGCGGACGCGGCGGCCCGCACTGCATGAGTTGTCCGATTCTGCGAGACCCGGTCGCCTGATACGGTCCCTCGTCGGTGTCTTCGGTGTCAATGAAGAAAACCCATCACCCACTCAACTACCCAGAAGTAAGGAGTTCTTATGACCCACCCCCTTCACAACCGCAACTTCCTCAAGGAGCTCGACTTCACCGCCGATGAGTGGGGCATCCTGCTCCAGCTGGCGGCTCAGCTCAAGGAAGACAAGAAGACCGGCCGCGAGGTGAAGCGGCTGACTGGCAAGAACATCGCGCTCATCTTCGAGAAGACCTCGACTCGCACTCGCTGCTCCTTCGAGGTAGCCGCCTACGACCAGGGCGCCCAGGTCACCTACCTGGATCCCACGGGCTCGCAGATGGGCCACAAGGAGTCGGTGGCGGACACCGCCCGGGTCCTGGGCCGCTTCTACGACGGTATCGAGTTCCGCGGCAAGAAGCAGGAGCACGTCGAGGCTCTGGCCGAGCTTTCGGGCGTGCCGGTGTGGAACGGGCTGACTGACGAGTGGCACCCCACCCAGATGCTCGCCGACCAGATGACCATGTTGGAGCACTCGGGCAAGCCGATCGAGGAGATCTCCTTCGCCTACCTCGGGGACGCCCGCAACAACGTGGCCAACTCGCTGCTCATTTCCGGCGCCCTCATGGGAATGGATGTGCGGATGGTGGGACCATCCGAGCTGCAGACGCCTCCCGAGGTGGTGGCCCAGGCGGAGAAGCTGGCGGAGAAGAGCGGAGCCCGTATCCTCGTCACCGACGATGCCGCCGAGGGTGTCAAGGGAGTCGACTTCCTCTACACCGACGTGTGGGTCTCGATGGGTGAGCCCAAGGAGGTGTGGGACCAGCGCATCGCCCTGCTGCGTCCCTACCAGGTCAACGCCGAGCTGGTGGAGGCCACCGGCAACCCCGACGTCAAGTTCCTCCACTGTCTGCCGGCTTTCCACGATCGCAACACCACCGTGGGCGAGGATATCTTCAACAAGACAGGCATGGACGGTCTGGAGGTCACCGACGACGTCTTCGAGACCGAGCGCAACGTCGCCTTCGACCAGGCTGAGAACCGCATGCACACCATCAAGGCCGTCATGGTCGCAACCCTCGGAGAGTGGGACTGAGCCGTGAGAATCGTTGTTGCCCTCGGCGGAAACGCCCTCCTACGTCGGGGTGAGAAGCCTGACGCCAGCATCCAGATCCACAATGTCGAGGTTGCAGCGCGTGAGCTGGCCAAGCTGGCGGAGAAGCACGAGCTGGTCCTCACCCACGGTAACGGCCCCCAGGTGGGCGTCCTTGCCCTGGAGTCCGCCAACGATGAGCGGCTCTCGGAGCCCTACCCCTTCGACACCCTCGGTGCCCAGACCCAGGGCATGATCGGCTACTGGCTGCTGCAGGCCATGCAGAACGCCCTGCCGGGGCGCCACGTAGCTGCCATGGTCAACCAGACCCTGGTCCTGGCCGGCGACCCGGCCTTCTCCAACCCCACCAAGTTCGTCGGTGAGGTGTACTCCAAGGAGGAGGCTGAGAAACTGGCCGAGGAGCGGGGCTGGGTGGTCAAGCCCGACGGCGAGCACTACCGCCGCGTCGTCGGATCGCCCAAGCCGCAGCGCGTCATCGAGACCCGGTTGGTGCGCTCGCTCCTGGAAGCCGGTGCCATTGTCGTCTGCTCCGGTGGAGGCGGGGTCCCCGTTATCCGCAGCACCGAGGGCAAGCTCAGGGGCATCGAGGCCGTCATCGACAAGGACCTCACCGCGTCCGTCCTGGCCGAGGCGCTCGAGGCCGACGCCCTCCTCATCCTCACCGACGTCGATGGCGTCTACGAGGACTTCGGAACCGAGAACCAAAAACAGGTTCCGCGGGCAACGCCGGCAGCGCTGCGCGCCATGGGTCTTCCCAGCGGATCCATGGGGCCAAAGGTCGAGGCGGTGTGCCGATTTGTTGAACTGACCGGAGACATGGCGGCAATCGGTCGTCTTGAGGACGCCGTTTCCATCATCGAGGGTCAGTCGGGGACTATCGTGACCCCCGGAGGCAACTACGGTGGCCCCGACGATATCCATCCCCCAATTCCCGAGCAAATCGACACTCGCATTCGCAGAGCCTGACCGGCGCAACGGCATCGGTCCGTCAAGGAGGTGGTGATAACCGTCAACCACACATGACCATGCCAGGGTTCAACCTCATTCTTTTACACAGAAACTCCTGTGGCGACTTTTGAGGTTCCTTCAGGGTAAGATGAGAACGTTGAACCACAGACATATACATCTGTCTCAATTCACACACCATTCAACGAGCACAAGGGAGTGACTCACTCATGACGAAGATCGTCAACTCTTGGAACGACTTCGACCCGCTTAAGCACGTCATCGTCGGGCGCGCGGACTTCTCGGTTATTCCTCCCGAGGAGCCGGCCACCTCCGAGAAGGTGCCGATCGACTCCGAGATGCGCGGCATGTGGGGCCCCCGCCCCACCGCCACCGTCGAGGCCGCCAACGAGCAGCTCGACAACTACGTCAAGATCCTCGAGGGACTAGGCGTCAAGGTGGACCGGCCCACGCCGCTGCAGTGGAACCAGGCCATCCAGACGCCTGACTTCCGCACGGAGTCGGGCTTCACCCAGATGCCGCCGCGCGACATCCTGCTGACCATCGGTGACGAGATCATGTCGTCGGCCAACTCGTTCCGGTGCCGGTACTTCGAGTACCTCGCCTACTGGCCCCTCATGAACCAGTACTTCGAGGAGGACCCGGAGTTCAAGTGGACCCAGGCGCCTCGTCCTCGACTGACGGACAAGTCCTACAAGCACAACTACTACGACGAGCGGATCTCCCTGGAGGAGCGCCTCGAGCGCACCGCCGCTAAGGACTTCGTGACCACTGAGGTTGAGCCAATGTGGGACGCCGCCGACGTCATGCGCGTGGGTAAGGACCTGTTCATTCAGCACGGTCTGACCACCAACCGCAAGGCGATGGAGTGGTTCAAGCGCTACTACCCCGACCTGCGGGTGCACGCGGTGAACTTCCCCGGCGACCCCTACCCGATCCACATCGACGCCACCTTCGTGCCGCTGCGGCCCGGGCTGATCATCAACAACCCGCACCGCCGTCTGCCCGAGGAGCAGCGCAAGATCTTCGAGGCCAATGACTGGCAGATCGTTGACGCGGCTCCCCCGGCCCACGAGGTTCCGCCGCCGCTGTGCTACTCCTCCGTCTGGCTGTCCATGAACTGCCTCGTCATCGACCACAAGACCGTGTGTGTCGAGGCCAGTGAGGTCCACCAGATGGAGCAGATGGACAAGTTGGGCATGAACGTCATCCCGGTTCCCTTCCGCGACGCCTACGCCTTCGGTGGTGGTCTCCACTGCGCGACGGCGGACGTGTACCGCGAGGGCGGCTGCGAGGACTACTTCCCCAACCAGGTCGCTGACCCGACTCTGGTCTGATCCCAGGCGGGTGCGGGGCGGCAGCTCATGGACCGGGCTGCCGCCCTGCACCGTTCCCCACTCGGTTCTCGCGATGCGGTTGCCATGCTCCCCATAGAGGCGGTAAGAGTCGGTCAAACCGCGCGAAGCTCAGCAAAGAGGCTGTGCCCTGCCGCGTGCGCCGGGAGAGAACTCAGGAGACACAACTGCCATGTCACAGACAACATCTACCGAATCTTCTATCACAGAGTACGTGATGAACAAGAAGCTTGGCGCCATCGCCATGCTTCTATCCGCCACTGGGATGGGGCTCGTCGGCACCATCAGCCGTGGCACGACTGCTGGTCTCGCTGACGCAGATAAGTCCGTTATCGGATCATTCCTGGCCTTCGGGCGCATGACCGTCGGCCTGCTCGGTTTCATCCTCATCCTGGTGCTGACCAAGAAGACCGGTCTGTTCCGGCGCACTCGCTTGAGCACCACCGTGATCCTGGGAGGGGTGAGTATCGGCCTCTCCCTGGGCTGCTACATCTCCTCAACACTGATGACATCCATCGCCAACGCCGTCTTCCTCATCTACACGGGGCCACTGTTCTGTGCGCTGCTTGCACGTATCTTCCGTAAGGAGAAGATCAGCATCCTATCGGGGATTTTCCTATTTTTGGTATTCGTCGGCATGCTGCTGACCATCGGCATCATCGACGTCAAGAACGGTAGCCTGACATTCGGCCTGGACCTGTCGACATCATCCTCTGAGTATCCGCAGAAGAAGCTGGGCGACCTTCTCGGCCTGCTGTCAGGAGTCTTCTACGGGCTGGCGATGTTCTTCTATGGCTATCGCAAGGATGTCGACTCAGTTGTGCGTGGAGTTTGGAACTTCTTCTGGGCGGCCTCTGCTACACTTGCGATGTCAATCATCCTGCGCCCATGGCACGGGGTTTCGTCCTTCACGACCACAAACTGGGCGTGGGCAACGGCCCTCTTCCTGGTGTGCGGTCTGTTCGCACTGGGATTCCTGGTGGTCGCTGGACGCAACCTCCCCGCCGTGGAGTATTCGACGATCTCGTACTGGGAGTGTCCGGTCGCTATTCTGTGCGGCCTCCTCGTGTGGGGCGAACGGCTCACTCCTGTGGGGATGGTTGGAGGACTGCTCATCGTTGGAGGTGGGCTGGCGCCTATCTTCCTGGACGCCCTCACTCGGAAGTCCCGCTTCTCTGACGCCTGAGCGCACTGCACTCCTGTCCGCCAGCGAGCAGGTTCAGCCCAATCGCAGGCGGACAGGAACTTGCAGCTATCATCCACATGTTCTTCATACACACGAGACCACACATTGTCGGCCATCTTCGTCGACCGAGCCGGAGCCATAGGCTATGAATACCGTCCATCCAGAAAGCATGAACGATTATTACTCGGATCCTGAGCGAAGTCGCGCGCTGAGGCGGGCTGCGACAGCAAGTTTTATCGGAAACTTCATTGAGTGGTTCGATTACGCATCGTACGGTTACCTGGCTACCGTCATCGGTCTTGCTTTCTTCCCTGAGGCAGACAAGTCCGTCCAGTTGATGTCGACATTTGCGGTATTCGCCATGTCCTTTATCCTGCGACCCGTTGGAGCTGTTGTGTGGGGTGCATGGGGGGACAGATGGGGGCGCCGCTGGGCCCTGTCCTGGTCGATTCTCATCATGTCGGGATCGACATTCTTCATTGGGCTTCTCCCGACGTACTCGGCGATCGGTATTGCTGGCGCCATTGGTCTGCTTCTATTGCGCATGATCCAAGGGTTCTCCGCATCGGGCGAATACGCGGGTGCCGGAACCTTCCTGGCCGAGTACGCACCTCCTTCCCGTCGGGGCATCTATACCTCGCTGGTTCCTGCTTCCACCGCATGTGGCCTGCTAGCCGGTTCTCTTATGGTCACAGGGGCGTTCTGGCTGTTGCCCGACGACGCTATGAATACATGGGGGTGGCGTATTCCATTCCTTCTAGCCGGTCCTCTGGGCCTCATCGGCCGCTACATCCGGGTGCATTTGGAAGACTCGCCCGCCTATCAGGAGATGCGGGCAGAAATGCCTCAGGAGGAGAAGTCGGAGAGCTGGTCTGAACCGCTGCGTCTGCTTCTGCGGGAGCACCTTCACGACACGCTTATTACCTTCGGGGTTTCCTGCCTTAACGCAGTCGCCTTCTACATGCTGCTGAGCTACATGCCCACCTACGTTCACGAGGAGCTCGGCTTCTCCCAGGATACTGCGACTCTTGCCACTTCTGCGATGCTCGTTGTCTACATCATTTCGATCTTCATTATGGGGCACCTGTCCGACTCCTTCGGAAGGCGCCGCATGCTCATTGCCGCTTGCGTCGCGTTTATTGTTCTCACCATTCCATTGTTCGTTGTCATGACGAAGGCCACTGGAATGCTCTTAGTAGTCATCCTGTGTCAGGTCGTTTTCGCCATCATTCTGACGGCTAATGATGGAACGCTTGCCACCTTCCTGGCGGAGTCTTTTCCGACTAACGTGCGTTACTCAGGATTCGCCCTGTCTTTCAATGGTGCCAACGCGCTTCTCGGGGGGACAACGCCATTCATTGTCACGTGGCTCATCAAGGTCACTGGGTCTCCCCTGGCGCCGGCGGTCTATCTCACGGTGGTTGCGCTGATTGCTATGGTGGCGATCTTCCAGTCCCGTACAATTCACGGTTCCGAGCTGACCGAGAAGCAGACTCATTCCTCAACCTGAGGACAATCACTCAAAACAATTGGTAACAAGTCGTATATAAGTTACTTGCACACGAGGTCATTATCACCGTCTTCTTACGGACAAGAAGGCCTGGTCGTCGTAGGATGATCGCCATGGCCGATACTGATGCAGACACCACTGCAGACGCAGTAAGCAACGACGCTGCCGCTCATGCACGTTCTCGAACTGAATCCCGAGTCACGCCGCGAGGTGAAGACCGGCGTCAGGCCATCATCGATGCTGCGGCGGCTATCATCCGCGAGTCGGGGCCGTCAGCGGTCAGTCACCGCAGCGTGGCCAAGCGCGCCGGATGCTCGCTATCGGCCACAACCTACTACTTCAATGGACTTGAAGACCTCCTTCACCAGGCGGGGCTGGTCAACATCGGATTGTGGGCCTCCCGTGCCGAGCGCGTCGCCGACCGGGTGGAAGCTTTCAAGGGGAGCCCGAACCTGTCCCAGAGGGTCCGCTTCATCCTCCAAGCCACCTTGCCGGCCCAAGGCGGGTATTTCGGCCACTATCTTCAGCTCATCTCGGCCAGCCAGGCCGCCCCAGTCAAGCATGCCTACCGGCAGGGCCGTCAGCGTCTCAACGCCGCTCTGCGCAGGGTGCTGCGTCAGCTGGACAGCCCGCTGGAGCCGGAGATGGTCATCGCAGTCGTGGATGGAGCCGCCGTGACCGCACTCAGCGAAGGGTGGAACGTCAAGTCCACCGCGGCGGGACTACTCACCGATCTCATCACCCTGGCGCACGGAATGCCGTCCTTTCAGGTTCCAGGCGCCTCGACGCGCTCCCCGGCGCCGGGGGAGCAGTCATCAGTGGCGGCGCAGTCGCGCAGCAGCGCCTACTAAAATCGATGTGTCACCGGGCTCTTTGGCTGTCTCTCACCACAGGCGGGTGGGATCCATTTCGACGCGCACCTGTTCCTCTCGGCGGGCAGAACGGTCTCGCAGTCTTAACGCAAACGTCCTGGCAAGCGCTTTTCCCCGCGCCAAAGGCGCGCGTACCAGCGCTCTAGCCGCCCCGGCGGCAACCTGGCCGTTGACCGGCGGTGGTGCCACCGGTCCCAGTGTTTCGAAGCCGTCGGCCTCGGCCTGGGCCAGCAGAGTCTCCACACCGCGTTGCGGACCGTCCAGACGCGCTACCCGCCAAGCGGGAGGCAGATGCAGCTCGGCCCTTTCCATCAGATCCCTGCTGGCGAAACCCGCATGGTCCCACCTCACCAACGCCTGAGCCGCGACCGGATCGGGCCTACCCAGAAGAATGACACGTGCCGACGGTGCCGCCAGCACCGTCGCGTTTGTCCACTGCCGTAGCGCCTCACCGGCTGCCCCCAGCTCCGGACGCGAGGAAAGAGCTCCGCCATCGAGTAGCAGCACTGCCCGGTAGCCCCCCTCGGCCACGGGCTCTGCACCCGGTGTTGCCACCACGAGGCGCGGAGAATCGTCAACCTCATCCATGACACCATGAGTCTCCCTCGCGCCGGAGACTACGACCGGGAACCCAGGAAAGGCCCGTCCCAGCTCCTCCCCGGTACGGGCCGAGCCGACCGTTACCATTCTCAAGGTCTGGCCATCGCACTCGGGGCAAGTCCACCGCCCCACGGTCCGAGCGCACCATCTGCAGGTCGTGTGGCCCTGGTGGTCCATCGCCATCGGGCCACCGCAGGATGGACAATGGGCGGCGGTGCGGCAGCGGGCGCAGGCCACTAGTGGTGCGTAACCCGAGCGTGGCACCTGAATGAGAACCGGTCCGTTCTGCAGCGCGCGTCGCAGTGCCCGATGCGCCAAGGAGGGAATCCGGGCTGCCCCGGAGGCTCCCTCCCGGTCCAGCTCGGCGGGGCCGGGAACCTCGGCGCGTGGAACGACCCCGCGTACGACGCGCCGTGGCGCGATCAGGTCCCGGCACCATTCCTGGTTGACCAGAGACTGGGCCTCCACGGATCGGGAGAACCCGCCGATGAGCAGACCCGCTCCCTCGAGAGAGGAACGTAGAGCCAGGACCGTGCGAGCATGGGTGTACGGCGCGCGGGGCTCGGCCAACCTGTTGTCCCCATCGTCCCAGATGACCGCCAGGCCCAGCCGGCACACCGGCGCGAAGGCCGCCGACCTGGTTCCCACGACCACTCGGGCACGTCCGAGCAGCAACGATAGGAAGGCCCGATAACGGCGAGCCGGACCGTGCTCGGATGAAAGCACCACAACCGGCTCCTCCCCCAGCTCCTGACGGAGCCGGGCAGCGAGAGCCTCGGCCTGCTCGGTTGTCGCCATGACGATGACCGCACCCCGCGAGCCCGCCAGGCAGGCCCGTACAGCGTGAGCGAGGCACACCTGCCATGGCTTGATCGCGGGCTCCGGTTGGTCGCCACCGCCGCCGCCATCTGCAGACGACGGCGCTCCCTGATGCTCGTCGCTCGCCGGCAGAGCGCACCAGGCCGCCCTCGGCGCTGCGCCGTCGGCCAGCTGCTCCAGGAAGTACGCACCCCCGTCGTAGTGCCGCCAGCCGCATGCGTCCTTCGGCCGCTCCCAGGAGGGAAAGTCCCGCATCGCCTTGTCCCGCTCATCCACCTCGGTCGAGGCGTGCCTGGCGGGAAGGGCCAGACGGACGACGTCCGAACGCGTCCCGGCGCTGCGAGTGGCAACGGCCTCGATGAGCCGGCGCGAGGCCTCCGGAAGGACCTGGAGATCGGAGACGATGCGGCGCAATGGTGAGAGCCGACCGATGTGCGTCGTCGTGGCCCCCCGCTGCCAGATCCATCCCCGCATCTCCTGCTCTCCGAAACGGACCACCACACGGGTTCCGGGAAGGGCGTGCTGCGCCATCGCCGCGGGGACGGCGTAGTCGAAGGTGCGATCCAGATGCGGTACCGGGGAGTCCAGGACGACTCTGGCGACCGGGTCGGCGACTCCGGCGACCGTCACAGTGCGCTCGCCGGGTTCGGGCAGATCCAACAGCTCGCCCTGCCTGCTCACGCCGCTACGGCGCACGAGCCCCGCCGACTCGCCGAGGGTGAGAGCATCGTCGTCGTGCTCAGTTGCCATAGAGCCTCTGGAACTATCCTGCGCCGGTGCGCGAGTTGTCAGACGGCCTGGCGCAGGGCTTCGGCGCGGTCTGTGGCCTCCCAGGTGAAGCCGGGACGCCCGAAGTGCCCGTAGGCGCTGGTGGCGCGGTAGATGGGGCGCAGCAGGTCAAGATCGCGCACGATGGCCGCTGGGCGCAGATCGAAGACCTCGGTGACGGCTGCCAAGATGCGCTCCTCCGGAACGGTCGCCGTCCCGAAGGTTTCCACGTAGACACCCACCGGATGGGCCGAGCCGATGGCATAGGCCACCTGAATCTCGCAACGCCTGGCCAACCCCGCGGCGACAACGTTCTTGGCCACCCATCGCATGGCGTAACTGGCTGAACGATCCACCTTCGAAGGATCCTTACCGGAGAAGGCTCCTCCGCCGTGACGGGCCATACCGCCATAGGTGTCCACGATGATCTTGCGTCCCGTGAGCCCCGCATCACCCGCCGGGCCCCCGATGACGAACTGTCCCGAGGGATTGATGAGGACCTCGGCGCCGGCGGTGGCGAGCTCGGTACCCGCCTCGGCCTCGGCCGCCAGCACCGGGGCGATGACCTCGGCCTGGAGGGCATCGGTGAGCCAGGCGCGCGTGCGGTCCTCATCGTGCTGGGTGGAGATGACCAGGTTCTCCAGGCTCACGGGGCGCCGGCCGTCGTAGCCGATGGTCACCTGGGTCTTGCCGTCGGGACGCAGGCCCGGGACGATCCCCTGCTTGCGCACCAGTGCCAAGCGCTCCGCCAGACGGTGCGCCAGGTGGATGGGAAGAGGCATGAGGGCGGCGGTGTCATCGCAGGCGTAGCCGAACATGAGTCCCTGGTCGCCGGCGCCCTGCAGGTCGAGCGGATCGATGTCCCCGGTGTCCTGGCGGGCCTGAAGGGACTTGTCGACTCCGGCAGCGATGTCCGGGGACTGCTGACCGATCGACACCGAGACGCCGCAGGAGCGGGCGTCGAAGCAGACCTCCGATGAGGTGTAGCCGATGGCGGAGATCTCCTGGCGTACGATCTGCGGGATCTCGACGTAGGCCCGCTCGGTGGTCACTTCTCCGGCCACGTGCACCAGGCCAGTCGTCACCATCGTCTCGACCGCGACCCGTGCGGCGGGATCCTGCTCGAGGATGGCGTCGAGGATCGCATCGGAGACGCGGTCGCATACCTTGTCCGGGTGCCCTTCAGTGACCGACTCGGAAGTGAACAGACGCAAGGAGGAATTCACCCGCCCATCGTAGTCACCACCACAACCGATCCATGGTGGTGTTACCCACGAAAGTGCTCTGCGGGCTATCAGGAACCGTCCATCAAGTCCGCAGTGAGGCCGATGAGGAGACGGGCGACCTCCATTTTGCTGCCCTGCCCGCGAGCCACCTCCGAGCCCCGGGCATCGAGGACCACGACCGCGTTGGGCACGTCGCCGAAACCGAGGTCCTCCCCCACCGCGTTGACCGCTAGGAGGTGGGCACCCTTGCGGCGCGCCTTGGCCGCGCCATGGAAGAGCACGTCTCCGTCGTCGTCCCCGGTCTCGGCGGCGAACCCGACGACGACCTGACCGGCCCGGGGCGGATCCGTCACCAGTCCGGCCAAGATGTCCGGGTTGGTGGTGAGTTCGATGGACATCGGGGCCTCGTTGCGGCGATCCGACGTGGTCGGTGCGCTCTTCTTGATCTTGGTGGTCGCCGCGGCGAGCGGCCGGTAGTCGGCGACGGCGGCGGCCATGATGACGGCATCGGCATCGTGGGCGGCCTCCCGAACCGCGCGAAGCATGTCGTGTGCGGTACCGGCTGCGACGACGGCGACACCCGCCGGCAGAGCATCGAGTAGCTCCGAGGCGACGTGCGCCTGTACCAGCGTCACGCGGGCGCCCTGCTCGACGGCGGCCACCGCCAGGGCGCACCCCTGGCGGCCGGAGGACCGGTTTCCGAGGTAGCGCACCGGGTCGATGGGCTCACGGGTGCCACCGGCGGAGATGACGACGTGCCGTCCTGTGAGGAGCCTGCTGCTCCCATCCGGTTCGACTGCGTCGTCGTTCCCGAACTCCCCTTGGAGGACGGCTAGCGACCTGGAGACGATCTGCTCGGGCTCGGGCATGCGTCCCACCCCGGAGTCCTTGCCGGTCAGGCGGCCGCGGTCCGGCTCAATGATCGTCAGGCCACGCTCGCGCAGCACTGCCACGTTGTCCCGGGTGGCGGGATTGAGCCACATACGGGTGTGCATGGCCGGCGCCAGGACCACGGGAGCGCCGGTCGCCAGGATCGTCGCGGTCAGCAGGTCGTCGGCTCGTCCGGCACGTGCGCGCGCCAACAGGTCCGCCGAGGCCGGCGCCACCAGGACGAGCTCGGCCCACTCGGCCACGGCCACGTGCTCGACCGCTGCCGGGTCATCGAAGATGCCGGTGGACACGGCCTGACCGCTGACCGCGGCCAGTGCCGGTGCCCCGATGAACCGCAGCGCGGACTCGGTGGCCACTACTTTGACTTCGTGCCCGGCCTGACGCAGGAGTCGGATAACGAAGGGCGCCTTGTAAGCGGCGATGGAGCCGGCTACGCCGACGACTACGCGCCGCGGCCTGCCGGGAGCGGCCGCGGCGCGCTGACCCGCAGTGGTGTGCGGCTCGTCCATGCGAGCGCGACTCAGAACTGGATGTCGTCGAGGCTGGTGGGCGTCTCGCCCTCCTGGAGAGAGACAGGGGCGTCCAGCGAGATATCGCTGAACATGTCGGCCTCGGCGGCGCGACGGGCCTCCTCAGCCTCGATTCGACGGGCGCGGGCGACGTCTCCGGGGATGACCTCGAGCTTGTCCTCGGCGATCTCCCGCAGGGCGATACCCAGCGACTTCTCGCCGATCTCGGAGTCGACCAGCGGCCCGAAGAACTCGAACTGGTTGTCCTCGAGCTGCTGGGTGTAGGTGTTGATCTGGCGGGCGCGCTTGGCGGCCTCCACCACGAGCCCGTACTTGGAGTCGACCTTCTCCAGAAGGTCGTCGATCGGCGGGTTGGTGATGCCCTCGGGCTGGGGAGAGGTTCCGAGCATGTGCATGCCTCCGGTTCAATCTCGATAATTCTAAACCAAGGTATTCTAACTGCCGAGTCCCATGAGCCGGGCGAGCTCATCGGTGGCGCTCGCCACGGTGTCGTTGACGACGACGTGATCGAACTCGTCGGCCGCAGCGAGTTCGGTACGGGCCGTGACCAGACGGCGCTCCTGCTCCTCGGGATCCTCGGTGTCCCGGCCCGCGAGCCTGCGGACAAGTTCGTCCCAGCTCGGCGGGGCGAGGAAGACGAGGCGGGCCTGGGGCATGGCCCGGCGAACCTGGCGAGCACCGGCCAGGTCGATCTCCAGGAGTGCAGGACGTCCGGCGTCGAGCTGGTGCTCTACGGGGCCACGGAGAGTGCCATAACGGTGCGCACCATGGACCAGCGCCCACTCCAGCATCTGCCCTGAGGCGATGAGGCTGTCGAACTCCTCCTCGCTCACGAAGTGGTAGTGCACGCCGTCGATCTCGCCGGGACGGGGCTCGCGGGTGGTGGCGGAGATCGAGACGAAGAGGTCGGGGTAACGCCTGCGCAGTTCGGTGACCACGGTTCCCTTGCCCACCGCCGTTGGTCCTGCCAGAACAGTCAGACGAGCGAGAACGGGAGCGGACGAGGCAGCGGCGTCGGTCATGGTCACATCATGACCTACCGGACGCCGCTGGCACGAGCCGGCGTCTCACCAGGTGTCTTATCGGACGTCTCAGCCGAAGCGCTCCACCAGCGCGGCCCGCTGATTCGCCCCCAAGCCCCGCACCCGCCGGGACTCGGCGATACGAACATCCTCGAGGATGGCGTCGGCTGTTGTGGTCCCTACTCGTGGAAGGGAGACGAGCAGCGCCCTGACCTTCATTTTGCCCAGGACCTCATCGGTCTCCGAGGCGGCGAAGAACTCGGAGAGCTTAAGCTCCCCGCTCTTGAGCTCGGATTTGATGCGAGCGCGCTGCGATCGTGCAGCTGCGGCCTTCTCCAGCGCTTCAGCTCGTTGCTCAGGTGTCAGTGTAGGAAGCGTCATGGTGGTCCCCTCCCCCAGTCCGATGCCAGTGACCCGCACCACAAGCATAAGTCGGGTTGGATGCACTCGCATTCGCAGGGGCCGGTATCACGGCACTGACTTCGTGTTCCCGCACACACGTCGATCGTGCACGGTCGGGCTGCATCAGCGCAGGGCAGCGGCCGCCTCATGCGTCGCGGCCAGCGCGGCCGCCCGCAGCGCCTCGATGGAGGGACCCGCCTTGAGTACCCCGCGTGAGGTGGAGGCCAGAACGTGACGACGAGCCGGCCCGAACACGGATTCCAGCTCGGTCGCCCCCGCGCCCTGTGCGCCGACACCGGGCGCCAGCAGCGGACCATTGGCGCGCAGCAGATCGATCCCCAGACGGGAGATTGCCTCCCCGACGGTGGCGCCGACAACCAGCCCGATGCTGCCGAGTCCACCCTCACCGCGAGCGGCGGCGTTGGATGCGGTGACCCCCTCCACGACTTCCGCGGCCACGGCCCGCTCGCCGCTGACGGCGTGCTGGACGGTGGTCCCTTCGGGATTGGAGGTCAGAGCCAGGACGAAGACGCCCCGCCCTCCCGCCTCTGCCAGGTCAAGTGCGGGGGCGAGGGAGCCGTAGCCCAGGTAGGGCGAGACCGTGATGGAGTCGGCGGCCAGGGGCGCGCCGTCGGACAGGTAGGCCTGGGCGTAACCGGCCATTGTGGAACCGATGTCGCCGCGCTTGACGTCGAGGACCGACAGGGTGCCGACATCCCGCAGGGCCGCCAGAGTCTCTTCGAGGACCGCGATGCCGGCGCTGCCGTGGCGTTCGAAGAATGCGGACTGAGGCTTGACGGCGGCCACGCGCCCACCGACAGCGTCGACGGTCCGCAGGGCGAAGTCCCGCAAGCCCGCGGCCGAGTCGGTCAGACCCCAGGCCTCAAGCAGGCTGGGATGAGGGTCGATCCCGACGCACAGGGGACCCTGATCATCCATGGCATCGGCCAGGCGCGCACCGAAAGGACGGCGGGACCGACTGGGCTGACGACTCGTGGTGGAACTCATCGGTTCTCCTTCTCAGTAGCGCTACCGTGCGTGAGGTGCGCACCCCGCCGGGACTGGCGGGCGGCGATGTGCTCCTGGAGGCTGCGGACCCGGAAGGGACCGCGCAGCTGGGCCTCGAGGGCCTGGACCGCCGCCTGGAGCTGCTGAACGGTGGTGATGATGGGCCGATCGGCGCCGGTGGTCGCCGCCCGGATGGAGTATCCGTCGGCGCGAGCCCCCTGCCCCTTGGGGGTGTTGACAACCATGTCGATGGCACCGGACTCGATGAGCCCCGCGATCGTCTGCTCGCCGTGAATTCCAACGCCCTGGCTGATCTTGCGCACCGCCGTGGCGTCGATCCCGTTGCGGCGCAGCACCTGGGCCGTCCCAGCGGTGGCCAGGACCGTGAAGCCGAGCTCGGCGAGCCGGGCCACCGGCAGGATGATGGCGCGCTTGTCCCGGTCGGCCACGGAGACGAACAGTGTTCCCTCGGTGGGCAGGCCCCCGTAGGCGCCCGCCTGGGACTTGGCGAATGCCCGGGGAAAGTCAACGTCATAGCCCATGACCTCCCCGGTCGAGCGCATCTCGGGTCCCAGGATCGTGTCGACGACGCGCCCCTCGGTGGTGCGGAACCGTTTGAAAGGCAGGACCGCCTCCTTGACAGCGATCGGGTCGTCCGGATCGGTGACGGTGGCGTCGGACTCGGGCAGGTTGCCGGAGCGTCGTAGAGAGGCGATCGTCTCCCCCGCCATAATGAGGGCCGCCGCCTTGGCGAGTTGTACGCCGGAGGCCTTCGAGACGAAGGGGACCGTACGGGAGGCCCGGGGGTTGGCCTCGATGACGTAGAGGACATCGGAGACCAGGGCGAACTGGATATTGAGCAGCCCGCGAACGCCCACCCCGGCAGCGATCGCCTCGGTGGAGCGCCGGATGCGGGCAATCTCCGTATCGGACAGAGTCATGGGCGGCATGACGCAGGCCGAGTCGCCGGAGTGGATCCCCGCCTCCTCGATGTGCTCCATGACCCCGCCGAGGAACAGCTCGGTTCCGTCGTAAAGAGCGTCGACGTCGATCTCGATGGCGTCGTCGAGGAAACGATCGATGAGAAGCGGCCCGGTCCCGTAGACGCCTCCGGGCTCACGGCCGGCGCGCTGGAGGTAGTCGTCCAGCCCCTCGGCGTCATAGACGATCTCCATACCGCGCCCGCCCAGCACATAGCTGGGGCGCACCAAGACCGGGTAGCCAATGCCCCCGGCGACCGACCGGGCCTGCTCATCGCTCAGGGCGGTGCCGTGCGCCGGTGCAGGCAGCCCGGCGCGCTGGAGGACGACGCCGAAGGCCTCGCGGTCCTCGGCGGCGTCGATGGCCTCCGGGCTCGTCCCCAGGATCGGAACCCCGGCCTCGGCCAGCCTGGCGGCCAGGGACAGAGGCGTCTGCCCGCCGAGCTGGACGATGACGCCGGCCACGGGGCCGGCCGCCAGCTCGGCCTCGTAGACCTCGATGACGTCCTCGAAGGTCAGGGGCTCGAAGTAGAGCCGGTCGGAGACGTCGTAGTCGGTTGAGACGGTCTCGGGATTGCAGTTGACCATGACGGTCTCGTATCGCTCGGATAGGGCCATCGTGGCGTGCACGCAGGAGTAGTCGAACTCGATGCCCTGGCCGATACGGTTGGGACCCGATCCCAGGATGATGACGGCCTCGCGCTCGCGGGGCGCGACCTCTGTCTCCAGGTCGTAGCTGGAGTAGAGGTAGGGGGTGCGCGAGGCGAACTCGGCGGCGCAGGTGTCCACGGTCTTGTAGACGGGGCGCAGGCCGAAGGCGTGGCGGACCTCGCGCACCGTGTCCTCACTGATGTCTCGCAGGGCGGCGATCTGGACGTCGGAGAATCCGTGGTGCTTGGCCAGGGCCAGGACCTCGGGGGTGAGGGCCTCGGCGTCCTCGACCTCCTGGGCGACCTCCTGCAGGAGCAGCATCTGGTCCAGGAACCAGGGGTCGATGCGGGTGGCCTCGTGGAGCTGAGCGATCGTGGCGCCTCCGCGGACGGCCTGCTGGAGGTCGATCAACCGGTGCTCGCCGGGGGTGGCAATAGACTCCAGCAGCTCGGCGGTCTGTTGCGCGGTGGGAACCGGGCCGTCCCAGTGGAAGACGGTGCCCTTCTTGTCCAGTGAGCGCATGGCCTTCTGGAGGGCCTCGGTGTAGGAGCGGCCGATCGCCATGGCCTCCCCCACCGACTTCATGGTGGTGGTCAGCCGGGCATCTGCTCCCCGGAACTTCTCGAAGGCGAAGCGCGGGACCTTGACGACCACGTAGTCCAGGGTCGGCTCGAAGGAGGCCGGGGTGGAGGAGGTGATGTCATTGGGGATCTCATCGAGCGTGTAGCCCACGGCGAGGCGGGCGGCAATCTTGGCGATCGGGAAGCCGGTGGCCTTGGAGGCCAGGGCGGAGGATCGTGAGACGCGCGGGTTCATCTCGATGACGATGATCCTGCCGGTGGCCGGATCGACGGCGAACTGGATATTGCAGCCGCCGGTATCGACCCCGACCTCGCGGATGACGGCGATGCCGATGTCCCGCAGCCGCTGGAGCTCCCGGTCGGTGAGGGTCAGGGCCGGGGCGACCGTGACGGAGTCGCCGGTGTGCACACCCACGGGGTCGACGTTCTCGATGGAGCAGACGACCACCACGTTGTCGGCGGCATCCCGCATGAGCTCCAGCTCGTACTCCTTCCATCCCAGGATCGACTCCTCCAGGAGCACCTCGGTGGTGCGCGAGGCCGCCAGTCCGGCCCCGGCGATGCGGCGCAGGTCCGCGTCGTCGAAGGCGACGCCACTTCCCAGACCGCCCATCGTGAAGGAGGGGCGCACGACAACCGGGTAGCCGCCCAGGGCATCCACTCCGGCACGGCACTCGTCCATGCTGTGGGCGATGACGCTGCGGGCGACCTCGGCGCCGCAGCGCTCGACGACGTCCTTGAACTCGTCACGGTCCTCCCCGGCGTTGATGGCCGCGGCGGAGGCGCCGATGAGCTCGACGTCGTACTCCTCGAGCACACCGCGTTCGACCAGGTTCATGGCGGCATTGAGGGCCGTCTGCCCGCCCAGGGTGGGCAGGAGTGCGTCGGGCCGCTCCTTGGCGATGATGGTGGTCAGGATCTCGGGGGTGATCGGCTCGATGTAGGTGGCGTCGGCGACGTCGGGGTCGGTCATGATCGTGGCCGGGTTGGAGTTGACCAGGATGACGCGGATTCCCTCAGCGCGCAGGACGCGGCAGGCCTGGGTGCCGGAGTAGTCGAACTCGCAGGCCTGCCCGATGACGATGGGTCCCGATCCGATGACCAGGACGGAGCTGATGTCAGGTCGAGCAGGCATGTCAGTTCTTGTCCTCGCGGTCCTGGCCCTGGCGGTGTTCACGCATCAGGCGGATGAATCGGTCGAAGAGGTGCTCGGCGTCGTGAGGGCCGGCGGCGGCCTCGGGGTGGTACTGCACGGAGAAGGCCGGCAGGTCCAGCGCCCGTAAACCTTCGACGACGCCGTCGTTGAGTCCCAGATGGGAGACCTCCACCCGGCCGTATCGACCGTTGTCGAAGGGAGCCACGGAGGGAGCGTCAACGGGCACGTCGACGGCGAAGCCATGGTTGTGGGCGGTGATCTCCACCTTGCCGGTGGCGCGGTCCAGGACGGGCTGGTTGACGCCTCGGTGCCCGTAGGCCAGCTTGTAGGTGCCATAGCCCAGTGCCCGTCCCAGGAGCTGGTTGCCCAGGCAGATGCCGAAGAAGGGAATGCGCGCGTCGAGCACACCGCGCAGGAGCTCGATCTCCGCCTCAGCGGTCCCCGGGTCTCCAGGGCCGTTGGAGAACAGGACGCCGTCGGGTCTGAGGGCGAGGATCTCGGAGAGGGTCGTGGACTGGGGCAGGACGTGGACGCGTACACCGCGTTCGGCGAGCTGCCACGGGGTGCGCGACTTGATGCCCAGGTCGATGGCGGCCAGCACGGCGATCGGCTCGCTCCCCTCGGCCGGCCCGCTGGGCTCGACGACGTAGCCCGAGGGAGTCGTCACTTCCGCGGCCAGCGCGCGGCCGGTCATGGGCGGCTCGCTGCGCACGGCCTCCAGGCAGATGTCGATACAGGCCCGGCTGGGGCCGCCGGGGTCGGTAGCGCCGGCCGGCAGGGCATCCCCGGAGAAGATGCCGCCGCGCATGGCTCCGGCCTCGCGCAGGTGCCGGGTCAGCGCCCGGGTGTCGACCTCGCAGATCCCGACGATGCCGGCGGCCTGCAGGTCGTCCTCCAGCTCCCGGCGGGCGCGCCAGCTGGAGGCCCGCCGGGCCGGTTCGCGCACGACGTAGCCGGCTACCCAGATACGGTCGGACTCGGCGTCCTCATCGTTGACCCCGGTGTTGCCGATGTGCGGTGCCGTCTGCACCACGATCTGGCGGTGGTAGGAGGGGTCGGTCAGTGTCTCCTGGTACCCGGTCATCCCAGTGGAGAAGACGATCTCACCGATGGTGCGTCCTTGAGCCCCGTAGCTGCGGCCCCGAAGGGCCCAGCCGTCCTCCAGGACGAGGAGGGCGGCTGGGCGGCGGGTTGATTCAGGCATTGGTCGAGCCGGCCGGAGCCTCGACAGGAGCCCCGTCCAGGACGGTGGGGCGGCCGTGGAGGAAGGTGGCCATGACCTGTCCCGGCAGCTCCATGCCCGCATAGGGGGTGTTGGTAGAGCTGGTCCACTGGGCGGCGCCGTCGACGGTGCGCCGCACCTCGGGGTCGACCACCGTGATGTTGGCCGGGGCACCGGCCTCGAGCTCGCGCCCCTGATCGCTCAGACGCCCGATGCGGGCCGGCGCCGAGGACATGGCCCGGGCGATGTCGCGCCAGGTCATACGGCCGGTGCTCACCATCGTCTCGATCAGAACGCTCAGAGCCGTTTCCAGCCCCGTCATGCCGAAGGCCCCGGCCTGCCACTCGCAGTCCTTATCCTCCAGCGGGTGGGGGGCGTGGTCGGTTCCCACGACATCGATCGTGCCGTCGGCCAGGGCCTGGCGGACGGCCTCGACGTCCTCGGCCGTGCGCAGCGGAGGATTGACCTTGTACAGGGGCGAGTAGGTGCGGGCCATCTCATCGGTCAGCAGGAGGTGGTGCGGGGTGACCTCGGCGGTGATGTTGATGCCTCGGGCCTTGGCCCAGCGGATGATGTCGACGCTGCCTGCGGTGGACAGGTGGCACACGTGCAGACGCGAACCAACGTGCTGGGCAAGCAGCACGTCGCGGGCGATGATCGACTCCTCGGCCACAGCCGGCCATCCGCGCAGACCCAGCTCGGCTGAAACGGCTCCCTCGTGCATCTGGGAGCCCTCGGTGAGACGGGGATCCTGAGCGTGCTGGGCGATGACGCCGTCGAAGGACTTGACGTACTCAAGAGCCCGGCGCATAAGGACGGGGTCGGAGACGCACTTGCCGTCGTCGGAGAAGACGCGCACTCGGGCGGCCGAGGTGGCCATCGCCCCCATGTCGGACAGGTGCTCTCCGGCCAGACCGGCGGACACGGCGCCCACGGGGTGGACGTCGACCCAGCCGGCCTCGCGCCCTAGCCGCAGGACCTGCTCGACGACGCCGGCGGTGTCCTGCACCGGAGTGGTATTGGCCATCGCGAAGACGGCGGTGTAGCCGCCTGCCGCCGCCGCGCGGGTACCGGTGTAGACGGTTTCGGCGGATTCCCCGCCGGGTTCACGCAGATGGGTGTGAATGTCAACGAGCCCGGGCAGGGCGATGAGTCCGTTCAGGGCGTGGCGCACGGCGTCGGCAGGGGCCTTCGCGGCGGCGTCGGGGCCGATGGCGGTAATGATGGTGTCGGTGATGAGGATGTCGGTGGGGTCCTCGCCGTAGGGGCGGACACCGGTCAGAAGGTGGGAGGTCACAGCTGGTTCCCTTCGTCAGCGAGGAGGAGGTAGAGGGCGGCCATACGCACGGAGACGCCGTTGCCGACCTGCTCGATGATGCGTGAGCGGGGGTCGTCGGCGGCCTCGGCGGTGATCTCAAGGCCGCGGTTCATGGGGCCGGGGTGCATGACGATGGCATGCTCCGGCATGGCCCGGCGCCGGGCGGAGTTGAGGCCGTAGACGTTGGAGTACTCGGCAGGGCTCGGGAAGAAGCCGCCGCCGGCGGCACTCATGCGTTCGCGCTGGACGCGCAGCATCATGACGGCATCGGGCCGGACCTCCTCGATCGCCTCGTCAAGGTTGTAGGAGACCTCGCAGGGCCAGTTCTCCATGCCGATCGGCAGCAGCGTCGGAGGGGCCACGAGGGTGACCTGGGCGCCGAGAGCCGTCATGAGGTCCACATTGGAGCGAGCCACCCGGGAGTGCAGGACGTCTCCGACGATAATGACGCGGGCCCCCTCCAGGTCGCGTCCTCGAGGCGCGGGATCGCCTTCCGCCGTGGCGGGTGCTCCCGGGGCGTACCACCGGCGCAGGGTCATGGCGTCCAGGAGGGCCTGGGTGGGGTGCTGATGGGTGCCGTCACCCGCGTTGAGGACGGGCACGTTGATCCAACCGGCGTGGGCCAGCAGGTGCGCGGCGCCGCAGGCCGAGTGGCGCACGACGACGGCGTCCGCCCCCATGGCCATGATCGTCTGGGCGGTGTCCTTGAGGGACTCCCCCTTGGACAGCGAGGAGCCCTTGGCGGAGAAGTTGATGACGTCGGCGCTCAGACGCTTGGCGGCTGCCTCAAAGGACAGTCGGGTCCGGGTGGAGTCCTCGAAGAAGAGGTTGACCACGGTCTTGCCGCGCAGGGTGGGCAGCTTCTTGACCGCCTGGCTCTGAGTGGCGGCCATGGCCTCAGCGGTGTCCAGAACCATGACCGCCTCGTCGTGGGTCAGGTCCTTGGCGGAGAGCAGGTGCTTCATCGGGTGGCCTCCTGGTCGGCGCGCTCGCTCGAACGCTCAGTGGGGACGTCTGCGGGAACGATGGTGACGGCGTCGGTGGAGGCGCCGAGCTCGGTCAGAGAGACCACGACCTTCTCGGTACGGGAGGTCGGCAGGTTCTTGCCCACATAGTCTGCGCGGATGGGCAGTTCCCGGTGGCCACGGTCCACGAGAGTGGCTAGCTGTACGGCACGGGGACGGCCAATGGCGCCCAGAGCGTCGAGGGCAGCCCGAATGGTGCGCCCGGAATAAAGGACATCGTCCACGAGGATGACTGTCTTGCCGTCAATTCCGCACTGCGGGATCTTGGTGGGGCGGGGCACACGGATGGGGTGGCGTCCCAGATCGTCGCGATACATGGTGATGTCCAGCGTCCCGACCGGGACTCCAGTGCTCGCGGTATCCCACTGCTCCGTCTGCTCGCTCCGCCGCATCCCCTCTGCCGAGGCGACGGCGAGCGCCTCGACGAGTCTGTGCGCGAGGGGTACTCCTCCGCTGGGGATCCCCAGGACGACGACGTCCTGGGTTCCGCGGTTGCGCTCCAGGATCTCGTGCGCGATACGGAACAGGGAGCGGGCTATCTCGGGAGGACCGAGGATCTCCTTGCCCAGGGATGGTGCGCTGGAAGCGCCTGACGAACGTTCGGCCATTGCAGGCCTCCTTCCCCGCCTCTCCGGACGGACTTAAAGGATGTTGGTCGCCCGTGAGTTTACGTCGCCACAGCGGGCTCCGCACGGCAGAATGGGGGCTTCTCTCCGAGACGAATATCACGACAACGCGCACCGGACCGACATGTCACCTGGTACGGACCCCGCCGGGGAATACTCCCCGTCTACAGAATATCCGTAACAATGTCATACTCTTAGCACAATGCCGTGGCGCCGTCGGGCGCCGAGTGCGGGATCGTCGACGCATATCGAGAGCTTGAGAAGTGAGTGCCGGATCCATCTGAGCTCAGTTGAGAACTGAACGATTCCGTCAGGCTGGACAAGGACCGGCGTTACTGCTGCGTCAGTGACTTCTTCTCAAGCAAGGAACGATATGACTCTCCCTACCCGACGTTCGATCATCACCGGCCTCGGTGCCGGGACCGGCCTGGCCGCTGCCGGTCTGCTTCCCCAATCCCCCGCCATTGCGGACGATTCGGCCCGTGACTTCGGCTCTCCCATCTTCGATGAACAGTTCTCCCAAGGGCCCGATTTCTCCCCAAGCCGCTGGCGGGACAACCGTTCCGAACCCGAAACATGCGCGAGTTACGACTGGGGGGTCTTCACCCATGACACCCACAGCGTCAGCGACGGCGTAGGGCATCTTCTCTGGCGCAAGCGGGCGACGCCCCTGAAAGGGTTTCAGAACCGCTTCGACAAGGAGGAGACGATCCGCTATGTGAACCAGGCCTTCGTCACCACGGAGGGCCTCTTCTCCTTCGTTTACGGATCCCTGGAGACCAGGGCCCGTTTCCCCCAGTCCCATCAGGGCCTGTTCGCCGGGATCTGGCTGCGGGCCGACGATGGCAAGAACGGGGGCGAGATCGATGTCGTCGAGACCTACGGCGGTGGGAGCGCCACGGGCATCGCCGAGTCGACCGTCCACTACGGTCAAGCCGGGGGCAAGGGAAGCAACCTGGGGGTCTCGCCGAAACCCGATCTCACCGCATGGCACACCTACGGGATGGAGAAGACCCCCGAGAGCATCCGGTTCTTCTTCGACGGTCGGCCGTATCATGAGGTGCGGCGCTCAGACTCCCCGCAGGAGTTCGACACCTGCTTCGGCGCAGGCGCGCCATACCACATCTGCCTGACCACGCACACCGGCAGCATCCACCGGGGGAGGCTGAACCATGAGGGTTTCACGCAGGCCCAGGTGGACATCGACTACATCATTGTCCGTGCGATGAGCCAGTAGCTGGTTCGCCGTCCTCTCGACTGCGGTCGGTTCCCGAGGAGCAGGTCCCGCGGGCCGAGGGGACGGCGTCCGGTCAACAGCTCATAACTGGCGTTGCCCGGAATCACGCTCATGCGACATATTCTCCTACTGTTGACGAGGCCAGTGGATTAAGATCACGAATCCTGAGCAGGAGAATAACATCGATCACGATGAGGCCAATGGCCCATGCCAGACTAAGAGACATCACTCTCTTCGTTTCGTCTCGGAACAGGAATGAATACGTGACCGCAACCGGAACCACATGAAATAGGTTCGCGACAACGAGCGCGGACGATGTAGCCCTCGCTTCCACCCACCCCGAGCGCAGGCAATAGCATTTACCATATGCCATCGAGCAGAATCGTGTCGAAAAAGAAAGGCTCGCCAACCACAGAACCACTGTGATGATCGGACACAAAGCTAGCGCCATGATCCACAGCATTACGACGAAGCCGTGCAGGCCATCGACATATAGAAAACCTAGCATAATCGCCTGAAACGCTGCGTCAATTAGAGCCAATGCGGCTCCGAATGTACCGTCGCTCCGCGTTCTGACTCGACGACTCTGAAGCTCTGCGCGCGGATCGGGCTGATGTTGCGTGGCAACGAAAGGTGAGATCGAGCGACCGACCATCGGGAGAGCGGTCGACCAGCCATCCCAGCCTTCGACAGAGGTGCGGGAACAGTACTGATCGATCATGCCGTTCCCACCGAGACATCGCCCGCGCTTCCAGCTGCATTGAGCGCCTTGAATTTTGCCAGAAGAACATGGGCGGCAAGCAGCAAGAAAATAGATATCGCATAGACCCAGAATGTCGGCTCCCAGGATTCGATGAAGATCCTCCCGATATCCTTCAAGTAAACTATGTCGATCAGAGTGAGAAGGGGAACAACTCCTGGTACGGCACTGGTTGTCAGCGATGTTGAGATCAACCCCCTTGGCCTCCGGATCGTTATCATTATCGCCATCTGAGCGATTGAGGTGATGATCCCGACAATTTCGGATGAAATTTCCGTCCGGCGATTCGCGACGCGTCGTCGCGTCCCGATGAAGACGGGTCCGGGCCACTTGCTGGGGCGTTGGGAAGGAAAATGATTCACAGGGTGCTCCGGCATCAACGGATGGGCTCAACCCAGGTTAGGGCAGAACACTCGTCCGAACGTAACTCGCGGCATGGGAAGAACACCCCATGCCGCGAGCCCGGAGAACGATGGCTTTAGCGCAGCGTGTCCGCGAGGTCGCCGATACGCCCCAGCAGCCCCCCGAGGTACCTGGGTGACTCGTCGGTGGAGAGCATTCGACTGAGCGTCATGGCCTCATCCACTGCGACGGGCGCATCCACCTCATCGTTATAGACGATCTCCCAGGTGGCGACCCGAGCGATGGCGCGGTCGACGGCCGGCATACGGCCCAGCGTCCAGCCCTGGGCGTAGGTCTGGATCGTCTCATCGACGTCGGCCAGGTGATCGCATACACCGCTCAGTATCTCCCGGGTGTAGGCGGGGGCCTCGGTGTGATTGGCTGAGCTGACGGCCCGCAGCTGCGCGAAGGAGCGAAGCTCTTCGGCGGCGTCGGTGGTCAGCATTCCGCGTTGGTCGGCCTCGAAGAGGATCTCGATCGCACGCCGACGTGCCTTGGTGCGGGCGGTGACCGGGTGACGCGATGCTGGGCTCGAGCCGGATGAGCTCTCCTCGGAGTGCTCTGCCATCAGTCGGTGACGCGGGAGATGTAGGAGCCGGAACGAGTGTCGACCTTCACCTTGTCTCCGGTGTTGAGGAACAGTGGAACCTGGATTTCGGCACCGGTCTCGACGGTGGCGGGCTTGGTGCCTGCGCTGGAGCGGTCGCCCTGAAGGCCCGGTTCGGTGTGGGAAATCGTCAGGACCACGGAGGCCGGGAGCTCAACGAACAGGACGGAGTCCTCGTGGAAGGCCACGATGACGTCCTGGTTCTCCAGCATGAAGGTGGCAGTATCCCCGACGGTGGCCGCCGGGACATAGGTCTGCTCGTAGGACTTGGTGTCCATGAACACGTAGTCGTCGCCGTCCTTGTAAAGGTACTGCATGTCGCGTCGGTCGACTGTGGCGGTCTCGACCTTGAGGCCCGCGTTGAAGGTCTTGTCCACGGTCTTGCCGGACAGGACGTTCTTGATCTTGGTTCGCACGAAGGCGGGGCCCTTGCCGGGCTTGACGTGCTGGAACTCCACTACCTGCCACAGCTGGCCCTCGAGGTTGAGCACCATGCCGTTCTTCAGGTCGTTCGTCGTTGCCACGAGGGTTTCCTCACTGTTGCGTTGCGTCTAGGACGCGCCGATTTTACCGCGGTGTTCGACACTCTCCTCGCGACAGGAGTGTCACGCCCGTCACGAGTTTCGGGAAGAACCGGACCTCACGGCTTCGATGATCTGCTTCCCGGCTTCATCGGGTGTGGTCGAGGTGGTGTCGACGACGACGTCGGCCAGTTCCCGGCACCGGGTCCAGCGCTCATGGAGCATCTGGACGAACTGGTGGTGGACGGTTCCCAGGGCCACAGACCGGGGGGCGTCGAGACCGTTGCGGGTGGCCAGAACCCGGGCGGTACAGGTCAGGGCCACGATGCGGTGGACCCGCCCGTTGCCGAGCCGCAGGTCTGCAAGGCGCTGGCGTATCCGGGGTTCTCCCAGGCATCCCGAGCCCAGGGCGACGACGGCGCCCTCGACCCGCGCACGTTCCAGGAGCCGAAGCGCAGTGTCGGCCTCGACGCGGCGGTAGTCGCCCTCCGGCACTGCTACGAGCGCCAGGTCGGGGCTGGTTCCCAGCTCCTCGGCAACGCTGCGGGCCAGATCGAGCACGGGCAGGCCCGCGGCGCGCCCAAGCACGCGTCCCACGCTGGAGCATCCGGCTCCAGGAGGACCGATGAGAACCAGCGCCCGATGCTCGTGAGGGCTCACGCCCGTGTCCCCTCACCGGCCGATCCGACCGGGTCGGTGACGGCCTCGTGAGCCCTGATCAGGACGTCCTCATCGGGTGCCTGCACCCTCACGGGCCTGGCGATGTCGTCGAGCAGAACGAGCCGCAGCCTGCCGCCGCGCACCTTCTTGTCGCTCATCATCGCCGCCTTGAGCTCCTCCCACCGGCCGCGGCCCTCGGCGAACGAGATGGGCAGGCCCACTGCCTCGAGGCTCTGACGGTGCAGTGCCAGTGCGTCGCCGCTCAGGTTGCCGCTGCGGTGGGCGACCTCGGCGGCGAAAACGCAACCGACGGCCACGGCCTCGCCATGGCGCCAGGAGTAACCGGTGACCTTCTCGATGGCGTGGGCGTAGGTGTGCCCGTAGTTGAGGATTTCCCGCAGACCGGCCTCGGTGAGATCCTCCCCCACGACAGCGGCCTTGACCGCAATCGAACGGGCGACCAGGTTGGCTAGGACAGGCGAGTCCCAGGCCAGGCAGTCGGCGGGCTCGCCCAGAACGCGGTCGAGGATGACCGGGTCGGCGATGAGTCCGCACTTGATGACCTCGCCGAGTCCGGACCGCAGCTCGGCGGCCGGCAGGGTGGACAGTGTCTCCAGATCGGCGATGACGGCGGCAGGCGGGTGGAAGGCGCCCACCAGGTTCTTGCCGGCCGGAGTGTCGATGCCGGTCTTTCCACCGACGGCGGCGTCCACCATGGCCAGCAGGGTGGTGGGCGCTTGAACCACCGGGACCCCCCGCAGCCAGGTGGCGGCCGCGAAGCCGGCCAGATCCGTCGTCGCTCCACCGCCCAGGCCGATAACGAGCCCGTCGCGCCCCAGGCGGAAGGAACCGAGTCGTTCCCATAGGTACTCCAGGACGCGTGCCTTCTTGGCCGCCTCGCCGTCGGGTACCTCGAGCAGCAGCACGCGCAGCCCCTGGGAGATCAGTTGCTTCTCGGCGTCTGCTGCGCGGTCGGCCAGGACCTTGGCGTGAATGATGGCGACTCCTCCCGCACCCGTACCCGGAGTGCCCCGGACGATGTCTGCCAGATCGGCCAGGAGCCCGTGGCCGATGAGCACGTCGTAAGGGTGCTCGCCGGTGACGCCTACGCGCCGCGGGTCGTCGTCGCCTGCTGCCGGAGAGGGCTGGATCCGGGCTAGCTGAGACGCAGTCGTGGTTCGCCCGGTGGCGGAGGGAGATGCCGAGGCCGTCTGGGAGCTTGCGGGCCGCGGGGGCTCAGGGGCCCCAGTCCGGTTGCTTTTCGCCAACATGGGTGTCAGGACGCCAACCGCCTGAGGCGTTTGAACCCCGAGTGCGACGAGGATGAGGGCGGCGACCTGCTGGGGGCTCAGCCCATCGGTGGGTATGGTGAGGGTGGCCACCTCGGAGTACAGCGGTGAGCGCTGGGCGTGGAGGGCTTTCATCCGGGCCAGGACCCCGTCGTGATTCTTGCTGTTCTGCCGGGCGGCTCGGGTCTGGTCGGAGTCCGCGTCGGGGGCCATGAGGGGGCGCCCGGTGCCGTCGCCCACGTGGCTGGCGGCCGTGCTCGGGGAGGCAGTCAGATGGATGACGGTGTGACCGCGCAGCAGCTCGCGGTTCTCGGGCCATAGGACCGCTCCCCCGCCCAGGGCGATGACGCCCTGCGCGGCCGCCGGGGAGTCCAGGACGGCCCGCATGGCCCGGTGCTCGCGTTTGCGGAAGCCCTCCTCCCCCTCGGAGGCGAAGATCTCGGGGATCGTCATGCGGGCGCGACGCCGGATCTCGGCGTCGGTGTCGGTCACCTGGACGCCGAGCGCCTGGGCCAGGAGCCGGGCCTGGGTAGTCTTGCCCGCGCCGGGCAGTCCCACCAGCACCAGGGGCAGCTGGTCGTCGCGCAGAGCGATGGTCGGAACGCGCTTCCAGGTCATGATCGTGTCTCCCTCACCGTTGAGTTCAGCGTCGACACCAGTATCGCCCTCACCGGCCGACTCATCACCCGGTTCACCACTGCGTCCTCTCGGCGAGTCGGGTCAGGTAGGCCTGAAGATTGCCCCTGGCCTCGGCCACTGAGTCGCCGCCGGTCTTGTCCAGCAGGAGATCGGCCAGTACCAGTGCGGTCATGGCCTGGGCGATGACCGCACCGGGGACGACGGCGCACACGTCGGAGCGCTGGTGCAGCCCGGTGGCGGCCTCGCCCGTGGTCAGGTCGATGGTGCGCAGGGCCCTGGGCACCGTCGAGATCGGTTTGAAAGCGGCTCGCACCCGGATCTCGGAGCCGTTGGAGATACCTCCTTCGATGCCGCCGGCACGGTTGGTGGCACGTGCGACCTCACCACCGCGCACTGAGAGGATCTCGTCGTGCGCGGCCGAGCCGCGCCGAGCCGCCTCGGCGAAGCCGTCACCGATCTCGACGCCCTTGACGGCCTGGATGCCCATGAGCGCGCCGGCCAGCCGGGCGTCGAGCCGGCGGTCGGCACAAACGTGGGTGCCCAGCCCCACCGGGACACCCGTGGCAACGACCTCGACGACGCCGCCGAGCGTGTCCCCATCCTTCTTGGTGGCGTCGATCTCGGCGACCATGGCGGCGCTAGTGGTGGAGTCGGTGCAGCGCACCGGGTCGGCGTCCAGGCGCTCGGTGTCCCGGGCGGTCGGTGGGGGAACGTCGTCGGGCAGGACGACGGAGCCGATGCGTACGACGTGGCTGACCAGCCCGACGCCGGCGACCTGGGCCAGGACGGCCTCGGCCAGCGCTCCCAGCGCGACCCGGGCAGCCGTCTCACGGGCGGAGGCCCGCTCCAGGACCGGACGGGCATCGTCTAGATCGTACTTGAGCATGCCGGACAGGTCGGCGTGCCCGGGCCGGGGACGGGTCAGGGGACGGTTGCGGGCGATCTCGCGCTCGTCGCCGGTACCGGCGTCGATGAGCAGATCGCGGGGATCGACGGGATCAGCGCTCATGACCGTGGACCACTTGGGCCATTCCGAATTACCGATCTGCAGCGCGATCGGGCTTCCGATGGTGCTGCCGTGGCGGATCCCGCCCAGGACCCGCAGCTCATCGCGCTCGAAGGACTGGCGGGCGCCACGCCCGTGCCCCAAACGCCTACGGGCCAGCGCTGCCCTGATGTCCTCACTGGTAATCCGCACGCCTGCGGGTACGCCCTCCATCACCGCGGTCAGAGCCTCGCCGTGGGACTCCCCGGCCGTCATCCATCGAAGCATGAGACAGATACTCTCACACGCCCATGGCGTCTCCGGCGTCCCTCCTCGGATCGTCAGGAGGGGTGCGAGTCAGTCGGCGTTGGTGGCCGACGGCGTCGCCAGGACTGGCAGGAGCGCGGCGCGCATGCCCTCGGTGTCGGGCTGCCGCCCAGTCATGAGCCGGACTTGGGGCACGGCCTGGTGCAGGAGCATGAGCCATCCCGGGGCGACGGTTCCCCCGCCGCGCTCCCAGGCCTCGGCGATGGGGGTGGGCCAGGGAGCGTAGACAACATCGAGCATGACGGCTCCCGGACGGGTTCCGCCCGCGGGACCCACGGCCTCGTCAAGAACAGCGGCTAAGGGGTCTGCCGCCCCCGCGGGGAGGGTGGAGACGACGACGTCGGCCGCGGCCAGGTGCCGCGCCACCTCGGCATTGGAGGCCGGGTCAGCCGGCTTCCAGGTGAGGGCCTCGATGTCCAGCCCCATGCGGTGCGCGGCGCTGAGCGCCCGCCCAGGGCCGGCATGGCGGCGTGCCGCGACGGTGATATGGTCTGCTCCGAGCTCGCCGAGCGCAGCCAGGGCCGAACAGGCGGTGGCGCCCGAACCGAGAACGACGGCGCCACCGGCACGGACGCGGTTGACCACCGGGCCTCCGGTCTCCCGGAGCGCGCCGACGATGCCGGCGACATCGGTGTTGAAACCCGCCAGGAGAGCCTTTCCTTCGCCGCTGCGCTGGACGACCACTGTGTTGACCGCGCCGACGGCCTCGGCCAGGGGATCGACGACGTCCAGGTGCTCCAGAATCGCCTGCTTGTGGGGCATCGTGACACTCAGACCCGCCCAGACGGGTTCGGCCTCCACCGGGGCCGCCAGCTCGTAAAGCAGGGCGGGAAGTTCCTCGGGGGCCGTCTCGCGGCGCTCGTAGCGCCAATCGCTCAGGCCCAGTCCTGCGTAGGCGGCCCGATGCAGGACGGGAGACAACGAGTGGTTCACCGGCCGGCCGATGACGGCGGAGCGCCATCGGGCCGCCGCGCCGACCGCGTCAGCCACTCTTCTTACCCCCGTTGCACGTATCCTTGTTCTTCGCGCAGTAATCGTTGAGCTTCTTGGTGTTGGCGGCCTGCTCCTCGCTCGTGGAGGAGAACAGGGTCTCACCGGTGTCGAGGTTGACCGTCACGAAGTAGAGCCAGCTTCCGGCCGGCGGGTTGAGCACGGCCTTGATGGCATCCTCGCTGGGGCTGCCGATGGGGCCGGGCGGCAGTCCTGGGTGCACGTAGGTGTTGTACTGGTTGTTGGGATCGGTCGCTTCCTCCGGTGCCGGGATCCCGCCACTACGCCCCAGGCCGTAGAGCACCGTGGAGTCCATCTGGAGCTTTCCCTGAGTCTCCCCGTCGACCTGCGCCAGGCGGTTCTCGATGACCCGGGCCGCCTGCCCGTAGTACTTCGGCGGGACCTCGCGCTCGACGATGGAGGCCTTGGTCAGGACGACGTGATAGTTCTCCTTAGGAACCTTGAGATTGCTGAGCTGGGTCATGGTTCGGGAGACCATCTGCTTGACCAGATCGGTAGGAGTTGCGCTCTCCGTGACGTCGTAGGTCCCCGGAGCGAGCCAGCCCTCGACGTTGCCGCCCGCCTCGGCCGGCAGACCGATGGCGGCGGTGTCGGCGTAGGCGGCCTCGATCTGCTCATCGGTGAAATTGCTGACCTGCTTGAGTCGGTCTTTGATGATGTCCTTGGTGTTGCCGGCCGAGACCGTCAGGGTGTGGTCGCCCTTGGTCTCGGGATCGAGCAGAGCCTGGAGCGCGGCGTTGGCGGACATCTTCTTCTTGAGCTTGTAGGTGCCCGGCTGAATCGTGTTGCCCTTCGGGTTGTTCTTGGCCGCGTTGGTGAAGGCCTTGCCGGAGGCAACGACGCCCTTCTCCTGGAGGATGTCGCCGATATCCAGTCCGGAGGCCCCCTCCGGAATCGTCACCGTGACCTCGCCCTCGCCATTGCCGCGGTAGTCGTCGGCGTGGGTGGCCTGGGCGGAGGCGTCACGCATGATTCCGATGGCCTTGTAGCCCAGGACGCCGACGGCCACGAGAGTAATGACGATGACGAGGCTCGTCAGCCCGTGCCGGCGCCGCTTGCGCTGACGGCGCTCGACCTTCTCCATACGCCGCTGCTTGCGGCTTTTGGGCTTCTCTGTGGCGTCACCAGCATCTTCATCGCGCTGGATGCCGAGCTCGGCGAAGAAATCGTCGTGGCTCACGCTCTGCCTCTCTTGATCGGGTGGACTCGCTCACCGGCCGGCACCCCGGACGTTCGCTCGGTGGTGATGGCCTGCTCAAGGATGACGACCGCGGCCGCTTGGTCGACGATACCGCGAAAGCTCCTCTCTTTCAGACCGGCCGCATGCAGTTCCCGGTGAGCAGTGACGGTGGTGAGCCGCTCATCGACCAGCCGGACGCACACCTTTGACGGCAGACGGCTCGCCAGGTTCCGGGCCCACCTGCGGGCGTCCCTGGTCGAGCTCGAGCTGCCGCCGCCCAAGTGCTTGGGCAGGCCGACGATCACCTCGAAGGCACCGTACTCCTCGACGAGGTCAACGGCCTCGTCGAGATCAGCACCATAACGGTCCCTCCTGAGAGTTACCACAGGAACGGACAGAATCGCGTCCTGATCGCAACGCGCGACACCAATACGCGCCTTCCCGACGTCGAAGGCGAGTCGTACTCCGGGGCGCAGTCCCCCGGCATCCGGATGAGCCGATGAGTCTGTCACGTGATCTGCTACGGCAGTCTGGGGTCGGACCGCCGAATCAGGCCCGGAGCTGGTCGGCCACGGCGCGCAGCGCCTCGTCTAGGGCGTCGGGGTTCTGCCCGCCTCCCTGAGCCAGGTCGTCCTTGCCGCCTCCGCCTCCGCCCAGTACCTGGGCCGCGGTGCGCACCAGTGCTCCGGCGCGAACGCCCTTGTCTCGGGCGGCGGGGTTGGTGGCGACCACCACCACCGGGCGCGAGTTCAGGACTGCGCCGACGGCGACGACGGCGGGCTCGGAGTCGCCGAGCCGGCTGCGGGCGTCCAGGGCCAGAGAACGGACGGCGTCGGCGGAGCCGACGGAGCCGAGGTTGGCCGAGGCGAGCCGGACCTCGCCCAGGCGGGTGGCGTCGGAGACGATGCCGGCGGTGCGCGCCGACAGGGCGGCCTGCTCGGCCGCTGCCAGGCGCTTCTCGGCGTCCTTCAGGCGCGTCATGAGCCCCTCGACGCGCTCGGGCAGGTCCTCGGGACGGCCCCCGACCAACGTGGAGAGCTGGGAGACAAGCGCGTGCTCCTTGGCCTGGTAGCCGTAGGCGCCGTCGCCGACGAGGGCGTCGATGCGGCGCACGCCCGAGCCGATCGAGGACTCGCCCACAACCGCGATGCGGCCGATATGGCCCGTAGTCGGTACGTGGGTACCGGCGCACAGCTCCTTGGACCAGTCGCCGCCGATGGAGACGACCCTCACCTTCTTTCCGTACTTCTCCCCGAACAGGGCCATGGCGCCCGCAGCCCGGGCGGCGTCGATGTCCATGACCTCGTCGGTGACGGCCAGGTCTTCGGAGAGCTTGGCGTTGACCCGCTCCTCGATGCCGGTCACCTGGTCACCGACCAGGGCCGAGCCGTGGCGGAAGTCGAATCGCAGGCGGGAGGGGGAGTTCTCGCTGCCCGCCTGGGTGGCGTTGTCGGAGACGATCTCGTGGAGCGCCTTGTGCACCATGTGGGTGGAGGTGTGGGCGCGCGCGATCGCTAGGCGGCGGGCCGCATCGATCTGGGCGAAGGCCTTCTCCCCCACCGCGATCGTGCCCTCGGTCAGGCTGCCGCGGTGGACGTGCAGGCCCTTGACGGGAGCCTGGACGTCGTTGACTTCGACGGTGCCCCCGTCGGCCAGTCGGATCGTGCCCTGGTCGGCGAGCTGGCCGCCCATCTCGGCCCAGAAGGGGGTCCGGTCCAGGACGACCTCGACCTCCGCCGGGGCGGTGACAACGCTCTGCGGGACGCCGTCGACGAGCACCCCGGTGACGACGGCCTCGGCGGAGGAGTCGGTGTAGCCCAGGAAAGTCGAGCCGCCGCCCATCTCCTTTTCCAGCTCTCTGAAGACGCGGATGTCGGCGTGTCCGGTCTTCTTGGCGCGCGCGTCGGCCCGGGCGCGCTCCTTCTGCTCATTCATGAGGCTGCGGAAGGCGCTCTCATCGACATCGACCCCCTGTTCGGCCGCCATCTCCAAGGTGAGGTCGATGGGGAATCCGTAGGTGTCGTGCAGCTCGAAGGCGCTCTTGCCGGACACCAGTGGGCGTCCGGTCCCACCTGTGTTCTTCTTGGCCGCGGCCACCGCGGTGTCCAGGATCGTGGTGCCCGCGGCCAAGGTGCGCCGGAAGGCGTCCTCCTCGCCGTAGGCGACCTCGGAGATGGTGCGCCAGCCGGTTTCCAGCTCGGGGTAGGAGGCCTTCATGGCGTCCTTGGAGGCGGTCAGCAGGGTGGGCATCGCGGCATCGTCCACACCGAGCAGACGCATGGAGCGAACGGCCCGGCGGATGAGTCGGCGCAGGACGTAACCGCGTCCGTCGTTGCCGGGGCGCACGCCGTCGGAGATGAGCATGAGCGCCGAGCGCACGTGGTCGGCCACGATCCGCATGCGCACGTCGTCGTGGTAGGCGTCACCGGCCTCGGGGCCGGCGGCGCCGCGACCGTAGACCTTGCCGGAGAGCTCCTCGGCGGCCCTGATGACGGGGAGGACCTCGTCGATCTCGTACATGTTGGGCTTGTCCTGCATGATGAAGGCGAGGCGCTCCAGGCCGGCACCGGTGTCGATGGCCGTCTGGTCGAGCTTGCCCAGGAGCTTGAAGTCGTGCCCCTTGCCCTCTCCGCGCAGGAACTCGTCGAAGACGAGGTTCCAGATCTCCAGGAAGCGGTCGCCCTGGGTGTCGACGGCGGGGCCGCCGTCGGGTCCGTAGGCGGGGCCGCGGTCGTAGTGGATCTCGCAGCAGGAGCCGGCCGGTCCGGGCTGCCCGGTCGACCAGGAGATGTCCTTGAAGGGAAGCAGTTGGATCCGCTCGGCGGGCACCCCGATCTCGCGGGTCCAGTAGTCGAAGGAGACCTGGTCCTCCTCCCAGATCGTCATCCACAGCCGGTCCCCGTCCAGGCCGTAGCCGCCCTCCTCGCGACTGCCCGTCAGCAGGCCCCAGGCGTAGGAGATGGCCCCCTCCTTGAAGTAGTCGCCGAAGGAGAAGTTGCCGTTCATCTGGAAGAAGGTGCCGTGGCGCGTGGTGATACCGACGTTGTCGATGTCATTGGTGCGGATGCACTTCTGCACCGAGGCCGCCCGGGGCCAGGGGGCCTCCTCCGTGCCCAGGATGTAGGGGATGAAGGGCACCATGCCGGCCACGGTGAACAGGATGGAGGGCTCGGGGGACACCAGAGAGACCGAGGGACGGATCTCGTGCTCGTTCGCGGCGAAGTAGTCGAGCCAGCGGCGGCGGATCTCGGATGTGCGCATGGGGTCCTCATCTGTTCGAGGGGTGCCCGGGCGCTCGGCGCTGGGGCCTTGCTCCGGGGCGTGTGGATAGTGTGGTGTGGTCGACCGGCGGGACTGGTATCCAGTTGGTTTCCAGGTGGCCGTACGACGTGCGAGCCGGTCGGATTGCTACAGGCGAGCCTACTCCCACGCCGGGGCGCCCCGAACCTCCGATGGGTCCGGGGCGCCCCGGCGTCAGATGAAGTACGGGCGTCAGCGCGAGTAGTACTCGACGACCATCTGCACGTCGCAGGTCACGGGAACCTCGTCGCGCTTGGGACGGCGCACCAGCGTGGCAGAGAGCTTCTCGAGGTCCACGTTGAGGTAGTCCGGGACGGGGGGCAGCACGTCGCGGTGGGCGCCGGCGGCAGCGACCTGGAAGGGCACCATCACCTGGGAGCGGGGACGGACCTGGATGGTCTGTCCGGGCTTGACGCGGTAGGAGGGGCGGTCCACGACCTTGCCGTCGACGAGGATGTGGCGGTGGACCACGTCCTGGCGGGCCTGGGCGATGGTACGGGCGATCCCGGAGCGCAGGACGAGGGCGTCCAGACGCATCTCGAGCAGCTCGACGAGGGACTCACCGGTCAGGCCCTGGCCACGACGGGCCTCCTCGAAGACGCGCTGGAGCTGGGCCTCGCGGATGCCGTACTGGGCGCGCAGGCGCTGCTTCTCCTTGAGGCGGACGGCGTAGTCGGACTCGGTGCGGCGGCGGGCGCGGCCGTGCTCACCGGGGCCGTAGGGGCGGCGCTCGAAGTAGCGCACGGCCTTGGGGGTCAGCGGGATGCCGAGGGCGCGAGACAGGCGCACCTGACGGCGGGAGCGTGAAGAGCTCATGTGTTTCTTTCCTGTCGGATTGGTGGTCGCACGCCGTGGGCCGGTGCCGACGGCGCGGGGTCAGCCGCGGTTCGGGCCGGGACCCCAGGAGGTCTGCATCGTCATCGAACGGTGGTGCCGGTAGGCTCCGCCGATCATCTTCGATGTGGACAACTCGAGAACTGTAGCGTGCTCGCCGGCGAAAACCCATGTCGAAATCGCCTGTTGTGAGGCGGTCCTCAACCCTGTCCCGCTTCCGCTTCAATCCTGGGTGGGGCCATCATTGTCACCGTTCCTCAAGGATGCGTCGGACGGCCTCGAGGCGGGAGGCCAGCTGCTTCTCGAATCCGTTGCCGCTGGGGCGGTAGTACCGACTGCCCTCGAGCTCCTCGGGCAGGTACTGCTGACCGACGACGGCGTGCGGGAAGTCGTGCGGGTAGCGGTAACCCTTGCCGTGCCCGAGTCCCTCGGCACCGGTGTAGTGGGCGTCGCGCAGGTGGGCGGGCACGGCTGAAGTCTTGCCTGCGTTCACGTCCGCCAGAGACTCGCTCAGGGCCATGGTGACCGCGTTGGATTTGGGGGCCGTGGCCACGGCGAGCGCGGCCTCGGCCAGGATGAGACCGGACTCCGGCATCCCGATCATGGCGACCGCCTGCTGCGCGGCCACGGCGGTGGACAGTACTCCGGGGTCGGCCAGGCCGACGTCCTCGGCGGCGTGGATGACGATGCGTCGGGCGATGTACCGGGGGTCCTCCCCAGCCGCGATCATGCGCGCCAGGTAGTGCATGGTGGCGTCGGGATCGGAACCGCGCATCGACTTGATGAAGGCGCTGATGACGTCGTAGTGCTGGTCGCCGGTGCGGTCGTAGCGCACCGCCGCCACATCGGCGGCCTGCTCGACGTCAGCCACCTCGATCAGGGGCAGTGAGTCGGCGTCCGCTTCCCGCGCCAGAACCGTGCCTGCGGCGGCCTCCAGCACGGTGAGGGCCTTGCGGGCGTCGGAGCCGGCCATGCGCACGATCTGCTCGCGAGCCTCCTGGCTGAGCCGGGCGGCTCCGGCCAGGCCGCGCTCGTCGGTCAGAGCACGGTCGATCAGGCGCCCGACGTCGTCCGCCCCTAAGGGGTGGAGCGTCAGGAGCAGGGAGCGGGACAGGAGCGGTGAGACGACGCTGAAGGACGGGTTCTCCGTGGTGGCGGCGATGAGTGTGACCCACCGGTTCTCCACGCTGGGCAGGAGGGCGTCCTGCTGGGAGCGGGAGAAGCGGTGGACCTCGTCGATGAACAGGACTGTTTCCTCCCCTGCCGCCAGGTGCCGTCTGGCATCGGTGACGACGGTGCGCACATCCTTGACGCCCGCGGTCACCGCCGACAGCTCCACGAATCGTCGCCCGCTGCTCCGCGCCACCAGGTAGGCCAGCGTCGTCTTCCCGGTTCCGGGAGGCCCCCACAGGATGACGGATGACAGGGATGTGCCCGGATGCCGCGCGGTGGTGCTTCCCTGAGCGCCCGCGCGCGGGTGCTCCGTCGTCTCTGATGGCTCGACAAGGCGCCGCAGAGGCGATCCGGGGGTCAGCAGGTGTGCCTGCCCCTGAAGCTCGTCCAGCGAGCGGGGTCGCATCCGCACGGCCAGCGGCGCGTGAGAGTCCGCGGGGATCCCGGCCTCATCAGTGCCGGCCGACTCGAACAGGTCCATGGGGTGACCCTATCCTCCCCCACCCCCGACTCCGCTGGAACTGGTGGTCGCCCTGGTGGCTGCAACGACTGCTTGCCGGGCCCGACGACGATTCGGGCCCGGCAAGCACGACGGGAGCCACGGCTCCCGGCTTGGTCAGAGCAGACTGATGTCTCCTGCGCCCTGACGCACCACCTCGGGAACATCGTCGGTCAGGTCGACGACGGTGGTCGGTTCTCCCTGACCCACTGGCCCCTCGATGACGACGTCGATGAGGTGGCCGAGGGACTCCTCGATCTCCCACCCGTTGGTCTCCGGCTCCTCCTTGCCGGGGCGGATGAAGGTGGAGGACAGGATGGGGGCACCGAACTCGGCCACGAGGGCCTGGGTGATGGCGTGGTCCGGGATGCGCACGCCCAGCGTGTGCTTCTTGGGGTTGAGCGTCATCCGGGGAACGTCCTTGGTGCCCTTGAGGATGAAGGTCCACGGCCCCGGGGTGAGGCGCTTGATGAGCCTGAAGGCGTTATTGCCCACGATGGCCAGGGGACCCACCTGGGCGAAGTCAGCGCATACGAAGGTGAAGTTGTGCTTGCCGTCGAGCTGGCGGATGGTGCGGATGCGGTCCAGGCCCTCCTTGTTCCCCGGTGCGCAGGCTAGGGCGTAGCCGGAGTCGGTGGGATAGGCGACCAGACCGCCATCGCGCAAGGTGGCGACGACCTTCTCAACCAGGCGGATCTGCGGGTTCACGGGGTGGAGCTCGATGTAGCGTGACATGACCCCACCCTACCCCTGGTGACTGCGCTCACACAGCCTTCCGGGTCATGCATCGAGTCAATTGAGAACGAGTCAGACGTGCCGCCGACCTCGTCCGACGATGGTCAGAGCGAAGGCGCAGGTGGCTCCTGCTAGCGCCACGGCTAGGGTGATGAGGAAGATGGTCTGATAGCCCGCATAGGCGTCGTGGCGGTGGGACTCCACGATGCCGGAGGTCATCGAGTTGCCCCAGATAATGGAGGCGTAGGCGAGGAACGAGGCGACCGCCATAGCCGAACCGTTGATCTCCTCGGGCAGGTCGAGCTCGGCGATCGGAGCCAGGATGACCGACTTGCCCATGAAGACACCCGCTGACATGACGATGAGGAGGATGATTGCGGGCCACATCATCGTCTTCGATGACGGCAGCATGTACACCGCTGCGGCGCTTACCCCGACGACGGTCAGCGCTGCCGTCATCATGGCGGCTGACGATTTGAAGACGTAGTCGGCAACGAACCCCGCTGGGATGCAGATGAGGGCGCCGACGAGGCTGGTGGTCGCAGCCCCGAACAGTCCGGCCACGCCGTCGGAGACGTTGTAGACGAGCTTGAGGTAGGGGGCCGAGGAGTAGATGAGGTTGACATAGGCCCAGTACAGGCACATGGCCGCCAGCCCGGCCAGCCAGATGCGCGGACGAGTCATGACCTTGAGCAGCCCAAGGAGGGCGGCCGCGTTCGCCGAGGTGTTGTCCTGGTGGGCGATCGCGTTCCTCGGCACGAAGTGGAGCAGACAGGCGATCAACGGGACGAGCAACAGGGAATAGCCGACCGCGAAGCCGATGATGATGACCTTCCAGTGCTGAGGAAAGGCCCAGACGCAGCCGACGACGATCATGGCCAGGATGAACTCCACGCTGCGTCTGATCGCCTCGAAGAAGCCCATGACCATGCCTCTGCCGCGGCGGCGATCGTCTCGGGAGATGAAGGTGAGGCCATTGACCACCGCCGGCCACCCGATGGCATCCCAGACCGCCCAGGAGAACGCGATGGCGAGCATCGTCGTGAACGACAGCCCCGGTATCAGGTAGAGGACCAGCAGTGTGACAAGTCTCCAGGCGCACCACGTCACCAGGATCGAGCGGATGGTGAAGCGGTTGTTGATCCATCCGGCCGGGACATACATGTACATGGCCAGACCGATAACGCTCATCATGGCGCCGAAGCCGTCAATGCCGATCCCCAGCACGTCGGAGACCTGCAGCATGAGGGAGCCCTTGAGCGCCTCGAAGGCGGCGTACACGAGCTGGCCGGAGAGCGCGATGCTGAGGAACGCGCCAACGCGGTCACGGCGCAGAAAGGCCGGACGCCCCCGGGCAGCGGCGCCTTCGGGCAGATCGGCGAGATGCTCGCCTGTCTCCTCTGAGACGATGGCGGCAGACGAATCAGGGGATGACTCGGATGTGGACGCAGTCATGGGACCAGGTCCGTCCTTTCAAGAGATGATGTCAGAGATGTGTACTGCGGAGAAGTCAGCGGCGAGGAATCTGATGGGCGATGTCGGAGAAGATGCCGGTGGCACCCCAGTTGAAGAGCTCGTTGGCCCGGCCGAGCGAGTTGACGGTCCAGACGTTGACGCCGTAGCCCTCGGCTCGAAAGGCCTGAACCTGTTGCCGGGTCAGGCCGGAGTCCTCTGGGTGAATGTAGTCGGCTCCCACGATCTGAAGCGTGCTCCTCCAGTCGTCTGAAAGAGTGCGACTCCTGTAGAGGCAACCCACGGGCACGTGTGGAGCGCGCTGCTTGAACAGGTGGAGCAGAAGATGACTGAAGGAGGAGACAATGACCTCCGCACCGGGACGCAGGCGTTCGAGCTGGGCGATCACACCGTCGATGAGACGCAGCGTCGCCTCTCGCCCGGTCCTATTGGGCTTGATCTCGATATTGGCGTTGAGGCCGGTGGCGTTCATGAGATCAATGAGGTTCCGCAAGGTCGGGAGCGATTCGCCCTTGAACCGGGGGGAGAACCAGCCTCCGGCGTCGATGCCCGCCAGATCGGCGACGGTCAGGTCGTCGTACCGGCCAGCCCGGTTCGTAGTGCGATCCAGGGTCGAGTCGTGGCAGATGATGACCGTTCCGTCGGCGATGACGTCAACGTCCGCTTCCACCCAGCCCACCTGGTGGTCCACTGCGCAGCGGAAGGCAGCCATAGTGTTCTCCGGGGCGAGCGAGCTCAGACCACGATGCCCGATGATCATGCACTCGCCGTCGGACACGAGCCCATCACTGTCTGAGGTCGCCGACGACATGGCTGGAATGCTACATGAGCGGCGGCAGCCCTCAGGAATCGCCGGCATCCGCGAGCAAGGTCGAGAACACTCGGAAAAATACATGACGCTAAAGGGTGCACCCACGGAGGGGCCTGTGTCTCGGCGTGCGCTGCTGGTGGGTGGTTGGTCGGTTCTGGGGGTTCCGGTGCTGGCTGCCTGCTTGGGCAGGAAGAGCAAGGGGAAGAAAGACAGTGGCTCGGCGGCGTCCGGCAACGCAGGATCGGGCTCGGCCGGGGCCTCGGCGTCGGGTTCTGCGGGGGCCTCAGGTGGTTCGGGTCAGGGTGTGACCCGGACGGTGTCGACCGTGGGGGCGACCTTGAAGGTCACGGTGGGACCGGCTGTGGTCTCCAACGATGTCATGGTGGTCCCCCTGGCCGCCCACCTGGACAAGGCCGGCTCCGGCGGTCTGTCGTCTGATGGCAAGGAGTTCGACGTGCACCTGGCCTGGGACCGCAATGATCGTTTTAGTGGTGCTGATGGTGTGCGATTGGTGGACCTCGATGCCGGCACCGTCCAGGAGACCTTCAAAGCCTCCTCCCAAAGCACGAGCCTGACGGACAAGGAGCCCGATGCTACGTTGCACGCCCTGTTCAAGCCGGTCGACGCCAACACCATCAACGTGCTGGTGCCCGAGTCGGGCCTGTTCGAAGGCGTGCCGGTGGTACGCGACGGCAAGCTGTCCGAGGAGGCCAAGAAGGCGCTGGAGAATACCTACGACACCGAGAGCAGCCCGGACCCGGTGGCGCTGGAGACCTTCACCGCCTCAGTGGACGGGGCCTCCGACACCCGGGTGACGGGCAAGTCGGTGACCATCACCCTGGCCTCGGACGTCCTGTTCGACTCGGACTCGGCCGACCTGAGCGCCCAGGCCGACACCACGCTGAAGAAGGCGGCCGACCAGCTGTCCACCTACCCCGGTGGGCAGGTCACGATCGTGGGTCACACCGACGACGTCGCCGACGACGCTCACAACCAGGACCTGTCCAACCGCAGGGCCCAGGCCGTGGCCGACCGGCTGGGGCAGCTGACCAGCATGTCGGCCTACAGCGTGAGTGTCTCGGGCAAGGGTGAAAGCGAGCCGCGGGTACCCAACGACTCCGATGAGAACCGTCAGCTCAACCGCCGTGTGGAGATTACCCTGGTGCCCACAGAGTCCACCTCAACCAAGTTCGACGCGGGCAAGGACCCATCTGGCAAGGGCGGTGGCGATCTTCCCAGGGCCGAGGGGCCGGTCGCGAAGGGCAGTGAGGGAGTCGCGGTCAAACGAGGCAGCGGGGAGGACAAGTTGACCTTCGTGCTCAAGGAGGTGTCCCGCCGTGGGAAGTACCTTGTCGGTGAGGTCAAGGCCACTGGCGGCCCCGGAAGCACCGACGTCGGCCCGGCGGACTGGCTGCAACCGACCCAGCTGGCCGGAAGCGCCCGCGGTGAGGAGGACACCAAGCTGCTGGGCGCGATCACGGGGCTGAGCCTGCTGACCGCTCAGACGCGCTACTACCCGGTCGACTACACCACCGCCAAAGGTGCCCACCACCCCCTGAGCGAGATCACCGCCGACAACAAGCTCGGTGACGGCGACGCCACCACCCTGACAGTGGTGTGGCCCGACACCGGGCAAGACACCGTCACCCTCGACCTCGAACCCTCCAAACGCCCCACCCGCCCCAACAACCCCTTCCGCCTCACCGACATTCCCGTCAAAAGATGAGTGAAAGCCACCGTCGATCGGCTGCGGTACGTGCTCTCAACGACTGGGACGCGGCGTTCAAGCCGGTTTGCCAGTTCTGGGACGGCTGGGCTGTCACAGCACCTGACCAGCGCATTCTTTCCGGATCTGGCAGCACGACGCGCTCATCCGAGCATTGACATCAAGACAGATTGATATAAAATCTCCTGTATGCGAAAGGTCGCGACGCCGCCGGAGGCTCCTCTCGGGGATGACTCCGCCGTGGTGCAGCTGTTCAAGGCTCTCGCTCACCCCATGAGGGCGAGTATCGTCTATCGCCTCATCAGCTCACCGGCCGACGTCACCGAGTTAGTGGCGTTCCTCGGCGTGTCCCAGCCCCTGGTCTCTCATCACCTGCGGGTACTGCGCGACGCCCACCTGGTCGAGTCAGTCCGCGACGGCAGGCGGCAGAGCTATTCCCTCATCGACGACCATGTCGCATCGATCTTCATCGACACCCTTGAGCATACGAAGGAGCACGATCATGACTGCCACCACTGAGCACCGCCCCGCCGAGGCCCACCGCCACACTCACGGCCCGAATTGCGGCCACCTCGCCGTCATCCATGGCGACCACGTGGACTACATCCACAACGGCCACGCCCACCACGAGGACAACGGCCATTACGACGAGTGCGACGTCTGCTCGTGCGAGCACTGCTCGGACTCCTGCGCCGTGTGCGAGTGCGAGGACTGCTCCTGCCCGACCTGCAACCACAACACCTGCTCGTGCGAGCACTGCTCGGACTCCTGCTCCTCGTGCACCTGCGAGGACTGCTCCTGCCCGACCTGCACGCACGCCGCCTAGTCGATTCAGTCGGTAGCCCCTGTACGCGCACCGCTTGCGGTGTACTGCTGTGGTGGCCTTCTGCCGGAGGAAGCTCTTCGGCAGAAGGCCACCGCGGGTTTCACGGTGCCGCAGCGAAAACGGGACGAATGCTGGCAGACGGCGATGAGCGGCGGAGAATGAGGTCAGGTCTGAACAGGTTTGCGCCGGTGCGCCCTCGCAACGATCATGAGCCCATGAGTAGCCCCTCCCCCATTCCCGACGCCTTTGCGCACGTCGCGCCGCCTGTGCCCGGTGTCCGTCTGGGAGAACCGTTGGGGCGGGGAGGCTTCGCCACCGTCTACGCTGGGGAGCAGATTTCGCTGCAGCGTCCGGTGGCCGTCAAGATCGACTCCCGGCCGTTGCACGACGAACGCAACCGTCGACGCTTCATGCGGGAGATGGCGGCCGCCAGCCGCATCAGCGGGCACCCGCACGTGGTCTCGCTGATCGACTCCGGAGTCCTGCCCGACGGGCGTCCCTACCTGGTCATGGAACGCTGCGACGGAGGCTCGTTAGCCCAGGTCCTGGAGAGCGGCGAACTCAGCGCCGCCGAGGCCGTCAGCATCGTCTCGGCCGTCTCTTCCGCCCTGGGGGCCGCTCACCGAGCCGGGGTCCTCCACCGCGACATCAAACCCGGCAACATCCTCATCGACGCCTACGGAAGCCCGCGCCTGAGCGACTTCGGCCTTGCCGCCATCCAACGCGAGGGCATTGAGTCCTCCGTCACCCTGGAGACGATGACACCGGACTTCGCTCCACCGGAGGCCTTCACCCTGGCCGAGCCTTCACCCAGCGGCGACGTATGGTCGTTAGGGGCCGTTCTGTTCACGCTTCTCACCGGACGCGGTCCTCGTCGCACTGCCGACGGCGGGGCGCTGAGTCTGCCGGAGATCATCAACCGCCTGTCCGTGCCCGCGGACACCTCGGATCTGCGTATCCCCGAGGCATTGCGCCCGCTCCTCGACCGGGCGCTGCACCCCGACCCGGCGCAGCGCTACCGCGACGGCAACGAGCTCGCCGAGGCACTGGCCCGAGTCGGCGATATCCCGCACTCGGCGATCGCTGTCCCTCCCGCAGTGATGCGGACGCCCCTTCCAGCCTCCGCCCCAGTACCGGCCTCCGACGCAAGACGCTCGGGCAGGGCCTTCGCGCTCCTGGCACTCGGCGTGACAGCAGGCGTCATCATCTCCGCCGTCGTGCTTGCGAGTACGAACCTGGTTCCGTCGGCGTCCTCGGCGAACCGGACCGCCCAGCGGGCCTCGGCCTCAACCGTCCCGAGTGCCAAGAGCCTTGAGAAACGGGGGGCCGGCGGCGAGGCCACGGCCACGGCTCGGCCAGATGCCCGCAGTCCCGAGAAGGCCTCGCCGTCTGCGACGCCCGCCCCTACTCCCGCGCAGGTCAACGCTCAGGGCATCCCCTACTCAGATGACATGCCCTGGCCTCTGGGGACCTGTCTGAGCCGGGCCACCTCAGTCGTGGGCGGCACGAGCGTGAGCCAGGTCGACTGTTCCCAAGCCGACTGGATCGTCTTCGCCGGTGGCACCTTCGACCCGACCACGAACGCTTCCAGCGCCTCCGAGGCGCTAACGGATGACCCGCAGGTCAAGGTCACCTGCACCAGCACCTACGCCAAGCGCTACGGACTCGACCTGTCCACCAGCTACTCGATCAACACGCTCGGTCCCAATGATGAGGAGTGGGCCGCGGGCAATCGCGGTTTCGCCTGCGTCCTGGGCCGGTTATAAGTCTGCAATGGTCTCACGTGCCCCGCCGTGCGCAGGGCCCGCACCGACAAGGACCCGGCCCCGCATCTCCTGGCGGCCGTGGACCAGGCCACGGGCACTGTACTGACCGAGCAGGTCACCGGTCGGTGCCGGCGAAGGCCGCCTCGATGAAGGGATCGACCAGCCCGTGGTAGGCCTCCGGGGCGTCCCGCCGCACGCAGTGACCGACGCCGTCGAGCAGCACCAAACGCACGAGCGGATTGGTCACCTCAGAGGGGTCAGGAGCCATGTCGCTGCGGCGGGGCGCCAGGTAGAGCGTCGGCACCCTCAGCCGGTTGATCGCGCTGACGAGGTCGGCCTCGCCGAGATAGGTGCCCTCACGAATATAACGGCGGTCGACCCGCCTCTTGCACGCGGCCCAGCCCTCGATCTCGGATTCGCTCCATGAGGTCTCGCGCCTCATCCGTTCCCGCTCGGCCGCGCCGCCGTCGGCGAAGGCGTCCAGGAACCGCTCCTGATGCTCCACGAACCAGGGGGCCGGGGCCCAGTGCCCGGTGGGACGCGCGACGTCCTCCAGGACCAGTGCCCGAACCAGCTCGGGCCAGGCGACGCTCACCCGCAGCGACATGAGCCCTCCCAGGCTGTGCGCCACGACGACCGGCGGCTCCGAGAACAGGGCCAACGTCTTCTCAAGGTCCTCTTGCATAGTCTGCGGCGCCCGGGCCAGGGTCTCGTCGTCCCACCGCGGGGATGCCCCGTGCCCCCGCTGATCGATCGCGAGGACGTGATACCGGGAGGACCAGCGTGCTACAGCGTCAGGCCAGGCGGTAGCCGATTCAGTCAGGCCGTGGACTAAGAGCAGCGGCGGATCCGCCGGAGCACCCCACTCGTGCAGCGCAAGCATCGTCACCTCATCGAGTGTAGGCGAAGGGCGGACGCGACCTGCGAACTCAGCTCTGCTTCATCCCGTCCTCTTTGCCCCGCACCGCAGAGCCGGACTCGTCGTCCGGGACGGCGTCGACCCCGGCCTCCTTGCGCTGCTCGGGCGTGATCGGAGCGGGCGCCTCGGTCAGCGGGTCGAAGCCGCCGCCGGACTTGGGGAAGGCGATGACGTCGCGGATGGAGTCCGCGCCGGTGAGCAGGGAGACGATGCGGTCCCAGCCGAAGGCGATGCCGCCGTGCGGCGGGGCGCCGAACTTGAAGGCGTCCAGCAGGAAGCCGAACTTCTCTTGGGCCTCCTGCTCGCCGATCCCCATGACGTTGAAGACGCGCTCCTGGACGTCGCTGCGGTGGATACGGATAGAGCCGCCGCCGATCTCGTTGCCGTTGCACACGATGTCGTAGGCGTAGGCCAGGGCGCCTCCTGGGTCGGTGTCGAAGGTCTCCAGGCACTCCGGTTTGGGTGAGGTGAAGGCGTGGTGGACAGCGGTCCAGGCGGACTTGCCCAGGGCCACGTCGCCGTCGGCGCGGGCCTCGGCGGAGGGCTTGAACAGGGGGGCGTCCACGACCCACACGAAGGACCACTCGTCGTCGTCAATGAGACCGCAGCGCTTGCCGATCTCCAGGCGGGCGGCGCCCAGCAGGGCGCGCGAGGAGTCCACGGGGCCGGCGGCGAAGAAGATGCAGTCACCGGGCTCGGCTCCAGCGGCCTGGGCCAGGCCTGCCCGCTCGGCGTCGGTGATGTTCTTGGCGACGGGGCCGCCGAGGGTCCCGTCCTCGGCGACGGTGACGTAGGCCAGGCCCCTGGCGCCGCGCTGCTTGGCCCACTCCTGCCAGGCGTCGAAGGTGCGCCGCGATTGGGAGGCTCCACCGGGCATGACGACGGCACCCACGTAGGGGTTCTGGAAGACCCGGAAGGTGGTGTCCTTGAAGTAGTCGGTCA
>ERZ773075.194-NODE-194-length-52651-cov-125.831_pt1 | contig 52651 bp, 38 predicted proteins | sample MGYA00580614_ERZ773075 | MGnify/ENA primary metagenome ERZ773075 (study PRJEB29015, sample SAMEA2738021) | human oral metagenome | biome: human oral; feature: human-associated habitat; material: dental | place: China | collected 2043 ...
CCTCGAAGGATCACACGGTGACCGCGCTGCCACCAACAGCAGCCCAACCACCGCGTTACACCACACTACGGGGCACTACCCCGCCGGCCACATCGCCGACGCATCCGTCGAGGGCAAGGCGGTGCGCGCCCTATGCGACACCTTCTTCGTACCACGAACAGACCCTGACGCTCTGCCTCGATGCCCAGAGTGCGAGCGCCGCTACAGGGAGCTCCCCCAGCGGTGAACATCGTTCAGGAGTCGTCCCTCACACACGATACCCACCTTCCACCCCCGACACACCGCCCATCGCACCTGTCACCAACACTCCCAACGTGCTCGCCAAGGATGCCGCCGGGCCACCCCCTCGAACGCACCTCAGGGGGCACGGACTGGACCCCGAGGATCAGCTCTCGGCCCCCATGGTGCGTCCTTGCGCTACGGGCCTCCGCCCCTCGGGGCACATGTTTTGGATGCGTGATGGCTGCTGAAATCGTGCGAGGTCAGGTGGCACGGATCCACCTGCGATCAACGCCGGGGCCAGCGCCGGCCCACACGGCAGCCACGTTGAGCAGGGCTCAATCCGTGCTATCCCAGATGGCCAGATGTGAGCACCCGTCACGCAGCCGCAACGACCTACCTGGGCCCGGGCTCGTCATGCCCACTGCTACTACACGAGGACTGGGTGCTACTTGCCGGGACATGGATGTACCGCATGAGAGCCCGGCCCCAGACAGTACCGACAACTCCTGGATAGTAGCGCCCGAGCCTCGTGGAGTAGCCGCTCTGTGGCGGATCCAGCCGTCCCTGAAGCAGACCGTCCTCTGCCAGTTCCAGCCTGAGCGGGCCGGTATAGTCCCAAGGCATGTCCCGGCTGCCGGATCTGGGCGGAACCAACCGGCGGTGTCCACGCAGCGGACATGAACTCTGCACCGGCGTCGGGACCCGCGCACGAACCGCAGCATTCCGCGGTTTTTCCCGAGTCATGATGGCCGTGGAGCCGTTCATGTCCGCTGTGTGGACACTGAACCGCTCGAGCGCCACGAGCTCGCCGAACGTTTGGACTGCAGAGTCGATTCGCCGCAGTGTCACCGACGGGCTCGCCGACGGTTTCTACATGACGACAGCGCTGACGCAGAGGCTCGGTGAGGACGTACTTTCCGCATGAGGACTGCGTTCTGTCGCAGATGACTGAGATCAGGATGCAGCCGTCTTCGATGAAAGTACGTCCCCAGCACGAAGCGCAGTCCTCACCCCGGGAGCCGAGCCCCGCTGCACCGCCAGGACACCGACCTGCTCGGCCCTTAACCTCAAGGACGCACCACAAGCCTCAAGGACCGCCCCTGAGGGCTCCCTTCGCCCCTTCACGTGCGTCCGCACGGTTCGGTCAGCCACTCCGCCTGCGCATACGTCGGGCCCACCGCGTACGCCCCCGGCGAAGCACCACCATCCACTTGACGCCCCGCCCGGCGGCGCCCTCCTCGCAAAGACCTTCGAGGTGGCCCCGACGACCCTGTGCGCTCCCTGCCTGCCTGAGGGACCTTAGGGCCAGTCTTGGGCAATATCCGCAGGTGCGCCGAGGGTTTGCAGGAGGTTATCTGAGCAATCCCTGTAGGCATGTTGGGCCCGACGTCCCACATGTGGGGTGCGCGTCACCACGACTCCCTGCCGGTGTCCGAATGGTGTTCGCGCGCATTGACGTTGTACGGTTGGCCCACGACATATTTGACCAGGAAGAGCGCGCCCACGTGCGCGCCGTGACACGTTGGAGGGGGTCGAGCCTATGGGGCGCGGCCGTCAGAAGGCCAAGGCAACCAAGGTTGCCCGTAAGCTCAAGTACTTCAGCCCGGAGACCGATTACAAGGCTCTGGAGCGGGAGCTCGTCTCAGCATCCTCGGGGTCTGAGCCTGACGACGAGATCGACTACGAGGAACTGGCCGCCAAGTATGCCGTCGACGATGATGACTGGGACGAGGGCGCCAAGTAGCCCCACCCCCAGTCAAGGAGGGCCGGAGGAACGCACCTACCGGCCCTTCCGCGCGCCTACCAGCGCGTGAGTCGAGGCTCCCGGGCAGCCATCCGTGTCACTCTCGGCGACTTTTCACTCCTGACCCGATTCACCTGTGTCGCATCGACCCAGGTCAGGGACGTGTTGTCCTGGTGCACTGCTCCAGGATCGACTCAATCGGGATTGAATAGTCTCCAATAGTGACACCTGCAGCGCGAGGACCCCGCCAGGCACCGTCCTGCCCGGCGGGGTCCTCGCTGCTCGTCTCTGCTCGCGCTCGCGGCGCCCCGCCTCTCAGGAGGTCCGATAGGTGCCGTGGATGTCGACGGCGCCCCCGTCGACGCCCTTGGTGCCGGAGACGACCCGGTCCCGCGCCTCGTATGTCCCGGCCTCGTGCACCTCGCCGAGCACCCAGGCGGGGATGTCGGAGCCCTCGGCCACTCGCAGGACCGCGTCGACCGCGGTCGGGTCGACGACGGCCACCATCCCCACCCCGAGGTTGAGGGTGCCCTCGAGGTCCTCCCACGGCACCGAGCCGAGCTCGCGCACGGTGGAGAAGACCGGCGGCACCGTCCAGGAGGCCCGGTCGACGTCGGCGATGAGCCCGGCCGGCAGGACCCGGGCGACGTTGGCGGCCAGTCCCCCGCCGGTGATGTGGGACAGGGCGTGGACCGGCCCCGGGGCGGCCGGCGAGGACAGGGTCTCCAGCATGGCCAGGCACACGCGGGTGTAGAGGCGCGTGGGCTCGAGCAGCTCCTGTCCCAGGGTGCGGCCGAACTCGGGGACCTCGCGCTCCAGGCCCCAGCCGGCGTGCTCGATGACGCGGCGCACCAGGGAGTAGCCGTTGGAGTGCAGGCCGGAGGCGCCCATGGCCACCAGGACGTCGCCTGCGCGCACCTTCTCCGCGCCGAGCATCCGGTCGGCCTCGACGACGCCGGTGGCGGCCCCGGCGACGTCGTACTCGTCGGGGGCCATGAGGCCGGGGTGCTCGGCGGTCTCCCCGCCCAGCAGCGGGGTTCCGACGGCGGCGCAGGCCTGGGCGACGCCGCGCACGATGTCCGCGATCCGCTCGGGGACGACGTGCCCGCAGGCGATGTAGTCGGTCATGAGCAGGGGGCGGGCCCCGACCACGACGATGTCGTCGACGACCATGCCCACCAGGTCCTGGCCGATGGTGTCGTGGATGTCGAGGGCCTGGGCGATGGCGACCTTGGTGCCCACGCCGTCGGTGGAGGTGGCCAGCAGGGGGCGGCGGTAGTCGCGCAGGGTGGAGACGTCCACGAGCCCGGCGAAGCCCCCGACGCCGCCGACGACGGCCGGGGTCATGGTGGCGGCCACCGCGTCCTTCATGAGCGCGACGGCCCGGTCCCCGGCGGCGGTGTCGACGCCGGCGGCGGCGTAGGTGATTCCCGGGGCGGACTGCTCGGGCTGCTGGGTCATGTGGAGGCTCCTTGGGGGATCGGGTCTCAGATGCGGTGGTGGACGGAGGGGCGAGGACGGATCGGCGGACGCGACGCGGACAGGCGGCAACGGCGAGCCGCCTGGACACAGCGCGGCCGCCGCCGGGTCCCGGGCTACGACGTCGTCGAGCCCAGGGGGCTTCCGGAGGCCAGGTCCGGGCGGGTGATGCTGCCCGGCGGTACGGTGCGCTCGGCGTCGTCGGCCTTCTCGCGGCGCCGCCCGCGGTAGGCGGCCGGGACGCGGCGCACCGGGATGGTGGCGGACTTCAGGCTGCGCACTGGCGGCGGGATCGGGTAGTCGCCGGTGAAGCAGGCCAGGCACAGCTCGTCGGCCTTCTGGCCGCTGGCGGCCACCATGCCCTCGACGGACAGGAAGCCCAGGGAGTCGGCGCCGATGGACTCTCCGATCTCCTCCACGCTCATGCCGGTGGCGATGAGCTCGGCGCGGGTGGCGAAGTCGATGCCGTAGAAGCAGGGCCACATGACCGGCGGGGAGGAGATGCGCACGTGGACCTCGGCGGCGCCGGCCTCGCGCAGCATCCGCACCAGGGCCCGCTGGGTGTTGCCGCGCACGATGGAGTCGTCGACGACGACGAGGCGCTTGCCCGCGATGACCTCGCGCACGGGGTTGAGCTTGAGGCGGATGCCGAGCTGGCGCAGGGTCTGGGTGGGCTGAATGAAGGTGCGCCCCACGTAGGCGTTCTTGACCAGCCCCTGGCCGTAGGGGATGCCGGAGGCCTGGGCGTAGCCGATGGCGGCGGGCGTGCCCGACTCGGGCGTGGCGATGACGAGGTCGGCCTCCACCGGGTGCTCGCGGGCCAGGGCCGCGCCCATCTCGTTGCGCGAGGTGATGACGCTGCGCCCGGCGATGCGGGTGTCGGGGCGGGCCAGGTAGACGTACTCGAAGACACAGCCGGCCCGGCGGGCGGTGGCGAAGCGGGTGGAGCGCACGCCGTCCTCATCGATCTCGATGAGCTCGCCGGGCTCGATCTCACGCACGAAGGCGGCGCCGACGATGTCCAGGGCCGCGGTCTCGGAGGCCACGGCCCAGCCGTTGCCCAGCCGTCCGAGCACCAGGGGGCGCACCCCGTGCGGGTCGCGGGCGGCGTACAGGGTGCCCTCGTCCATGAAGACCAGGGAGAAGGCGCCGCGCAGCATGGGTAGGACCCGGCGGGCGGCCTGGTGGACGCTCAAGGGGGCCGGCGCGGAGTAGGCTGCGTCGAGATCGGCGTCGTCGGTGATGCCGGAGGTGAGGATGTCGGCGGCCGAGTCCCAGCCCTCCAGGGCGCCGTGCTCGGAGACGAGGTTGAGCAGGGCGGCCAGGACCGCGGTGTCCGTGGAGGAGCCGCGGCCCAGCTCGCCGCTGAGGTCCTCCCCGGAGGTGGAGTGCACGGCGTCCATGAGCTCGCGGGTGTTGGTGAGGTTGCCGTTGTGGGCCAGGGCGAGGGTGGAGCCGGCCGCCGGGCCGAGCATCGGCTGGGCGTTCTCCCAGGTGGTGGCGCCCTGGGTGGCGTAGCGGACGTGACCCACGGCCATGTGACCGGTGAGATTGGACAGGGCCTGGTCATCGAAGACCTGGGAGACCAGGCCGAGATCCTTGTAGACGAGGATCTGGGAGCCGTTGGAGGTGGCGATGCCGGCCGACTCCTGGCCGCGGTGCTGGAGGGCGTACAGACCGAAGTAGGTCAGGCGGGAGACGTCCTCGCCGGGGGCCCACACGCCGAAGACGCCGCACTCCTCGCGCGGAGAGGGCTCGAGCTCGTCGGAGTGGTCATCAGGCAGGGCCGTCAGGCTGGGCGCGCGCGTGGGCACATTCCGGTCGGTCTCGATGCCGGGCTCAGGCAGGTCGGTCCGCCGGTCCCGGAGGTTGTTGTCTGAATATTCGGCCGTGGTCTGCGTGGGGTTCTCACCGATGCGCACCGGTCCAGTCTTTCATGCCTGGGCACCGCACGCCTATCGGCCGCCTCCGGGGCCGGCGTACGCGGCGACGCCCGAGCGGGAAGATCGTGCGGCATTGGAGGGGCTCCACAGCCGCCCGGAGTCTGAAGGTTCCCGGAAATCTCTCGCCCCGACAGCCGCAGCTCGGAGAGCACAGGCTCACTGGACCTCGCGTCACCGCGCCCCGTGCTGCCACCCGTCCCGGAATCAGCTGGCACCCATCAGGACTCCGACGACGATCATCGAGACTCCCAGCATTGATCGTCTGGTGAACGGCTCACGCAGGAGCCACACCCCGGCGATGACACCGAAGACGATGTTGAGGCTCCGAGAGGTGGCAACGACGGACGGCGGCCCGAAGCGCATGGCGGCAAGCACCAGTGCATAGCTCGCCGGCACCAGCACCGCGATGGGGAGGGCCCGGGCCCAGCCGGCGGCCAGTGCGGCGGGCAGCTCGCGGCGACGTCGGCGCAGCACAACGCTGAGCAGCACGAGCTGAGCCAGACTGGACAGCGCCATGTAGGGGACGACCGAGACGTGCAGGTGTGCGACGGCGAAGGCGTCCCACAGGGTGTAGGCGGCGGTGCAGGAGGCGACGGCGCTGCCCGCCCAGAGGCCTCGAGCCTGGCCCAGGCTCCGCCATGTGATGCCCGAGGCGAGGACGACACCGGAGAGGACCGCCGGAAGCGCTACCACGTGTATGACGCTCAGACCCCCGTCCCACGGCGCCGCCACCACCGTCACCAGAACCGGTGCCAGTCCGCGTGAGACCGGGTAGACCACTGACAAGTCCGCCGCCGAGTAGGCGCGCTGGAGAACCGCGGCGTAGGCCGTGTGCAGCGCCGTGCTGACAAGGGCCGCCCACCAGGCCGGGCCCAGTCCTCCCGATGACGCCACCACTGTCAGCACCACCAGCCACAGCGGTGCGGTGATGGCGCTGTAGACCCACACGAAGGCGACGTCGGAGGTACCGGACCGCTTCACCAGCACGTTCCACAGAGCATGCAGGGCGGACCCGGCCGCAACCAGGGCGAGAGAGTATCCGAAAACCATCATGTAGACGGTGTCTACCATGTTGTAGACACCGTCTACAAGCGGCAGGCTTGAGTCATGAGACAGACAACGGAGGACCGTCTGATCCAGGCGGGGCGGCAGCTGCTCGAAGAGAAGAGCATCAGCGCGGTGACGGTGCGGGAAGTGGCCCGGCGCTGCGGCATCTCCCACGGCGCGCCGAGGCGTCATTTCCCCACCCTCGCGCTACTCCTGGCCGCGATCGCCGAGGTGTGCCTCGGAGAGCTCCGCGAGCGCATCGCCGACGCCGGGGGAGGCCTCAAGGAGGCTGCGAGGGCCTACGTCGGCTACGCCGTCGAGCACCCCCATGCCTTCGACCTCATCAGCCGCCACGACGTGCTGGCTGGCAGCGGCCGGGAGCTTCGGGCCACCTCCCTGCCGCTCCTTGAGCAGTGGCGGGCCCGCTTCGCGGAGCAGCGCCCGGACGCGCCCGAGGCCGCGGCGATCGCCGCCTGGGCGTCCGTCCACGGCGTCGCCTCGCTCGCCTCACGGGGCGTGTTGGAGCTGGTGGGGACCGACGCCGAGGAGCTGCTGGATCAGCTGCTCCCGCAGTCCTGACGCACCGACCGTCTCAGGAGTGGTCCTGCAGGAGCTGGAAGCGGATGCCGGCGGTGGGGTCGGTGGACAGGAGACGGACCCGCACGCGCTCGCCGACCGGGAGGCGGTCGCCGCCGGAGGCTCCGGCTTCATCGTCGTCGGTTGTCCTGCCGGCCCGGATCTCGGTGACGACGGCGGGCTCGGCCAGGACGAGCTCGCCGCGGCCGTCACGCTCGGAGGTGATGACCCCGTCGAAGACCTCGCCCTCATGGCCGCGCAGGACCAGGGCCTCCAGGGCCGTCAGGGCGCCGCGGCCGATGGCCCGGGCGCGCCTGCCGGTCTGCTCCATGACGCCGGGCAGGTCGGGCAGGGCCTGGAGAACCCACTCGGGCACAGGCACCCCGGCGCAGGCGGCGATGCAGACCTCCTCGCCGTAGCGGTCCACGAGGCGGCGCAGCGGGGCGGTGACGTGGGCGTAGCGGGCGGCGATCGCGGAATGGACGGCCTCCTCGGTGTCGGAGGCCTCGTCGTCGGCCGGCACACCGACGCCGCCCGTGCCGAAGGCGAGGTAGCCCGAGCCGCGGAAGAGGGACATGGCCTGGTCCATAAAGGCGGCGTGCGCAGGCACGGCGTGGTCCAGGCCGCGCACGAGCTCGGGGTAGGGCCGGGCGGCCGGCCAGTCGATGCCCAGGGCCGCGGCCACGCGCCGCAGCCGGGCGTAGTCCTCGGGGCGCGCCGGCGGCAGGGTGCGCAGGATGCCGACGCCGCACTCGACCATGATCCGGGCGGCGCACATGCCGGTGAGCAGGGAGATTTGGGCGTTGAACTGCTCGGCGGGCACGGGCACGCGGTAGGCGAGCCGGTAGCCGCCCGGGGCCGAGGAGCCGTCGGAGGCGTCGGGGCTATCGGGGCCGGCCGTGCCCGCCGCCTCCCGGGTTCCGGCCGTCACCGCTGCGCCCGTCTCCGCCGCCTCAATGACCTGCTCGGGCGTCGTCATGCTGATACCGCCGCGGGCGGCCTCCCGCTCCAGGCGCAGACGGCCGATCTCGGCCAGGAGCCCGGGCAGGTCGGCGGGGGCTGACGGCGGCAGGGAGCCCGCCTCGTCGATGGCGGCCTGGACCTGGTCGTAGGTGAGCCGCGCCCGCGAGCGCACGAGGGCCCTCTCCACGCGGGCGGAGAGGACCTCGCCTCGAGCGTCGAGGTCGATGGTCCACAGGCAGGCCGGTCGGTCCACGTCCTCCAGGAGGGAGGCGGCGCCGTGGGAGAGGACCTCGGGGTGCAGGGGCGTGGCGGCGTCGGGGGCGTAGATGGTCTCGCCGCGGCGGCGCAGCTCGGCGTCCAGGGCGCCGCCGGGGGTGACGAAGGTGGCCAGTGAGGCGATCGCGTAGTGGACGCGGTAGGCGGCCGCAGGCCCGGGCGCGTCCCTGGTCGGCGCGCCGGCGTGGTCGGTCTGCGCGGGCAGGCGCTCCAGGAGTACCGCCTGATCGAGGTCCATGGAGCCGGGCGGGTCGATGGTGACCAGATCGAGGGCTCGGGCATCGCGGGCGCCGTCGGCCAGGAGACGGGCGGGTCCGTCCTGCGCCCAGGCGGTGGCGGCGGCCTCGGCCTCTGCGAGGACCTCGGGTGGGAAGGCGGTGGGGGCCTCGTACTGCGCGCGGAGCGCGTCCAGGGCGCGGGCGACCTCGGCGGGCGGGGCGGTATAGGTGCTCAGGCGCGTACGACTCATGAGGCGAACCTACCGGCGCCACCCCTACTCACCGACATTTTCTTCACAGATGACGCGTATACGCGTCGATTTTGAAGAAATTGTTGGTGTTCAGCCAGGGATCCGGCTCACGGGCAGATAGGCGGATAAGTCGCAGCGCTCGCCGGAGGCATGCAGGGCACCGCCGGCCAGGGCGTCCTGCCAGGTCAGCCGGCCGGTGGCCAGGGCCAGCCAGGTGGGGGCGTCGGTCTCGACGACGCTGGGCGGGGTCCCCCGACGGTGGACGGTCCCGGCGATCGCCTGGGTGACACCGAAGGGCGGGACCCGTACCTCGACCGAGCGCCCGGGGGCGCAGGCGGCGAGCTCCTCGAGGGTGTAGCGCACGGCGGTGGCGGTCATCCGGCGCCGGGCGGCGCGCTCGGCGGGGCTCACGGAGTCGCTGGCACTGGCGGCGCCTGCCCCTTCAGTCCCGTCGGCCGATCCGTCCCCGGACGTGTCCTGCTCCTGGGCCCACTGGCGCAGGGCCTGGACGCCCGCCGCGGGATCGATACGTCGTCTAGCAGCCATGACGCGAAGCCTATCTGCGACCAGCGCCGGGGCCGAGCGTGAGAGCTCATCAGGAGCCGACAACCACCTTGGGAGCCGGACCAGAAACGTGCCGGCCCTGGCTGGCCCCGACCTGCCCTAGCCAGCTCTGACTTGCCCTGACTGGCCCTGACTGGCCCTGCCGGCCCCGACGACGCAATGCAGGGCGACCGGCCTCGCACATCGGGAACTGCGTTTTCCATCCAGGACGTACTTCTCCCGCAAACGACTGAGGTCCGACCGTCGCCTTCTGCGGGAAAACGCAGTTCTCGATCGAAAAGTACGTCCCCGATCAGGGTCAGCACAGCGCGACGGCGCCTCGTCTGCCGGTTCCTGCCCGGAGCAGGCCGGTGCAGCCCCTCCACGCGCCGGCCGCGTTTCTCCACAACGACGAGGACGGCCCGCCCAGATGGCGGGCCGTCCTCGTGACAGCGGTCGGGAACTGGATCAGGCGGCAGCAGCGGCGGGCTGCGCCTCGGCGGCGTCCTTACCGTCCTTGTTGCGCCCCAGGCCCTTGAGGAGGATGACCAGCGCGGTGCTGACCGCCGTCCCGACCAGGATCGCCAGGAGGAAACCGCCGAAGTTGGTGATGGCGAAGGCGACGAACACACCGCCGTGGGGGGCGCGCGAGCCGACGTGCATGGCCATGGTCATCGCGCCGGTGACCGCACCGCCGGCCATGGTGGCCGGGATGACGCGCAGCGGGTCGGCGGCGGCGAAGGGGATGGCGCCCTCGGAGATGAAGGACAGCCCCAGCAGCCAGGCGCTGCGCCCGTTCTCCACCTCGGCCTTGGTGAACAGCCGCGAGCGCAGGAAGGTCGCGGCGGACATCGCCAGCGGCGGCACCATGCCGGTGGCCATGACGGTGGCCATGATCTCGTAGGGGGCGGTGTTGGTGGCGCTGGCGGCGGACAGGCCCGCGGTGCCGAACAGGTAGGCGGCTTTGTTGACCGGCCCGCCCAGGTCGAAGCACATCATGAGCCCGAGGATGATGCCGAGCAGCACGGCCGAGCCGCCCTCGGACATGGAGGTCAGTCCGTTCTGAAGCGCGGTCATGAGGGAGGCCAGGGGCAGTCCGAGGACCATGTACATGAGGGCGCCGACCACCAGCGTGGTGCCCAGCGGGATAATGACCACGGGCATGAGCCCTCGCAGCCAGGACGGCACATTGAGCCCCGCGAGCCAGGCGGCGAAGTAGCCCGCGAGGATACCGCCGACCAGGCCGCCGATGAACCCGGCGCCGACCTCGACCGCCACGACGCCCATGACGAATCCGGGCGCGATACCGGGCCGGCCGGCCAGGCCGAAGGAGATGTAGCCGGCCAGCGCCGGGACGAGGAAGGTCATGGCCGCCTTCCCCAGCAGGAACAGTGACCACCCGATGTACAGCAACAGCCCGGACTGGGAGACGGAGATCGTCTCGGTGGCGACGACGTCGCCCGCCGAGTTCTTGATCTCGTGGACGAACTCGCTGCCGGGAAGGTTCCACAAGGAGTAGTCGCTGATGGAGATCTTCTCGTAGAGGTTGGCAACGTCGTACCCGGCCAGGAGGAAGCCCAGGGCGATGAGCAGACCGCCGGCGGCCACGAAGGGGATCATGTAGGACACGCCGGTCATGACGGAGCGCTGGAGGCGCCGCGCCCAGTGCTCGGAGCCCTCCTCGCTCTCCTCGCTGGACTCGCTGCCGGCGGGCACGCGGGCGGCGCTCGGGTCGTCGGCCGCGGCCAGCGCCTTGTCCACCAGGGAGCCTGCGTCGTTGACGGCGGCCTTGACGCCGACGTCGATGACGGGCTTTCCGGCGAAGCGCTCGCGTCCCTTGACGGGCAGGTCGTGGGCGAAGATGACGGCGGTGGCCCGCTCGATGAGGTCGGGATCGAGGGCGTCGATCTTGCCCGAGCCCTGGCCCTCGATGGCCACGGTGATGCCGCGGTCCTTGCCCGCCTGCTCCAGGGCCTCGGCGGCCATGAAGGTGTGGGCGATACCGGTGGGGCAGGAGGAGACGCCCACGATGACGGTCTCGCCCGCCGCGGGGGCCGACGACGCCGCGGGCGCCGCCGCGGTCTTGGAGTCCTCGGCCGACTCCGCCGCACCGGCCTGGCTCTCCTCAGCATCTCCCCCGTCGTCGAGCAGCTCGGGCTGGACCTGTCCGGTGACGATCCGGGCGATCTCCTCGGCGTCGGCGGCCTGGCGCAGCGCGTCGGTGAAGTCGGACTGCATGAGGCCGCGGGCGAGCTTGGCCAGGAGCTGGAGGTGGAAGTCGTCGGCGCCGTCGGGGGCCGCGATCATGAAGACGAGGTCGGCGGCCTGCCCGTCGGCGGCCCCGAAGTCGACCGGCTGCGCCAGGCGGGCGAAGCCGAGGCTGGGGGCCAGGACGTGGGGGCTGCGGCAGTGCGGGATGGCGATGCCGCCGGGGATCCCGGTGGGGGCGGTGGACTCGCGCTTCTTGGCGTCGGCGGCCAGGCCGTCGGGGCTGGAGGCCCGGCCGGCGCCGGCCACGGTGGCGGCCAGGAACTCGATGACGTCTTCCTTGCCCGGGCCGGCGTCGGCGTCGAGCGCGACCAGCTCGGGGATGATCAGTGGGGTGTTCTCGGTCATGGTCTTCCTTGGTGTCCGAGGTGCTGCCGTCCAGTGGGCGGCGGTTGCGTGTCAGGGGTGCTTGAGGCGGTCAGGGACGGTTCGGCGGGTGGTTGTCGTGCGGCGGACGGGTAGGAGGTTGTGGGTAAGTCGGGCTGGTCGGAGGCGGTCGGTTCGATCGGTGTCGGCGACCGCCGGCGACCGCCGGTGACAGCCGGAAACAGTCGGCTGAGGACGGCGGCCCGGGCGTTCCCGTCGGCACCGCCGCTGCCGGCTCAGTCGAGGCGGGTGACGACGGGCGCCTGCGCGGGCAGGTCGGCGGGCGTGGGCAGCGTGGTTCCGGGCAGGGAGGCGGCCGCCGACCCGTAGGCCATGGCGGTGCTCAGGCGCTCGGCCTCGTCCCCGCCGCTGACGTCGGCCAGGATGTAGCCCGCCACCGAGGAGTCCCCGGCCCCGACGGTGGAGACCACCGGGACCTTCGGGGCGGTGGCGTGCCAGGCTCCGTCGGCGGTCACCAGGACGGCGCCGGCGGGGCCGAGCGTCACCATGACGGCGCCGATCCCCAGGCCCACCAGCAGGCGGGCGGCGTCGACGACGGGGCCGTAGTTCCCTTCGACGGCCCCCTCCTCGAGGGCCATGGCGCGCTCGGCCGGCAGGCCGGCGAGCTGGCCGAGCTCCTCGCCGTTGGGCTTGATGAGGTCGGGAGCCGAGTCGGGCAGCTCTGCGGCCAGGGCCGCGAGGGGCTCGTCGGAGGTGTCGACGGCGATGCGCAGTCCCGGGGCGGCCTCGCGCAGGAGCCCCACCAGGCGGGCGTACCAGTTGGTCGGCACGCCCGGCGGCAGGGAGCCGGACATGACCGCCCAGTGGTGGGGGGATGCGCCGGCCGGAAGCGGCGTGGTCGCCAAGGTCTCCAGGAGGGCGTGCTCGACGGCGGCGATCTCCTCCTCGCTCAGGCCTGCCCCCAGCTCGTTGAGCTTGGTGGTGGTGCCGTCGGGTTCGGTGACCGCGGTGTTGATGCGGGCGGCGCCGGCCACCGGCACCGGGTGGACGGTGAGCCCGGGAAGCTCGAGCGCTCCCAGGGCGGTGAGGATGGGGTCGTGCTCGGCGGCGGGAAGGACGGCGGTGGCGGCGCGCCCGGAGTTGGACAGGACGCGGGCAACGTTGACGCCCTTGCCCCCGGGCTCCATGACCACGTCGGTCAGGCGTTGGACGGCGCCGCGCTGGAGGGGCCCGGCCAGGGAGACGGTGCGGTCGAGTGACGGATTGGGCGTGAGGGTCAGGATCATGCGACAAGGACCTCTGTTTCGGTGGTGGCGAGCTGTTTGGTCAGTGCGGGCGGGAGCTCGACGTCGGTGACCAGGAGGTCGACGTCGTCGAGGGTGGCGAAGGAGACCAGGTGCTCCTGGCCGATCTTGGTGGAGTCGACCAGGGCCACCACCTGGCGGGCGCTGCGCACCATGGCGCGTTTGACGGTGGCCTCGTCGGGGTCGGGCGTGGACAGCCCGTGGGCGGCGCTGACGCCGTTGGCGCCCAGGAGGGCGACGTCGACACGCAGGGTGGAGAGGGCCTCGACGGCCTCGGGGCCGACGGCGGCCTGGGTGAGACCGCGCAGTTGGCCGCCCAGGATCCGCACCCGGGTATGTCCGGCGGCGGTCAGGGAGGCGGCGGTCAGGACGGAGTTGGTGATGATGGTCAGGTCGCCCTCGGCGGGCAGGAGGCGGGCGGCGGCACCGGTGGTGGTGCCGGCGTCGACCAGGAGGGTGGTGCCGGGCTCCGGGTCCAGCCGTTCCAGGGCGGCGCGGGCGATGGCCTGTTTGGCGCAGATGTTGACCTGTTCGCGCTGGGTCACGCCGGTCTCCGGCAGGGCGGGGGCGGGGATGGCGCCGCCGTGGACCTTGCGCAGGGAGCCGTTGCGGTCCAGTGCGGCCAGGTCGCGGCGGATCGTCTCGGGGGTGACGTCGAAGTGCTCGGCGAGCTCGGCGACCAGGACGCGCCCAGCGCCGCGCACCTGCTCAACGATCTGGCGGTGCCTGTCCTCGATGCGCATGTTCACCCCTGACGTCGGTGTCGTTGGCCGGAAATGCCTGTTCGGGCATCAACCAGACCCATAATGTTTGAACGGACACAAGCATATGTCCGTTCAGACAGTCCCGTCTACCCCTGAGTGACTCACAATACATTTTATAGGTTGCTCTGAGAACTCCGCCCTCAGGCCTGAAGTTGCCGGCGCAGGATCAGGTAGCCGCCGACGGCGAGCAGGGAGAGCGCGAGCGATCCCGCGTTGAGCGAGGCGCCGGTACGGGCCAGGGGGCCGCTCGCCCGCCCGGATGCCCGATCGGGCACCCGGGCCGCAGCCGGAGCACCGGTGCCGGTCGTGCCGACGGGTTGGGGCTGCGCAGCCGCGGAGGGCTCGGCTCCGCCACCGGCCTGCGGGCCGGGCGCGTTGTCATCGCCGTCGCCTGTGTCGACGGCGACCTCGACCGAGAAGCTGTTGAGGACCGCGCCCGCGGAGTCGACGGTCTCAACGGCGACCCACCGGCAGGTGGCGGCCTGAATCGTGCGGCAGGTTCGGGTGGGGGCGTCGGCCGGAACCGCGAGGTCGAAGACGGCCTTGCCGGTGGTCGGACCGGTGGGGTCGACGGTCAGGTCGATGTCCCGGCTGAGGATCTCCGTGCTCCCGGCGCTCACGCGCACGCGGTGGGCGCCGGCGGCCTGCTCGGAGGCGTTGGTGTAGGCCAGGGAGTCCATGGTCACCGTGACCGCCCCGGCGCCTGCGGCCGAGGGCGCCGCGCTCATCGCGACCTGCCGCTTGGAGTAACCGGCCTTGACGGGTTGGTCGCCGAAGGAGGCCAGGTAGGCGGAGGTGACGTCGCGGTCGAGGACGCCGGTGTTGGTCGACGGCTTGTCCTTGAGGACCGTGTAGCCGTCGCCGCCGGTCAGTAGGAAGGAGTTCGAGGCGACGACGACCGTGTCGTCGTCGGCCAGCGGCTCGCCGTCAACCCGGATCTCACGGATCGCAGGGGCGGCGGAGCCGCCCGGGGTACTCGCCTCGGTGAGGACGTCGACATTGCTGGACAGCCCCAAAGTGAGCACGGGCCGGCTGGAGCCCGGCTGCCACTGCTGGGACAGGAGTGTCCTCAGCTCGGCGCCGGTGAGGGTCGTGTAGGCCATCTCGTTGCCGAAGGGCTGGACGGTGTAGGCCTCCCCGGAGGTCAGGACGCCGTCGCCCTCGGTACCGGAGGCGGAGTAGAGGAAGTCGGCGCGCACGCCGCCTGCGTTCATGATGCCGACGTACCTGGTGGAGCCGGCCGGCTGGATGTCGGTGGAGAGCCAGCTGCGGAAGGACTCGGCGATGAGATCGGAGGCGGTGGACTCGGTGCCGCGGTTGGCGCCGGGGCCGGTGCCGTCGGAGCCGCGAAGGAAGTCCGATCCGATCCTGGCCAGCGGCTTACCGCCCTCGGTGGCGGAGTCTTTCTCCGCCCGGGCGACGATCCCGGCCATGCCGTAGGCGTCGGTGGTGCAGTTCGAGCCGCGCAGGTCCTCGTTGTCAGCACGGACCACGGCGGTCCTCCTGGTGGCGGGGTCGTAGCTGAGGCGGATGCGTCCGAGGGCCCAGCCGTAGTGGTCGGCTTGGACGACGGCGATCTGGTTGCCCTCGACTCCGGTGACGGTCTGGGCGAAGGGCACATGGGTGTGGCCGGAGAAGACCGCGTCGACGCTACCGCCGAAACTGGTGGCGGTGGTGGCGGCGTCCTCGTGGCTGAGGACGACGACGATGTCGGCCTCACCATTGGCGGGGTCTCCGTCCTTGAGCTCGGCGGCGCGGGCGTTGGCGGTGGCGACGGCGGGGCTCAGGGTGAGGGTGGACAGGGCCGAGGGCGACACAAGGGTGGGCAGCTCGTCGGTGACGACGCCGACGAATCCGACGCGCACACCGCTGACCTCCTTGATGAAGGCGCCCCGTCCGTTGCCCTCGGCGGCAAGGGGCGCCGAGCCGGAGACATTGGCGGCCAGGATCGGGAAGTTCGAGGCGGGCAGGATGCGGTCCTCGAGGTCGGCCAGCCCCTGGTCGAGCTCGTGGTTGCCCATGGCGGAGGCGTCCAGGGACATCGCGTTGAGCGCCTCGATGGTGGGGCGGTCCTGGAGGATGGAGGAGACGTAGGCCGATCCACCCACGGAGTCGCCGGCGGAGACGAACAGGGTGTTCGGGTTGGAGGCACGGGCGGCGGAGACCTCGCAGGCCAGGGTGACGGCGCCGGGATCCTCGACGGACGCCTGTCCGGTGTCGCGGTCCGTCTGGGTGGTGCGGGAGATGTGGCCGTGCAGGTCGGTGATGCCCAGCAGGTCGATGGTGGTGGCAGGAGCGGCGTCGGCGGCGGGAGCAGCCGGGGCCGCGGGAGGCACAGCCGGTTCATCGGCGCCGGCGGGCGGGGCGAGGGGGCCGAGGGATGTCAGGGCGAGTCCGCAGATGACGGCGCAGGCCCGGGCGGCACGGGCGGGAAACAGTCGCATGTCGTTCCTTCGTCATTCTCTGTCAGGCGCAGGGTGGTGATCGGGATGGCGGTACCAACGGGTGGAGGGACAGTGGCGGATGGGCAGGACACCGCCAACCGTATGCGTCTACAAGGATCGGCGCAGCACTTTTTCACGGATTTGGGCTATCTCCTCCGATCGACGCTGTGCCCGCCGCTCCGGAGTCGGGGCGGCGGGCACGGCCGTCGGTTTTCTCACCACTGCGTCAGGCTGCATCCGGCTGCATCAGTCTGTGTCAGTCGGCCTGCCGTCTGTGCCGCAGGATGAGGTAGCCGCCGGCGATGAGGGTCAGGGCGATGACGCCGGAGCCCAGGGACACCCCGGTGCGGGCCAGCGACCAGCCGCCCGAGCCGCTGGTCGACTTGCCGCCGGTTCCGCCTCGGGTCTCCGACCCTCCGGCGCCTCCCCCGCCCGCAGATGGAGGCAGACCACCGACGCCGACCGGCGCCGTCGGACTGGCAGCACTCCCACCGTCGGGCGCGGCCGTCGGGTTCTCACTCGGGGCCGCACCGGAGCGGTCACCGGGCGTCGCAGTCGGGGACGCGGTCACCCGGCCGTCACCAGAGTTCTCACCTCCCGGCCCCTGGGAGGCAGTTCTCCCTGCCCCGGGGACCGGCGTCGTCGGGTCGGCGCCAGCTGACGGCTCGGCACTCGGCGCCGGGGTTGGCGATGTCATCGCGGACGGTTCCGGCTGCGCATCGTGCGTAGCCGACGGCGTCACCCCGGGGCTCGCGTCGGCCGGCACCTCGACGTAGAAGCTGTTGAGAACCCGGCCGACGCCGTCGACGGACTCGAGAGTGACCCAGCGGCAGGTCGTGGCCTCCGCACTGCGGCAGGCGCCAGTGGGCGCGTCGGCGGGAATCGTGAGGTCGAAGCTCGCCTTGCCGGTGGTGGGGCCGCTACGGTCCACGGTCAGGTCGATGTTCTGGCTGAAGAACTCCTTGTCCCCGGATACGGCGTGCACGCGGCGAGCTCCAAGGACCTGCTCGGTGGGGTGGGTGTAGGCCAGGGAGTCCATCGTCACCGAGACCGTGTCCGTGCTTGCACCCTTGGGCGTCACGCTCACGCCCACCTGTCGCTTGGCGTAGCTCGGTTTGAGTACCTGCTGGTTGAAGGAGGCCAGGTAGTTGGTGGTGATGTCGCGTCCGAGTGATCCGACGTTCACGACCCCGCTTCCGTTGGGGAGCGTGAAGCCGGCGCCACTGGTGAGCAGCTCGGTGGTGGAGGCCACGACCACCGTGTCGGTGTCCCCCAGAACCTGCCCGTCCACCCGGATCTCACGAATCGTGGGGGCGGCGCCGTCCTCGCTCTGGGCGGCGGCATTTACGATGACGTCGACGTTGGCGGACAGTCCCAGCTGAACAGAGGCCGGATCCGCTCCGGGACGCCATTGCTGGGTGATAAGCGCCTTGAGGTCGGCACCGGTGATGGAGAGGTAGCCCATTGCCTTGTCATCCGGGGAGACGTTACGGACCTCGTCGACCGTGAAGAGGCCGTCGACCTGGTCAGCGGGCACCTCTCCGTGATAGTTCCCGGTGCTCTTGTACCGGAAATCGGCTTTGAGGTCGTCGGCCCGCACTACTCCCACATAGTGCGTGGAGGCCGGCGGTTGCTCCATGGGATCAATGTCGGCGAGCCAGTATCGGTAGGACTCGGCCACCAGGTCGGAGGCTGTGGACTCGGTACCGGTGTGGACTCCGGGAGTCACACCATCCGATCCGCGCAAGTAGTCGGCGCCGAGCTGCGCCACCGGCCGCGCGGCCCCCAGATCCATCATCTTGTTGTATCTCTTATATGAGAAGATATCGACGCCGCCAAAATCGTCTTCATAGCAGTATTCTTGCTTCAGATCCCGATTCTCCACGTTGACGACAGAAACCTTCTTGGTGTCCCGGTCATAGTTGAGTCGAATCATCCCGAGCTTCAGGCCGTAGTGGTCGGGCTGGACGACGGCGATCTCATTGCCGTCGGCCCCGGTCACCGTCTGCGCGTAGGAGACGTGGCTGCGTCCGGCGACGACGGCGTCGACGTTCTTGGAGAAGCTCGTGGCCGTGGAGGCCGCGTCCTCGTGACTGAGTACGACGACGACGTCGGCCTCGCCGTTGGCGGGGTCTCCGTCCTTGAGGTCGGCGGCGCGGGCGTTGGCTGTGGCCACCGCCGGGGCGACCGTGAGCTTCGCCTGGATCGAGGAGGAGACCAGCCCCGGCATCTCATCGGTCACCACTCCGATGAAGCCGACCCGCACCCCATCGACCTCCTTGATGAAGATCCCGCGACCGTCCCCCTCAGCGCTCAGGGCATCGGAGCCGGAGACGTTCGCCGCCAGCATGGGGAATGTCGTATAGGGAAGAACCCGGCCCTCGAGGTCGCCAAGACCATGGTCGAGCTCGTGCACCCCTAACGCAGAGACGCTCATGCGGAGCCGATTCAGTATATCCAGCGTCCCCTCGTCATGATTCATAGTGGACGACCGATAGTAGGACGCTCCGATATTGTCTCCCGACGAGACGAAGAGCGTATTGGGATTCGCCCTGTATGCCCTGCTCATCTGGCACGCCAGGGACGTCACACCGGGATTCTCCACATTGTTGAGGTCGACCTCACCAGTCTCCGGATTCTTATGGAACGTACTTTCGATGTATCCATGCAGATCGGAGATGCCAACGAGGTCAATGGCGACTCCCCCACCTGGGGAATCCAGTGGCACAGCGGCCTTGGGCCCTCCGACGACTTGGGCGGGAGGCGTCCCGGAGGGCGCGGCGATGGAAAGAGGGCTGAGTGCGGCGAGGGCCAGCGCACCGAATGCGGCGCAGACTCGTCCGCGCCTTCGCGATATGAGTCTCATGATATGTCCTTGATCAACGAGAAATGAGTGCGGGAAACGTGAAGGGAGAAATGCTGTGCCATCGCTCGCCTCTCAGTCTTCCTGCTGTCTGCGGCGCAGGATGAGGTAGCCGCCGGCGACGAGGGTCAGGGCCAGGGCGCCGGCGCCCAGGGACGTACCGGTGCGGGCCAGTGCCCAGCCGCCCGAGCCACCGCTCGGCTTACCACCGGCGCCGCGAGCCTCAGGGGCGGCCGTGCTCGCCCCGCTCGTGGCAGCGGGCAGCCCACCAACGCCGACCGGCGCCGCGGAACCGTCATCGTCCCCGCCTCCGGGTGAGGCCGTCGCCTTCCCGTCCGGGACCGCACCGGCACCGTCACCGGGCGCCGCCGAAGCCGACGGAGCCGCCTGTGCGCCGGGCGCGGCCGACGTCGTCACCGTGGCACTCGCCGACGGCCCACCACTGGGCGCCGAAGGCGCAGCTGACGGAGCACTGGAGGGAACCGGCTGTGCGTCGGGCGCGGCCGACGGCGTCGCCGCCGGCTTGGCATCGGTGGGCACCTCGACGTAGAAGCTATTGAGGACCTTGCCGGCAGCGTCGACGGACTCCACGGTCACCCACCGGCAGGTCGCACCCGCCGCGCTGCGGCAGGCACCGGTGGGCGCGTCCGCCGGGATAGTGAGGTCGAAGACCGCTCTGCCGGTCGTGGGGCCGATACGGTCCAGGCTCACGTCGATGTTCTGACTGAAGAACTCCTTGTCCCCTAAGCGGGCACGGACTCGTTGCGCACCGAGGACCTGTTCGGGATCGTTGGTGTAGCTCAGGGAGTCCATCGTCACTGTCACCGTGCCGACCTGGCCGGGCTTCGGGACCACGCTCATCCCCACCTGACGCTTGGAGTAGGACGGGATCAGGGGCTTGTCGCCGAAGGACTGCAGGTAGGAGATGAAGACGGTGTGCTGGAGCGTGCCGACGTTGACGACGGCATCCTCGTCAGGACTGGGGAAGTCGTTGTTGTCATGGAGCAGCTCGTAGGTAGAGGCCAGGACCACCGAGTCCGTGTCACCCAGAACCTGCCCGTCGACCCGGATCTCACGCACTGTGGGAACCTTCCCGTTCTCCACCGTCGCGTCGGGATCCACGATGACGTCAACATTCGAGGACAGCCCCAGGTTGAGCACGGGGGGCTCGGCGTAGAACCTCCACTGGTGGGCGATGAGCTTCTTGAGCTTCGCACCATTGACGGTGACGTAGGCGAGCGGTTTGTTGTCGGGTTGGACGCTGAGTGCCTCCCCGTAGGTCACCAGGCCGTCCTGGTCCGGACGCGGGATGTCGTCGTGGCGGCCGGACTCGAGGTAGGTGAGGTCGTTCTTCACGTCGCGGACACTGACGATGCCGACATAGTGGCTGGAGCCGGGAGGTTTGATGGAGGTGATCCAGCTGTGGTACGAGTCGGCGACCAGGTCGGCGGCCGTGGACTCCGTTGCCGTATTGGTGTTGGGGACACTTCCGTCAGACCCACGCAGGAAGTCCGCCCCGATATGCGCCAGCGGCTGCTTCGAGACATCCCTGGCGGCCCCCTCGTACTCCCAGGTCTTGTTCCAGACCTCAGGAGAGGATCCTCGGCATGCGTAATGTCCGATCCACATGTTCTCCGCGCTGGAGGAGACGATCTTCCGAGTCGTTCGGTCGTACTCCAGGAGAATGTCCCCGAAGCTCCGGCCGTAGATCTCGGGCTGGACGACGGCGATCGAGTTGCCCTCGAATCCGGTGATAACTTGTCCGTACTCCCCTGCACCACGGCCGGAGACGACGGCGTCGACGTTCCTGGAGAAGCTCGTCGCCGTGGAAGCCATGTCCTCGTGGCTGAGCACGACGACGATGTCAGCCTCACCATTGGCCGGGTCGCCGTCCTTGAGCTCGGCGGCGCGAGCATTGGCCGTGGCCACCGCCGGGGAGACACTCAGAAGCTCTCTGTTCGCAGCGAGTGTTCGGACGGGAAGCTCGTCGGTCACCACACCGACGAAGCCGACGCGCACCCCGTCGACCTCCTTAACGAAGACCCCGCGTCCGCTCCCCTCGGCACTGAGGGAAGCGGAGCCGGACACGTTCGCCGCCAGGATGGGGAAGTCGGAGGCGGGCAGGACCCTGTCCTCGAGGTCCTTCACTCCGCCATCGAGCGCGTGGACCCCCAGGGCTGAGGCATCCAGCTTCATCGCATTGAGGCCATAGATGATGGGCTGGTCCTGCAGGAAGGAGGACGTGTGGGGCGAGGCGCCGATGTTGCCGCCGGAGGAGACGACAAGCGTGTTGGGGAAGTCCTCCCGGACCCCGCGGACAGCGCACTCGATTCCGATCAGGCCGTAGTCCCTGGAGGGGTCGTACTCCTCGGTCTCCGGATTGTACCCGCTCGTCTCCAGGTAGTGACCGCGAAGGTTGCCCAGGCCGATCAGCTTGATGCGCACCTTGTTGCCCGGATCGTCGGCCCCTTGGTTCCCGTCAGCGCCGTCGGGCGGTTTCTCTACAGCGGCAGCCGGCGGTATGAGGGATGCCGTCGGAACCGCGATCATGGGACTCAGGGCAGCCACCACCAGGGCGCTCAGTGCTGCGCAGACTCGTGCTCTCCGGGCTGGAAATATTCTCATGTCAATCCTCATGGGACGTCGGGATGGAGATCGGGATCATGTGAGGAGAGGAACATATCCACGGTACGCCCCTTCCATGATTTTGGCAGTGTTTTTCACGATCTCATCCGATCGGTAAGTTGCCCGATCGTGACCGCGCGCCCCCACTGGCACAACAACGACGGCGTCCGCCGCCTCTTTCTCAGAGGCGACGGACGCCGTCGCTGTGGGCGCGAGCCCGGATCAGCCAGGTATCAGACGATGCCGTGGGCGATCATGACGTCGGCAACGCGGGTGAAACCGGCCGCGTTGGCGCCGAGCACGTAGTCGCCGGGGCGGCCGTACTCCTCGGCCGCGGCGACGCAGGAGTCGTGGATGTCGGCCATGATGCCGGTCAGCTTGGCCTCGGCGGTCGCGAAGTCCCAGCGGGTGCGGCCGGCGTTCTGCTCCATCTCGAGGGCGGAGGTGGCCACGCCACCGGCGTTGGCGGCCTTACCGGGGCCGAAGAGGATGCCGGCCTTCTGGAAGGCCTCGACGGCCTCCGGGGTGGAGGGCATGTTGGCGCCCTCGGAGACCACGCCGCAGCCGCCCCGCAGCAGGGTGGCCGCGGCGTCGCCGTCGAGCTCGTTCTGGGTGGCGCAGGGCAGGGCGACGTCGCCGGGGACGTCCCACACGGAGCCGTCGGTCACGAGGCGGGCGCCGGGGCGGCGCTCGACGTAGTCGGCCACGCGGCCGCGCTCGACCTCCTTGACCTGCTTGAGCAGCTCGAGGTCCACACCGGCCTCGTCGACGACGTAGCCGGAGGAGTCGGAGAAGGTGATGGGGGTGGCGCCGAGCTGCTGGGCCTTCTCGATGGCGTAGATCGCCACGTTGCCGGCGCCGGAGACGATGACCTTCTTGCCCTCGAGGGACTCGCCCTTGGTGGAGAGCATGGACTGGGCGAAGAGCACGGCGCCGTAGCCGGTGGCCTCGGTGCGCACGAGGGAGCCTCCCCAGGCCAGGCCCTTACCGGTGAGGACCCCGGCGTCATAGGAGTTACGCAAGCGCTTGTACTGGCCGAACATGTAGCCGATCTCGCGACCCCCCACGCCGATGTCACCGGCGGGCACGTCGGTGGAGGGACCGATGTGGCGGGCCAGCTCGGTCATGAAGGACTGGCAGAAGCGCATGACCTCGGCGTCGGAGCGGCCGTGCGGGTCGAAGTCGGAGCCGCCCTTGCCGCCGCCGATGCCCTGGGCGGTCAGGGCGTTCTTGAAGATCTGCTCGAAGCCGAGGAACTTGATGATGCCGGCGTTGACCGAGGGGTGGAAGCGCAGGCCGCCCTTGTAGGGGCCCAGCGCCGAGTTGAACTCGATGCGGAAGCCGCGGTTGACGTGGACCTGGCCGGCGTCGTCGACCCACGGCACTCGGAACATGATCTGGCGCTCGGGCTCGACGATGCGCTCCAGGAGGGCGCCCTCGGCGTAGTGGGGGTGCTTGGCGATAACGGGACCGAGTGACTCCAGCACCTCGTGGACGGCCTGGTGGAACTCGACCTCTCCACGGTTGCGAGTCACAACCTGCTCGTAGACCTTCTCGACAACGTCCTGCATGAGGGACTCCTTCGCCTAGCGGATTAGCTCAGCACCTGGCTGGTCGCCGCGGCGCCGCGAGAAGACTTCCACCGAGACGTTCACTGAGACGAAACATCTCGCGATCCGGCGGAAACATAGGCGCCGAAAAGGCCGCATTTCGGACGATAATGCAGTCGAGGTCACAGTTCTTAGATGATCCTGTCATGGACGGTGAACAGTATTCGGACGCCTCCGGCAGCTCAGCCGGAGCGGCCCGCTACACCCATGGCCACGGGGCGGCGGTCCTCAGCGCGCACTCACGTCGTGGCGCCGAGGACTCGGCCGCCTATCTCCTGGGCCGCCTGCGCGCCGGGATGGATCTGCTCGACGTCGGCTGCGGGCCTGCGACCATCACCGCGGACCTGGCCGCCCGAGTGGCTCCCGGACGCGTTGTCGGCTTGGATGCCGCCTCTGGCGCACTGGAGGCGGCCCGAGCGACGCTGGCCGAGCGGGACCTGTCCGCGAGGGTGGAGCTCACCGACGGGGACGTCATGTCTCTGCCCTTCGACGACGGTACCTTCGACGTCGCCCACGCCCACCAGGTCCTCCAGCACCTCAGCGAGCCGGTGGGCGCCCTGACCGAAATGCGACGGGTTACCCGCCCCGGTGGGATCGTGGCGGTGCGCGACGCCGTCTACTCCGCTATGACCTGGTTCCCGGAGTCCGAGGGCATGAGGCTGTGGCGTTCGGTCTACATGGCCACGGCACGAGCCAACGGGGGCGAACCCGACGCCGGAAGCCGGCTGCTCGCCTGGGCCCGCCAGGCGGGGTTCACTGAGGTGACGGCCTCGGCCTCCACCTGGTGCTACGCCACTGCGACCGACCGCGCCTGGCAGTCGACGACCTGGGCGCAGCGGAGCCTGAGCTCCTTCGGGCCGCAGGCGGTGGAGCTGGGGCTGGCCAGCAGCACCGACCTGGAGACGATGGCCCGGGCCTGGCGGCAGTGGGGCGGCAGCGAGGACGCCTGGTTCGTCGTCGTGCACGGCGAGGTCATTGCCCGTGCCTGACGGCGGATGCACGAGATCGGCCTCAGCGTGAGTCTTCGTGCCGGCCGGTGAGGAGAGCGGCTCCGACATCGGGCCCCATCGGGGCCAGGATCACCGCGCCCTGGCGGCCGCTGGGCCCCATCCCACGCCTCCATCGGCAGGTGAGGCAGTCAACACCGCGATGTCCGCATCATGGTCACCGCGGCACCGAAGCGGGAGTCAGGCGCCGAGTCCCCAGATCGAGGCCGCGCCCGGCGCAGTGAAGCGGAAGCCGGAGGCGAGCAGCGCCTGGGGGACCGAACGCTGGGAGGCACCGAGCAGCTCGGCAAGCATGCTGCCGATGCTTCCGCTACCGCCGGCCGCCCCGGTCCTCCCCGTCCGGTCCAGCAGGACCTGGGGCACCACCGCCATCGAGGGCGGGCCGCAGGCGCGGGACAGTAGCCGGTGGAGGTCGCGGTTGCGCAGAGGCTCGGGAGAGGTCAGGTTGACCGGCCCACGGACGTCGTCGTGCTCGATGGCCCATAGAAGCCCGGCCGCGGCATCCTCCAGCCCGATCCACGGCTGCCACTGGTCGCCGCGGCCAAGCCGGGCCCCCGCCCCCACCCGGTAGGCGGCGTTGAGGAGCCTGCCCAGCCCGCCCGAGGAGCTGACCACCAGGCCCGTGCGGGACTGGACCGTGCGCAGCCCGGCCCGCGCCGCCGGGCCCGCAGCGGCCTCCCAACGCTGGCACAGTTCGGACAGGAATCCCTCGCCCGGGCCGCACGCCTCGGTGAGGATCTCATCCCCCCGATCCCCGTAGAAGCCGGTGGCCGACCCACTCAGCAGGACCCCGGGCCGCCCCGCCGGGGGCAGGCCCGCGGCGACCCGGGCGATGAGGGCGGTGGTGGACAGGCGCGAGGCCGCGAGCGCGCGACGGCGCACCGGCGTCCAGGGGCGCGGCGCGATCGGGGCGCCCGACAGGCACACCACGGCCCTGGCCCCCTCAAGGGCGCCGGGCGCCAGGAGACGCTCGGCGGGGGCCCACCAGGCGTGCTCCCTACCGGAGGCATCGACCTCGATGCCCTCCCGCGGTGCCTTGCCCGGTCCGCTGCGGTGGAGGATCCGGATCCTCCAGCCACTGTCCCGGGCCATATCCGCCAGGCGGGATCCGATGAGGCCCGCGCCGGCCACGACGAGCAGCCCCGGGCCGCTGCGGCAGCCGGGCGGTGCTGAGGGGATCCCGTGAGTGCCCATTGACCCCACCCTAGGCCCTCGGCCGCCCCTTGGGCCCGCCCGGCCTCGTCTGCGCCCCTGGCGCCAGCGCCGGGGGCAGGAGGAAGGACCCTCCCCCTGGGTGAGGAGTGAGCCGCGTCAGGCCGTAGAATGCGCAAGATTCGCGCCCACTCCTTTAGGCTCGCCTCAATGCTCGAACACGCCCCCGCCTCCCGCTCCTCCGTGATGGACCTGCTGGCTCTGCGCTCCGTCATCGAGCTTCCTATAGCCCAACGCCATGTCCTAGACCCCGAGATCCTGCGAACGGTGGCCGCCGTCGATCGAGTCGGCGACCTGACACGTTTCAACGTCGCAGAGGTCCCCGAGCTCGCCCGCGTCTCCAGCCCCGAGGAGCTGCTGACCCCCGACGAACGCGGCTGGGCACTGGGGCACGCGCTGTCGCTGGCCGTTGAGCACGGGCAGCGCCTGTGGCTGAGCGAGGTGAGCCCGGAGCAGCTGGAGCGGCTGCGGGCGGTTCTGGGCGAGACGCTCGTCCACATCGCTTCGCTGGACGAGTCCGCGGGGGCCAGAGGAGACGATCTCGCCGACGAGTCCGCCCCAGCGGGCGAGCGCGCCGTCGTCGCCGTGAGCCCGCGACGCCTGCTGGACGGGTGGGCCACCGGGACGCCTGAGCAGATCGGCTACCTGCGCACCGTCCTGGAGGGCACGGACCCGCTGCGGGTCTCGCGGCACACCCTGGCCGCCCTGCACGAGGCGGAGGTGGACCTGGTGCCGCGCTCCGGTATTGTCCGGCTCCTGCACAACCCGCGCTTCCTCGCCTACGCGGCCGTGTTCATCTACTCCTCACTGCGGGCACTGCCGGCCGTCTACGCCCCCGGCTTCCGCGGAAACCTCTGGGTGCTGTGGACCATCGACATCGTCACCGCCGGACCCTACGCATGGGGCATCATCGCAATGGTCGCGGGCCGGCGCCGCCGCATCCGCTTCGCCGGCTTCCTCGTCACCCTCATCACCTTCGTGTTGCCTTACGTGTACTTCTTCTTCGCGGGCAGCCACGGCGACGGCAACCACTACCCCGGCTGGGTCATCATGGTGGTCATCGGCCTGGTACTGGCCACCTTCCTGCTCGAGGGCGGGCACTGGCTGCGGGACGTGGCCGTGGCCAGGGGCCTACGCGCCTCTCAGACCGGCTGAGGACCGCGCTGCCCGCGGATACAACGAAGCGGCCACCCGCCTGATGGTCAAGTGGCCGCTGTGCGGATTGTTGCCGACTGGTGAGCCTTTGCCACCAGGAGGCGCAACCGGATGGCTATGCGGTCGGTGCCGTGGCCGACTCCGCACCGCGGATCGATCGCAGGAGCCCGGCGAGCAGAAACCACCCGCCGGAGACGATGACAACGGCGACCAGGCCGAGGGGCCGGTGGGGGTGGATCGCCACGAGCCAGCAGGTGGCCAGGAACCATACCGCCACCGCGCCAATGTTGAGGGCGCGGAAGCGCTTGACTCGCGCCGGGTGCGCGTAGTGGGTGGGGACGAGGGTGAGCACCACGAAGATGAGAGTGACGACGATGTTGAAAACCGCCGGCGTGCTCAGGACGTAGAACATGAGGGCCACGATATTCCAGGCCGCCGGGAAGCCCACGAAGTAGTAGTCGGTGGACTTCCACTGCTTGTTGGCGTAGCAGAACATCGACGAGCTCAGGATGAGTGCCATGAGCAGGCCCGCCACCGGCCTGGGCCCCATCGGCAGGGCCACGTACATGAAGACCGCCGGGATGAAAGTCCAGGTGAGGTAGTCGACGACGATATCCACGATGCCGCCGTCGAACCAGGGGATGATCTCAGAGACCTTGGCGCGCCGGGCCAAAGTTCCGTCCACACCGTCGACGACGAGGGCGACGAGGAGCCAGAACCACATCCAGGTGAACTCCCTGCGGGGGTTGATGGTGGCCAACATGGCCAGGCTGGCCCACACCAGTCCCGACATGGTCAAGATGTGTACTGCCCAGGCGGCGACACGGGCCCGTGCCGGGTACTGCGCCGTCGACACAAATGTCCCCTCTCAGTGGATGAACTGACGACGGGAAGTCTATGCGGTTCACAGCCCGATCACATATTCGCACGGGTCGTTCTCCACATAAACGCGTATGAGCCTCCGAGCGCCCCATTCTGGGCACGCCATCGCCCCTGAAACGGTGTGTCCCCGCACCTGCTGGTACGGGGACACACCGGGCCGCTACGCGCCCGCGGGCGCTCACAGGAGATGACTCACATGCTCACGTGGCGGAAGTCGAAGGGGTAGATCCCCATGGGGTTCCAGTGGGCGACGAGCCGTGCTCCGGTGGCCGCGCCGTGGGCCCACAACTCACTGGCGATGACGACGCCGCCGCCCTCCAGCTCGCTCAGGCCCAGGCGGTGGTGGCCATCGATATAGTCATCGGCCTGCTCCACCGGGTAGAGGGCCAGGTCGGAGACGGGGACGGAAAGACCGGCCAGCTGCTCATCGAGGCCGGCCAGGTCGTGTCCGGCGATCCCGTAGCGACTCGCCAGCTCGTTGACGTCACGGCGCGCGATGGCGGCGACGAACTCCTGGACCTCGGTGTAGATCCGACGGCGCAGTTCCTCGTCTCCCCAGGGGGCCGGTGCTGGTTCCTCGTCGGGTGCCTCTTCGGAGTCGCGCTCGGCGGAGTCGTCGACCGCCTCGCCGGGCTGCTCGGCGGGCTCGGGCTGCTCGGCAGAAGCGCCCTGGGCGGCACTGTCCTCGAGGGAGTCCTCGGGCGTCGAGTCGGTCGGCGCGGAGACGGGCTCGGAAGCGGAGGCGCCCTGAGCCTCCGCAGAGAGCGTATCGGCCATGTGAACCGTCTCCGCCGTGTCCTGCTCGTCCGCGGCGGGCGGCACCGCGCCCTCGACGGAGGCCGCGTACCAGGGGATCTCCGCCTTCGCAGGCTCAGCGGGCTCTCCGGAGAGGGGCGAGTCCGCCTGCTGGCCGTCGTCGCCCGCGGCGTCCACCGGGGTCCGCGCGGAGACCGCTACGTGCTCCCAGGCCTCGCCGGAGGCGGCCATCGGCTGCTGCTCGGGGGCATCGGCCCGGGCCGGTTCGGGCCCCTCAGGATGAGCGACGGTCTCACCGGTGGGTGCGGCCACGGGCTCACCACCGGCGTGCTCGACGGCGGGGAGCACCACCGGCTCGTACGCCGACTCGGCCGTCCCAGAGGACTGCGCCGCTCGGGGCGGTGAGGCCGGAGTGGAGGCGGCATCGATGCCTCCCTTGGGAGTCGCCTCAGTGGCCGCCTCACCAGTTCGCTCGACAACCGCTCCAGTGCCCGGATCGGCCGGGGTCTGGGCGGTGTCGGCCACGTGTCGGGCCCTTGGTGCGTTGGCCGAGTTCGTCCGATCCCACGGAACGGTGGGCGTCTTGACGACGTCCTCGGGCTCCTGGACGGGGCGCTCGCCCGTGGCGGGGCTGTGCGCCGATGCCTCCTCGGCCTGCTTCTGCTGGACGTCCTCGGGCTCCTGAGCGGGGCGCTCCTCCGCGGCGGGCGCCGTGACGGGAGCAGCGGCCCCCTCGGCCGTCGACGGCGTCGAGACGACCGGCGCAGTCACCTCGCCGTCCACGAGACTCTGATCAACGGGGAAGGGCTGGACGAGAAGAGTCTCCCCCGTCGGGGCAGCGACCGGCTCGGTCTCGGTCGGCACGGCGCCGTTCTCCGGGGTGGGTGCCACCGGCTGCCCGGAGGTCGAGGCGGTCTCGGCCGGCGTGCTGGCGGTAGCGGCCGCGTGCCTGGCCTGGCGAGCGGCCGCGGACTCCCCCGCCTCGGGGGCGGAGACAGGGGTGACGATCTCGACCTCGGCGACGTACTCCTCCGCCTCGGTCATCTTCGTCACGGACTCCGCGGTGGTCTCGGCAGCGGATTCATCCTCGGTCTCATCAGGAGCGCCCTGAGAGCCCTCTGGGGCGGCCACCGGAGCCCCCTGCGCCTCAGCCGGCGCGTTCTCCTCCACCGCGGCAGCGGGCTGAGCGAAGTCGGTGGTGGTCTGCGCAGGCCCGGTTCCGACTGCCGAGTCGGCCGACGCGGCAGGAGCCGACGGGGCCGATGCGCCGGAGGGGGCCGGCACCTCCTGCCGTTCAGGGGATTCGGGGGATGCGTGCTCCGAGGCCCCTGCCGGCTCTGCCGGCTCAGTGACCTCAACCGGTTCGGCGGGTCCGGCCGCCTCGGCGACCTCGGGCGCCCGGGGCGCCTCGGAGGGCTCTTCCGCGGCCGGGCCCTCGTCCGCCAGAACGTCCTGTGCGGGCTGCGCGGCGACGTCGCGCACCGGATTGGGATCGATGTACTGGCGCCGTTCCACGCCCACCCGGGTGAGCTGGCCCGCGAGGATCTCCGGGCGGCCGAGGTAGTCCCAGACCTCGCCGGGACCCGAGCGCAGGCTCAGGGACGGGGCGTCGAGGACGGCCACCCCGCCGTCGGGCAGGAAGCACAGGAACAGGCCGGTCATCTCACCGGTGGCGGCGTCCCACAGGCGCGCGGTGCCGTCCTCGGAACCGGTGAGGATCCGGGTGCCGTCAGGGCTCCACTGGGCGTCGGTGACACCGAAGCGGTGACCGGCCAGGGACAGGACGATCTTGCCGGAGACCTCGTCCCACACGCGCACGACGCCGTCGTCGAAGCCGGCCAGGACCCGGGTGCCGTCGGGGTTCCACGCGTAGGAGCGGACCATGGCGGCATCGTCGCGCAGCGTCACGAGCTCGCCGGAGGTGATGACGTCCCAGACGTGGGCGGCGCCGTCGGCGCTGCCGGTGACGACCCGGGGGCCGCCCTGGGTCCACACGACGTCGCGCACCCAGTTGCCGGTGTAGGTGTGGATGACCTCCCCGGTGGTGGCGTCCCAGATGCGGGCAGTCCCGTCCTGGGAGCCGGTCAGGACGCGCTGGCCGTTGGGGCTCCAGGCCACCGAGGTGATCATGTCGCGGTGGCCCTCGAGGGTGAGGATGCGCTCGCCGCGGGCAGCGTTCCAGATCGCGGCACGGTCGTCGCCCAGGCCGGTGAGGATGCGCTCCCCGTCCGGGCTCCAGGAGACATCGTTGACGTCGTCCTCATCGGCAGTCAGGGCCTGGACGACTTCGCCGGTGGTGGCGTCGAGGATGAGGACGCGCGGCGAGAGGTAAGAAGAAGTGGCCAGGCGGGTACCGTCCGGACTCCAGACGACCTCGCTCAGCTCGCGGGCCCCGCTGTCCACCATCAGCCGCGGTTCGCCGGTGGCGGCGTCCCAGACGCGGTTGCCGCCGATCTTGGCGCCGATGGTCAGCTTCGATCCGTCGGGGCTCCAGGAGACCGTCTCAACGGAGTTGCCGGCCCCCAGAACCAGCTGGGTCTGGCCGGTGGCGGCATCCCAGATGCGCACGGTGTCGTCGTGCGAGCCAGTGGCCACACGGCGCGAGTCCGGGCTCCAGGCCAGGGAGCAAGCCCACTGGGTGTGGCCGCGCAGGCTGAACAGCTCCTCGCCGGTGGCGGCGTCCCAGATGTGGGCGGTGGTGCCGGAGATGTCGTCGGTGACGATGCGGCCGCCGTCGGGGCTCCAGGAGACCACGCTCACCCAGCGGCGCTCGCGGCCGTGGAGGCTGAGGACCTCCTCGCCGGTGGCGGCGTCCCAGATCCGGGGCTCGGCGGAGTCGAAGGCGGTGATGATGCGGCGGGAGTCAGGACTCCATGACAGCCCGGTCATCGGCTCGATCGGACCGAGGCGGGTCGGCCTGCCGTCGGGCCCCACCGTGCCGCCGCGCCCCACGAAGGCCATGGGGCCCACGCGCAGCAGCTCGGTGCCGGTGGTGACGTCCCAGACGCGGGCGGTGCCGTCGTCGGAGGCGGTGGCCACACGGGTGCCGTCCGGGCTCCAGGCGACGGCGGTGAGATGGTCCGTGTGGCCGGACAGGGTACGCACCACCTGGCCGCTGGATGCGTCCCAGATGCGGGCCGAGGCGTCGTCGAAGCTGGTGAGGATGCGGGCAGAGTCGGGGCTCCAGGCCACCGCCCCGCCGACGCCGGAGCCGCCGACGCCCAGGGTGAGCAGGTCGGCACCGGTGGTCGCGTCCCAGATGCGCACGCTGTGATCCTCCGCCGCGGTGAGGAGGCGCGTGCCGTCGGGACTCCAGGCCACCGCGCTGATGGACAGGCTGGGACCGGCGAGCGCGAACAGCTCGATACCGCTGTTGGCATCCCAGACGCGGGCAGTGCCGTCATGCGATCCGGACAGGAGCCGTGTCCCGTCCGGACTCCAGGCCACGCCCCATAGCGCGTCGAAGTGGCCGGCATACAGTGACACCTCGCGAGGGTCGATCGTCCCCGAGGTCTCTGAAGGCACAGTCATGGTTGAAGTCTAGAGATCCCTACACGGTATCGGTGGCATCTTCGGCCGATTGCGAGCAGTTACCTGAGTGATATCTGGCAAATCCGGGGAAGAGAGGGCGCCACGCCGGGCGCGCGACACGCGGTGGCGCCCTCTTCCGCGTCACTGCGAGCCAGTCGGGCGGGCAGACCCGGAACCGGAGCGGCCGACGGGCCTGAGCACGTCGGCCATTCCGATATCTTCCCGAAATATCCGGATATTTCATGGCGGCTGTCGCCGGGGTCGACGGCGGGAGGCGGGGGGAGTCAGCCGGCACCACGTCGGACCAGCCCTGGCCGGCAGCGCCCGGCACCGGCCGGTACTGCCTCCAACCTGGGTAGGAGGCGCACCACAACCAGCCCTCCTTCGGATGGATATGGACCGACGGGGAATCATTCGGCGGCTCGATGTGCCTTCGCCCACGATCGCGCAGGCTGGAGTCATGACTGCGATAACGACCTCCCGCCCCACGAACCAGGAGCTCGCCCCCGCCGGCGAGGGCTCCGGGCGCCACTGGTTCAAGACCGTCCTGACAGCACTCCTCGCCGGGGTCCTCTGCCTGGTGCTCATCGGCGTCACGCGCACCGCGTCCGCGCTGATCACCGGTAAGAACTAGACTGAGCCGCCCAGCCGACGACGGCGTCGAGGGCGCGGGTCGGGGGAGTTCAAGTGCCGGCGCCGTGGAAGACGGCCTCGAGATTGTTGCCGTCGGGGTCGAGAACGAAGGCGCCGTAGTAGCCGGGGTGGTAGTGCGCTCGTTCGCCGGGTCCTCCATTGTCCTTGCCCCCCGCTGCGAGGGCCGCCTCGTGGAAGGCGTCCACCTGCGCCGTCGACGACGCCGCCACAGCAATATGGCAGGGCGTCGGGCTCTTGGCCGGAGACAGCCATAGATCCGGGGACGCCGGAGCGCCCTCCGAAGCCCCGGGCACGGGGGCTCCCAACCCGGTGACGGGCCCGAACTCCATGACGACGCGGTAGCCCAGCGGCGCGAGCGCCGCCTCGTAGAAGGCCTTCGAGGCCGCCGGATCACTGACATTCACAGAAATGTGATCGATCATGCACCCAGGCTAACGGAGCACATCCGGGACGCGTAAGACCCGATCGAGAAACTCTAACGGCATCATCGACGGCGCAAGCACCACCTGACCCCGCCGTAGGGTTGCATGAAGATTGCCCGGCTCGGTGCGACGTGACGGGGAGGACTCAGAACAGGGCCGGCAGGACGCCCTCGACGTCCGCCCCGAGCCCGGCTAGGTCCAGGACGAGGGGACGCCCGGCGCCGCCGTCGGAGAGTAGGTCGCTGCCGGCCACGACGAGCAGGTCGCCGCCGGTGGTCCCCAGCCGGGCCACGGCGACGTCCTCGGCCTCGGCGGCCGCGGTCACGGCGGGCACGAGTTCCTCGCGCACGGCGACGATCGCGCGGGCCCCAGTCTCGGAGAACAGGGCGGTGAAGTCGTCCACGCCCTCCTCCTGGATGCTGGTCAGGTCCACACTGGCGCCGACGCCGCAGCGCAGGCAGGAGTCCACGAGGGTTTGGATGAGGCCGCCGGCGGAGCAGTCGTGGGCGGCGCGCACCAGCGACTCGCCGCCGGGCCCCTCCGCATCACTCAGGGCCAACAGGACCCGCCCGAGCGCCATCTCCGCCTCGAGGTCGACGTGCGGGGGCAACCCGCCGAGGTGGTCGTGGACCACTTGGGACCAGGCCGAGCCGTCGAGCTCAGCGGCGGTGGCGCCCAGGGCCATGATGGCCAGGCCCTCCTCGTGCCAGCCCGAGGGGTTGGCACGGCGCACGTCGTCCATGACGCCCAGGACGCCGACGACGGGCGTGGGATTGATCGAGGAGTCGATCCGCCCCTTGACCTTGCCGTGGGAGTTGTAGAGGGAGACGTTGCCGCCGGTGACCGGCACGCCCATGACGGCGCAGGCGTCGGCCAGGCCGGTGATGGCCTCGACGAGCTGCCACATGGCGTCGGGGTCCTCCGGCGAGCCGAAGTTGAGGCAGTCGGTGACGGCCAGGGGCCGGGCGCCCACGGTGCACACGTTGCGGTAGGACTCGGCCAGGGCCTGGGCGGCGCCGGTGGCGGGGTCGAGCTTGGTGAAGCGGCCGTTGGCGTCGGTGGAGATGGCCACGCCGCGACCGGTGGCCTCGTCGACGCGGATGACACCGGCGTCGTCGGGCTGGCACAGGGCGGTGTCGCCACGCACGAAGCGGTCGTACTGGTCGGTCACCCAGGCGGTGGAGGCCTGGTTGGGGCTGGTGACGACGGCGCGCACCTGCTCGGCGAGCTCGGTGGCGGACTCGGGGCGGGCCAGGCGCTCGGTGGTGTCGGCGTTGAGCTCGTCCTGCCAGGCGGGGCGGGCGTAGGGGCGCTCGTAGGTGGGGCCCTCGTGGGCCACGGTGCGCGGGTCGACGTCGACGATCCGCTCCCCGAAGTGGTCGATGGTCAGGCGGCCCGAGCCGTTGACCTCGCCGATGACGGCGGCCTCGACGTCCCACTTGTCGATGACGGCCATGAACTCCTCGAGCTTGTCGGGCGCGACGACGGCCATCATGCGCTCCTGGGACTCGCTCATGAGGATCTCGCCGGCGGTCAGGGTGGGGTCGCGCAGCAGCACCTTCTCCAGGTCGACGTGCATGCCGCCGTCGCCGTTGGAGGCCAGCTCGGAGGTGGCGCAGGAGATGCCGGCGGCACCCAGGTCCTGGATGCCGAGCACGAGCCCGGCGCCGAACAGGTCCAGGCAGCACTCGATGAGGACCTTCTCCATGAAGGGGTCTCCCACCTGGACGCTGGGGCGCTTGGCAGGCATGCCGTCCTCGAAGGACTCGGACGCCAGGATGGAGGCCCCGCCGATCCCGTCACCGCCGGTGCGCGCCCCGAAGAGCACCACCTTGTTGCCGGCGCCCGTGGCGTTGGCCAGGTGGATGTCCTCATGGCGCAGCACACCCACGCACAGGGCGTTGACCAGCGGGTTCTCCTGGTAGGAGGAGTCGAACTCGGTCTCGCCGCCGATGTTGGGCAGGCCCAGGGAATTGCCGTAGGTGCCCACGCCGGCCACCACGCCGTGGACGACGCGCGCGGTGTCGGGGTGGTCGACGGCGCCGAAGCGCAGCTGGTCCATGACGGCCACGGGCCGCGCCCCCATGGAGATGATGTCGCGCACAATGCCGCCCACGCCGGTGGCGGCCCCCTGATAGGGCTCGACGTAGCTGGGGTGGTTGTGGGACTCGACCTTGTAGGTCACGGCCCAGCCGTCACCGATGTCGACGACGCCGGCGTTCTCCCCCATCCCGACCAGGAGGTGCTCGCGCATCTCGGGGGTGGTCTTGGCGCCGAACTGGCGCAGGTGGATCTTGGAGGACTTGTAGGAGCAGTGCTCGGACCACATGACCGAGTACATGGCCAGCTCGGCGTTGGTGGGGCGCCGGCCCAGCAGGTCGCGGATGGACTCGTACTCGTCGGCCTTGAGCCCCAGCTCCTTCCAGGGCATCTCCCGCTCGGGGGTCGCGGCTGCGTCGGCGACAGTGTCGGGGTGGGTGGCTGGGATCACGGACTCGGGCGCCATGGGTGCTCCTGGTCGAAGAGGGAGTGCGGCCAGGCCAAGCCTACCCGCGCCCCGCGGCGCCTCACATCACCGCCCGGCCGGGTTCGCCCCGGCCTATGTCCTGTCCGAAGCTCCCCGGAATCCGGCCGAGAAACATGGCGAAACAGCAACGAGACGCCACGCCCACTTCCAAAGTGCTGCGACTCACACGAATTCGGGGGAAGATCGTGGCATGAGAGACATCGACGTCGCCCCGCTGCCCCTGTCGCATCTGGAGAGTCACCTGGACGAGGTGGCCGTCAAACGGTTGCAAACGAGTCTGGCGGGAGCCGAGGCCCTGTTGGAGGGACGCACCGTGTGGACGGTGACTCCGTCGGCCGCCGCCGGCTCGGGGCCGGCTGAGACGGTTGCACCCCTCGTGGGCTATGCCCTGGGCGCAGGCCTGGACGTGCGCTGGCTGAGCCTGGACGCCCCCGAGGAGTTCACCCAGATCTCCGGCCGTCTACACGCCGGCATCCACGGCGACCGCGGAGACGGCGGCAAGCTCGGGGACAAGCAGCGCGACATTTACGAGCACGTGCTGTCCTCCAACGCGGAAAATATCGTCGATGAGGTCCGCTCCGACGACGTCGTCATCCTCCACGACCCGCCCACGGCAGGCCTGGCCAAGGCCCTCAAGGCCGTGGGCGCCACGGTTATCTGGCGCTGCCACGCCGGCGCCGAGGGCGCAGGCGAGGCCGCCGACTACGCCTGGGCCTTCCTGGACCGTTACCTGGAGGATGTGGACCTCGTGGTCGTCTCCCGACCCGAGTACCGCCCGCCCTACATCGAGACCGAGCGCTGCGCGGTCCTGGCCCCCTCCATCGACGCCGACTCCCCCAAGAACCGGGTCCTGGACCTGGACGAGGCCTGGTCGGTGGCGCGACTGTCCGGCATCTTCGCAGGCGAGCCACCCTTCGAGGCCGTGCCCTTCATGCGCCACGACGGGCGCGCCGACGCCTTGCGCGGCCTGGCGGACGACCCGGTCCTGGCCGGCGGCCCGGTACCGTTGGGCGCCCGAGTCATCACCCAGGTCAACCGCTGGGACCGTCTCAAGGGCGGTCTGGAACTGGTGGAGGCCTTCGCGGAGAACATCTCCCTGCTGCCCCAGGACGCCCACCTCCTGCTGGTCGGCCCCACCCCGGACGGGCCCGAGTCGCAGGCGACCCTGACCCAGATCGTGGAGCGCTGCTCGCTTCTGCCCGACTCGGTCGCCTCTCGGATCCACGTGGCAGCGGTAAGCATGGACGACCGGGAGGTCAACGCCACGGTTGTCAACGCCGTCCAGCGGGTCAGCTCGGTGGTCACCCAGCGCTCGCTCATCGAGGCCTTCGGTCTGACCGTTGCCGAGGCGATGTGGAAGAAGGCCCCGGTGGTGGCCTCCGCGGTGGGCGGTATCCGCGACCAGATCGACGATGGCGTCGACGGGGTCCTGGTTGATCCGACTGACGGCACCGCCTGGGCCGAGGCCGTGCGCGACCTGCTGCTCTTCCCCGAACGGGCCCGGGAAATGGGACTGGCCGCCCACGAGTCCGTGCGCCGGGAGTTCCTGTCCAACCGTCACCTGCAGGACCTCCTGCAGATCGTGGCCGACTTGGTGGGCTAGTCGTCCTGTTCGGAAGGCTGTCGACTGCCCCGCCTGCCCGCTGTTCGACTGCCGGCCGCTCCTCGGGGAGCGGCCGGCGAGTTTTTCAGGGGCGAATTCAGGGGACTTCGTCACACCATGAGCGGAGTTATCCACAGGTAGTGTCCACAGGCTTGTGCAGGGATGTGTGGGTTCCCGAGATGTCGCCACTCCCCTTGTGCACAAGACCCGTTCGAGACCTCCAGCCCCGATGAGCGGTGCCGCTGGAGACTTCCCACAAACCCGGCCGGCGACCTTGGGACATCATCGCTATAGACAGAGTTTTGCCTGAAAATACGGGAAAACTGTCCAATAGGTCGGAGCCTGTCCGCAGACTTCCGCCACCGCTGAGCCCAGCGGCGGCGGAAGCACATTCTTGATCTCGGCGCAACTCGAACGAGGCCGTCCCCAGGGTACTTCGAGCGTACAGTCGCCCCGTCCTCTCCACAGTTCTACACAGGCTCGAAGCGGGGCTGTGGATAACTCGGCGGGGCGGGGCGACGTGATGGCGGTCCTTGACGACCATCGGGGCCCGGTGCGGGCGACGACGACTCGGACTCGAGAAGAGGGGCCGGACGATCGGGCAGAGCGGCGGCGTCAGACGGCCAGGAGCGAGTCGATGGCGGAGCCGAAGATCCTCAGGCCGTCGGTGCCGGTCCGGGGACCGGCCTGCGAGCCGGGGCCGAATCCGGGTTCGACGGCGTGCTCGGGGTGGGGCATGAGGCCGACGACGTTGCCGCGCTCGTTGCGCACACCGGCGATGTCGCGGGCCGAGCCGTTGGGGTTGCCCACGTAGCGGAAGACGACGAGCCCCTCGCCCTCGAGCCGGTCGAGCTCCTCGGGCGAGGCGATGAAGTTTCCCTCCCCGTTCTTCATGGGGACGACGATCTCCTCCCCGGCCGTGAACCGGTTGGTCCAGGCGGTCTGCGCGTTCTCGATGCGCAGGCGCTGCTCGATGCAGATGAAGCGCTGGTTCGCGTTGCGCAGGAGGGCGCCGGGCAACAAATGCGCCTCGGCGAGGATCTGGAAGCCGTTGCAGATGCCGAGCACGGGCATGCCGCGCTCGGCGGCGGCCACGACCTCCCCCATGACGGGGGCGAAGCGGGCGATGGCGCCGCAGCGCAGGTAGTCGCCGTAGGAGAAGCCTCCGGGCACGACGACGGCGTCGACCCCGCGTAGGTCGGCGTCCTTGTGCCACAGGCTCACCGGCTCGGCCCCGGCCAAGCGCACGGCGCGGGCGGCGTCGACGTCGTCCAGGGTGCCGGGGAAGGTGATGACGCCGATGCGGGCGGTGGGAGAGGTACTGGGAGAGTCGCTCACGGCTCAGGCCTCCTCGTCGACGGCCACGGAGACGACGTCCTCGATGATCGGGTTGGACAAGAGGGTGGCTGCGGCCTCGCGGGCGGCGGCCAGGTGCGCCTCGGTGACGGGGCCATCCACGGTCAGCTCGAAGCGGCGGCCCTGGCGCACACCGGTGAACTGGTTGAATCCGAGGCGGGGAAGGCTCCCGACGACAGCCTTGCCCTGGGGGTCAAGGATCTCGGGCTTGGGCATAACCTCGACGACGATGCGTCCCATGGGTGCTCCTCAGATAAGGCGGGATGAGTGCGCAGCCAAGACTACTCGGACTTGGCCGGAAGCATCCCTCTGGCCGGACGGCGCGCATCCCCGGGGCGGGCCCGGTCTGCTCCCGGCAGGCTCAGAACTGACCGAGCCATTCGCCGGCCAGACGGATCGCAACGATCCCGCCCAGGCTCAGGGCGGCGGTGGCGATGAGCCATCCGGGCCCTAGGATGAGGGCGACGACGGCGCAGACCACGGCGCCGGCCAGCATGAAGCCGCCCACTGCTCCGGCCACGCCCGCGGGTGCGCGGGTCGACTGGTCGACGGTGGAGGTGCCCATGACCGGCTTGGGCCCGGACTCCACGGTCGGGGCGGTCTCGTCACCGCGTTCGGAGGTGCCCAGCAGGAGCGGTCCGCGAGCGCGGGCCACCAGCCGGGCAGGGTCGTTGACTTTGACGGTCCCAGTGGTCAGCCCTGCGGCGGCGTCGAGCACGCCGGGCTTCCAACGCTCGGCCTCACGGCGCAGAGGCGTTCCTCCGGCCCAGGCCAGGTAGCCGGCGGCGGCCACCAGGCCGGCGCCGCCCAGGACGGCGACGAGCCACGGCGGTATCCACAGGTGGCCGATCTCGGCGTTGCGGGCCAAGTTCATGGCCGAGACGGTGGCCAGGAGCAGGCCCGCCAGGGCGAAGGCCACGCCGGCCAGTCGCTGCCTGCGCACCGCGGCGGGCCACGGGGAGCGGGTGCGGGCACCGGAGCTCTTGGCGGGGCCGCGCCCCACGCCCCAATCGGTGCCGGAGGAGGGACGGCGGGGGCCGCGTCCCTTGGCGGGGCCGCGCCCCACGCCCCAGTCGGTACCGCTTCCCTGGGCCTTGATCTCCTCGGTGTCGAGGGCGTTGGTGGCCGCCTCCCAGGCACTGGACTCCGCCAGAATGCCGGGGTCGTCCTCGGATACGGCGGCGGCTTCGGTGGTGTTGGCAACGGTGCTGGGCGCGGCGCCGGGGGCACCGCCTGCGCCGGAGGAGGGTCGCGACTGGTACCCGTATCCGGAGGCCGAAGGCGCTGCGGCACCGGGAGCGGCGGGCGTTGGTGGCGCGCCCGCCCCGGAGGAGGCGGTGGGCTCGACGGTGGGCTTGCCCTGGGAGATCGTGAAGACGCGGGTGGTCGTGGTTGTCCCCTGGCGGGACGCATTCGAGACGCCGACGGGGGCGGGGCGCACGACGGGCCGTGAGGAGCGGCTGTCATTGACGACGCCCGCCCCGGCCCTGCTCTGCTGACCGGCAGCAGCCGCTGCGGGGCTGTCGGCAGCGGAGCCGACGGCGTCGGGACTCTTGCCGGCGGGCGAGGCCGGGGCGCCCGTTTCGGCGGGCTCGCCATGTTCCCCCTGTTCCCCTTGCTTCTCGGACTTCTCGGAGTCGTCGCCAGGGTCGCCAGCGCCGCCGTCCAGTGCCGCGTTCTCGTCGAACGAGTCGCCCCCGGCTTCATCCGCGGCGCCGTCGGCCGCGCCATCCGCAGCGTCATCGGCGCTGTCGTCCGCGGTGATGCGCTGGTCGGTCTCCGGAGCGCTCTCAGGAACGTCCTCCGGGGCGCTCGCTGTCTCACCGGGTCCCTGTCCGTCGCCGCTGGTCGAGCGCGGGGAGGCGAGAGATCCGGCCGACGAGGCGGAGTCGGCCCAGCCGCTGCCGTCACCGGCCGCGTCGGCCAGGTCGATGGCGATGGCGGCGTCGACGGCGTCGGCAGTGCCCGAGGCGATGGCCTGGGCGGCGGCCGAGCGCATGTCCTCCTCCGTCATGAGCGCCGCGCCGCCCGCGTCACGGAGGCCGGCGGCGCCGTCGGCCGAGCCCGGGGCGGAGGTGGCGGACACTGCAGAGGCATCCGAGGCCACTGAGCCGGCGGGGGCCGGGTTGTTCCCGGAGCGGACAACCTCGAGCAGCCCGTTGCCGCCGGCCCTGGTGGCGGTGGTCTTCGCGCGCGGGGCCTTCTTGGGCATGATGCCCCAGTTGACGGGGCCCTGCTCGTTGTCGGGACGTCGGTCACGGGGAGTCATGAGATCACCTGTCCCAGGATGGAGGCGAGCCCCAGGGCCACGAGCACGAAGCCGGTGGCGCCGAGCAGGAGCTGGCCGACACGGATAAGGGTCTCGCCGGTGGAGGTACCGGCCAGGCGCTCGTCGGCCGCGCGCCCGAAGGACGTCGCGGCCAGCGCGGTGGTGACCGGGCCGGAGACCACGTCGAGGGTGGTCAGCTCACGCCGGCCGGTCGACTCGGGCACCAGCACCTTGGTTCCCGGCACGGTGAGCGCCGCCAGCTCGGTTCCGGGCTGAGCCGCCGTAGGGTCTTCGGCCCCCGAGCCCCGCGACGGGGATTGGGGACCCGTGCCGGACTTGGAACTCTTGCCACTCGTGGCATTCGCGGCCTTCTTGGAGGCGGCGGCCTCAGCCTGCCGGCGGGCCCGGGCCGCACGGACCCGGTTGCGCTCCAGACGCAGGCGGGGGGCGTTGACCACCAGGGATCGGGCCGAGACCCGCAGGGAGGCGAGCAGGCCCAGTCCCACGAGGATGAGGGCGGTGCCACCCAGAATGCGGGAGGTCCCCGTGACACCCAGGGCAGAGGTGACGGCCGCGGATAGCGCCAGGACGATAGTCAGGACGATCAGGATGACGAGGACGTAGAACCCCGGGCCCGGTTTGAAGGCGCGGGCTGCCGTGCCCGTATCGGGAGCGTCCGTCGAGGGCTGGGTCGTGGTCATGACAGCTCCAGGGGACGGCCGGTCAATCGTTCGTAGGCTTCGAGGTAGCGTGCCCGGGTCCGCTCGACGACGTCGTCGGGCAGTACCGGGGGCGCCTGGTCGCCGTCGCGGTCCCAGCCGGAGGCAGGCGAGGTGAGCCAGTCGCGCACGTACTGCTTGTCGAAGGAGGGGGTGACCCGGCCGGGCGCCCAGGCGTCGGCCGGCCAGAATCGGGAGGAGTCGGGGGTGAGGACCTCGTCGCCCAGCACCAGATCGCCGTCCGGGCCGGTGCCGAGCTCGAACTTGGTGTCGGCCAAGATGATGCCGCGCTCGCGGGCGATCTCGGCCGCCCGGGCATAGAGGGCCAGAGTCGTCTCGCGCAGGGCGGTGGCGGCCTTCTCCCCCACCATCCGAGCGACGTGCTCGAAGGTAACGTTCTCATCGTGCTCGCCGAGCCCGGCCTTGGCGGCCGGGGTGAAGATCGGCTCTGGCAGGCGGGATGCCTCGGTCAGGCCATCGGGCAGGGGCACGCCGCACACGGAGCGGCTCGCCCGGTACTCGGTCAGGCCGGAGCCGGTGAGGTAACCGCGGGCCACGCATTCCACCGGGAACATCTCCAGACGCCGGCAGATCATGGCCCGTCCGGCCACCTCGGCGGGGACGTCGAGGGAAACAAGGTGGTTCGCGACGACGTCGGCGAGCTGCTCGAACCACCAGGCGCTCAGGGCGGTGAGGACCCTGCCCTTGTCCGGGATCGGGGTGGCGAGGATATGGTCGTAGGCGCTGATACGGTCCGAGGCGACCACCAGGAGCACGTCCTGTCCACCCCAGGGGCCCTCGGCGACGGGGGCGTAGACATCCCGAACCTTGCCGCTGGAGCGGTGCTCCCAGCCTGGAATGGTGGGAGTCTGTGAGGCGGATGCTGAGGCCCCGAGGCTGACGGAGGCGGAGCTCGCGGACTGAGTCATACCCCCATCCTGCCATCGGCGGGCGCCGCGTGTCCGGTTCCGAGTGGCGGCGTCGTCTGCGTGAGTCGCCACTTCCGACCTCTTCGCGTACCGCGTCATCACGCCAATTCATCCGGGTCGCAGGAGAGGAGGGCCCGGATGGAGACCGGAGCAAATCCGACCTGTGGGAAGGGAACGATTCGGAAGGGAGCCGGTTCCCGCGCAGGCGGGCGGGACGCTGACGTGGCACAACGCCGACGCCAGCGCGCGCCCCGCGCAGCCACCCGCAGCGCTGCGGGTCGGTCTCAGGAAAGAGCAGCGGGTGTGCGCTTGATCTCGGAAGAAGTGCGGGTGATCAGGCGCACTCCACCCTCGTGACCGTATCTTCCGGCCCGGAAACTGCGGTTTCGGAGCAGAAAGCGAGCCATACCATACGGTCGCGGCGATGTGTAAAGGCCTACTCAGTACCGTCGGCGCCTCCGGCGCCGGCCTCCTGGGCGATATCGGTGCGGTACTGGGCGCCCTCGAGGCCGATGCGTTCGACGGCTTCGTAGGCGCGCGCTCGCGCGTCCTCCACGGTGGCCCCCATGGCAACGACGGACAGGACGCGCCCGCCGGTGGCCACCAGCTCACCCCGTTCGGTGGTTCCGGTGCCGGCGTGCAGGACGTGGACGCCGTCGAGCTCCTCGGCGGCCTCGATCCCAGTGACGGCACCACCGGTCGTCACGGTTCCGGGATAGCCGGGGGCGGCGATGACGACGTCGACGGCGCACTGCTCGGACCAGACCGGCTCGGGAGCCTCGGCCAGGGCGCCGGTGGCGGCGGCGTGGAGCAGTTCGGGCAGGGAGGAGGTCAAGCGGGCCAGAACGGCCTGGGTCTCGGGGTCGCCGAAGCGCACGTTGAACTCCACGACGCGCAGGCCGCGGCTGGTCAGGGCCAGGCCGCAGTAGAGCAGGCCGATGAAGCTGGTGCCGCGGCGGGCCATCTCGTCGACGACGGGCTGGGCGACCTCGCGCACCACCTGCTCGGCGAGGTCCGCCGGGGCCCAGGACAGGGGCGAGTAGGCGCCCATGCCGCCAGTGTTGGGGCCGGCGTCGTCGTTGAGGAGGCGCTTGAAGTCCTGGGCGGGGGCCAGGGGGCGGACGGTGGCGCCGTCGCACACGCAGAACACGGAGGCCTCGGGGCCGTCGAGGTAGTCCTCGACGACGACGCGACCGCCGCCGCGGGTCAGGCAGGCGCGGCCGTGGGCCAGGGCGACGGGGCGCTCGTCGGTGACGACGACACCCTTGCCGGCGGCCAGGCCGTCCTCTTTGACGACGTAGGGGGCCCCGAAGCGGTCCAGGGCGGCGCACAGCTCGGCCTCGGTGGTGCACACGGCGGCCTCGGCGGTGGGGACGCCCGCGGCGGTCATGATCTCCTTGGCGAAGGCCTTCGAGCCCTCAAGGCGGGCGGCCTCCGCGCCGGGCCCGAAGCAGGGGATCCCGGCGTCGCGCACAGCATCGGCAACGCCCGCCACCAGCGGTGCCTCGGGACCGACGACGACGAGGTCAGCCCTCATCTGCGTAGCGAGGGCGACGACCTCATCGGGCACGCAGGGGTCGATGTTGAGGTTCGTGGCGATGGCCGCCGTCCCGGGGTTGCCGGGGGCGACGACGAGCTCGGTGGTCTGCGGGTCACGGGCGAGGGCACGGGCCAGGGCGTGCTCACGCGCGCCGGAGCCGAGGAGCAGAATCTTCACGGCCTCAGCCTAGATGATGAAGGCCATAACCACGCCCGGAACTGCGTGGGCTGTGCGTCCGGCGGGGCATATATGACCGGCCGAATCCTCCAGCCGCTGCACGAGGCTCGGCGGTAGGTGCTTCCCATGGGGAGACCGGCCCTGACGAATCCGCGATATGGCGCCCTATGGTGGGGCGAGTCGGTCGACGAAGCAACAGACGGAGGAGAGACGTGAACAGCACCAGGAACCCTGAGGCGGAGCTGGCCGATCGCGTGGCCGCCCTGATGGGCGCCACCCTGACCGAGGCGGACGTGCACCGCTTCCTGCTCGACGCCGCCGACATCCTGGGAACCGAATCCTTCGCCGTCTACGGCCCGGAGCTTTTCTTCCGCTGGGCACGCGGAGACCGTTATATCGAGATCACGCCGGGTTCCTCGTCCTCGGATAAAGGCCACTCGCTGTACGTCAAGTCTTTCGACCGCGAACGGGCCATTGATATCGACGAGTATCTGACTTTCGAGAACTGCGAGCTCTGCGAGTTCCCCTATGTGTGGACGGCGGAGCTCGGAAGGACCGGGTTCAACACCTTTGGACCCGGCACTCATTACGCGGTCACCTGGGAGATGTTCGACCAGACCATCGCAGTCATCCTCCACGCCCTGCCCGACAACCTGGCACTCATACCGCCGCAGTGGCGCCGCCCCCTCACCCTCCGCTGGGACATGGGCGCCACGGGCCTGGGACTCGTCTCCTTCACCGGCACGGCCGAGGGCCTCACGGTCACCGCCGAGTCCACCGGGGAGCAGGTCCTCATCCCCCGCGCGCTTCTGGGAAATCAGGTGAAGATGGGCGACGTCGTCGCCGGCCTCGCTGGAGGTCTGCCCCTGGCTGATATCCGCTTCGCGGGCTCCGAGGGCTTCGGCGACGCCAATCATCAAGAGCTTTATGTGGCTACCCCCAACGGGAACGAGTCCGACTGGGACAAGGCCATCGTCGAGTCCCTCGTCCAGGAGCACAAGGAGAACGACTCCCGACCAGCAATGACCATGGAGGACCTCCGGCAGCTGGCCACCACACCTGCGGCCGCGCCATCAGACGCCACTATTGACGAACCCGAGCAGTCTCAGACGCGCTGGACGACTGTACCGATGAAGATCGGCATGTCCATCCCCGCAGTCCTCCACGTCGTCGAACAGATCGTCACCGGCACCGCCATGGAGGATGTTCTGACGCGACTCGGCGGGCAGCCGGGATCGCGGTGGGATGAGCCGATTCTGCGAGGAGACGGTTGGCTCGCGAGTCCTTCCGGCGGCAAATGGGAGATCGAGGTGGTCACCGACCCGGAGGAGGATGAGGGGGAGAATCTGTGCTTCGATGAGCGCCACCTGGCCGACTACGCCTGGCGAATCGCCCAGGCCCTGGAACAGCGCTACGGCCCCCCGTACGGAATGCACACCACCAACGACGGGTTCCTCTCCCGACTGTTCCAGGTCGGGGACCACGGGGTTACCGTGAGGGGCGGGCTCAGTGCGGTGACGGTCAAGATCGGCTCCTTCGAGACACTCGCCCAATACTGTTGATGATGACGCGGGGCGGCACCCCGCTCCTGCCCGGCGGGCCGCCATGGGGAGACCGGCCCTGACGAATCCGCGAGATGACGCCATATGCTGAGGCGAGCAGGTCGGCAAGGCAACAGACGGAGGACAGACGTGAACCGCACCGTGAACCCCGAGGCGCAGGTGGCCGACCGCGTGGCCGCCCTGATGGGCACCACCCTGACCGAGGCAGACGTGCACCAGTTCCTGCTCGACGCCGCCGACATCCTGGGCACCGAGTCATTCGCCGTCTACGGTCCGGACCTCTTCTTCCGCTGGCGGGTCGGGGAGCGGGTCGTCGAGATCGAGCCGGACTATCGCCCGTTGAGAGACGAGTACGAACTGACTGTCAACTCCTACAACCCCACCTACCCCATCGATACCGACGAGTATCAGAGCTTCAAGTGGGGCGAGGCTGCATGGTATCCGTACTTGTGGAGCGTGGAGCTGGGAAGGACCCCGGTCAGTGACTGGGGCCCCGGAGAGGCCTACGTCGTCAACTGGGAGATGTTCGAGGAGACCACGGCGAAGACTCTCGGCGGACTTCCCGACAACCTGGCTCTCATGCCGCCGCAGTGGCGCCGCCCCTTCACCCTCCGCTGGGACATGGGCGCCTCGGACCTGGGACTCGTCTCCTTCACCGGCACGGCCGAGGGCCTCACGGTCACCGTCGAGTCCACCGGGGAGCAGGTCCTCATCCCTCGTGCGCTCCTGGGAAACGAGGTGAAGATGGGTGACGTCGTCGCCGGCCTCGCCGGAGGGCGCCCCCTCATGGACATCCGCTTCGCCGGCTCCGAGGGCTTCGGCGACTATGGTCTCATCGCCGCCAGCCCCAGCGGAGACGAGGACGATATGGAAAGGGATGAGATCGAGTTCCTTCTCAAGGATCGGGAGCAGGACTCGCTCGGGCCCGCGATGACGATGGACGAGCTTCGCAGGCTTGCCGCCTCCACCCCCACCCCCAGCGGCCCCGCTCAGCCTGCGGTGAACTGGCAGGTCGTACCGATGCGGATCGGACTGTCCATCCCCCAGACCCTCTCCGTCGTCGAACAGGTCCTCGACGGCGCCGCCATCAAGAACGTCCTCAAACGGCTCGGCGGCCGCCCGGGCATCAGGTTGGACCGCCCCATTCTGCGCGGAGACGGCTGGCTCGCGGAGAAATCGCGATTCTCCGGCACCTGGGGCATCGAGGTGGTCACTAAGCCTGAGGGGGATGAGGAGGAGCGGCTGCGCTTCGACGACCGCCACGTGGCCGACTACACCTGGCGAGTCGCCCAGGCCCTGGAGCAGCGCTACGGGTTCCCCTACGGAATACGCACTACTAACGACGGATTTCTCATGCGCCTGTTCCAGGTCAGGGACCACGGAGTCAAGGTGACCAGCGGATTCAGCATGGTTGAGGTGGAAATCGACTCCTTCCAGACACTGCTGGAGGACTCATACGGACGCAACTGAGTCACCCAGCCGCCTTCCACCCCCAGTGCGAGGAACGATGCTCCGGTAGGCTCAAGCCGCTTCCGGGGCGCGAAGTCCCTGGAGGGCGATGCGTCAGGAGGCCCCGATGGGAGTCGACCAGTCCCCTGGGACGACGGCGGTCGATACAGGAGACGGCACGGCGGTCGGCGTTGTTCCCAACACGGAGGTCATCGCAGAGATCAACGCGGTGACAATTCGCCGACTCGGGGCCGTCTATCTCCCGCCGACCGCCGGCGGGCCGGCGCCGTCGCACTTCGCCCCTCCACAGGGCGAGCCCACCGCGCCACCGCCGAGCGCCGATCCGGGCATCGAAACCGCCCTGACCACCCTGCGCGCTCTGGGCTACCGGCTCTCCACCCCGGTACGGGATGCTCTCACCATCCCCGAACAGGCCTGGGCGCTGGTCAATGCCGCAGCCCGCGTCACCTCCGGCTCCCCGGCCGCCGAGTACCGGCCCTTCTACCCCGACTTCCCCGTCCAGGTCCACACCGCCTCCGAGGACACGCTGCTGGTCAATGCCGCCCTGCACTACCTGGGCGACGTCGTCGGAGCCAGGATCCTGCCGGGCTACCGGCCCAGCCCCCGTGAGCCGCTGCCGGGGGACAACGGAGCCCTCACCGAGCTGGGCCTGGCCACGGAGCAAGACCTGGAGCGGATCGTGGCCGATCTCTTCGCCCAAGCCACCCTTTTCAGCGTCCAGGACCGCTCAGACCTGAAGGCATTGCGTGATCACTGCCCCAACTTCGTCTCCGACCGGGCACCGCGCATCGCCGTCAAGGAGAACCTCGCCGTTCTCACCGCCGCCTTCCCCGGCCTGGACTTCTCTGGCGCCTACCGCACCGTCGCCGATGTGCTGCGCCTGGCGGTCGCCATGGTGGGCGGCGATGTCTCCCTGGCCGAGCCGTGCCGGTTCCCCTCCTTCTCCCGCGCCTAGCGGCGCCGGCTGCTGGGTCTGCTCGACGCTGTCGGGCAGGTCCAGGACAGCCGGGGCAGCGTAAAGGAAATAGCTCGGCGCTCCGAGCGGTGGAAGCGGTTGGCCCGTCACCTGCGACCCGGCGACTACACCCACTGCTTCCCGCACGCCGCCGAGCTCCAGCGCCAGGTCGCCTCGGGGCGCACCGAACGGAGCTTCGGCTCCCGCCTGGAGGAGGCGCTCGCACGCGACGACGTCGAGAGCGCCCTCCGCCTGCTGGCCACCCGCCCCGGGGTCTTCGCCCGCCGGCTCAATCACCTGCTGCGACTGTGTGCCGATGACGCCGCCCGCGAGCGCGTGGTCGCCGAGCTCGCCCGGGTCGCACCCGAGGTCTCCCTGCCGGTCCTGGTGCGCCTGTGGGAGTACTTCTCCTCCCCCGGGCCAGATGCCCTGCCGTGTCGGGTCGTCGCCATCAAGGCGGCCACGGGCGCCAAGACGACGCTCATCCCCTCCACCCGCCGCCCCGGTCTCACCGACGCTGCGGTGGTTCGCACCGTTGAGGAGGCCTTGCGGCAACGGAAGCATCTGGGGCGGATCGCCGTCGACCAGGGGCTGTACGGGGGCTACACGGCTCCGGTGGGACTGCGCTCGGCCTCGCCGGGTATGCGCACGGCCGGGCGCGGCACCCGTCTGCCCCTGCCCGAGGGCGAGACGATCCGTTTCTTCCTGCACTGGCGCGACCTGCCCGAGGCCCCAGCCGAGGCCTTGAGGCCTGCCGGACCTGCCGCAGCGGACAGGGACACCCGCGTGGACCTGGATCTGTCGGCCTTCTTCGTCTCCGAGGACTTCACGCGCACCGAGCAGATCGCCTACTACAACCTGCGTTCGACGGCGGCCGTGCACTCGGGTGATCTCACCTCGGCACCCGACGGAGCGGCCGAGTTCATCGACGTCACCCTGGCCGAGGCGCTGCGGCAGGGGTGGCGCTACGTCGTCATGACGGTCCACTCCTTCTCCCACCACCGGCTCAGTGAGGTGCCCGAGTGCTGGGCGGGGGCGATGGCCCGCGGCGCAGATCCGCAGAGTGGGGAGGTCTTCGAGGCCTCCACCGTCATGCAGCGCCTCGACCTGGTCTCTCCCACGTTCAACGCGACGCCCTTCGTCATCGACCTCGCCGAGCACCAGCTCATCTGGTGGGACCTGCCCGTGGGGGTGGGCGAGCACCAGGTGGCGAATCTGGATCGCAGCAGCAACCGGGTCCTGGCCCACCTGCTCGACCTGCTGGAGGGGCGGCGCATGCCGCTGGCGCACCTGCTGGGGCTCCTGGCCGACGACGTCGTCGAGGACCCCGATGAGGCCCAGCTGGTCTTCGGTGAGGGCGGGATCCTGCCGTGGCAGACCGAGCGGATCCTGGCGCTGCTGGGCCCCGCGGAGGTTGCGGCGGAGACGGCAGACACGACCTCTGACATGGGCGGGGACACCGAGGGCCGGCAGGCGGAGTAACCTGGGCCGGGTCCGGCCATGCGGGTGCTTCCTTCTGCTCTTTCACAGCATCTCCAGCGCCCTCGCTCTCCGGACGCATTCGGGCGGGACCACCAGTGGCCCCGCCCGACACACTATTTTCTCTCGCTCGCTACATCGTCACTTAGCCACAAAGGGCAACAGGACCGATTCTTTAACAGTTCTAGCCAGGCCTTTCTTTCTTTTCTTCGCCAACTTCACGAAGGATCTCTCAATGGCCCTCCGCTCATCAACAGAACACTTATCCCCATATCGACTCTGGAGCTTTAATTCATGAACCCAGATCGGAGTCAGGATTGATTTAAGACAGTCGAATCTCCCCCACAAGAATCGAGCACCTGACGCAACCACTGACAGCAAAACAGCCAAGAATAATGTCACGATCGCAGCAAAATCGAAACCTAAATTTCTCCACATTGAAGAACTCGTCACAACCACAATGGATTCAATCTCTACCAAAAAACCTTGTAAAAGCACAAGGAGAGTCGAAAAATAGAGTGGGGCAGAGGAAATAATTCCACTCTTCCAGCGATAGTATCCACTCCCGACTGCCCCCAGTGTCGCAATCACTACCAAACAACCCGCAACACACTGTCGACGCAACCCCAAGTGGTTACCGGAGCAGTATTTTTCCAAAACAGCCATTATCACCAAGATCAACACCAATAACAGCAATGAAATAACAACCCTCCATCTCCTCGCTCCGAAAATCAAAGGAAGTCGCTTCACCTCAGACTCACTTCTGGCATCTCTTATGTCTTCTGGCCATTTTTCGGCAATATAAAACAATCGAGCCAGCGACCTCCAGTAATCATCGACAGTAGCAACCCCTGTCGCAGGCACCATGATTAACGCAGCAGAGGAAACGGCGTGAATCCCCCAGACAACTACCAGAAGCAAGACTCCTCCCGCATCTAGTCGCTGGAAAACACAAGCGGCAACCCCAAACACAATAACTCCCGAAATACCGATCAACCCGATCGCAGATGCGTAATAACGGTTTTCTTGAGATGCAACCAGCCTTACTTCAGTCAGCCAGTAGTCACCCAACTCCTTCGGAGTTTTGCGCCACCGCCCAGGTTGAAACTGCGCCATAGCGACGACCAACGCTGACACCCCAAGCTGGGAACCAGTCAGAATGGGAAGCAGTTCAGACCTCGCGCTCGCGATCTGCGAAACAATAGAGAATACTCGCCTACCACCCGACCCTAGGGGCACCACCATCGCCGCTAGGGCGAAAGTGACAATCACCGGAAGGACAACTAAAAACACCCATCCGCCAACTTTAGGAAGTCCACCACGCTCTAGATCATCACCCAGTATATCTCGCATACTAAATTATTGCAGTCGACTCACACGAAAGTCAACAGCATCACATTGGACGCCACCAACGCAACATAGCCAGCGTCAAGCTGATTTTCGTCATGAAGCAGGAACTCAACCAGAACAGCAGGGGCGTTTTATATCCGTCGATTCGGTGTCGCTAATTTCGCTTGTAAACTATCGAACGCAGCCGGGCGGGACCACCAGTGGACCCGCCCGGCTATTGCGTGAGGATCAGAACGTGGTGAGCAGGAAGCGCGCACCGTGCGGGTCTGCCACCTCCACCATGCGCCCGAACGTGAAGTCGATGGGCTCGACGATGACGGTTCCTCCCAGCTCACGCACGCGCTGGGCTGCGGCGTCGGCGTCCTCCACCCCGAAGTAGATGCGCCAGCGCGAGGGGGCCTCCTCACCGAAGTAGCCGGCCCGACCGACGCCGCTCACGGATCTGCCCCCGACGACGCTCGTGTAGAAGTCCTGCTCCTGGTCGGCGATGGTCAGCCGGCGGGTGGACCACCCGGCGACCTCCCGGTAGAAGCGCTCGGCCGGCTCCAGGTCGCTGGCCAGGACGTCGAGCCACACCGGCATCCCGGCCTGGTAGGGGTAGGGCCCCTCACAGTCCTCATCCTCCAGGAGCCCGACGACGTTGCCATCGGGGTCTGCAGCGAGGGCGTAGGCCATGGTCTCCGTGACATCGGTGGGCTCCACAACGACGCTCCCGTCGGTCCTCTCAGCGGCGCCGGCTGCAGCACGGACGTCGTCGACCATGAAACTCACCTGCCAGCCGGGGTCCCCGGGCGCCGCTTCAGCGGGCTCGAAGGAGGCGATGAGCCGACCATCGTGATGCACCTCAGTGGTCAGTGGCTCACCCGGTTCGGCACGGGTGATCTCCCAGCCGAGAAGGTCCCGGTAGAAGGCCGCCGAGGCGTCGATGTCTGGTGTGTACAGCTCGATCCAGCAGGGAAAGCCGGCAAGGCGCTCGGTGGGCAGGGCGTTGGTGGTGGCGTCGGTCATCGGTAGCTCCTTTGGGTATCCCGCTGCATGTCGAGGGGCGTCCTGACGTTCCATGACAGTAGACCGACCGGCGTACGGCGGACGACTCCGATCCTGCTGTCCTGCCCCGCAGAGCATCGGACGGCCATCAGACCACCATCGCTGCCAGGGCCACGAGGACCGCCGGATCCCATGGGAGAGCCGCGCGCACTGGCAGGGCGACGGGGCCGGCGACAGGCCCCTCGGGGACACGCAGGCGCGCAACGAGGGGGCTTGTGGGGGCGAGCTGCTCGTGGACGTCGGCACCGTCGGGAAAGACGGTGGCGAGGATCCAGGGGGAGCCTGGAACGATGGGCAGCTCAACCTCGTCGATGTGACGGCGCAGTGTGCCGCTGGTCGGCAGCCCACTGGGGACGGGACGGGGAAAGGTACCGACCCACTGATAGGGGACCGGCCCGAGCGCACGACGCATCTCCTCTGGGATATCAAGGCGGATGCGGATCCTTCCCGCCGCCGGGACCAGGAGGCTCACGGCCGGTTGGGTGCGCTCGGCCACCTGGTCGGCGATGCGACGCAGAGAACCGGGTGGGGTTCCGACGTCGCGCAGGAAGCGGCGGCTGAAGGTGCCCACCGAGGTGTAGC
>ERZ773075.195-NODE-195-length-52587-cov-19.3457_pt1 | contig 52587 bp, 39 predicted proteins | sample MGYA00580614_ERZ773075 | MGnify/ENA primary metagenome ERZ773075 (study PRJEB29015, sample SAMEA2738021) | human oral metagenome | biome: human oral; feature: human-associated habitat; material: dental | place: China | collected 2043 ...
GTCCCGCTGCGCGGCCCTGCGCTGCTCCGCGGCATCGCCCGGGGTCCGCACGGGTCTCGCGGGTGCTCCGCGCCTGCCGCCCAGGGGCCGTTTCCGCGGCGGGACCCGTCGGTCAGCCGGTGATGGCCCTCTTCACCGCCGCGGCGACGGCCCGTCCCTCGGCGCGGCCGGCGGCGCGGGCGTTGACGGCCCTGACGATGGCGCCCATGCTCCTCATGGTCGGGGCCTCGTCACCGCAGACGGCGCGGATCTCCTCGGCGACCATGGCCGTCACCTCGTCCTCGGACAGCCGGGCGGGAAGATAGCGCGACAGGAGGGCGGCCTCGGCCGACTCCTTCTCGGCCAGTTCGGCGCGACCGGCGTCGGCATAGGTGCGGGCCGAGTCCTCGCGCGTGCGCACCTCGCGAGTGAGGATGCGCAGCTCCTCCTCGTCGCTCAGCTCGTGGGCGGGCCCGGAGACCTCCGCGTTCATGATGGCGGCGATCGCCATGCGGATCGTCGACCTGGCCTGCTCGTCCCTGGCCTTCATGGCCACCACGAGATCGGACTTGAGCTGGTTCTTCAACGCACCCACGGGAACTCCCTGTCGACTGTCGCGTCCCGGACCCGCTCCACGGGCCCGGCGGCCCGTCCATCCTCCCACCATTCGCGCGGACCGCCCGTCCATGCCCGCCGGGCTCCGGCGGGCGGTGCCGTAGACTTGCTCGACGTGGCCCTGGATGAATTGAACGAACGGATCTCCCAGCTCGACAAGTCGCTCGCGTCGATCGAGTCGGTCGTCGACGTGCCGGCCAGGAAGGAGCAGATCGCCGAGCTCGAGGTCGAGTCCGCGGCCCCCGATCTGTGGAACGACCAGGAGCACGCCCAGCAGGTGACGAGCAGGCTCTCGCGCCTCCAGTCCGACGTCGAGCGCGTCGAGGGGCTGCGCGGACGTCTCGATGACGTGCAGGTGCTCGTCGAACTGGCCGCCGAGGAGGGCGACGAGGCCACTGCGGACGAGGCGGACAAGGAGATCGGCTCCCTCGCCGAGGAGATCGAGTCCCTCGAGGTGCGCACCCTGCTGTCCGGCGAGTACGACGAGCGCGACGCCCTCGTGACGATCCGCTCCGAGGCCGGGGGCGTCGACGCGGCGGACTTCGCCTCCATGCTGCTGCGCATGTACGAGCGCTGGTGCGAGCGCCACGAGTACGCCTACGAGGTCTACGACATCAGCTACGCGGAGGAGGCCGGCATCAAGTCGGCGACCTTCACGGTCAAGTGCCCCTACGCCTACGGCACCCTCTCGGTGGAGCAGGGCACCCATCGACTCGTGCGCATCAGCCCCTTCGACAACCAGGGTCGGCGCCAGACGAGCTTCGCCGGCGTCGAGGTGCTGCCGGTCGTCGAGGAGACCGACCACATCGACGTCCCCGAGCAGGACATCCGCGTCGACGTCTTCCACGCCTCGGGCCCCGGCGGCCAGGGCGTCAACACGACCGACTCCGCCGTGCGCGTCACCCACCTGCCCACCGGCATCGTCGTGAGCTGCCAGAACGAGCGCTCCCAGATCCAGAACAAGGCGGCCTGCCTGCGGGTCCTCCAGGCGAAGCTGCTGGAGAGGGCCCGCGCGGAGCGCGAGGCCGAGATGAACGCCCTCAAGTCCGATGGCAACTCATGGGGCTCCCAGATGCGCTCGTACGTCCTGCACCCCTACCAGATGGTCAAGGACCTGCGCACCAACCACGAGTCGGGCAACCCCGACGCCGTCTTCGACGGCGACATCGACGCCTTCATCGACTCGGGCATCCGCTGGCGCCGCAGGGTCGAGCAGGAGAGCTGAGAGGCCCCGTCCGCGCGACACGCCGGGCGCGTCGAGCCGGGCCGCCGGAACGGCTCCTCCTAGACTCGTGGGGAACCGTCGAGGGCTTCTGCGGCCGCGGCGGACCCGCCTCAGTCCAGCCGTCAGGAAGCAGCCGTGATCACATTCGAGAACGTCACGAAGGTCTACCAGAACCAGACGGCCCCCGCGCTGTCGCACATCGACGTGAGCGTCGACAGGGGGGAGTTCGCCTTCCTCGTCGGCGCCTCCGGCTCGGGCAAGTCGACCTTCCTGCGCCTCATCGTGCGCGAGATCCGCGCCACCTCCGGACGCGTCCTCGTCGACGGCCGGGACGTCGGTCGGCTCGGCCAGTTCCGCGTGCCGAAGCTGCGCCGCAAGGTCGGCATGGTCTTCCAGGACTTCCGGCTGCTGCCCGGCAAGACGGTCTACGAGAACGTCGCCTTCGGCCTCCAGGTGATCGGCCGCCCCAGCGCCGAGATCCGCCAGCGCGTACCCGCCACCCTCGACCTGGTGGGCCTATCGACCAAGGGCGACCGACTCCCCGAGGAGCTCTCCGGCGGTGAGCAGCAGCGCGTGGCCATCGCCCGGGCCGTCGCCAACGACCCGCTCGTGCTCATCGCCGACGAGCCCACCGGCAACCTCGATCCCGCCACCAGCGTCGGCATCATGAAGCTGCTCGACCGCATCAACCGCCGCGGCACCACGGTGCTCATGGCGACCCATGACGCGATGATCGTCGACCAGATGCGCCGCCGCGTCATCGAACTCGACGCCGGCGAGGTCGTCCGCGACCAGTCCACCGGCGCCTACGGCACCGCATGAGCCCGCGGGCCCCGGTCGTCCGCGCGGTCAGGACCGTCCGCCCGAGCCCCCGCACACACAGACCTCGTACACACAGACAAGGAGTCCATCGATGCGTCACACCCTGCGTGAGACCTGGTCGGGCCTGCGTCGGAACATGTCGATGACCTTCTCGGTCATCGTCACGATGTGGGTCTCGCTGGCACTGTTCGGCGCGAGCCTCATGACCATCGCCGAGGTCGACGAGCTCAAGGGCGAGTGGTACGACCGGATCGAGATCTCGGTCTTCCTGTGCAACCAGGACTCCGCGGCGAGCGGGGTCGGGGGCAACTGCGTCGAGGGCGGGGGCGTCGCCGACGACCAGCGCGAGGCCATCCGCACCGCGCTCGAGTCCGACCCGAACGTCGAGACGATCTACTACCAGACCAAGCAGGAGGCCTACGACGAGTTCCAGACCACCTACGGCGACAACCCGGTCAAGGACACCCTCACCGTCGAGCAGATGCAGGAGTCCTTCCGCGTCAAGCTCAAGGACCCGCAGAACTATCGGGGCCTCGTCTCCGAGCTCTCGGCGCTGGACGGGGTGCAGAACGTCCAGGACCTGCACCCGATCCTCGACCCCTTCTTCCGCGTCATCAACGCCCTCAAATGGGGCACGATGGGCATCGCCTGCGTGCTCCTGCTGGCCGGCACCCTGCAGATCGCCAACTCGATCCGCATGTCGACATTCACCCGGCGCCGTGAGATCGCCATCATGCGCCTGGCCGGGGCCTCCACCACCTACGTTCTGCTGCCCTTCCTGCTCGAGGCCCTGTTCGCCGGCGTGATCGGCTCACTGCTCGCCTGCGGCGTCATGGCGGGCCTGCAGTACTTCGTCGTCGACCGGCTCTCGCAGGCGGTCACGATCTCGCTCGGGATGATCGGATGGGCCCAGACCGGCCGGGCGATGCTCGCCGTGCTGGCCGTCGGCGTGGCCCTGTCCGTCCTGCCGACCCTCGTCGTCACCCGTCGCCATCTGCGCGTCTGAGCCCCTCGCGCCCGCCCGCGCTCCTGCGGTTGCCGGTAGGGTGGTGCCGCAGACGGGCCGGGCAGGGGCCGGTGGTGCTATGCTCACCTGTTCGGGCGGCACCGGGCCCCGCCCGTTCGGACAGCGACACGGGTCTCGCCCCGATCGGGCGGACGGACATCGATGGAGGGAGCGGGCATGCCGCGCGAGAAGGGCGAGAGGATGATCGCCCGCAACAGGAGGGCGACGCACGACTACTCGATCGGCGAGCGCCTCGAGGCGGGCATCGTCCTCACCGGCACGGAGGTCAAGTCGCTGCGCGACGGGCGCGCCTCGCTGGCCGATGCCTTCGCCACCATCGACGACGGCGAGGTCTGGCTGCACCAGGCCAACATCCCCGAATACTCCATGGGCAGCTGGCGGCGCAGCCACACGGCCCTGCGCAAGCGCAAGCTCCTGCTGCACCGCCAGGAGATCGCACGTCTGGAACGCCAGCTGGCCTCCTCGGGCCGCACGCTCGTGCCATTGGCCATGTACTTCAAGGACGGCCGCGCCAAGGTCGAGCTCGCCGTCGGCACGGGCCGACGCGAGTGGGACAAGCGCCAGGCGATCCGCGAGCGCGACATGAACCGCGAGGCCCAGCGAGAGCTGGCCGACCGCACGAGGAGGGGCCGCCGCTGAGCGCCCGCACGACGAGGAGCACCCCCACTGGCCCCGGACACGCCTCGGGTGATCTCGTCCGTACCCCGAACGCCCCGACGACGGAAGGAACGATGTGAGCAGTTCGAATCATCCCCATGCCGACCGGTCTCGCCGCCGCGACGGCGCCCCGCATGGTTGGTCTGGTCGGGTGGGTGCGGTGTTGGCGGTGGTGGTGCTCGTGGTTGCGGGGGCGCTGGTGCCGGGTACGGCGCAGGCGCAGACGAACGACAGCGTCGATTCGTGGGACACGACGTTCACCGTCGGCACGGATGGCCTGCTCCGCGTGTCGGAGACGATCGTGTGGCGCTTCGGGTCGAACTCGGGGCGGCATGGGATCAAGCGGACGCTGCCGACGCGGGAACCGTTCGGTGACGAGGCCGACAAGAAGGACGCCGTCTACGACATCACGGATGTGTCGGTGACGAGCCCGGACGCGTCGGCGGCGTTCACGACGAGCACTGATTGTGAGCAGGGCGGTCCCAGGGACTGCTCCGAGACGCTCAAGATCGGTGATGCGAACACGAGGATCACCTCGGCCACGGCGACGTACACGATCGGTTACACGGTGTCGGGGGCGTTGCGCAGCTCGGGGGACTACGACGAGCTCTACTGGGATGTCGTCGGCAGTGAGGCGCCCACGATCGACCGGCTCTCGGTGAGTGTCGAGGTGCCGGGCGGTGTGCAGGAGACGCGGTGCTACTCGGGTGCGGCGGGGACGAGCACGGAGTGCACGAGTCAGGCCGTCGTGGACGGCAGGGGGGTCTTCACGCAGGAGCCGAGGACGGCTGGGACGGTGACGACGATCGGGGCGAAGATCGCTCCGGGGCTTGTCTCCGACAACCAGCCCCACCTGGAGAAGGCGCGGATGTCGGAGACCGCCAAGGCGTCGCTCGCCTTTCTGGGCGTGGGCGGCTCCTGCACGATCGCGGCGATCGTCGGACTCCTCCTGTTCTGGCGAAACAGCCGGGATGAGCGTTTCGCCGATGTGCCGCCCGGTATGGTGCCGGCCGGCACCGATGATGCTCCGGTGCGTCCTGACAAGAAGTCCGATCATGAGACGATCCCGGTGCGGGTGGTTCCGCCCGATGTGCCGGTGGCGGTCGGTGGTCTGCTCATCGACGGGCGGATCGGGGCGCGGGAGACCTCGGCTGTGCTCGTGGATCTTGCTGTGCGTGGCGCCATCCAGTTGCGTGCCGAGGATGATGGGGAGAGGGTATATGCGCGGCTCGTGGACGCCTCCCGGGTCGACCAGCCGTTCGAGGAGGAGTTCCTGCGCACGATCTTCTCGAACGAGAAGGCCGAGCCCGGCGCCGAGGTCGCCCTGCACAAGCCGGGCGCGTTGTTGAAGGCCGGCGAGCAACTCAGCTCCGACGTCACCTACTCGGCCACGAAAAGCCGCCTCATGAAAAGCGCCGGAAAGGTCGGCGAGAGAGGCTCGGCCATGCTCCCGACGGTCCTCTGGTGGATGATCGGCCTTCCGATCCTCTTGGGCATGTTCTCCCTCGTGGGCTCCGGGGGCATGCAGTTCACGCCGACGAAGTCCGCCGCAGCGGCGTCAGTTGACCCCAGCGCAGCGGCGATCCTCGGCTTCGTCATACCGGCGGTCGTCTTCGGCATCGGTTGCTGGCAGATCCACTCCCGGGGTCAGCGCACCGCGCTCGGCAGGGCGTTCACCGACCAGGTCGACGGCTTCCATGAGTATCTGGCGACGGCGGAGGCTGACCAGATCCAGTTCGAGGAGGGTCGGGACATCTTCAGCGAGTATCTTCCGTGGGCGATCGCCCTCAACCTGACCAACCGTTGGGCGCAGATCTGTCGGCGACTCGCCGAAGAGGGGCGCCTGCCCGCCACGCCGCCGGCCTGGTACTACGGCGACCCCGCCTCCTTCAACTACGGCTACTTCGCCGGGAACATGGTGCGGTCCATGAGCGCCGGTTCCAGCCCCGCCCCCTCGAGCGGCGGCTCCGGCAGTGGTTTCGGCTCCAGCGGCGGCTCGTCGTTCAGCGGCGGCGGGGGCTTCTCCGGAGGCGGCGGCGGTGGCGGCGGCGCCAGCAGCTGGTGATGACCACCGCGGAGGCCCGTGCGACGCGGTCCGGTCCGCACGCATGATCCGATCCTGTCGGCGGTGTCACGAACACGGCGGGCGGGCCATCAGCCCTCCGAAGAGCGGTGCACAATGAGTGGGCCGCGCCCCGCCCGGGGATCCCCCCGGACGGGGCGCGCGGACCAGGACCCGCACCGAGGACACCCGCATGAACGACCAGACATCCGGCGGCGTCGGCCGCATCGAGACCCGGGGCATCGAACCGGTGCCCGACAACGAGCGCCGCGGCGGCCCCGGGAGCCTGTTCTGGATGTGGTTCGGCGCCAACATGGGCGTGCTCGGCATCACGATGGGCGCAGCCCTCGTCACCCTCTACGGCCTCGACCTCGCGCAGGCGCTGCTCGTGACGATCGCCGGCTCGTGCGGCTCCTTCGCCCTGGTCGGCTGGCTGTCGACCACCGGCAGGCGCAGCGGCGCCCCCGGCCTCACGGCCTCGCGCGCCGTCTTCGGGGTGCGGGGCAACTGGGGGCCGACGATCGTCAGCTGGATCAGCTTCGTCGGCTGGGAGACGACGATGTGCACCACGGCGGGCTTCGCCCTGCTGGCCGTGCTCGGGATCCTCGGCGTTCCCGTCACGACGCCCGTCATCGTCGGGTGCATCCTTCTCGTCGTCACCATTGCGGCGGTCATCGGCCTGCTCGGCCATGCGACGATCATGTGGATCCAGAAGTGGCTCACATGGATCTTCGGCGCCCTCACGCTGGCCGTCGTCGTCCTGCTGGCGGTGACCGTCGACTGGCCGGCCGTCGGCGCCCTGCCCGCCGGCGGCCCCTCGTCCGTGCTCGGCGCCTTGGGCTACATCGCGGCCGGCACCGGCCTGAGCTGGGTCGCCGCCGGCGCCGACTACGCCCGCTATCTGCCCCGCACCGTCTCGTCCGCAGGCCTGATCGCCGCCGTCGTCGGCGGCGCCGGCATCCCGCTCGTCGTCCTCATCACGACCGGCTCGCTCATGGCCGGCTCCGACCCCGGGCTGGCCTCCGCGTCCGACCCCGTCGCCGCCATCGGGGCCAGCCTGCCCGCCTGGATGCTCGTCCCGTATCTGCTCGCCGCTGCCGCCGGCCTCATCGCGGCCGCCGATCTGTCGCTGTACTCCTCGGGGCTCAACCTGCTGACCGGAGGCATCCGGATCACCCGCATGGCCGCCGTGTGCATCGACGGCGTCCTCGTGCTCGCCGGCGGGCTCTACATCACCGTCGTCGCCGAGGACTTCTACGGCCCCTTCACCACCTTCCTCACGCTCCTCGCCGTGGGACTCACCGCCTGGGCCGGCGTCTGCGCCGTCGACCTGGCCACCCGACGGGTCTACGACACGGCGGGCCTCACCGACACCGCCAGGGGCAGCACCTACTGGTACACGGGCGGCGTGAACTGGGCGGCCCTCGGCCCCTGGCTCATCGCCATCGCCGCCGGGCTGTGCTTCACCACGGCCGCCGTCGGCGACGACGTGTGGTTCGCCGGCCCGCTCGCAGGCACCTGGCTGGGTGAGAACTCGATGGGCTGGCTCGTCGCCGGTCTGACGGGCGCGGCGCTCCACGCGGTCGGCCGTCGCCTCGTCGGGCGACCCGTCGAGACGGAGCGACTGTGAGCGGGGCGCGCGCCGGTCGGGTCGTCTCGCTCGAGTCGATCATCGTCGACCTCGGCATCGACGTGCCGAACCTGCCCCCAGCCGGCGGCGACGTCATCGCCTCGGGCTCACGGGCCCGGGTGGGCGGCGGCTTCAACCTGGCCGCCGCGGCGGCCCGGCAGGGGACGCCCACCGTCCACGCCGGACGCATCGGATCGGGCCCCCACGGACGACTCATCGCCGACGCCCTGGCGGGGGAGGGCGTCACGGTCGCCGGGCCCGTCGACACGTGCGAGGACTCGGGCTTCTGCATCGCCTTCCGCGCGCCGGGGGTCGAACCCACCTATGTGACGGTGCCCGGGGCGGAGAGCATGCTGAGGCCGGCGGACCTCGCCGGGATCCGCCCCGGCGCCGGCGACGTGCTCTGCGTCTCCGGCTACGACCTCATGTACGAGATCAGCGGCTCGACGATCACGGGCTGGCTGGGGGAGTGCGGCGCCGCTCCGCTGGTCGTCCTCGACCCCGGCCCGCTCGTGCTCGACATCCCCGTGGCGGCGCTGAGGGCCCTCACCGGTGTGCTCGACGTCCTGACGCTCAGCGCCCGTGAGGCCGTGCTCGTCGCCGGGGCCGGGCCGCCGGACGAGCAGCTGCACCGGACGGTGCGCCGGCGCCTCGGGCTGCGGGACGGGACGGTGCTCGTCGTCCGCGCCGGGGCGGCCGGTTGCACCTCGACCCGCGGCGGCTCGGAGGAGCCCGTCACGACCCCGGGGCGCGCTGTCGAGGCCGTCGACGTGACCGGCGCCGGCGACACCCACACCGGAGTGCTCGCCGCACGGCTCGCCGAGGGCGCCGCCCTCGGCGATGCCCTGGCGGCGGCCAACGCGGCAGCGGCGCTCTCCGTCACCCGCCGGGGCCCTGCCACGGCGCCACGCCGCGACGAGACGGAGCAGTGGGGTCTCACCTGATGAACATCAGGGGGAACCCCCACTCATCCCTTGTTTAAAATTCATCTGGTGGCGCCGATGGGGGTTCTCGCGGCGGCGGTCGGGGCGCCACGGCCGCTCCGTCCTCATCCTGAGGGAAAGCGGCGTCACCATGAGTCTTCTCCACGAGCATCCGCTCGCCGTGGCCATCGGCACCGGCATCACGGCCCTGTTCATCGGCGTGCTGGGCGGGGTGAGCAGCGCGGAGCCCGCGTCGTCGGCCCCGTGCTCCCCGGCGGTGACGAGGACGGCCACCGCCACGACGACGGTGACGCCGAGTACGAGCCCCACTCCCGCGCCGACCGTCACGGTGACCGAGCAGGTGACGGCCACGGTGACCGCCCCGGTCCAGTACGCCGGCGCCGGCTCCGGCACAGACCAGGGTGCGGGCGGCGGGACCGCAGACACCGGAACCGGCGGGGGCGGCACCGGTGGAGGCTCGGACGCCGACGGCGGGTACGCCTACTACAAGAACTGCAGCGCGGCCCGCGCGGCGGGGGCGGCTCCGCTGTACCGCGGGGAGCCCGGCTACCGCTCAGAGCTCGACCGGGACGGCGATGGCGTCGCCTGCGAGTGAGCTTCGGTTCGGTGGCCTCGGCGCGTACACTTGCAGTGCAGCCGTTCCGCGTGGTCCGCCACCGGGTCGGTGACAACTCAACAGGGGGTGATCGGTTTCGACTGGAGTGGTAGCTCCAGGAGAAGCGGGCCGAGAATCCAGAGTCGTCTCGTTAATGTCCTCTGGGAACCAACAAGTGCCGATACCAATCGCACTGACTTCGCTCTCGCTGCCTGATCAGTGACCGAAGGGTCAGCCCGGACGTAGCCTTCCGTCCGGTTCCTGGCCTCATTCAGAAGGCTTGCTCAGTGGTCCGTGTCCGGGGGATCGCTGGGGACTCCTCCCGGACTGGGCCTGGCCGCAACTCGTCGACGTGAGTGCGGGGGCCGAGCAGACCGTCAAGTCGACTGCGCCCGGAGAAGACCTGGTCCGCCTCGTCAGGACGCGGGTTCGATTCCCGCCACCTCCACGAAGAGCCTGCTGGCGTTGATGCATTGACGTGCCAGCAGGTCTTTTGTCGTTTGTATGTGCCGTTTTCGGTCTTGCGTGTGAGAGTTGCCGATTTCGGATCAAAACCCCTGGCTGGGGCGTTTTTATGCGCGCGAGAACAAGAAGGACGCCGGAGGTCACGACGGTTGCAGGCGGAGCTCCGTTAAGTCCGGGTGGAAGCCGAGCCCCCGAAGAAAGCGGCGACCCTCGTCCGCTCAGGGGGGCTTGTGCAAAACCTTGACGCAATCCAAGTGAAACGTCTAGCCGGCGGGCTCATGGAATTGAATTTTGCATAAGCCTCCTCATGCATGGGAACACTACTCTTTATCGGTGTCCGAAAAATGTGAGGCGCTTCAGGAATTGGATTATTTCGCCGGGGGATCGGCCAAGCCGGGAAGGTTGTAGCGGTTGTCCAAAGGGTACTTCTGCGGATTTGTCTTGTGCTTGACCCGGTTCTCCTCGCGGTTCTTGAACCATGTCGTGATGGGGGATATCTCGTCATCTGTGGCGGGACAGTCCGCGTCGGGGTATTGGACGAGCGAATCGTCACTCCATCCGTAGGCGGAGCGGACGAAGGCCCGCACTGCCAGGCTCCTCTCGAAGTCTGCGGGCAGATCCTTGAGGAGCTCTGGGACGGCCGTCTCACTTGGGGCGGTTAGGCCCAGGCATCCCTCCAGGTCCCGATAGGTCTTGGCCAGTTCGACACCGCTGTGAACGATGACGGCGGTGGCCCTGATCTCGACCATCCCGAGGCCGAGGGGCTTGCCGAAGCCGAGCCTGTGATAGCCGACGACGGGAGACCTGCCGGTCCGTCGCTCGCCGTCGGGCACCAGACGCTCGGGGGTCAGCAGCCACACGAGGACGGCGAGCTCCTGCCTGGTCAGCCCCTCGAAGCTGATCGTCGTCGTGAAGGCGGCTCCCGGCGCGAGGTAGGAGCCGACGGCGGTCTCGCTGGGGCCCGGGGAGCCGGTCAGGGGCTTGACGTTCGGGATGGACTCGATCGGCTTATCGATCTGCAAACGGTGAGACGGGTAGACCTTTCGGATGAGGCGCTGGTCGCCCGCGTAGGTCTCGCTCCGGGTCGTCTTTTCCGGGGGTGTCCTACCGTTCTTCCCATGGAGGTACGGCACGCCGGTCGATGGCTTCGGGCTGGCCAGCGTCGGCAGGATCCAGCCCGTGCTGTCGCCCTCCGGCAACCTGAGCCAGTTCTCGCCCTCGGGCTGCAGAGCTGGGGTGATCGGGTGGATCGTGATGCGTCCTCGTACTGCCGCTCCCTGGTCCTGCCCCTCGTCCTTGGTGTCGGCGACGAAGCCCCACATGCGGTCCGCAAGGGAGGCCTCGGCATAGCCCCGCGCTGGGGTGATACCGTCGGCCTCGGCCAGCTCCGCGGGCGTGCGCGCGCCGCTGCTGACGCGTCTGCCCACCTGGGACAGGGAGAGTCCGGTGATCGTGCCCGTGGAGTCGATGGAGGCGAAGAGGGGGACACCAGGGTCGGCGGCGGCCAGCCTTCTCAGGTACTGCTCGATCGCCTCGCGGTCCGCGCTGAGGCCCGGCCCGCCGTGGGACGTGTCGAGAATCGAGTGGATGAGCCAGGTGTTCGGGGCGTCGGAGCGGCGGGTCTTGGACTCGTCCGGTGCGCCGGCCTCATGGCGGCGCGCCTCCTGGCGTTTGAGGGTGCGGATGTTCTCCAGGTAGCTGTGGATGACCTCGACGAGGCCCGCCAGAACCCGTTCGGAGACCTCGCGGTAGGTTCGGTTCTGATCGTTGTCGAAGAAGATGAACTCGTTGTGCTTCGTGTCAATGAGAGGGTCTGAGCCCTCGGGAGTGAGTCGGACGACGTAGCCGGTGTAGGAGCGACCGTTGGTCTTTGAGCCCCGTTTGGTAGCACCGCAGAAGCGCTCGCCGTTGATGGAAGCCACGATGAGACGCTTTGTTTGGTAAAACCTCTCCTCCTGCATGGTGAAGGTGATCCTGCTGAGGTGAGGCGTCGCGGCCCTGAGCCGGCTGAGTCGTGCGGTGACGTCCTGTTCATCCGTGCCTCGACGACGCCAGCGGTCCTTCTGCTTGACAGCCCCCGAGTACAGCCGTCCCCTGTTGTCGTACAACGAAGTGCGGGAGCTCTCGGAGTTCGGCAGGACGACCGCGCACAGATACGGCGGCTCTTCCCACTGCCCCGGCTTGAGCCTTGGGTTCTTTCCGAGCATGATGCGCGCTCGCAGGCCGGTTCCCTTGCGAGCGCCTGGATCTGGGACGAGGAACACGGGGTAGAGAATCGCGGATTCCTGGGTGGTACGGCGGTGCGTGAGCACATGGTCATGGCCCGCGAAGACGCGCATGCGCGAGGCGGTGACCGCCTCGTAGGCGGAGGACAGGACGCCCTTGAGGGTGCTGATCGGGATGGACACATCATCCCAGTTCGTGGTACCGCCAGTAGCTCCGCTGCGCGAGGCGACGACGACCCGCCCGTCCTTGGTGCCCTGACCGGGAACGGTCGGGGACACAACTGTGAGGGATACGCGCAGCTCGCCCGAGAGATCATTCGGCCGGAGGTAGTCGTGCCCGGAAGGCGGGCGGTTGCCGACGAAGCCGTTCCGCCCAACGGCGTGCCAGTCTTTGACCGTTGGAATGCCATTGTATGCGTGATGCCAGGTTGTCATCGATTTGCCCTTACGCGAAGACACGGCTACCGCCGAGCGCCACGTCGCCGCCCGCTTTGTGGATGCTCAGCTCTACCTCGCTGGCGCTCGGTGACGATAATCGGCTTTCCAGAGTCGGTGCCGAACATGTCGCGCGGGGAGAGGCCCTTGCCTGGATGCGGCTCACCGGTCTTGCCGTTGGTCTGGTTGTTCTCCTTGTTCTCGTCCAGGCTCATATGCCTGACCTCCCGGCCATCGGTGTAGCCGAAGGCGGCGCGCTGCATGGCGCGCACCCACGGGGTTTTGAGAAGAACGGCCTCATTCGGAAGGGGGAAGCGAGTCGTGGGCACGGTCGGCTCGGTCAAACCGAGGCAATTGCTCAGGGACGCGTAACCCTCGGCTTGGTCCGTACCGGTGCGCACTCGGAGTCCGTTCGGCGCAATGCGGACCTCGACGGCGCCCAGACCGAGGGGTTTGCCGAGACCCAGGCGCAGACATCCCACGGCATCGGGGCCGGCTACCTCGCGCTCCTCCGAGGGGACGAGCTTCTCCGGCGTGAGAACCCATAGGAGCGCCGCGAGCTCATCTTGGGACAGGTTGGTGAAGGACACGGTGCAGCGCAGGACACTGCCGGCCTCGACCCAGGAGCGGACGGTGAGACGGACCGCGTCATTGGTCTGCTCCCGACCGCCCAGGACCGCGGCTCTCGTCGCTGGCTGTGGAAAACCGTCGGCGTCGAGGTCCTTGCCGTCAAGGAGCCTGCGGTGCACGGGATAGGCCGCAGTGCCAAGCAACTGCCCCTTAGCGAAGTAATCATCGCGCCGGAGGACGCCGCCGTTCTTGTTCTTGGGAGTACCGCCGGAGGCGTCGGTGAGGAACCGTCTGGCCGACGACGGTTTGGGCATCAGAAGAGGCGTGAGTACCTTCTTCTTGGTGCAGATGCGGACTCGCGAACCGTCGACCGGCCCGATGATGATCCGGCCGCGGGCGGCGACGTCCCCGCCCTTGGCGCCATCGGCAGCATCCGGGACCACGTAACCGAAAAGCCGGTCGGCCGCCGACGCCTGCTTCCGCGACGCCAGCGGGAGAACGCCCTGCTTGTCTGCCAGTTCTCGAGGCGAGGCATCGTAGGAGCGTCTGCCGACGATTGTCGGGAAGACGTCGATGACCTGAGCCGTGTCGGGAATCCCGTCCTGGGCGGAGGTGGAGAGCATGTCAAGCCTGACGAAGACCAGGTCGCCTGCAGAGAGCGGCCGAGATGAGCCTGTTGCCCAGGTCGCCGCTGCACGGTTGAGCAGGTGCTTGTCTCCTCCGGGCACCTTCTGCTGCTCGCGGTAGGACCGGAGGACCGTGGCGTACCTGGCCACATGCTCGTCGGTGAGGGGCAGCACGAGGCCGTCAAGGCTGTGGCCATCATGCGCAGACTTGAAGAAGAATCGTTCGTAGGTTTTCTCTTTGAACAGATCGTGCGCGGACTTCGTCTCAGGGGCAGTCCGGCAGGGATATCCCCATACGTTGAAATGCGTCACTTTGCTGCCTTCGACCTGGAAGAACACCTCCAAGTCATCTTCATCCCACACTCCAGTGACCATGAGATGCTGCGTATTCTTACTGTCCTTCCACTGCGTGAGGCGAACTTCGACCTGCTCTCCGTGCCTCGTGAGTTGACGGAAGCGGGCGAAGACCTGCTTGTCGCTCAACGCCCCTCCGGGACCGGCCTGAATACGAGGATGATTTGTGCGGACAATCGTCCCATGACCGTCATTGAGATCGTCCCTGATCAGAGCAACTCGTGCGTTTTTTCCGAATCCGTCGAGAACCTCGACGCCGAGTCGACCGCCATCGATTTCGCAGACGCGTCCGGGAAGGAGCTGGTTCGCTGCGGCCGGATCTGCCCGGTACGTCAGTGGCACGGAGCGATCATCGGCCGTCCGCCGGAACCCGCCCTGGTTCTCCACGTCCCCGAAGACTCGGAAACGCGAGCAGGTGAAGGTTTCGTACGCGCGGGAGATCATGCCCTTGACCATGGTCGGCGGCACGCGGACGGTTCCATCGGCGTCGAGCGGAAGATCGACGACGTGACGTTGCTCTGAGCGGCCCGGCCGGACGGGGACTTCCGTGGTGGTCTGCTCGCCGAAGACCAGCGGTGTGCGCACCGTGATCTCCAGGTCAACCGAGCCGGACCAGCGCTGCGGATCGAGGTGGTCGTGCGACGGTGCGGGTCCGTCGAGGAAGAGGTCACCAGGCAGGACCGTGTGCTGGGCAAGCCTGTGCGCAGAGGCTCGCAGCACTGGAATCCGGTTGACGGAGGAATGGAAGGACGCGAAGTCAGCCATTGGAGGGCCCCCATGTTCCCGTCATGAGCTCGTCGGTGAAGACCGTGTTGCCGTACTCGGAGTCGGTGAAGATCTCGATGCTGGTCATCGTGTCCTCGGGTTTGTTGAAGGGTTCGGTCGCGCCGTGCTGGAGGTATGCGTTCTTGCGGTACCAGCACGACTCGCCTCCCGACCGTCCTTCCGTCATCGCCCAGACGGTGATCTCGGCGGAGCCGGACCCGTTGAGCCAGCGCCATTCGTGGGCGAGGACGGGGCCGTCCGGTGGCGGACACGTCTTCCATATCCTCACCTCGTAGACGGTCCCTTCCTCAACCGCACCATCGGAGGCTTGGAGGCTGCCGTCGTCGGAGATCGAGGTGATGGCGCGGGCGCCTGCCGTCGTGTAGGCGACACCGGCAAGGGAACCCACGGAGGCAACCTCCGCCAGGAGGTCGTCAAGTGTGCCGTCGTCGTCGGACGAGCAGGACCACACAGCCTTCTTCAACGGCGGCATCGTGAGTGTCTCAGCCATTGCGCTTCTCCTCGACGTCAATGAGATAAGAGGACCACCCAGCAGCGTCTGAGCCAGCATTCGGCGTAATCATCGTATTGACGGCCTTCAGGTGCCCCAGCAGCGCCTTGGCGACGTCGCGCCCGCTCCGGCCCGCGCCCGCCGTGAAGCTCTTGGTTCCGCCGTCGGGGAGCCCGAGCCATTCCAGGCCCGTCACGGTAATCCCTTTGACCTCCACCTGACCCAGTCCGCGGGTCCCTCTGCTGCCCAGGGGAAGCGTGCCGGTGGCCAGCTCGGCCAGAACGAGGCCCAGCAGGCACCAGGCGGCGCGACGGCGGCTGTCGTCCGCGGGCAGCCTGTTGGGGTCCAGCTCCAGGGTGATCGCGTTCCACGCGACGTCGCGCACCTCCTCGCTGTACAAGGCGCCTTCGGCCACGCCGCCCGTCCACCGGTCGCCCGCGTTGTGGGTGACGGTGCGGGGCGTGCCCGATGAGGATGCGAGGGTGTCCAGAACTGACAGGGCTCCGCGTCGCTCGGTGGTGCCGAACAGGTCGCGGACCAGAGTGGGGTCGGCCGCGAGCTGGTCATGGACCCCGACCCCGGACTTCGACCAGTCGTCGAGCTCGTGTCCGAGTGCCCCCACCAGCACCGTGCGCGCGATTCGTGAGGCCCGTGAGCGCAGCGCCCCGCGCACCGAGCTCCCGGGAAGAACGAGCGGGCCGTCATCGGTACCGTCGGCGCGCAGCGACACGGTGGGGACGGGTTCGTCATCGACGTCCCTGCCCTCAGCGAGCGCGGCCTCACGCTCCTTCTTGCGCTTGGCCTTGTCCTGCTGGGACAGCCCCGGGTCCGCCACGAGGATCCCGGCGGGGCTGTTCCAGATGATGGTGATGCGAGTCCCTGCGGAGGAACCGCAGTCCGTCGGGGTCAGCCGCGTGCCGGACGACGAGGAATCGCAGTCCGTCGGGATCAGCAGCGCCTTCAGGTCGGCCCGGTTGCTGAGGGTGAGCTCCCGGAACTCCGCAGGATTCTTCTCATCGAGTTCCACCCGTCCCCAGCCGGCCCCCTGCCTGCCCCCGAAGAAGACCCGCCCAGCCTGGAACAGTCCGACGATGAGCTTCAGGAGCGCCTTGACCTCAGCCGCCGTCGCGGGCCGTGGTGCTGCAGCTGCGGTCGTGTCCCCGCCGGGAGCGTTGTCGGCTTTGCTCGTGCTCCTCGCATGCTTCTCCGTTGTCTCGCCATCGACGCCCTCCGCAGTGATGACAAGCGTCAGCTCAGTGCCGCCGGGCACGAACTCGTGCTCAAACAGCGCTCCATCCCCGACGGCGCCCCAGTAGCGGTTCATGGCGATGCCGACCCGGCGGGGCAGGGCCGGCCTGCGCGACTGATCGCCTGAACCGGTCTCCCGCCTCTCAATGTTGGAGGACTCATCCGGCTCGGAGCCGACCAGCGCCGTCTGAGGAATCTCGACGGTGTGGAAAGTCAGGGCCGAGGCCCGCAGAGGCGTGCCGCTTGGCGACTTCTTGCCCCTGTCGCCCCACAGGCTGGCCTGCGCATTTTTCAGTGCCGCGGCGACGTCGAACTCGGGATTCGACTCCAGGTACCTGGCGCAGGCGGCGCGCACCGCCCCCTTGACCGAACGGCCGGTGAGAATCGGGCGTTCGTGGGCGTCGCGGGCGAACCTGGTGGCGACGACCTCCCGGTCCAAGCCCTCGCGCGTGGGGTCGACCATCGCATCCACCCCGCCCGAGTGCAGGGGCGACGTGGTTGTCAGATGGATCGTCAGCTCAAAGCGGGTGATGCTCATGACTGCTCCTCCTGGGAGGCTGCGACGTCGGCGGGGTTGATGAAGTCGGTGCGATGGAGGTCCCGAAGGAGGAAACGCTTCTGGTCGAGTAGGGGGTGCCCGATGACGAAGCGTCCGAATCCCTGGGCCGTCAGGTCTCCGACGCCGGTGACGGACAGGTCTGCCAGAGCGCGGGCGGCCGCCTCATCGGGGGCCAGGACGCGTAGCACCGAACCGGCCTGGATCGCCGTGCGCGTGGGGCGGGGCTGTCCTCCTGCCGCCGACCATGAGTCCACCCGGCGGTGCCGGATGCCGGCAGTGAAGCGGTCATCGCTCGCCGGGCAGACCTCGATGCGCGCACCTGCGCGGCCGAAGCTGTTCGCCAGGTCCTGTTGGCTGCCGCCGGGGCCCAGGGCGGCCGAGCGCGCCAGGACGTCGGAGGTGAACCACAGGGTGGTCTCCCCGGTGCTGACGGGCGGGGCCGTCACTTTGGTCAGCGGTGAGAAGGTGCAGGTGGCGTGCCCGTAGGCGCCGCTCAGTCGGCGCGATCCCAGGCGCGCCTCACGTGCGCTTCCCGCTGCGAGGGCCTCCCTCACGCCCGGCACGTCGGCCAGGTCCTTCGACAGGGTGACCGTTGCCCGGAGCCTCAGGCCGGCAGGAAGCGCCCGGACGAGGAACAGGGCCCCGTCCTTCGCGGCGCCGGTGGCAGCCGAGTGCGCAGTCGCCTGGCGGCCCGTGAGCGGTGGCGCTCCAAGCCCGCCGGAAAGCTCGTCGTCCGGCCTGCTGCCTTCGCCCGGCGGTTCCGATGGCGGAGCCTCCCACCCGGGGAAGATGAAGCCGCTGCGCAGTGGCGAGTGCACCTCCTGCGGCTCCTCCGCAACCAGTCGGTTGGTGACCTGCCGCCATCGTTGGTCCGGTTTGCGTACTTTCGGGGTGGACAGGACGAGCGGCGTCGGCAGACCGACGATGTCACCCGCCACCGGCAGTGCGTCGGAGACCAGCAGCCGGCCGTGCACGACGGCGTCGCGGATGGCGCCGTTGCCCGTCAGCGCCCGCCGCAAAAGCCGGTGGACCCAGGGCAGCATGACCGTTCCGCGCAGGAAGTCCAGCGAGCGCACCTCGTTGGACATGGGCACGTCGTAGGACACGACCGGGGTGAGCAGGTCGATGGTCAGGGTCGTTGACCACCACTGCGGGGAGCACGGGGCCGTGCTGGCGTGGTTGCCGCCGGGCAGCGGCTCGGCCTTGGCTGAGGACGCTGTTTGCGCGGCGACCCGGGGGAATACGACGGCTGCCGTGGCCGCGGGAACGGCGGCCGCCTCGGGTGCGAGACGGTCCATCGCTGTGCTGCACCACGTGCGCACCTTCGTCAGGAGCTCGCCGTCATCCGCCTGGCGGGCCGGGTCGGCCCCGATGAGGACGTCGCACACGCCGTCGCCGTCGGAGCGGTTGGAGCCGATGCCCCGCACCAGCAGTCCGGACAGGGCCAGCAGCAGACGGGCGGCGTCGCGCTGTTCGTCGGACCACGTGAGGTTGCGCCCCTCGGCGTCCTCGTCAACGAGGGTGACCGTGCCCTGGAGGCGGCACGCGCCCGCGCGCTCGAAGAAGCGCAGGAAGTCCTCGCGGGCCGTGCCCGTCTCGTCGTCAATGGACAGGGAGACGACCTCGTGAACCGGTACGTCCCTGCCTCCGGCCACGGTTGCGTCGGAGAAGATGACGTGGCGCTGACGACGGTCGTCCTGGCCGTCGTCGTCGGGGCCGGGGCCGAACAGGTCGCGCGCGAACCGGCTCCACGGGCCGTCGGTTGCGCCGTCATCGAGTGCTTGTGCCGCGGTGACCGCCCGCTCGCGGATGACGCCGGTCAGGACGGTTCCTCGGACGACGGGGCGGCCCGCTGCGTCCTTCTCGACGATGGAGTCGACGCCGCCGGCGATGCCCGTGCCGGTGGAAACGCCCCAGGCGGAGCGGAAGACGACGGCGAGAGGGAGCGTGTGCGTCATGAGAGTGCCTCCGCTGGCGTCGACGTGGGGTTGGTGCTGGCCTCGGGTGGTGTGAGTCCCGTGGTCTCCTGCAGGTAGGAGTCGGGCAGGAGGTCGGCCAGTTCGAGCAGGTCGAACAGGGCCGTGAGGTCGCCGAGCTCTTTGTCAAGGTCTGTCCCGGTCTTGTCCTTCGCGGCGTTCCAGTGCTTCATTGCTTCGTCGCGCTTACCGTCGGACAGGAGCTTGCGGATCCGGGCGGCACGGGTACGGGGGAAGGGCTCGGTCCTGTCGTCTGTGTCGTCGGGGTCCCGGAACCCCCTGAACCGGGCGACTCGGCGGCACGTGTCCTCCCACGTGGCGGGAGCCTGCGGAAATGACTCTGACGCCGCGTCCGGCGCGCGCTCGACGAAGCAGAACGGGCGTGTGCTCAAGTCTTTATACCCGCCCAGCTGGCCGTCAGGGTCGATGACGGTGGTGTCGAACAGGACGTGGAAGTCCAGGGTGGAGCACGGCGGATTCTCGTTCTTGCCGACGCCCTTGGCGCGACCGACCAGCTTCTCCGCGAGCTCGTAGGCGATGTGGAAGGGGAAGTTGCGGCGCACGATCGCCACTCCGGCGGCAGCGGTCATCGGGGCGGGGATGACGTCTTCGGGCTGAAGCTCCCCGGTTGCAACCTTGTCGACACCGTGGAGGTACTTCAGGAGGCCGTCTTCTTCTGTTTGCTTCTCGAAGTGTGCGAGGAAGGAAGCGGCGAAGGGTAGAGCGTAGTCGCCGGAGGTGATGACGGTGACGTCGTCACCGCCCAGGATGACGGGGACAACAGGGATCGCCGTGTGTTCGCGGCCCGTCCGGCGACACGCCCAGTTGGCGACGTCTCTCCAAGCGGTGACGAAGGCCTGGATGACGCTGTTCTCCAGTCGTTCGTTGACCTCCAGGAGGAAGCGGCGCAGAGCGTCGGGGCCGTCCGGCCCGCAGCGGACTTCCTTCCGGAAGTCGCCGTCCGGAACCTTCTTCATCGCCATGTTGAGGTCCCGCATGATGGCGCCGACGCCGTTGCCGTCGATGTGGATGACGGCGATCTTCGACAGGGCGAGTGAGTCGTCATCGCCCAGCGGCTGGAGCATGCGTTCCAGCTTCAGGGGGTCTCGTGCGAGCTCCTCATCCGGAAGGCCGCCTTCGATTCGCGCCCGGTCGAGAAGGCTCTCCCTGGACGCGAGTGCCAGGTGACGTTTAACTCGGGAGGGCAGGGAGAGGGCCGTCCTCGTATCGTCCGTGGCCTCGTCGCGGATTCCCAGGGGCGGGGCCGCGGGGAGGACGGAGTCCTTCGCCCGCGTCAGGAAGGGCATCTGGGAGAAGCGGGCGAGAGCCGGAGGGCGGGAGAGCGCGTACTCAGCGGCCTTGGTGTGCACCTCTTTGAGCGCGGCGGCGTCCACGTATTTCTTGCCACCCATGTCCACGTAGACGCCCGAGACGTCCATACCGGGCGCCTCGGCGAGCGCCCGGCGGGTCACCCGGCCGATGAGGGAGACGGCGTCCGACTCGCCATCGACCATGATGATGACCTTGCCGGAGGAGCGGGAGACCCAGGGATCGGTCGGGTGGCATACGCTGGGCTCGCCGAGCGCCTCCTTGGTCCAAGAGGCGAGACGGGTCAGCTGGAACGAGGCACCGATGCTCTCGCGCAGGCGCGGGGAGGAGAAGATGTAACGCTGGTTCCCGTTGGTCTCGAGCATGACGAGGTACATGGGGGATCCTCTCGGATGGGCGGGACACGCTCAGTGTGCCACCCCTCCGGTGACGCTGGACGCATTTCGTGGGTGTGTGACGCGCACGGGTGAGGCGAAGGTCCAGGGCTGGCGCGTTGCTGGCGCAGCAGAGGGGCTGGGTGCACAATCGCAGCTGTGAAGTGCGCCATCGCTGGTTGGTGGCATCGGCGCAGCAGAAGCGAGCAGGAGGCGCGGATGACCATCATCGTCCATCCGGTGGGCCAGGGGGACCTGCGCAACGACATCGTTGGGCTCTCGAGCCTTGAGCGGCAGGATGCCCAGAAGGAGGCGCAGAAGAAGACGAAGGACCTTCTCGACGCGAAGGACGCCGAGGGCCTGCTTGGCTTGTTGCTCGAGCCCCCCGCGAAGGACTCGCGCTTCAGCGCCCCGCCGCTGTCCCTCATCCTGCGCTCGCTCTGCCCGGCTGCGGGTAGGCCGACGCGCATGGTGACAGTCCTGCTCCTCGTCAGCCGGAGCGGCAGTTCCGGGACATGGACCAGCGGGATCGGCGAGCTCCTCGGGAATGCGCTGGGTCTTGAGGGCATCCATGACGGGCTTCTGCGGAAACTGCGTTTGGATGTCCGCGCGGAGATGCTCAACGCGAACCTCAGCGAGGCCGAGGGAATCAAGAGCCTCACCGAGAGACTCGGCAGCCTCGTGTCCTCGCAGGCCCGGGGGGGAACCGAGCCGGACGTCGTCGTCAATGCGATCTCCGGCGCCTCCATGATCGCGCTCGGCGCGATGGGCGCCGCAGACCGGCTCGGTCTGGACTGGCGGGCCGCGGTCGCGCCCGGCGCTGGGAAGGACGCGGCCGTCCTGCTCGATCGCAGCTCGTACGAGACCGCGCCCTTCTACTGGCTGCGCTCCCTCGGATACGTCGAGCAGGCACGGGACTGGGCGAAGGGCCGGGCAGCCGGAATGCCTCTTCCCCTCGACAGTCTCAATGACCTCGTCTGCCTCATGGAGCGGCTCGCCACCGACCCGACGGGGCTCGACGACCGTGACCTCGCGTCACTCCTCGCCCTCGACATGGCGCGTGCGGACAACGGGGCCGGCCTCGTCGCCCGAGCCTGGGCGCAGAAGCACTACCTGACGCTTCACGAGCAGGACGCTCCTTGCGATCTTATTGCGATGGCGAGCCAGAAGAAGGGCAACGGGAATCCGCCGCAGCTCGGACATATTATTGCTGTCGCCCAGGAGACTGCCGACGAGCTCGGCGATGACTGCCCGGCCTCGGTCCGCTGGCTGCTGGAGCACCGTTGGCTCAATGGCATCGGGACGGCGGCGGTCCACGACCTCGCCGCGCCGTCGGCCTCAGAGGTGACGAAGGTGCTCGCCCTCGATGAGATCGCTCCTCGTCTTCCGGACTGGCTTGCGCGACCCGGCCGAGGAGCAGTGCTCTTCATCGTTCCGTGCGGTGTCGGCGCACCGCGCGGCATGCACGTCACCGAGCGGGTCCTCAGCGGGGAACCGGACAAGGAGATCCGCCGAGCGGTCCCCGGCGCCATGCTCGACGGCGCGGGGGCTCTCACGGCCGAGTTCCTCCTCCTGCACTCCTCCAACTCTCGTTCCAAGAAGACGGCCCTCGATGAAGCCGCGGCATCCTTCACCGCCCGGGTGGACGCGGGATGGGAGAGGCATACTCCCGTCCTCGTCGACCTGTGCGACTACGGGGGAGACGATGACAGCGAGTACGTCGCGACGCCCTCGATCATGCGGACCGTCAAAGCCCAGATCGCTCTTGCGCTCGGGGCGAAGCGCCCTGCGGCCGTCGTCATCGTCGGCACCGGCCAGAAGGCGGCGGTGCTCGGCGCGCTCCAGGCGGCCCAGGCGTGGTGCGCGGGACACGCCGCCCCGCTCTTCCTCCAGACCTTCGTCGATGAGAGGAATGAGGGTGCCCGAAAGAGGTCCATCCCCCAGCTCCACCGGCTCGCATTGCACAACGACGCCGAGCACGCCCTGCGCGAGGCTGCCCTCCACAGCCTGAGGAGTCTCAACCTCCTCAGCGCGACCCGTGTTCTCGCTGCCGGCGACAGGGACATGGACGAGTTGGCGAACAAATGCAGTGCGCTGCGCCAGAGGCTTCTTGAGGTTGCGAACGACGAGGAGGACCCGGACCGCGGGGCCGGTGTCCTCATCGACCTCCTCAAGACGGTCGCCGACCTGTGGGAGAAGGCCCCCGAACTGACGAGGATGCGCTTGGCGGTCATCGTCGCCGAAGCATTGAATTTCAGCGGGAGGAGGCTTCTCAGCAGGAACAACAACCCGCAGAATGCGAGCGGCGGAATCGATCTCGGTCGCCCCTGCCCGAAGGACTGCGGTGAGAAGAAGGCGAAGGACAAGGGCCCCCATCGCGACCTGCTCGAGGTCCTCTACAGAGTCCGGAACCACTTGGTCGTCACGCACGCAGACGGTCTCGTCGAGCCGGCTCTGCGGGCGGTTCTCCAGGATCTGGGGGTCGAGGGTATTCAGACGGATTCCGGCTTAAAGAACGTTAAGGAACTGACTTATCCGGACATACTGCGGCTGACATGCACGAAGCTCGAGGAAGCAGCTTGCGTCCTCGGCGTCGAGCCTGCGCAGTCGTCGTGGAAAACCGATTTTGAGTGCCTCATGGCTGATCTCAAGTCAGGTCCACGGGCCCGCGCCCGGGAGCCCCGAGCAGAGGATCATGCTGCCATACGGGTACCGGCCACGGTTCTGGTCAACCTCACCCCGCACGACGTCGTCGTCGACCCCGGTGACGGTACGCCACCGGTCCGGTTCCCCGCGTCCGGCACCGTCCCCCGACTGGTGCTGTCCGAGTCGACCTGGGACACGGTCGCCGTCGTCGCCCCTGCCCGTGACGGGCAGCCGGGCGCCGTCATCGCGCTGCCGCTCGCCGTCGGGGCAGCGTGGCGGGGTGTGGACCCGCCCCTGCCGGAGCCGCGACCGGACACCCTGTACCTCACGAGCCGTGTGGTGGCCGAGCACTTTCCGCACAGGACGGACCTCGTGTGGCCCGACGACCTCGTCCGCGACGCCGAGGGCCGGGTCATCGCCGCACGCCGCCTCGCACGCCTGGCGAGTGCGGATGACTGCGCTGCTGGGCAGTCAGAACGGTCTTCGACGCCGACCGATCGTGTGCGGGAGAACGCCGAGTGACCTCTGCGGCCTATGGCTGTCCATGGAACAAGATCGTTTCTGGTTTCGCTGGGTGGGAGGTGTTCGAGGTCGTGGGTTCAAGCACGGCGAGGGCCGTCCGCCCGGCCTGCGCGGCGTCAACCGGCCAGCTGGGCGGCCCGCTGGTGCGAGACCCCCATCAGGTGGCCGACGTCCCGCAGCGTCAGGCCCTCGTCCCGCAGTACCCGGGCGGCCCGCTGGTTCAGTTCGGCGGCGGCACGGTTCGCGGCCGCGGCGGCGGCCCGCTGGTCCTCGGCGCCTCGCATCGCCTCCCAGAACGCGTCGGGCAGCACTGGGGCCACTTCGATGTCGAACGAGTCCTCCGGCAGCCCGGACAGGTAGGCGATCGCTTCCCGGATGTCGTCGGCCGCCTGGTCGAGACGGCGCACCTGGGAGACGGCGCCGACCTCGGCGCACTCGGTCACCCACCACGGGCCACGGCCGCGCTCGGCCGTGACCGTGAACGTTCTGCGGCTCATCGCCACCACCCCTTCCCGCCGAGTTCGTCGGCGAACTGGTCGAAGAACTTGCCCGCGGTCACGTCGTCGACCTCGTTGTGGCGGCCGAGGGTGCGGGTCGTGTCTCCGACTTGCACGGCAGTGTGCCGGGTCAGTTCGCGGGTCTCGAAGTCGAGACCCCGGGCCCTGGCTGCGGCCTTGATCTTCTTGAGCACTGCCTTGCGATTCATGAATTTTAGTCTAGCCCGGGCTTGCATTACAAGGCAAGTCCGCACTAGCAATACTGGGAAGCCAACCAAGGGTGGGAAAGGTTCTCATGGAAACATCTGATGTGTGGTCCTGCTTGATCTGCGGGCAGGTGGTCCCCGACCTGGCCGCCGCCATGGCTCACGGCCGTGAGCGGCACCCGGCGACCCTGCCGGCGCATGCCACCATCGCGCAGCGCCTCGACCTCATCGCCGCCCTCGCCGACGAGGCGGTCCTCACCGCCAGCCGGCCGAACCCGGACGGCCAGCGGGTCCGGGCGCGCAGACCACTGTCCGGCTGCGCGCCGGCGGACCTGGCCGCCCCGCTGGACCGATGAAGTTGAGTCCCTCATAGTGGTGTAACCGTGGTGATTGTCTCTGGATGACAGGGCGGTCACCGCGTGATCCTCGAGCTCGTCTCTCACTACTCACTCGAGAAGGGCCATCACGATGACCGCTCCACACATTGTCGATCCTGCTGCCGTTCTTGGTGAACTGCTCACCGAGGCATCGCCGGACATGATGCGCAGTTTGCTGCGGACCATGCTCAACGCCTTGCAGTCCGCGGACGCGGACGCCGTGGTGGGAGCCGAGTACGGCCAGCCCACCCCTTGGCCGACTGGCCCAGCGCAACGGCTACCGCCACCGCCCTCTTGACACCCGCGCCGGCACCATCGACCTGGCAATCCCCGAACTGCGTCAAGGCAGCTACTTCCCCGACTGGCTGACAGAACGCCGCAAACGCGCCGAATCGGCCCTGGTCACCGTGGTCGCAGTGTTACCTCGCCGGGGTCAGTACTTGCCGCATGGACAAGCTCGTCAAGACCTTGGGCATCGACCGCCTGTCGAAGTCACAGGTCAGCCGCATGGCCACCGACCTCGACGAGCACGTGACCAGTTCCGCCACCGCCCCCTGGACGAGGCCGGCCCGTTCACCTTCCGCCGACGCCCTGACCATGAAGGTCCGTGAGGGCGGGCGGGTCATTAACGCCGTTGGCGTGATGCCCGGGAGTGTCACGTCGCCGATCCGGGCGATCAGCTGTGTGCCTGGCGGGTGGTCGATGGTATGGCGATCTTCGTGCGAACCGTTACGCACGACCAGATCTTCGACTGAGCCCACTGTCCTCGATCTGCTCTTGCCGATGTGAACCGACTCCCGCGAGCATCCCCTCCTCGGAGCGCCGCCTCGACAGCGAAAATGATCGTTCAATGATCGGTGAGCCTTCCACGACCCGAGGTGCTGTCCTCCTACAATGTCTCCGTCAGCGACGGTGCCGACCTGGCTCATGGAGAGGTCTGATGGAGTTCGAGGACGCGCTGGAGGACATCGCAGCGAAGCTTGCCGACTACGGTGACAGTCTGACCACGGAGGAGGCGACGAAGAACGCGATCATCATGCCGTTCATCTCACAGGTGCTCGGCTATGACGTGTTCAACCCCAAGGAGGTCATGCCGGAGTTCACCGCAGACTTGGGCACGAAGAAGGGCGAGAAGATCGACTACGCGATCCTGCACGACGGCGAGGTGCAGATGCTCATCGAGTGCAAGAAGAACGGAGACGACCTCAAACTGAAGAACGTCTCCCAGCTGTTTCGCTATTTCCACGCGTCCAACGCCCGCATAGGCGTCCTCACCAACGGCAGAACATGGAGTTCTTCACCGACCTGGACCAGCCGAACAAGATGGACGAGCGGCCGTTCCTCGTCCTCGACCTGCTCAACATCGACCCTTACACCCTCCCCGAGCTGAAGAAGCTCACCAAGGACGCCTTCGATCTCGAGTCGGTGCTGACGGCGGCGGAAGAGCTCAAGTACGTGTCCAGCATCAAGCGGGCGCTGACGGCCCTGCTCGACGACCCCAGCGACGACCTCACCCGGCTCTTGGTGTCGCAGGTCTATGAGGGGTCCTTCACGGCGAAGATCAGGGAGTTCTTCTCCCCAGTGGTCAGGAAGGCGATCCACCAGCTCCTCAATGACCGTGTGAACGCACGACTGAAGTCCGCGCTCCAGGGGCAGGCGCCGGCGATCGGGATCGCAGCGCCCGAGCCGGAGAGTGCTAAGAAGGGGGAGAGGGGGGAACGAACCGGGAAACAGGTCCGGGATGACGTGGTCACGACCGCCGAGGAGACCGAGGGATTCCAGGTGGTTCGTGCCATCGTGGCCTCCGAACTCGCATGGGACAGGGTCTTCCCCCGCGACACGAAATCATATTTCGGAGTGCTTGTCGACGACACCAACAGGAAGCAGATATGCCGACTTTACTTCAACCACAGGCAGAAGTACCTGGGGCTCCTCGACGAGAGCAAGAACGAGACCCGGATCCCGATCGAGTCAGTAGGTGACATCTACCGGTACGCGGATGATCTGCGCAAGGCCGCCAAGCGGTTCGCGTGACTCCGCCGAACCGTTCTCACCGGGGTTCTGTTCCCCCACGCCGCGGTGGCCGTTCGTGGTGACGGGGAGGTCCCCGCGCTTGGCGCCGGATCTCCCGGGGTTGGTTGATGTCGGAAGGACGGCCAGAAAGGGAGTGCACATGGAAACCCAGGCGATCACCGAGTGGACATTCTTCGAGGAGGTCCCCATCCCGTTGGACGTTGCCCAGCTCATGGTTCAGGGCGAGCAGACCTTCGCCGCCTTCAAGACTTTCAGGGACAGCGCCATCTTCACGTCGAGGCGACTCATCGTGCGCGATGCGCAGGGGGTGCGGGGGAAGAAGGTGGAGATCTATTCGCTGCCCTACAGCTCTGTGAACATGTGGTCCACCGAGAACGCCGGGACGCTCGATTGGAACGCCGAGGTCGAGCTCTGGACCCGTGCCGGCCACATCAAGATCAAGCTGGGCAGGAACGTGGACGTGCGGCGGATCGATCAGCTCATCGCCCACTGCATCCTCAACTCGGGCCGCTGAACGCAGGGCGGCACGACTCCGGACGCGGCGGGTCGGCACGGTCGTGCCTTTCGGGACCGGACGGCCGGCCCGCGCGTCGTGCCACACTGGACGTGTGACCAGTCAGCAGCGCGTCAGCGGGGGAGAGCTCCTGGTGAGCACCCAGCCGAGCGGTGCCGGTTTCTTCGACCAGTCGGTCATCCTCATGCTCGAATCCGACGAGGACGGCGCCCTCGGCGTCGCGCTCAACAAGCCGTCCGCGCTGCCCGTCTCGCAGGTGCTGCCCGACTGGGAGCCCCAGCTCAACCCGCCGCAGGTGCTCTTCGCGGGGGGCCCCGTGCTGCCCAACGGGGCCATCTGCCTGGCCAAGGTGCTCGACCCCGGCGAGGACCCGCTCGGCTGGCGCCGGATCATCGGGGACATCGGCGTGCTCCACCTCGACACGCCCGTCGAGCTGACCGCCGGCGCCTTCTCGGACGTGCGCGTCTTCGCCGGCTACTGCGGCTGGGACCCCGGACAGCTCGCCGAGGAGATGCGCCACGGCGCCTGGGTGCGCACGACCCCCCGCGAGGAGGAGATCTTCGGCGCCGATGCCGGAGACCTGTGGCGCAAGGTGCTGCGGCGCCTCGGCGGGCAGGCCGCCCTGCTGAGCGCCTACACGGCCACGCCCGAACTGAACTAGGCGCCGGGCGCGGCCCGCCGAGGCTTGACGCGTGGACGACGCGCACTCGTCCTGCGCGCATCCGTGCGCATCGGATCGAGGCGGCCCCGTGCCGCGCACCATCGGGGCATGAGGGCCGAATGGATGACGGAATGGATGATGGAGCTGGCCGACGCCGGTCTGGACCTGCTGCTCGGCTCCCGGTGCGCGGCGTGCGGGCGGCCCGGAGTCGTGCTGTGCCGCCGTTGCCGCGCCGAGCTCGAGGCCGGACCACTCGTGCGGCGCGCCCCGCCCCCGGGTCCCGGCCCGGGCGCCCCGCCGGTCTGGTCGGGTGCCCCCTACCGGCCCGTGGCGGGGCGTCTCGTCATCGCCTACAAGGACAGAGGGGCCTGGACGCTGCGCCGGCCGCTGACGGAGCTGGCCGCGCGGGCGGCCCTGGCCGCCGTCGGCGCCTCGGGGCGCCAGCCCGAGGAGGTGCTCCTCGTCCCGGTTCCCGCGGACCCGGGGCGGGCCCGTGAACGGGGGATCGACCACACGGCCTCGCTGGCCAGGGCCGTGGCGCGCTGGACCGGGATGCGGTACCGGCCGGTGCTCGTGCGCAGCCGATCGGCACCCGACCAGGTCGGGCTCGACTCCGGACGGCGAAGGTCGGCGCAGACGGGGACCATGACGCTGGGTCGTCGCGGGGCGCGCAGGGCCCTTCCGCCGGGTGCGGCCGTCGTGGTGCTCGACGACGTGGTCACGACAGGCGCCACCATGGCCGAGGCGGTGCGGGTGCTGCGCCGGGCCGGCGCGGACGTGCTCGGCTGCGCGACCGCGGCGCAAACCTCCTTGCGGGCCAGCCGGAAACGGGGGTGGACGGAAATAGGGCAAACACAGCCCGTCCGCACCCGCTCCACCGGGAAAGTGAGTAGCTTTGGGGCATGGCACGGCGGGCAGTGACGAGCGGCTTCCGGTCGCGGATCGCGGGCCTCCGTGCCATCGCCGTCCCCGGGTCACGGGCGCAGCACTCCCTGGTGCGCCGCCGTCCCGGACGGGCGGGATGGAGTCCGCAACCGAAAGGGTACTGACATGGATGTCATCGTCACCGGACGTCGCTGCAGCATCAATGACGACACACGCGACGTGGTCGCCCGCAAACTCGAGGAGTCGATCTCCAAGCTGCGCGATCGCGTGATCCGCACCGAGGTCGAGTTCACCGCGCAGGACGCGAAGGGCGACCCGTCCTCCGCCGTCCGCTGCGAGATCACGCTGCGCGCCAAGGGCCCGGTCGTCCGGGCGAGCGGCAGCGCCGAGGACAAGATGCTGGCCTTCGACAAGGCACTCGACAGGTTGCGCTCCCAGTTGCGTCGCGCCGCGGACCGCCGCAAGAACCGTCGCGGCCTGCGTGTCCAGGACCTGCCCGCCGTTGAGCGGCCCGCCGCCCCCGCCGCAGAGCCCGAGCCCGAGGTCCGTCAGGTGGCCGGCCTGACCGTCCAGGGCGACGGCCCGCTCGTCGTCCGTGAGAAGACCTTTGCGACGTCGCCCCTGACGCTCGCCCAGGCCCTCGACGAGATGGAGCTCGTCGGTCACGACTTCTTCCTCTTCCAGGACGCCGCCACCGGCCAGCCGAGCGTGGTCTACCGCCGCAAGGCGTACAACTACGGCGTCATCCACCTCGAGGTGACGTGACCGGCCCCGCGTCCGCCGAGCGTCGGACGCGGGCCGCCGCGCCGGCGCACCGATCGAGCCGCGCGCCGGCGATCCCTCGGGTCCCGGACCGGACGCGCATAGGATGAGCAGGAATGGGTGCGCGCACGCAGCCCCACGGACGATAGGAAACCGACTCGTGAGCTTCATGGACCGCCTCCTCCATGCCGGTGAAGGCCGAACCCTCAAGCGGCTGGCGCGCATCGCCGACCAGGTGAACAGCATCGAGGAGGACTACCTCGCCATGGACGACGAGGAGCTGCGCGGTCAGACGGCCGACTTCCGGCAGCGCCTCGACAACGGCGAGTCCCTCGACAGCCTTCTGCCCGAGGCCTTCGCCACGGTCCGAGAGGCGACGAACCGCGTGCTCGGCAAGCGTCCCTTCGACGTCCAGGTCATGGGCGGCGCGGCGCTGCACCAGGCCAACATCGCCGAGATGAAGACCGGCGAGGGCAAGACGATCGTCGCCCTGGCCCCGAGCTATCTCAACGCCCTCGAGGGCAAGGGCGTCCACGTCGTCACCGTCAACGACTACCTCGCCCGGTCCCAGTCCGAGCAGATGGGTCGTGTGCACCACTTCCTCGGCCTGAGCACCGGTGTCATCCTGTCGAGCCTGAGGCCGGCCGAGCGCCGCAAGGCCTACGGCGCCGACATCACCTACGGCACCAACAACGAGTTCGGCTTCGACTACCTGCGCGACAACATGGCGCTCAAGCTGTCCGACTGCGTCCAGCGGGAGCACCACTTCGCCATCGTCGACGAGGTCGACTCGATTCTCATCGACGAGGCCCGCACGCCGCTCATCATCTCCGGCCCGGCCGCCGAGAACAAGCGCTGGTACCCTGAGTTCGCGCGCCTGGCCCGTCGTCTCCGGCCCGACGTCGACTACGAGGTCGACGAGAAGAAGCGCACCGTCTCGGTCCTGGCCCACGGCATCACGATGACCGAGGACGACCTGGGCATCGAGAACCTCTACGAGTCGGTCAACACCCCGCTCATCGGCTACCTCAACAACGCCATCCGCGCCAAGGAGCTCTTCAAGCGCGACCGCGACTACGTCGTCATCAAGGGCCAGGTGCTCATCGTCGACGAGCACACCGGCCGGGTCCTCGAGGGCCGCCGCTACAACGAGGGCCTGCACCAGGCGCTCGAGGCCAAGGAGGGCGTCGAGATCAAGGACGAGTACCAGACGCTCGCCACGATCACCCTGCAGAACTACTTCCGCATGTACGACAAGCTCTCGGGCATGACCGGCACGGCCAAGACCGAGGAGGACGAGTTCCAGAAGATCTACGGCCTGGGCGTCCTCGTCATCCCGACGAACAAGCCGATGATCCGCACCGACCAGTCCGACCTGATCTACCGCACCGAGAAGGCCAAGTTCGACGCCGTCATCGAGGATGTCGTGGAGCGCCACGAGGAGGGCCAGCCGGTCCTCATCGGCACCGCCTCGGTCGTCAAGTCCGAGGAGCTGTCCCGGCGCCTGCGCGAGGCCGGCGTCCCCCACCAGGTGCTCAACGCCAAGCAGCACGCGCGCGAGGCCGTGGTCGTCGCCCAGGCGGGCCGCAAGGGCGCCGTGACCGTCGCCACGAACATGGCCGGCCGCGGCACCGACATCATGCTCGGCGGCAACCCCGAGTTCATGGCCGACCAGGAACTGCGCACGAAGGGCATCGACCCCGTCTCGGACCCCGACACCTACGAGGTCGAGTGGAACAAGGCCCGCGAGCGCTTCGACGAGCAGGTGGCCGACGAGCACGAGGAGGTCATCGAGGCCGGCGGCCTGTACGTCATCGGCTCCGAGCGCCACGAGTCCCGACGCATCGACAACCAGTTGCGCGGTCGCTCCGGCCGCCAGGGCGACCCGGGGGAGAGCCGCTTCTACCTCTCCCTCGAGGACGACCTGCTGCGCCTGTTCAAGGCCGACACGGTCGAGCGGGTCATGACCTCGATGAGCCTGCCCGAGGACCAGCCCATCGAGATGCGCATGCTGACCAGGTCGATCGAGAGCGCCCAGAAGCAGCTCGAGGGGCAGAACTTCGAGATGCGCAAGAACGTCCTCAAGTACGACGACGTCATGAACCGTCAGCGCCACGTCATCTACGGCGACCGTCGCACGGTGCTCGAGGGCGCGGACGTCGAGGGCATGCTGCGCTCGACCGTCGACCGCGTCGTCACCGCAACCGTCAGGCTCCACACCCAGGGCTTCGCCGACGAGTGGGACCTCGACGCGCTGTGGAACGACATGAGGCAGCTCTACCCGGTCAGCCTCGACCCGGCGGACTACGACGAGGTCGAGGAGGCCTCCGAGCTCATCGACGACTTCAAGGAGGACGCCCAGAAGGCCTACGACACCCGCGAGGAGAACCTCGGCGAAGACGTCATGCGCGAGCTCGAGCGCCAGGTCTGGCTGACCGTCCTCGACCGCAAGTGGCGCGACCACCTGTACGAGATGGACTACCTGCGCGAGGGCATCGGCCTGCGCGCCATGGCCCAGCGCGACCCGCTCGTCGAGTACAAGCGCGAGGGCGCCGACATGTTCGACGCGATGCGCGAGGCCTTCGCCGAGGAGGTCGTCGGCTATCTGTTCAACATCGAGGTCGAGAAGCAGGACTCCCCGGTCGTCGGCGAGCGCCGCGACGGCGACGGGAACGTCGTCGACGCCTCGTCGCTCCTGTCGCACGACGACGAGACGGACGAGGACGAGGAGCGTCCGAGGCCGCGCGCCCTCATCAAGGGCCTCGAGGACCAGCGTCCGAGCAGGATGACCTACTCCGCGCCGAGCGAGGACGGGGACGTCGAGCAGCGCCGCGACGACGACGGCGACGGGTCCGACCCCTACGCCGGGGTCGGCCGCAACCAGCCGTGCCCCTGCGGCTCGGGCAAGAAGTTCAAGCACTGCCACGGCAGGAACCCGAACGCGCGCTGAGCGCGGCGGACCGCGGGCCCGCTGCGCGGTCTCAGCGGCCGAGGTTGGGCACACCGATCGTCAGCTCGCGGCAGGACCACGAGTCGTCGATGCGGGTCATGCGGAAGGCCGTGCACACCAGCCGGACGCCGGCCCCGCCGCCGGGACGCCACCGGTAGCAGGCGACGACCTCGCAGGAGCCGGCCGATGCGGAAGTGCCGATGTGCAGAGAATGGAGGCGGGCGCCGGTGAAGGGCCACTCGGCCTGGACCCGGATGAGCTCGGCGATGCTGCTCGGGCAGCTCAGGGGCATCAGCTGGGAGGCGGGGCGCCGGCCGGCGAGGACCTCGGCGAGAGCCAGGGCGAATCGGGACGCCGCCTCGGCGGCGGGATCCGTGCGCGGGTCCGTGACAGGGCGCGAGGAGGGCTCACTGATGGACAGGACGACGTCGTCGGGATCCACGGCGCCGTCGGGGCGCCGAGCAGTGCAGCGGTCATCGGCCGTCGGGGTGGGAACAGCCATGGGTCAAGCCTGCCCGATGAGCGGGGCGTTGCGCCAGCGTCTCGTCGTCGATTGTGGAAAACTTCGGGAGCGAGGAGGCGACGATGGGTGATCAGCGCCGAGTCGTGCTCGTGCCCGTCGACGGGTCCTGGGCTCGTCTGCTGGCGGTCGAGCACCGGCCGCTGCAGGGCCCGCTGCCCGTCTTCATCGCGAACCGGGCCCTGTGCCGCACCTTCGGCGTCGAGCCGGGCAGTGAGGAGGCCGAGCTCGCGGCCCTGCTGGTGGCGTCCGTGGCGGCGCTGTCGTCCGGCGGGCGCCGGATCGTCCTGTCGGCCCGACTCCCGGACACGCTCCTCGGCGGACCGCTCGGGGCAGCCGAGGCGGCCAACGGCGCCGCCTCGCTCGAGCGGCTCGCGCCCCGCCAGGTCGAGGCGTTCTTCACCGACGACGACCGTGTCGACGTCACCGCCGCGGCGCGGGCCGCGGCCGGCCTGGACGTCGACGGGGCCTGGGGACGGGACGCCGTGCAGGAGCTGCTCGGCGAACCGCTGCTGTGGCACGACATCGGCGAGCTCGCCGGCTGGCTCGACCGGCACCCCGGGCACCAGGGGCGCTGAGCCGGGGCCGGCCCCGCCGGGGGACGAGGACGACCGGGACGACGCGGTGCCGCAGGACCCGAGGGTCCTGCGGCACCGTTCTCCGTACGGTCTCTTGCCCGTACGGTTCCTTCGTCCGGCGGCCGGTCTCAGTCCTTGTGCTCGGCGAGCCAGGCGTCGCCGCTGCGCTTCTGGGCGTCGAGCGCCCTGCGCAGGCGCGGCTCGGCCAGCTTCTCGATCTTCTTGCCGAGCAGGGGGACCGTCACCGAGAAGGCCATGTCGTACTCGACGACGGTGCCGGGGCCTCCGGGTTGCAGGCCCGCCCGCGCGGAGACCTTGGCCGGGAGCTTGAGCTTGGCGACCTCGACGACGCCCCTCCAGCCCTCGCCGTCGCGCTCCCACAGGACGCGGGCGTCGACGCTGAGGGTCTCGCCCACCATGGACCTGACCTGGTCGGGGGCCTTGGCCTGGACGGTCAGCGAACTGACGTCGCCCTCGTTCTCGACGGTGATGGCGGTGTCATGGGCCTGCCCGAGATCGGAGAGGTAGTCGGGGGAGGTGAGCATCGTGTGCACGGCGTCTGGTGAGGCCGCGTACTCGTGACGAACATTCAAATCCATGTCGTCCATTGTGCCGGGCGCCGCGGGCGGTCATGATGAGGGGGAGGGGCGCGATCGGGGCAGAATGAGGGCATGCGAATCGATCTGCACACCCACTCCAACGTCTCCGACGGCACGGACAGCCCGACGATGCTGGTGCGCAGGGCCCAGCACAACGGGGTCGCCGTCGTGGCCCTGTGCGATCACGACTGCTTCGACGGTCTGCCCGAGGCGGAGGAGGCCGGCCGCCGGTTCGGCGTCGCGGTGCTGCCCGGCATCGAGATCAGCACCCACAGCGGGGACGCCCAGATCCACCTGCTCGGCTACGGCTGCGACCCGTGGGTCGAGCCGCTGCGCCAGGAGCTGTCGCGCATGCGCGTCTCACGGGCCATGCGCGTCGACGACATGCTGACGAAACTGGACGCCCTCGGCATGCACCTGACCGAGTCGGAGGTCTTCGAGCAGGCCGGTTCGGCCACCACCATCGGGCGTCCGCACATCGCCGACGCGCTCGTCGCCAAGGGCTGCGTCGCCGATCGGGACGAGGCCTTCGCGAAGTACCTGTACAACGGCGGCCCCGCCTACGTCGAGCGCGAGACGCTCGAGCTGGGCCGCGCGATCGACCTCGTCCACGAGGCCCACGGCGTTGCGGTCCTGGCGCACCCGTGGATCCGCGGGGCCGCCGACGCGATGACTCCCGAGGCCGTCTCCCGGCTCGTGCACGAGCACGGCCTCGACGGCATCGAGGTCGACCACCCCGACCATGGCCAGGAGACCCGCCGCATGCTCTTCGACCTGGGCGGGCGGCTGGGCCTCATCCGCACCGGCTCGTCGGACTACCACGGCACGGGCAAGACCGGGCACGACATCGGCTGCGAGACGAGCCGGCCGTCGGCGCTGCACGAGATCGCCGCGCGCATCACCGCCCGCGGAGGCGGCCTGGGCACCGTCGAGCCGATCCTCAACCGGATCTGACCGGTGGGCCGCCCGCCGGTCGGTGCCGGACGCCGGGGCGGCGGGCGGGTAGACTGCGGCCATGCGGATGAGCCCGAGCCTGCCGGCACCGACGGCCCGGTGCCGCTCAGCGGTCCGGGCGCCGGCCGCCCGGTGCTGGTGGCGCCGCTGACGCGGCCATCCCGTACCCCCTCCTTCACGCAACAGTGGTCGCCCGAGGCGGCTCTTCGTCATGCTCGGCGGCCGTCCGGGCCCCGGGAAAGGACAACATGCCGGAAGCGACCATGAGTGCGGCGGGCGAGCCCGCCGCGTCGATGCCCGACGGCTCGCTGCGCGCCAGCCAGTTGCGCAGCGACGCGATCGAGGCGGACCTCCCGAAGAACCCGCAGCGCTACCGCCTGCTGACCGGGGACCGTCCCACCGGCAAGCTGCACATCGGCCACTACTTCGGGTCCATCGCCAACCGGGTGCGCCTGCAGGACGCCGGCGTCCCCGCGATGCTCGTCATCGCCGACTACCAGGTGATCTACGACCGCGACGGCGTCGGCGACATCCAGGAGAACGTCTTCAGCGGCATCGCCGACTACCTGGCCAGTGGCATCGACCCGTCGCGGACGACGATCTTCACCCACTCGGCCGTCCCGGCCCTCAACCAGCTGCTGCTGCCCTTCCTCAGCCTCGTCACCGAGCCCGAGCTGCACCGCAATCCCACCGTCAAGGACGAGCTCGAGCACTCGGGGGGCCGGGCGATGAGCGGGCTCATGCTCACCTTCCCCGTCCACCAGGCCGCCGACATCCTGTTCTGCAAGGCCAACCTCGTGCCGGTCGGCAAGGACCAGCTGCCGCACATCGAGGTGACGCGCCTCATAGCCCGCCGTTTCGACGAGCGCTACGGCCGCGCCGTGCCCGAGACCCCCGTCTTCCCGCAGGCCGACGCCCTGCTCAGCCCCTCGCCGGCCATCCTGGGCCTCGACGGGGAGAAGATGAGCAAGTCGCGTCGCAACACCATCGAGATCGGCATGAGCGCCGACGAGACGGCCCGGCTCATCAAGAGGGCCAAGACCGACTCGGACCGCCGCATCACCTACGACCCGCAGAACCGTCCCGAGGTCTCCAACCTCGTGCTGCTCACCTCGTTGGTCAGCGGGCAGAGCCCGCAGGCCGTGGCCGAGCGCATCGGCGACGGCGGCGGTGGCGGCCTGAAGAAGGCCTGCACCGAGGCCCTCAACGACTACTTCGCGCCGATCCGCGCCCGGCGCGCCGAGCTGATGGCCGACCCCGGTCACCTGCGCGAGGTGCTGCACGCCGGCAACGAGCGCGCCAACGAGGTGGCCGAGGCCACGCTCGACGACGTGCGCACCGCGATGCGGATGAACTACTGACGGGCCCGTCGCCCGGCGCGCACCCCGCGGACCGCCATCGGCGTCCTCGCACGCGGCTGCGGAGCCTGCGGGGACTGCCGGTGCGAGGCGCGGGGCACGCTCCGGCCACGGGGCCCGGACGTCCTCGACATGCTCGACGGGGCGCCGGCATGCCTCCGGCCCGTGCCTACGGGGCCCGGACCAGCCGTCGCGCGCACATGGCCGTCGCCCCGCCCTCGTGCCGATCCCGGGACGGGGCGTCAGTCCTCGTCGCCCCTCGGGCCGTCGCCCTTGCCCGCCCGCTCGACGGGGCGGCCGTTGCGGGTGCGGCGGCGCTTGCGGTGCGGGTGCTCGGAGCGGCCCCTGCCCTTGGACCGCTCGCCGTCCTTCTCGCGGCGCCTGCCGCGGTGCTTGCCGTGGCGCTTGCCGTCGTGACCGCCCCGGCCGCCGCGGCGCTCGTCCTCGGCGTCGCGCTCGGCGCGGTGCCTGCGCTCGATCTCGGCGCGCGAGGCGGCGCCGGGCAGTCGGCCCTTGACGCCGGCCGGGATGTCGAGGTCCTCGAAGAGGTTCGGGCTGGTCGAGTAGGTCTCGACCGGCTCGTGGAAGTCGAGGTCGAGGGCCTTGTTGATGACCTTCCAGCGGGTGACGTCCTGCCAGTCGACGAGCGTCACGGCGATGCCCTCGTGCCCGGCGCGGCCGGTGCGGCCGATGCGGTGCACGTACTGCTCCGGGCTGTCGGGCACCTCGTAGTTGACGACATGGGTGACGTCGTCGACGTCGATGCCGCGCGCCGCGACGTCCGTGCACACGAGGACGGCGATCCTGTTCTCGCGGAAGCGCTTCATCGTCTTCTCGCGCTGGGCCTGGTTCAGGTCGCCGTGGAGGCCGGCCGCCTCGAAGCCGCGCTCGCGCAGGTCGTCGCACAGGCGCTGGGCGGAGCGCTTGGTGCGGGTGAAGACCATCATCTTGCGCATGCCCTCGGCCTGGAGGACCTTCGCGATGATCTCGGGCTTGTCGAGCTCGTGGGCCTGGTAGACGAACTGGGTCGTCTGCGGGACGGTCATCTGCGCGTTCTGGCTCTCGGCGCGGATGTGCACCGGCTGGTCGAGGCGGCTGCGCGCCAGCGACATGATGACGGCCGGCATGGTGGCGCTGAACATGAGCGTCTGGCGGCTCGCCGGGGCGCGGTCGAGCAGGGCCTCCACGTCGGGCAGGAAGCCCAGGTCGAGCATCTCGTCGGCCTCGTCGAGGACGGCGATGCTCACATGCGACAGGTCGAGGTCGCGGCGGTGCACGAGGTCGAGCAGGCGGCCCGGGGTGCCGACGACGACGTCGACGCCGCGGGCCAGGGCGTCGAGCTGGTCGTCGTAGCCGACGCCGCCGTAGATGGTGACGACGCGTGCGCCGCGCCCGCGCGCCGCCGTGGCCAGGTCGTCGCCGACCTGCATGGCGAGCTCCCTGGTCGGCGTCATGACGAGGGCCTGCGGCCTGCCGTAGGCGGGCAGCTCGTCGAAGCCCTCGTCGCCCGGCAGGACGACGTGCTGGAGGATCGGGATGCCGAAGGCGAGGGTCTTGCCGGTACCGGTGCGGGCCTGGCCGATCATGTCGGCACCGCCCAGGGCGATCGGGATCGCCATCTCCTGGATGGGGAAGGGGTGCTCGATGCCCTCGTCGAGGAGGGCGTCGACGATCGCGGGGGCGACGCCCAGATCGGCGAAGGTGGTCCGCTGCTGCGCGTCCGCGCCGTCGGTGTCGGTGGGATCAGTGCTGGGAAGGGTCATGTACTCGGTTCTCCGCCTCCGCGTCGACGGAGGACACGCTGTCGGTGGCCTGCGCGGGCGCGTCGGGCAGGATCGGGGCCGACCGCGAGCGCGTCGCGCGGAGCCGGAACGGCCGCGAGCGCGTCGCGCGGGACCGAGCGGTTCCGCCGCGGGCCCGGGCGTGCCCGATGTGGAGGATCGGCGCCGCCGGGACGCATCGTGCAGGAGGCGCACGGGTGTGCGCCACGACGAGTCTACCCGGTGGCACCGGCCCAGAGCATCCCGCGCGGGGCCGGTGCCGCTAGTCTGGACCTCGTGAGTCCCACCTCAGACACCCAGCGGAGTGCAGCGGAGCCCCGTCCCGGCGAGGGCCGCGCACCGGCCCCCATCGACCTTCCCGAGGGCGGCGCCCAGCTCCTCGGCCTCACGGCGCAGGCCGACCTCGTCGACTTCGAGATGCTCACGGCGTCGGCGCCCATGGCCCCGAGCCTGTCCCAGCGCATCGACGTGGCGACGCTCGCGGCCGACCAGCTGGGCCGTTTCGAGCGCATCGGCGCCCAGCTCACCGCGCAGGAGCTGGTCGTCCCCGAGGTCCTCGAGCCCTACCGGGAGGCCCTCGACGCCTTCGCCGGGGCCACCCGGGCGGGCGACTGGGCGTCCAGCGTGCTGCGCGCCCTCCTCGTCAACGGGCTGCGCGCGGACTTCGTCACGGCCATCCACGACGGCCTCGACGAGCAGCTCCTCGCCCTCGTCCAGCCGGGCCCCACCGCGTGGCGCATCAGCGACTTCGCCGGGCGCGCCCTCGCCGACGCCCTCGACGCCGATCCCGCCGGGGCCGGCGCCCTGGCCCTGTACGGGCGCCGGTTCGCGGCCGAGGCCGTCGGCCAGATCCAGCGCCTCGTCGCCCGGGAGGTGGAGCTCACCTCCCTCGTCGCCCGCGCGGCCGCCGCCCGGGCGGGCGAGGGGCACGCCGTCGAATCGGCCGGTGACGAGCTGGGCGTCGTGAGCGAGCTCCTCGAGCACCTCATGGCCGAGCACGGCAAGCGGCTGGCGCGCCTGGGGCTCGGCGGCTGAGCGCCGGCACCCAGATCGCCACGAGCCCCCGTGCGGCCGGCATCGTTGCTCCGCAGCCGGGCCTGCCCATGATGATCCGCCCCGTCCTCCCGTGCCGTACGGCCGAGAGGGGCGGCCGCCTGTCGGGGCGCCGGAACGCTGGCGACGAGGGGCTCCGGGCCGGCGGGGAGCGGCCGGAGCCCTCAGACCGCGCCGAAGCCGACCTGGCGGGCGTGCTCCTGGCCGAACTCGACGTAGGCGATGCGCGCCGCGGGAACGATGACCTGACGCCCCTTGGGATCGACGATGGTGAGCAGACCGTTCTCGCTCGCCAGCGCCGTGCCGAGGGCCGCCGTGATGTCCTCGCGAGACTGGTCGGTCTCGATGGACAGCTCGCGGGTGACGTTCTCGATGCCGATCTTGATATCCACGGCACCCACCGTACCCGGCGGCCCGGGCGGGGCCTGCGCTCGCCGTGCCGGCCGGGCTCCCGAACCGTCGTCGATCCCGCGAGCCTCCGCCATGCGCCTCGCTGTCGCTCCCGGGGCGGGGGAGCGCACGGTGCCGGGCGCGCGACGCCCCTCGCGGATGTCGTCTCCGGGGCGGGGGAGCGTTCAGAGGGGCAGCTCGGGCTGGGGAGGGGAGGCGGCGGGTCTTCGCGTCCCCGTCGTCCCGTCGTCGGCGCCACCACGAGCCCCGTCATCGGCGGCCCGGCGGGTCGGGCCGGCGGCGGGCGCGCGGCTCGGCGGCTCGGAGGGCCCCTGCGGGGGAGCGGACGCCGCCCGGCCTCCGGCGGCGGGAAGGTCCTCCTCGTCGATGCGGATGAGGCCGACGCTGATGTTGTCGTGGCCGCCCTGCTCATTGGCCCAGTCGACGAGCGCGCCGGACAGCCTCTCGGCGCTGGCGTCCGCCTCGACGGGCAGGTGGTCGAAGACGCCGCGGAGCTCGTCGGCGGCGGAGGCGTAGTTCCACAGGCCGTCGGTGCAGACCATGAGCCATCCCGGCCAGGCGACGCGGAAGGCCGAGACGGTGGAGTCGAGGCCCGGGGCGCTGGGGCCGAGCCACTTGGTGATGGCGTGCGCCTGGGCGCTCGCCTCGGCGACCTCGCGCGGCGTGCCGAGCGCGATGCTCAGCTGGGCCATCGAGTCGTCGGTGGTGAGAACCATGTTGGTGCCGTCGTCGCCGAACCAGTAGGCGCGCGAGTCGCCGATACTGGCGACGATCACCAGTCCGCGGTGGAAGAGCGCGAGGACGAGGGTGCAGGCGTAGCCGTCGGGGTCCCCGCCGGCTCGGGCGACGATCTCGTCCTGCGCCGTGAGGAAGGCCATGCGCATGGTCAGGCACAGGTCGTCGGGGTCGTTGACGCCCGGATGGCGCGTGAGCGCGTCGATGAGGGAGTCGGTCGCCGCGTCGACGGCGATCTGGCTGGCCAGCTCGGAGTGGGCCGAGGTGGAGACGCCGTCGGAGACGGCCGCGATCGCGCTGTGGCGGGCGGCGGTGTTGGTCGCCGCGATGGCCAGCGCGTCCTGGTTGGGGGACCTCTTCGCGCCGACGTTCGACGCGCCGCCCGCCCATGCCACGGGGCCACGGCGCAGATCATCGCGCCCCGTGGCTCGTGGTTCTGTGGTCATCCGGTCTCCCCGATCGGCCTGTGTGCACTCCAGTTCATCACCCGCAGCGCCCGGCGGGGGGCACCGCACCGCGTCGGTGGGGACGCGGGACCGGCGGCTCTGCTCAGGTGGACCCCAGCATCCTATGCGAGACCCGGAGCGGCCCGCCACGAGCACGACAGGAGGCCCCACCGCGGTGTCGGGCAAGGCCTCCTGGATCCGAGGAGTGGTGCTCAGCTGAGCGGCTTGACGTGTTCTGCCTGCTGGCCCTTGGGGCCCTGGGTGACGTCGAACTCGACCTTCTGCCCCTCATCGAGCGAGCGGAAACCGCTGGTCTCGATGACCGAGTAGTGGACGAAGACGTCATCGCTCGAACCGTCGACGGCGATGAAGCCGTAACCCTTCTCAGCGTTGAACCACTTCACAGTTCCGGTGGTCATGTGAACTCCCTGTCGTTTGCTCTCGGACCTCTGTCTGACGGTCCGCTGCTCGTGTCACACACCGTTTCCAATGAGATCAGCCGAAGTGGTTCCGGCTCGAACAGTTCCTCCATCCTTCCACACATTCGGGTCCGGGGGGAAGGCGCGGTGCTCCACGGGCTCGTCGGCGCCGCGGCGATGCCGGCATCCGCAGGGCCCGCGAGCGGATCCCGGAGCGGAAATGTCGGTGGCCGGTGCTTGCATTGTGTCCATGCCGCAGCAGCAGATGGACCGGTGCCAGCGGGCCTTCCTCGAGGCCGCCGCGCAGCCGCGCGCCGCCGTCTTGGCGGTGGGCGGCCCGGGCACCGGCAAGAGCACCGCGCTCGTGCGGTCCGTCGTCGCGGCCGCGGAGGCCGGCGCCGGTCTCGACGGGCTCGTCGTGCTCACATGGTCGCGGCCCGCGGCGCACCGGCTGCGCGCCGAGATCATCGCCCGGCTCGGGCGCACCCAGCGGGCCCCGGCCATGACGACCGTGCCGGGCTGGTGCCTCGCCCTCCAGTCGGCCTACGGGCCCCGCGGCGGCGACGGCGGGATCCCGCGCGTCCTCACCGGCCCCGAGCAGCAGATGCAGGTGCGCGAGCTCCTCGAGGGCGAGGGCGAGTGGTTGTGGCCCGCCGAGGTCCGCCCGGCCGTGCGCACGCGCGCCTTCACGCAGGAGGTCCGCACCGGCATCGCCCGCGCCCGTCAGCACGGCCTCGACCCCGACGACCTCATCGCGATGGGCGAGCGCACCGGTCGGCCGCAGTGGGTCGGGCTCGGCCGGTTCTTCGAGCGCTATCTCGACGTCCTCGACGGGCAGGGCGTCTGGGACTACGCCGAGCTCGTCCACCGTACGCGACTCCTGCTGCTCGACGAGCAGGTCGCCGCCGACGTCGCCGCGCGCCTGCGGGGCGTCCACGTCGACGAGTTCGCCGAGCTCGACCGCTCCCAGATCGGGCTCCTCGCGCAGGTGCACGGGCTCGGCGTCCCGGTGATCGCCGCCGCCGATCCCGCCACCCGCGTCTTCGCCTTCCGCGGGGCCGATCCGAGGGCCGTCGCCGACTTCCCGTGCCGCTTCGCCGCCCCGGGCACCGGGGCGGCGGTGGTCGTCCCCTTCGGGACCAATCACCGCACCGCCCCGGGCGTGCTCGCGGCGGTCGGCGCCGTCCTCGCGCACAACCCGGCCGAGGTCCTGCCCTCCGCCGCCGGTCCTGCGCCCGGCCCGCTTGCGGGCCGGGCGCAGGCGAGCGGGTCGGACGAAGGCCGGCCGGAGGTGAGCGTCCTCCTCCATCCGACCGGGGCGGCCCAGCTCGACGCCGTCGCCCGGTGGCTGCGCGCCCGCCACGCCCACGGCGCCGCCTGGTCCGACATGGCCGTCGTGGGACGCGCCGGCAGGGGCCAGCTGGCGCTCGTCGCGAGAGCGCTCACGGGGCTGGGCGTCCCCGTCGACGTCGACGGCGACGACATCGCCCTGGGCGAACAGCCGTGCGTCCGGCACCTGGTCGGTGCGGCCGAGTGCTGCCTCGCCCTGTCCTCCGGAGATCCGCTCGACCCGGCCCGCGTCCTCGCGCTGGTCGGCGGCCCGCTGTGCCCCGCCGAGCCCAGGGGCCTGCGGCGCCTCGGCAGGCGGCTGCGGCGCGGCAGCGACGCCCCGGACGTCGACGCGCTCCTGTTCGAGCTGGTGCGCCGCCGCGCCGTCGAGGCGATGACCTCCGACCGCGGGGCGGGGGCCCCTCGTGACGGTCGGGACCGGGGCGGTGGGGCCGCCGAGCCGTCCACCGGCCCCGCCCGGTCCGACGACGAGGCCGCCGCGGCCGCGGCGCTGGACCTGCTCGGAGCCGTCCTCGGCGGTGCCGCCCGCCGCGTCCGGCGGGGGGTCGGCGTCTACGAGGTGCTGTGGAGCCTGTGGCAGGGCACCGACTGGCCGGAGCGACTGCGCGAGGAGGCGCTGGCCGGTGGCGAGGGCTCCGCCGCCGCCCACCGCGACCTCGACGCGCTGTGCGCCCTGTTCGACCTTGCCGCCCGCCACGACGATCTCGGGGGCGGCAAGGGACTGCGCACCCTCGTCGCCGAGATCGCGGGCCAGGAGATCTCCGGCGACCAGGCCCGCGAGTCCGACCCGCGCGGCCGGGGCGTCCAGGTCATCACCGCGCACCGGGTCAGGGGCCGCCAGTGGTCCCACGTCGCTCTCGTCGACCTCGTCGAGGGCGAGTGGCCGGGCCGACGCGGCGGTGAGGGCCTCCTGTCGGCCGAGGCCATCGGCGCCGACGGCGACACGGCCCCCACCGACCGGGACGGGCTCGAGGCCGCCATCGAGTGGGTGCGCCGGGAACGGCGGCTGTTCGCCCTGGCAGCCAGCCGCGCCACCCGGTCGCTGCTCGTCACCGCGGTGGCGGGGGAGGGCTCCGAGGGGGGCGAGCCGTCGCGCTTCATCGCCGAGCTCGGCGTCGAGCCGAGGCCCGGCCCGACCCCGGCGGAGCGCCGCGCGAGCACGCTCGACGAGCTCGTCGGCGAGCTGCGCCGCACCGCCCTCGACCCGTCCGGGTCCCCGGCGCTGCGCCGCGCAGCGGCGGAGCGCATCGCGGCGCTCGCCGTCCTCCGCTCGCGTCGGGGGCGCCGGCTCGTCCCGGCCGCCGACGCGTCCACCTGGTGGGGCGTCGGCGGGCTCAGCGGCCGGACCGGGGCGCAGCGGCGCCCTGAGCTGACCGTCAGCGCCACGGGCCTGGAGAAGCTCTCCCGGTGCCCGCGGCGCTGGTTCCTCGATTCCCGGGTCGGGGCCCAGGAGGCCGCCGGCCCGCAGGCCGCGGTCGGCACGCTCGTCCACGCGATGGCCGAGAACTCGATGCGCCTCGGCTGGGGCGCCGCCGAGCAGCACGATCGGGTCGACGCCTCCTGGGGCGCCGTCGGCTACGAGGTCGAATGGCGGAGTGAGGCCGAGCGCGAGGCCGCCCACGCGATGATCGACCGGCTCGACGCCTGGTCGACGGCCGACCGGGGGCGCGAGGTCGTCGGCGTCGAGGTGCCCGTGAGACACCGCTTCGAGCTGCCCGGCGGCACCGTCGTCCTGCGCGGCACCATCGATCGGCTGGAGCGCGAGAGCGCCACCGGGCGCATCCACGTCGTCGACTTCAAGACTGGGCGGCGCGCCCCCACCCGAGGGCAGGCGCAGGCCCACCTGCAGCTCGGCGCCTATCAGCTGGCCGTCGCCGAGGGCGCCTGCTCCGAGCTGACCGGCCCCCGCCCGCGACTCGGCGGCGCCGAGCTCGTCCACCTGCGCATCCCGCAGGGCGCGCGGGCACCCGGGCTGCCCAAGGTGCTCGCCCAGCCGGACATCGGGGACCACCCGTACCCGCCCCGGGTCGAGCCGCGGCCCGGCGGCGGGCCCACCTGGGTGCACGATGTCATGGCCGAGGCCCTCGGGCATGCCGCCGACGGGGACTGGACGGCCGTGGAGGGCGAGCTGTGCCGCACCTGCCCGCACCGGGGCGGCTGCCCCGTCTGGACCCCGGAGGACCCGAGATGAGCGCGCCCCCGCCGAATCCCGCACGCATCCGGACGCCCGGCCAACTGTGCGAGGCCCTGGGCATCCCGCTCTCCGACGAGCAACTGGCGGCCGTCACCGCGGAGCCCGGTCCCGGCGTCATCATCGCCGGCGCCGGCTCGGGGAAGACCACCGTCATGGCGGCGCGCGTCGTCTGGCTCGTCGGCACCGGCGCCGTGCGCGCCGACCAGGTGCTCGGCCTCACCTTCACGCGCAAGGCCGCCGGCGAGCTGTCGGCCCGCATCGGCGCGGCCCTGGAGCGCTCCGGGGCCGTCGACGAGCGGGCCCGGCACGACCTGCAGGGCCAGACCGTCATGACCTACGACGCCTTCGCCGGACGCCTCGTCGCCGAGCACGCGCCGCGCATCGGCGTCGACCCGATCGAGCGGGTGCTCGACGAGTCGACGCGCTACCGGCTCGCCGGGCAGGTCGTCTCGGAGGCCGAGGGCGGCTGGGAGCACCTCGCAGGGCTGTCGCCGGCGGTCCTGGTCGACTGGCTCGTCACGCTCGACGCCGAGCTGAACGGGCATCTCGTCGACCCCGAGCGCCTCGAGGCCTTCACGCCCCCGTTCGTCGCGCGGCTGCTCGACGCCCCGCTGCACCGGGGCAGGCCCTACCGCGACGTCGCCGACGCCGTCGAGACGGCCCGGGCCCGGCTCGAGCTGCTCGGGCTCGTGCGGTCCTACCGCGAGCGCAAGAGACGCCTCGGCTGCGGCGACTTCGGCGACCAGATGGCCCGGTCGGCCCGGATCGCCCGGCGGGCGCCGCAGGTCGCCGAGGCGCTGCGTCGGCAGTTCCGGGTCGTCCTGCTCGACGAGTACCAGGACACCTCCGCGGCCCAGACGACGATGCTGTCCGGGCTGTTCTCCGGCCCCGACGCCGAGCACGGCCTCGGCCATCCGGTCCTGGCGGTCGGCGATCCCTACCAGGGCATCTACGGCTGGCGCGGCGCCGCCATCAGCACCATCGGCGAGTTCCCGCGCACCTTCCGCCGCGGCGACGGCGACCCCGCGAGGGTCTTCTCGCTCACGGTGAACAGACGCAGCGGCCCCGTCATCCTGCGGGGCGCCAACGAGATCCTGGCGCGTCTGGACGAGGATCCGGCCATGCCCGCCGTCGGCGGGGCCGGGCTGCGGCTGAGGGCCGTCGCCGGGGCCGGGCCCGGCAGCGTCACCGTCGGGCGCTTCGACGACGTCGACGAGGAGCTGGCGTGGCTGGCGTCCGACGTCGCCGCGCACGGCTGCCCGGGGCGCTGGGCCTCCCTCGCCGTGCTCTGCCGCACGAACGCCGCCGTCGGGCGCGTCTACGACGAGCTGGTCGAGGCCGACGTGCCGGTCGAGGTCGTCGGCCTCGGCGACCTCGTCTCGCTCAGCCCGGTGCGCGAGATCGTGGCCACCCTGCGCCTGCTCGACGACGAGACCGACAACCCCGCGCTCGTCGAGCTGCTCGCCTCCCGCCGCTGGCGGATCGGGGCGGCCGACCTGGCCGCCCTCGGTGCGGCGGCGCGTCGGGCCGCCGCCGAGGACGCCGGGCCCCGCGCCGCGGACGGGTCGTCCGTCGTCGGCGCCACCGACGACGCCGCGCTCGGCGAGGGCCTCACCGCCCCGCAGCCGTGCCTGCTCGACCTGCTCGACCAGGAGATCCCCGGCATGTCCGCGCAGGGCGCCCGCAGGCTGCGCCGCTTCGCCGGGGAGTTCACCCAGGTGCGCCGCGGGCTCGGCGAGCCGCTCCTCGACCTGGTGCGGCGCATCTGCCTGCTGGGCGGCGTCGACGCCGAGCTCGAGGGCGACCCCGCGTTCTTCCGCCAGGGCCGGCGCGAGCAGCTGCGGCGCTTCCTCGACGTGGTGGCCGAGTTCTCCGACACCGACCCGGGCGTGGGGCTGAGCGCCTTCCTGGCCCGGCTCGACCTGCGGATCGAGCACGAGAACGGCATCGAGCAGGCAGCCGTCTCGGCCGCGGACTCGGTCAAACTGCTCACCGTCCACCGCGCGAAGGGCCTCGAGTGGGACCGCGTCTACCTTCCGTGGCTGGTCGACGGGGTGTTCCCCGCCCACCGCGCCGACAACTGGGTGACCTCGGCCAGGCTCCTGCCGGGGCCGCTGCGCGGCGACGCCGACGCCCTGCCGTCGCTGCCCGAGATCTCGCGCGACGGCCTGCGGGACCACGCCGAGGAGCTCCGGGCGGCGGCGGGCTTCGCCGAGGACCGGCTGGCCTACGTCGCGATCACGCGCGCCCGGAACGCACTCGTGGCCACCAGCCACGTCTGGGAGCCCCGGCGGGCGCGGCCCCGCGAGGCCTCCCCCTACTACCTGGTCCTCGCCGGGCAGGCGCAGGAGGTGGTCGCCGAGCCCGGCCCGGTCGCCGACGAGAACCCGCTCGGCGACGGACGGCGGCGCGCCGCCTGGCCCCGCGGCGACGAACGGGGGCAGGAGCGCCTCGACGCGCTGGCGGCGTTCGTCCGCGATCGCGCCGGGGCGCGGCTCGCGGGGCCGTCCGGGCCCGCCGGGGAGGCGGGGGAGTTCGGCTCCGTCGAGCCGCTCGACCTCGACGAGCAGGCGCTCGTCGACCGGTGGGCGCGCGAGGCCGAGCTGCTCGTCGCCCAGGCGCTGCGCCGTCAGGACGAGGGGACCGGCGTCGCCGTGCCCGAGTCCCTGTCGGCCACGGCGCTCGTGCAGTCCCAGCGCGACCGGGCCGGGTTCATGGCGGCCCTCGCCAGGCCGATGCCGCGGCGGGCGAGCACCGGGGCGGGCGCCGGCACCCTCTTCCACGAATGGGTCGAGGCCAGGTTCCGCCGGGCCGAGAGCCCACTCCTCGGCGCCGACGAGCCGTTCGGCGAGTACGGCGCCGGCCGCTCGGACGGGGCCCGGGCCCGGCTCCGTCGACTCGTCGAGCGCTTCGAGGCGGGCCCCTACGCCCGGCGCGCGCCGTGCGCCGTCGAGGAGCCCTTCGTCCTCGTGGTCGACGGCCAGCAGATCCGCGGCCGCATCGACGCGGTCTTCCCCCTCGACGACGACCCCGAGCACGACGTCCGGGTCGTCGACTGGAAGACCTTCGACGGGCCGGGTGACGCCCTCCAGCTGGCCCTCTACCGGCTGGCCTGGTCCGACATCACCGGGACCGACCCCGGCCGCATCGACGCGGTCTTCCACCACGTCATGAGCGGCACCGACGAGCGCCCCGCCGACCTCGTCGACCGCGAGGGCCTGCGGAGGATGATCGCCGGGCTGCGCGCCCCGGCGCCCCGGCGGGGCCGTCCCGCGGCCGGCGGCCCGGCGTCCGCACCGCGTCCGGCGCGTTAGTTTGGGCCCATGACCTCGAGCCCGGACCTCAGTCGCGACCCCTACGCCTGGGACATCGCCGCGTGGGGCGGCCCGCCGAGGCTGGACCACGCCTCGAGCCTGCGCGAGGAGGACCGCTCCGTCGAGCGGGCCTGGCGCGAGCCGGGCGCCCGCATCGTCTGCCTCGACGAGGCGGGCCGCTTCGACGACGACCCCTTCGGCCGGCCCATCACGGCGGACGACGGGGGGAGCCCCCGCGCCGAGGACGTCTTCCTCGGCCGCTTCGAGGGGCACCCGTGGTTCGCCCGGCGCGACGCCGGCCCGTACCCGGCGGTGCTGCGCAGCGCCCGGCTCACCCCGGGCGAGCGCGAAGTCGCCAGCAGCGCCCAGGCCGTCCTCAACTGGGCCCGCACGACGCGCCGCTGCGTCAGCTGCGGCGGCGAGCTCGTGCGCACCCGCGGCGGCTTCTCCGCCGAGTGCACCCGGTGCGGCCGCGAGACCTTCCCCCGCACCGATCCGGCCGTCATCTGCGCCGTGCTCGACCACGACGACCGCCTCTTCCTCGCCCACCAGGGACGCTGGGAGCGCGGCCGCGTCTCGGTGCTCGCCGGGTTCGTCGAGGCCGGCGAAACCGCCGAGCAGGCCGTGCACCGGGAGATCGCCGAGGAGGCGGGGTTGCGCATCGCCGCCCTGCGCTATCTCGGCAGCCAGCCGTGGCCGATGCCCCGCTCGCTCATGCTGAGCTTCGTCGCGCGCAGCGACTCCGTCGGACGGGTCGACGGGCTGGAGCTCTCGTGGGGCGGCTGGTACCGCCGCGACGAGGTGAACCGTCTCGTGGACGGCGGCTCCCTGGTGCTGCCGCCCGGCGCCTCGGTCGGCCACCGGCTCATCGAGGCATGGCTGGACGGGCGCCTGCCCCTTCCCGAGCCCTGAGCGGGCGGCCTCGGGGTGCGCCCGGCGGGCGGTCGAGGGCCCTGCCCAGCCGTTCGGTCAGCCCCGAGGCGCGCTGGGCCTCCGTCGTGACGGCCGCGCGCACCGAGCTCGCCGGGCCGATGATGCGCACACCGGTCCTCGCCCTGGTCACGGCCGTGTAGAGCAGGCCCCTCGTGAGCAGCGGCGAGCCGGGCGGGGGCAGGACGAGGGTGACCCGCTCGAACTGGCTGCCCTGCGACTTGTGCACCGTCATGGCGTACATCGTCTCGACGCCCTCCAGCGCGTACGCCGGGTAGGTGCGGTGGTTGCTCATCGCGGCTCGTCGGCCCCGCCCGGTGGCGATGACGACGCCGGTGTCGCCGTTGCTGATGCCCAGCTCGGGGAGGTTCCGGGTGGCCAGCAGCGGCCGTCCGCTGTACCACTCGTCGCCGGAGAGCTGGCCGGCCGCGGCGCGCTGGAGGCGCTCGACGGCGGCGCCCCAGGTGGTGACCCCGTAGGGGCCGGTGCGGTGTGCGCACAGCAGGCGGTGGGCGCCGAGCGCCTCGATGGCCTCCTCGGCCCTGCCCAGCCGGGCGGCCCGCTCGGTGGCGCGGGCCTGACGCACCAGGGCGTCGCGCAGCCCCAGCGAGGCCTCCAGATCGAGGTCGGCGGCGTCCTGGTCGTGGAACTCGACGGCCTCGGTGGTGGCCAGCAGCTCCAGGGTGCGGTCCGCGTCGCCGTCGCGGATCGCCCGGGCGACGTCGGAGATGCCGCTCGTGAAGCGGTAGCCGTGGTCGAGGACGACGACGGCCGACCGGCCCGGCTCCGGGCCGGGCAACCCGGCGGCGGTGATGTCGGCGAGCACGGCCCCGGCGTCGACCGGGGTGAGCTGGTCGGGGTCGCCCACCATGACCAGGCGCGTGTCGGGGCCGAGCGCCTCGAGCAGGCGGGCCATGAGCGGCAGGGAGACCATCGACATCTCGTCGACGACCACGGCGTCGAACGGCAGCCGGTGCCCGGCCCCGTGGCGGGGGGCCCGGTCGGGGCGGGCCCCGAGCAGGCGGTGCAGCGTCGTCGCCGCGCCGACGCCGGGCCCGACGGCGTGCTCGTCGAGCGACTCGGTCAGCCGGGCGGCGGCCTTGCCGGTCGGCGCGGCGAGCGCGATGCGCATCGGGACGCCCCGGGCCTCCGCCTGGTCGGCGAGCGCGGCGACGACGCGGGAGATCGTCGTCGTCTTGCCCGTGCCCGGGCCGCCGCAGATGACGGCCGTGCGTGCCCGCACCGCCGTGCGCACGGCGGTGCGCTGCGCCTCGTCGCGCCGGTCGGCCGCGGCGGGCGATGCGGCCAGGCTCCGTTCGAGCCGTGCCTCGTCGACGTCGGGGAACGGGCCGCAGCGCCCGAGCAGGGCCGCGGTGATCGACTCCTCGTCGTGCCAGTAGCGCTCGAGGTAGAGGGCCTCGTCGACGAGGCGGAGCGGATGCTCGTTGGGCCCGGAGTGCTCGTCTCCCACGAGCGACGAGGCGGCCAGTGCCGCCAGCCACCGGTCGGGATCCGGCCAGCCGAGCTCGTCGAGCTGCGGGGCGAGGCCCGCCTGGGCGTCGTCGTCGCGGACGAAGAACTGGGCCAGTCGACGGACCCGGCGGATCGGCAGGCAGACCGAGCCGGCACGCAGCGCGCGCATCGTGAGCGCGGCGCCGAGCAGCACCGCCGGGTCGTGCTCGCCCGCGGTGCGGGCGACGAGCTGGGCGGTGTGGACGTCGGGCGCCTCGAGGATGCCCGCCTCGTTGAATCGGGCGAGCACGCCCTGCGCCGAGACGACGCGGCCGGTGACGCCGCTCATCGGGCACCTCCCGTCCGGGAGCCGGAGAGGACCCGTGAGGCGGCCTCGACGAGGCCGATGCGCGGGTGCCAGGTGAAGACGCCCGGCGGCATCGCGGTCCCGGCCGGGCCGTCGGGGCCGGCCATGCCCCTGACGAACAGATAGCCGACGCCGGCGAACTGCCGCTCGGGGTCGTAGTCGGGCAGGCGCCAGCGCAGGTAGCGGTGCAGGCCCACGCAGTACAGCAGCGCCTGGAGGGGGTAGTGGGCCTCGATCATCGCCCGCGTCATCGCCGCGGGCGTGTAGACGTGCGGGCCGAGCGACTCGTGCGGGCGGGTGGGGATGCGGTTCGTCTTGTAGTCGATGAGCGCGTAGCGGGCCGTGCCGCTCGGGACCGGTCGCCCCGGCTCCCCGGCCGCGCCGGGCCCCGGGAGCCTCAGCACGGCGTCGATCGAGCCGGTGAGGAAGCCGCGGAGGGCCGCGTGGGCGGCGCCGCTGGCCGCCAGGGCCCCGCCGTAGTCGACGAGCGGGTCGTCGGACGGTACGAGCGAGCGGTCGCCCCACAGCTCGGCGATCGCCCCGAGCTCCCGCGAACCCGAGGCCGAGCCGAGGGGCAGGTCGAAGTCGAGCTCGGCGAGGCGGTTCGCGGCGCCGATGCGGCGCAGGCTCGCCCACGCCGTGAGCTCGCCCAGCGGCGTGTCCATGACGGCCAGCAGGCCCCGGGCCAGCCGCTCGGCGGGCACCCCGGCCATCGGCCAGCGGGTGAGCATCCGGGTGACCGCGGCGGTGGTGCGCTCGGCCAGCCGCGGCCCTGCCGGGTCGACGACTTCGAGGACCGAGTGCACCAGCGAGCCGAACTGGGTGCCACCGGGCAGCGTCGACAGCGGCGTGGCGTCGTCGTGCGGGTCCGGCGCGGCCGTCCGCGGCCCCGCGGGGGCCCCCTCCAGCGGCGGTTCGTCGTCGGTGCCGCGCTCGTCGAGGCCGGGCAGGGGCCCCGCTGTCCCATGCAGCCCGGCGGTGAGCCCCGAGTACGAGGTGCGCGACCACGTGCGGTCGATCGTGTCGGCGAGCTCGCGCCCGACGAGGCGCGCCGGGCCGTCGACGGGCGGCGGCGCGGG
>ERZ773075.197-NODE-197-length-52424-cov-76.8471_pt1 | contig 52424 bp, 48 predicted proteins | sample MGYA00580614_ERZ773075 | MGnify/ENA primary metagenome ERZ773075 (study PRJEB29015, sample SAMEA2738021) | human oral metagenome | biome: human oral; feature: human-associated habitat; material: dental | place: China | collected 2043 ...
CTTCGACCGCGCCAGCGGGACGATCTCGGTGCCCGCGCGCACCGTGGCCGTCCTGATACAGCGGCAGACGGCCTGAGCGCTCGTCCTCAGGCCCGCCCCAGGACGTCGGCGAGGTCGACGACGCCGCCGCGCAGGGCCAGCAGCACCAGTTGAACCCGGTCCCGGCAGCCGGTCTTGGACAGCAGGTGGCTCACGTGGGTCTTGACCGTGGGCATGGACAGCCACTCGCGGTCGCAGATCTCCTGGTTGGTGAGACCCAGGGCGATAAGCGCCAGGATCTCGCGCTCGCGCTGGGTGAGGGCCGCGACCTGCCGGGAGGCCTCCGCCGCCCGGACCGCCTCGACCGAGTCCTCGGAGGCGTGGCGTCCGGCGCCGCCCCCGGCTCGCGTCCCGCTGACCTGACCGGTGCGCACGGCGGCGAGAAGACGGCGTGTGGGCCCCGGGGAGATGACGGAGTCGCCGTCGTGGACGGTGCGGATCGCGGTGATGAGGTCCTGGGGCGGGGTGTTCTTGAGCAGGAAGCCGGCCGCGCCGGCCTCGATGGCGCCCATGACGTAGCCGTCGGTGTCGAAGGTGGTCAGGATGACGACCTTCCCGTTGGTGCCGCGGGCCATGAGTTCGCGGGTGGCGGCCAGGCCGTCGAGGCCCGGCATCTGCACATCGAGGAGGAGGACGTCGACCGGGTCGGCGGCGTTGTGCGTGAGGGCATCGTTGCCGTCGACGGCCCGCCAGACGACCTCCATATCCGGCTGCGCCCCCAGCAGCATAGCCAGCCCCATGGTGAACAGCGGCTCGTCATCGGCCAGACCCAGGCGGATCACAGGTGCCTCCCCTCCTTGACGTCGACTCACCGGAAGTATCCGCTCTCCAGGTTCAGCCTGTGCGGTTTTGTACCGACGAAGTGCCGACGACGCCCTGCGAGGTTCGCCATATAACCGCGATTGGTTCTCATTCCGGAGAGGTGGGGAACTGCGCCGTCACCCGCCAGCCGCCCTCGGGCGTGGGCCCGGCGGCGAAGGCGCCACCGAGGTCGGTGACCCGGTCACGCATGCCGATGAGGCCGAAGCCCTGGTGCACGGGCCGGCCTGGTCGGATCGCGCCGCCCTCTGCGTCTGCGTCTCCGTGACCGTCCGGCGCCCCGATCGCCGACGTCGAGGGTGCCGGTGAGCCCGCCGGTGCCGGAGCGTTCTCGACGACGAGGACGGCCCGGCCCGCCGCGGTGCGCAGCGAGACGGTCGTGGCCGCGCCGGGGGCGTGGCGCAGCACATTGGTCAGCGACTCCTGGACCACCCGGTGGAGGACCTGCGCCGCAGGCTCCGGGAGCCGGCCGGCCGGGTCGGTCGCCAGGGTGACCGGCAGTCCTGCCCGCTGCGCCTGGCGCACCGGTTCCCACAGGAGGTCCGCACCCCGCTCCTGGCCCGACGCCGCCTCTGCGGTTTCGGCACCGCCCTCGGCTCCGGGGGCAACGGCGTCAGCAGTGCCGCCACCACCGGTAGAACGGCCGGCAGCACCGAGACCTCCCGCATCGACAACGCCGGCATCAGAGGCGCGACCAGCAGCGGAGCCGGAACCAGGCGCGGCGATCGCCTCGCTTCCGGCGGCCGCGGCGCTGTCGGGCGGCCCGGCCTCCTGGGCGTCGGAGCGCAGCATGTCGACCAGGGCGTGCACCTCGTCCACCGAGCGGCGGGAGGTCTCCCCGATGACGGCCAGGGCCTCGTCGGCGGCGGCCGGGTCGGTGGCCAGGATGGCGCGGGCGCCCTCGGCCTGCATGGCGATGACGGTGAGGCTGTGGCCGAGCAGGTCGTGGACGTCGCGGGCGATGCGCTGCTGGGTCTCGATGACCGCGAGCCGCCGCTCGGCGGCCTGCTGCGCCTCGAGCACCGCGGCCCGCTCGAAGGCCTGGTTGTAGCGGTCCCGGCTGCGACGCCGCGCGGCACCGACGAAAGCGGCCACCGCCACGACCAGCCAGGCGTTGGTGAGGAGAATCAACCGTCCGACGCCCGCGTGGACCTGGTCGCCGATGAGCTCGTGCGCCCGCGTCGTCGCCATGGCCGCCCCCACCAGCTCGAGGACGAGCCCCACCCATCGCCACGGCGCCTCCAGCCGGGACTGGGTCGTCTCCACCGCGACGAGCCCCGTGATGATGAAGAAGATGGAGAACTCGGTGAACAGCACCAGGTGCGCCGTCAGGCAGACGCCGGCCACGACGATGAAGAGCAGCGGAGAGTGCCGCCTCACCACCATGGCCAGGGCGCAGGCGCCCAGCAGAAGGAGGTAGAGCACCGGCGCTGCCCTTTGGATGAATCCGAGCCCCGGTTCCGGATCCGGCCGGCCGATGAGGCACAGGAAGACGAAGGCCATGGCGATGACGACGTCGCTCACCGTCGTCCACGGGCCCGAGCTCGGGTAGCGCCAGGCGGCCGGAATGGTGCCGGCTAGCGGCACGGGGCGGGGCGACGTCGGCCCGGACGTCACCGATCCCGCCTGCGCCGCACCGGCCCGTCGCCCTTTTCTCATGCCTGAACCGTACCGTCGCCCCCGGCGCCTCGGAGGCCCCGGCCGGGATTTCATACTCGGGTATGAGCCTGGCCAGCACGCCGATTCAGGAAGCAGACCACGGGCTGATGATCGCCCGTCCGGGTGCGAGCAGGCTTGACGCCATGACGACTTCACACCGCTTCCCACCCAGTCCATCCGCACCGCTGCCGACGCGCTCCGCCGGCCTCCGACCCCAGCCCGCGCCCGGGCAGACGGCCCTGGCGCAGGCGCCCCGCTCGGGCGCCCCCGCCCAGGCCTTCCAGCAGCCCTTCACCCGGGTCAGCCCCGACGTCGGTGCCCCGCTTCCTGGCGGGCCCGTGAACGCCACAGCGCCCGGCATCGTGCCTCCCAACGCAGCGCCCGCCCGGCCGACGCCCCTCCCGCAGGCCGGCCTGGCGCACTCATCCAGTGCCGACGACGCCGTCGTCCTCACCCAGGACCTCACCAAGACCTTCGGCAAGCGCACCGTCGTCGAGGGCCTCAACCTCGTGGTGCCGCGCGGAAGCGTCTACGGCTTCCTCGGTCCCAACGGCTCGGGCAAGTCGACGACCATGAAGATGCTGCTCGGGCTCCTGGCGCCCACGCGAGGGCGGATCAGCGTGCTCGGGCGGCCCTTCACCCCGGCCACGCGCGCTGAGATCATGTCGCGCACCGGCTCCATGATCGAGAACCCGCCCGGCTACGGCCACCTCACGGGCGCGGAGAACATGCGGATCGCCGCGAAGATGCAGGGCCTGAGCGACCAGCAGGTCAGCCGCGCCCTGGCGCTCGTGCGCCTGACCGAGCACAAGGACCGCCTGGTGCGCACCTACTCGCTGGGCATGAAGCAGCGCCTGGGGATCGCCCTGGCGCTGGCCCGCGAGCCCGAACTGCTCATCCTCGACGAGCCCACCAACGGCCTGGACCCGGCCGGTATCGAGGAGGTGCGCCGCCTCCTGGTCGAGCTCGCCGGCGAGGGCGTCACCGTCATGGTCTCCAGCCACCTGCTCGACGAGATCGACCGCATGGCCTCCACGCTGGGCATCCTGTCGGCCGGGCGCCTCGTCTTCCAGGGCACGCGCACCGAGCTCATGGAGCGCTCGGTGCCGGACATCCTCATCGTCACCCCGACGCCGCAGGCCGTCCTGGACCCGCAGGTGCTGGCCGGTCTTGTACCGTCGCAGGCTCCAGGCCAGGCGGCGTCGACGGCGGCGCCCGGAGCGCCCGGCCCCGCCGATCCGGCCGCCGGCCCGGTGCTCACGGCGCAGGGCGTGCGTATCCCGGGACTGTCGAAGGAGTCGGTGGCCGAGCTCATCAGCCGCCTGGCAGCCGCCGGCGTCGAGCTGCACGAGGTGCGCCGCGAGACCCAGAGTCTGGAGGACGTCTTCATGGACCTCACCGGACGGGGAGGTGTCCTGTGATGACCGGCATCGCGCTCTCCTCAGTACCCACCACCTCCCAGTCCGCCCAGTCCCCCGCCGTGGTCGGTGGCGCCGGCGGTCGAGCAGGCGGCCAGGCCGGGCCGGCCCCCGCAGCGGCTGCTCCGACGTTGGAGCGCAGTTCGCGCGGCTCAGCCAGACCCGGCTTCCTGACCTCTGTGGGCGTCGAGGTCCTCAAGATGCGCCGACTGCGCGTGCTGCTGGTGACCGCGCTGCTCGTCATCGCCTCGGTGGCACTGAGCAGCATCAACCTGTTCAGCCAGTCGACGATCCAGTCCTTCGACAACCCGGCCGCCAAGCCGTGGGCGATGCTGCTGCTGGGAACCGCCTTCTTCAACGCGATGACCGGGTCGGTCTTCGCCGCGGTCCTGGCCAGCCGGCAGACCGATATCGAGCACAGCGGGGCCGGGTGGAACCTGGCCGCCACCTCGGGCCTGACGCCCGGGGCCCTGTGCCGGGTCAAGCTCGCCGCGCTGGCGCTCGTCATCGTTCCGGCCGTCGTCATTCAGAACACGGCCCTTGTCGTCTTCGCCCGCATTATGGGCATCAGCGTCCCGCTCGACGTCAGCCCCTGGGTCACCTACACGGTCCTGCTCATCTCCGTGGACCTGGCCATGTGCGCCCTCCACCTGTGGCTCGCCACCGTGGTGGAGAACCAACTGGTCGTCGTCAGTGCGGGGCTGCTGGGCGGGTTCGTCGGGGCCTTCATGCTGCTGGCCCCGCCGGCGCTGGCGCGCCTGCTGCCCTGGGGCTACTACGCCGTCATCATTCCCGCCAAGTTCGTCACGTCCGGAGGCGAGGCGGCCGGTTACGAGTACATCAATCCGCCCTTGGCCTGGGTCGCCGGGTTTCTGGTCCTGACCGCCGTTGCCTTCGCTGTCGCTACCCATCGGCTCGACCGGATCGAGAGGTGATCCCCATGAACACATACGCATCCACCGCCGCCGCCCCGCTCACCGCTGCCACCGCACCGGCCTCAGCCATGGCTTCCGCCATGCCCGCCGCACCAACCGGCCCGGCGTCCGCACTCCCGCGTCCTGCCGGTTCGGCAGCCTCCAGTCGGCGGCGCAGTGGCTTCGGGACCCTGCTGGCCGCCGAAGTCATCAAGGTCAGGAGATCCTCGGTATGGGTGGTGGCGGTGCTCCTGCCACTGCTTGCAGTCATCACCGGCACAGCGAACTTCATGATGAATCGCGAGTCATTCGACGGGTGGATCTCGCTCAGCTCGCAGGTCACACTCTTCTACTCGATGATGTTCTGCTCGCTGGGGGTGGCCCTGCTGGCCTCGACCGTATGGAGGACGGAGCATCGTGGCACCAGCTGGAACGCCATGAGGACGACACCGCACAGCCCCGTGACCGTCGTGGTGGCCAAGACCCTGGTCATCTTCCTGCCAGTGCTGGCCATGCAGGTCGTGCTGCTGGCACTGACCTGGCTGGCGGGTTCCACCGTCGCGGGCCTGGGGCCCGCAATGCCCGCGACCTTCATCATCTCGGGTCTACTCGCGGTCGTGAGCGCGGCGCCGCTGGTCGCGGTGCAATCGCTGCTGAGCATGCTCCTGCGGTCCTTCGCCGCTCCGGTGGCCTTGGCCTTCATCGGCTGCGTCGTCAGCTTCGGCCTGCTGCTGAAGCAGAGCCCCATGAGCTATGCGGTCCCCCAGGGGATCCTCAGCCGCACTCTCATGCTGGGATCCTCAGCCATGGACTACGCGGGCGATCTGACTGTCAGCAGCTTCCTGTCCATCATGGCCGCCATCATCACAACGAGCATTGTCTTCTGGGGCCTGCTGGCCCTCGTCGCCCGCCGCACTGGCGGCGTGCGCTGACAAGCCGGTCCCACCAGCCCGATTTTGTCCGAACGGGACGACTTTGACCCCTCCAACCTCCGCACCCGACACATGCGCAACGCTCTGACCTGCACAGATGCAAACCGTCTTGCACGAGCCCGTCGTCAAAGTCGTCCCATCCGGACACTTTTGCGCTGATAAGGCTGAGGGGCGGGCTCGCCCTCCCCGGGCTTGCCCGCCCCTCAGCCGGCGGCCGCCCTGACGTCACCCGGCCTTGGTGAGGAAGTTGAGCATGGAGTCGATGTCCTGCTGGATGCGACCCCAGCGCACAATATGGGCACCGGTGTCCTCATAGCGCTCGTAGTCGATACCGGCGCCGGCGAGCGCCTTCTCGAAGCTCTGCTGGCTGGGCAGGACGATGCTCTCGTACCGGTCCCCGTCGGTGCCGCAGACGAGGAAGACGCGCTTACCCCGGTAGCTCTCCACGTGCTCGACCGGGTTGTCGGCGCTCACGCGCGTCTGGTCCCACGGGATCCCGTAGATCGTGCCGCCCTTGAGGTCGGTGGCTCCGGCGGTGAAGTTCGCCCAGTTGACGACCGCGCCGTCCTGGATGCGCAGGTCGGCCGGCCCCGAGTGGCTCGAGACGGACCCGAAGAGCTCGGGGTGCTTCGCGGTGTACTTCAGTGCTCCGAAGCCGCCCATGGAGAAGCCGGAGACGGCGCGCCCGGAGGGCTGGGCAATGGTGCTGAAGGTGGCGTCGACCCAGGGGATGAGCTCGCCCACGTGGAAGGTCTCCCAGTTGCGCGGCCCCACGTTGGAGGACTCGGGGTCGGAGTACCAGCCGGCCGCCCCGCCGTCGGGCATGACGACGATGAGGTCGCGCCCCGCGGTGTGATTGCGGATGTCGTACTTCGTGTCGAAGGTCGAGTAGTCCTCGCCGCCGCCGTGCAGCAGGTAGAGCACCGGGTAGCGGCGGGTGGCGTCGTAGCCGTCGGGCAGCAGCACGTTGACGCGGGGCAGCCAACCGATCGACGGCGTGGCCAGCTTGTAGTACTGCATGCGGCCCTGGTCCTCGTGCTGGGCCACGTTGAGGGCGGCCTGTGCCGGGGCAGATCCGGCGATGACGGCGCCGCCCCCGACGAAGGAGGCGGCGGCGATCCCGCCCACCCCCTTGAGCAGGGTGCGCCGGTTGATCCGATGAGCGGCCTGCCGGCCGGGCTGGAGATGAGTCTGTGAGCTGATGGTCTTCGAGCTGAGAGGCATGGCATGTCCTTGGGGTTGTCCACAGTGACGGAGGCACTGACGGAGATGGCGAGGGGAATGACGGGGCGGACGAGGCGCCCACCACGGAGCCCGGCCGGCGGGTACCGACCGGCCCTTGCGACGACGTCTCACAGGGGTGCCGTCATCGGCATCCACCTATGAGACTTGCTTCACACCATACTCCGACCGTACGGTTAATAACACCCCTGACCACGATCGGGAACCTCGACCTTCAGGCGTCGAGCAGGGCACGCAGGTTGCGCACGTACCGCTCGAAGGCCGCCCGCCCCTCAGGGGTCAGCGCCAGATAGGTGGCGGGACTGCGCCCGGCGTAAGTCTTGTTCTGCTGGACGTAGCCCGCCCCCTCGAGCTTGGACAGATGGGTGGACAGGTTGCCGGCCGTCATGTCCAGCAGCTCACGCAGCCGCGGGAAGTGCAGCTCATCGCCGGCCGGCACGGCGGCCAGGGTCGCCATGATCCGCAAACGGGCCTGGGCGTGGATGACCGGATCGATGTCGACGTCGGAGGCGGCCGCACCGGCCAGCTCCGCCGGCCTCGTCGCCCAGGTCTCAGAGCCCGCCGACCCTCCGGTCCGCTCCACCCGCGCCTTCCCGGACATGTCACGCACCTCGCTTCACACCCGCCGCGGCACTGACGGCGGCGGCCACCAGCATGCCGCCTCCACCGGCCACGGACATGATCCACCAGGCCACGGCATCCCGAGAGCCCAGGCAAGGCCGTAGTAGGTGCCCTCACGACTGCTTCGGCCGCGGATGCCGCGCGCCTTGGGGACGATGTAGGCGACAGTGAACAGGAGAGCGACCGTCAGGCAGCCGCAGAAGAAAAGGTACGGAGCCCTTGGCAGGCCGTAGTCCGGCTCGCGGTAGAGGGCGAGGTCGACGTAGCCGATCAGCCAGGCCAGACCCCAGACGGTCAGGAGCGGGGCCGACTTGATCTCGTGCCGCTTGAGATAGGTCTGCTGCTGAGCGTTGACGACGGCGAGAGCCTCATCGGGCCCCACCGGAACTTCTTGCTGTTGGGACACGGCGCTCATCATGAACTCCCTTGCTCAAAGTGGTTTGCGTTTCAAACCATCTCCAGGATAACGTCATAGGTTTGCAATGCAAACTACTTTGACGCCAATACCTCCGCACGCGGGTCCTCCCGACGTAGGAGGGCTTGCACAGACTCGCCTCCTAGAATCAACTCCATGACAGATGCGGCACCAGGCTCACCCTCGTCGGCAGGAGACCTCACCGACGCCCCGGCGCCCACCGAGTCACTCACCGCCGCTCCCCCGAGAACCATTCCGTCGTCACCCGCCTCCACACCGTCGGCCGGATCGGCCTCCACCTCGCCGGTCGGCATCCCGGTCATCGGCGTCGCCCCGGCACCCGGGCCAACCCCCCACGACCCCGCCGCCCCGTGCTCGACGACGCTCCTGGTGGACACCACCGCGCACCGCCTGCGCCGCACCGAGGACCTGCTCGACCTCACCCTGACCCTTCTGGGCATCGGCGCCGTCCTCATCCTGGCGATCTACGCCCGCCAGACCACGACCGGCGTCACCCAGGACGTCCAGAACGCCCTGGCGGTGGTGCTGCGTCGCATCCTGGTCTTCCCCCTGCAGGCCGTCGAGGGACTGACCACCTTCATCGTGCCGCTGGCCGTGCTGCTGGACCGCCTCCTGCGCCGCTCCTGGCGTTCCTGCGGCGAGGCCGTCATATCGGGGATCGCCGGGTACGCGGTCGCCGTCGCCGCGATGACCGGCCTGGTCACATGGGGGCCGACCGCCCTGGTCATGGGTCTGACGGTCACCGCCTCGGGCACCGCCCAGCTGGGCGTCTCCACCGTCTTCGCCTCGATGGCGGGCCTGCTCACGGGCGCCGGCGACCGCAACAGCTCGACGACGATGCGTTCGGGCTGGGCGGCTCTGTGGGTGATCCTCGGCCTGGCTGTCCTGCGCGGTGCCCTGACTCTGCCCGGAGCGGTCCTGTCGCTGCTGCTGGGCCGCACCGTCGGCCTGCTGGTCCGTTACGTGTTCGGAGTGGAGGACCGCCGCGCCCACGGGGTCACGCTCGTGCGCGCGCTGCGCCGGGCCGGGATCGACGCCGTGCGCGTCGTGCGCATGGACCGCGCCCCCGAGGCGCGCGCCTGGGTCGTCACCACCGATGCGCCCCTGGGCTACACCGAGCAGGTCCGTGAACAGGTGCGCGACAACCCGCTGACGTCGGACGCCCCGACGAACGGCGCCGGCCCGGCCGCGCCGTCGGCCTCCGATCATCCCGCCGACGAGATCCCTGTTCCCGCCGCAGCACCAGCCGCCAAGCCGGCTACCGGACCACAGGCCGAGCCGGTAGCCTCTCCGCTCGACCCGAGGCCGTCGGGCTCGGCGGGCGCCAACACGATCAGGCCGGCCACCGACGTCGACCTGGCCGCGGTCCTCGCCGAGGCCTCCAGCGACGCCCTGTCGCAGAAGCGGGCCTCGGTCCACCGGATGTACGCCGTATGGGACTCGGCCGGCGAGCGCCGCAATGTCACCCTCCTCGACGCCGACCGGCAGGTGGCCGGATTCCTGTCCAACATCTGGGACCAGATCCGCGTCAGGGGCCTGTCCCCCACCCGCGACCTGTCCCTGCGGCCGGCCGCCGAGCACGCCGCCCTCATGACGATGGAGGCGCGCCGCGCCCGTGTGCGCACCCCCGGCCTGCTGGGGATGGCCGAGGCCGCCGAGTCGGTGCTCATGGTGACCGACCACGTCGTCGGCGCCCGTTCCATCCAGGACCTGGGGACCGAGGTCGACGACAACGTCCTGGACCAGCTGTGGGGCCAGCTCCAGCGCGCCCACGCCGCAGGACTGGCCCACGGCAGCATCGATGCCTCGAGCGTCGTCGTCGACGAGGCCGGGCAACTGTGGCTCCTGGACTGGGCCTCGGGCGAGACGATCTCCTCCGAGCTCTCCCGCCGCGTGGACCTGGCCCAGGCTCTGGCGCTGACCGCCCTGAGCGTGGGCGCTGAGCGGGCCATCGACGCCGCCTCCCGCTCGCTGACCATGGCGCAGCTGGCCTCGATAGCCCCCATGCTCCAGCGGGTGGTGCTGCCGCGCCAGACCCGTGAGGTCATGGGGCGGCGCGGGGCCAGCCGGCAGGTGCTCCAGGACCTGCGCGACGCCCTCGTGACCCTCACTCCGACGGCCGACGCCGAGCCGGCACGCCTCAACCGCTTCTCCACGCGTGTTGTTCTCATGGTGGTGGTCGGGCTGGTCGCCGTGTGGACGCTGATGGCGGGGATGGACTTCCAGCAGGTCAGCGCTGCCGTCTCACAGGCCAACGTCTGGTGGATGCTGGCGGCCCTGGCCTTCTCCGTGGCGACCTACGTGGGCGCCGGGCTGACGCTGGTGGCCTTCAGTCCCGAACGGCTCTCGCTGTGGCGCTCCACCGAGGTGCACCTGGCCAGTGCCGTCGTCTCGCTCGTGGCACCGGCCGGTGTGGGCGGGGCGGCCATCAACCTGCGATTCCTCAACCGCAAGGGGGTGCCGACGGCGGTCGGCGTGGCCACGGTGGCCCTGGTCCAGGTGGTCCAGTTCGTCGTCACGGTGGTGCTGCTCGTGGTGCTGGCGGCCATGACCGGGCAGTCCACGGGGCTGACCCTGCCGTCGGGCTGGATGCTGGTCGCGGCGGGCGTGATCGTGGTCCTGGCGGCGGTCGTGCTGGTCGTTCCCCGGGCGCGCGCTTGGACGTGGGCCAAGATCGAGCCCACCTACCGTCAGGTGTGGCCGCGGCTCGTGTGGGTCATGTCCAACCCGGTGCGCCTGGCCCTGGGGGTGGGCGGCGCGCTCATGCTGAGCCTGTCCTACATTCTGTCCTTCAGCGCGAGCCTGTGGGCCTTCGGCTACACGGTGCCCTTCGCGGTCCTGGCCATCACCTACCTGGCCTCCAACACCGTGGGCTCGATCGTGCCCTCCCCCGGTGGTATCGGGCCGGTCGAGCTGGCCCTGACCGCGGGGCTCGTCGCCGCCGGCGTCCCCTACGGGGTGGCGCTGTCCACGGCGGTCGTCTACCGCCTGGTCACCTTCTGGATCCCGATCCCGGTGGGCTGGCTCAGCCTCCAGCGCCTCCAGAAGGTCGGGGACCTGTAGGCACCGCCACCGCCGACGATCGGCCCGTAATCTGGGGACATGGAGTACAGGCCCGAGCCGTCGTCGAGCCCGGGGGAGGTTTCTGCGCACTGGCCCCAGCGATGGCTGGAGCGTCACCGCCGCGCTGTCGACCTCGCAGTGCTCGCCCTCATCCTGGCCTATAACCAGCTCGTCCTTCCCCTCACAGCAGCGTCGACAACGCAGCTGTGGCTGCTGGAGGCAGTCAGTGCGGGACTCGGACTGTGCTGGCTGCTGCGACACCACTCCCCCACAATCGCCTTCGCGGTGGCGATTCTCCTCGCCTGGGCCCAGCTCCCGGTGGGCCCGGGATCCAGTGTCCTTCCCGCGGACCTCCTGCTGGCGCTGCTGGTCCACCACCTGGCCGCCGCCAGGCGGTCGGCGATCTCCCTGCCCTGCGCGGCGCTCGTCAGCACCTGGGTCATTGCGGCCTTCATCCCTGTGCTCCGAATGGGGTACAGCCGCCTGAGTCTGCCCGCGCTCTGCGTCGTCGCCGTCCTGTGGGCCTGGACCGCAGGCGTCCTGAAGCGCACGCGCCGCGCCCACCTGGCCGCCCTGGCGCGCAGCACCGAGTACCGGCTGCGCGAGGCCGAACTGCGCCACGAGCAGGCCGAGCGCCAGGAGCGCTCACGAATCGCCCGCGAGATCCACGACATCGTCTCCCACGGCCTGGGGGTCATGGTGGTCGTCGCCGACGGCGCGGCAGCGACGGCCGCTTCGGATCCGGACCGGGCGGCGGTGGCCATGCACCGCGTCCGAGACACCGGGCGCGAGGCCCTAGGCGACATGCGCCGGATGCTGGCCATCCTGCGCGGCGAGGACGAGGTTCCGCATGCCCCTCAGCCCGGCGAGCGGGATCTGGCGGAACTGGTCGCCGAGGCCCGGGGCACGGGTCTGCCGGCCCGACTCGAGATGCCGGACACCCTGCACCTGCCGTCAGGGATCGGCCTGACCGTCTACCGGATCGTCCAGGAGGGACTGGCCAACGCGCGTCGGCACGCCGGCACCGTCAGCAGCGTCGAGGTCCGTGTGCGCCGGGAGCCCGCGGGCATCGTCGTCGAGGTCCTCGACGACGGCGGAGGCCTGCCCGCGGAGACCGTGCCCACGGTTCCCGGGCACGGTCTGACAGGTATGCGCGAGCGGGTCGCCTCTCACAGGGGCACGCTGGAGGCGGGACCTCGCGACGAAGGTGGCTTCTGCCTCCGGGCGGTGCTGCCGTGGGAGGAGCGGTCGGAGCAGGAATCCACAGAGCCCCCGAAGTCTCCGAAACCGGAAACCACCGAGGAGGGTGCATGACTCTTCGACTCATCCTCGTCGACGACCAGGAGATGTACCGACTCGGTTTCCGCATGCTGCTGGAGACCCAGGAGGGCGTCGAGGTCGTCGGGGAGGCGGAGGACGGACGCGCCGCCGTCGACCTGATCGAGCGGGTCGAGGCGGATATCGTCCTCATGGACGTGCGCATGCCGCGAATGAACGGGATCGAGGCGACACGCACCATCACCCGGGGCGGCGCCGGCGGCCCCCGAGTCATTGTCCTGACCACCTTCGACCTCGACGAGTACGCCTACGAGGCGATCCGGGCGGGCGCCAGCGGCTTCCTCCTCAAGGACGCCTCCCTGGAGGAGCTCATGGCCGCGATCCACCATGTGCACGGCGGCGACGCGGTCATGGCCCCCTCCACCACCCGCAGGCTCATCGAGCACTTCGCCCTCCCGCCCCCGGTGGTCGACGACGGCGATGACAGGTTTCGGGCCCTGGCGGACCTGACCGCCCGCGAGCGCGAGGTCCTGGCGCGCGTCGCCCGCGGGCTGTCCAATGAGGCCATCGCTCACGACCTGTGTGTCGCCGAGGGGACGGTGCGGGTCCATGTCAGCCGGATCCTGGGCAAGCTGGGGCTACGGGACCGGGCGCAGGCGGTCGTGCTCGCCTACGAGTCGGGCCTGGTCTCACCGCGCCGGGACACGGGTCGGGCGGAACGGGGCTCGTAGCGCGGACAGCGCACCTACGCACTGGATACGACCCGTATGCACCCATATGCACCCCGTATGCACACTGCATAGTCGAGGCTGCTCCTCGCGGCGGAGGCGGGAGGCCGCCCCGGCGGGGAGGCTCGGGGGCATGAACGACCTCGTACGCACCATTGATCTCTCCAAGCGCTACGGACGGCGCACCGTCGTCGACCGCCTCAACCTGCGCGTACCTCGGGGCGCTGTCTACGGATTCCTCGGTCCCAACGGCTCGGGCAAGTCCACGACCATGAAGATGCTGCTCTCCCTGGTGCAGCCGAGCGCCGGCCAGGTGCTCATCGGCGGGGAGCCGATGAACCGGAGCACTCGACGCCGGCACCTGGCCCACATCGGCTCGCTCATCGAGTCCCCGCCCGGCTACGGGCACCTCACCGGCGCCGAGAACATGAGGATCGTCCAGCGCCTGCTCGGCGTCCCCGACCGCTACGTCAAGGACGCGGTGGACACCGTGCGCCTGGGCGGGCAGATGGACAAGCGGGTCCGCGAGTACTCCCTGGGCATGAAGCAGCGCCTGGGCATCGCCATGGCGCTGGCGCGCAGGCCCTCGCTGCTCGTCCTCGATGAGCCGACGAACGGCCTCGACCCCGCCGGAATCGAGGAGATCCGCCGACTCCTGAGGTCGTTGGCGGCCGACGGCGTCACAGTCATCGTCTCCTCTCACCTGCTGGGCGAGATCGACCGCGTCGCCACCGTGCTGGGGATCGTCTCGCACGGTGGGCTCCTCTTCCAGGGAACGCGCACCGAGCTCATGAGCGCCTCCGCGCCGGACACGCTTCTGGGCTGCTCGGACCCGCCGGCCGCCGCCCGTCTCCTGTTCGCACGAGGAACGGCGTCCGCCCGTGAGCACGGGCTGCTGCGGGTCCCGGGCCTGAGCCGGCAGGCCAGGGCCGACGTCGTCACACTCCTGGTCCGCGAGGGCATCGGGGTGCACGAGGTCCGCCAGGAGGAGCAGACCCTGGAGGACGTCTTCATGGCTCTCACTCAAGGGGGAGGGTTATGAGAACCGGGTCGGCGACGAGGACGATGCGTAATGAGTACGCCAAGATGCGCCACCTGCGGATCGGGCTCATCACTGCGCTCCTCCTGCTGGGGGTTTGCGCGCTCACTGTTCTATCGGCCTTGAACTCGGGGCTGGTCAACCACCGGTTCGACGCCGACGGCGACGGGTGGCGGCTCCTCATGGTCAGCCTTCATGGCGCCGTCGGACTGACCTCACCGCTTCTCCTGGCCGTCATGGCGAGCCGTCAGGTGGAGGTGGAGCACTCGGGGCAGGGCTGGATGTCCTCGGCGACCGCGGGCACCACCCCGGGCCGGCTGTGCCGGGTGAAGCTCCTTGCCCTGGGGCTGCTCATCCTCCCCATCCCGGCGGCCTGGGGAGCGCTCGTGGTCATCGTCGGCCGCGCCGTCGGACTGACGGCTCCGGTGCCGGTTCCCCGGCTGCTCGCACTGGTAGCGGGCCTGACGGCCATCAACCTCGCCGTGCTGGGCGCGCAGCTGCTCGCCTCGGCGCGGGTGGAGAACCAGCTCGGGCCGCTAGCGGTGGGGCTGATCGGCATTCTCCTCAGCGTCTTCGCTCCCACCATGCCGATGTGGGCGCGGTACCTGAGCCCATGGACCGCCTACGGGCTCATCGTCCCGGCGGACTTCGCCGGCACGGATCTGATCGACCTGGATATGCACCTGGTCGGCCTCACGGTTCTGACCTGCGTCGGGGGCGCGCTGTTTGCTCTGGTCACTAGCTGTTTCGATCATCAGGAGGTGTGAGATGTCCTCCATCATCATCGAGTTCCTCAAGCTGCGCCGCTCGGCGAGCTGGGGCGTGGTACTCGTGCTGCCGACGGTCTCGGTTCTTTGCGCGTGCGTGCTCGTGCGTCCTACGGACTGGCAGCTCCTGTGGGTGCGGTCCATCGGCTTCTACGGGATGGTGCTGCTCCCCGTATCCCTCGGCGTCCTGGCATCCCTCGTCTGGAGGGTTGAGCACCAGGGGTCCAACGGGCTGGCACTCATGAGCGCGCCCGTCCCCACGTGGAGGACGGTGGCGGCCAAGGCCGCTGCTGCCTGGCTGCTCGCGGCCGTCATGCAGCTCGTCCTGGTGATGGCGGCGGCCGCCGTCGGGGCACTCGTCCTCGGGCTGCCGGGCATCCTGCCGTCGCGGTACCTGATCGTGGGGCTGCTGATCACGGTGGCCTGCGCACCCGTGTGCGCCCTCCAGTCGGGTCTGTCGGCCTTCACCCGGTCCTTCGCCGCGCCGGTGGCGATCGGTCTGGCGCTGACGGGAGCGGGGACGACGGCGCTGCTGGTGCACATTCCGGCGGCCTGGCTCCTGCCGCACGCCCTGGTCACCCGCACGACGCAGATCGGCGCCACCAGCGATGGTGCTGCCCTTGTCTTCGCCGCCCAGGACCTCACCTGGACGAGCGCTGCCGTCACGGTCGGTATCAGCGCGGCCCTGAGCGCCGTCGTCGTGCTGGCCACCTCCGTGGCGCTTGAGCGATCCGACACCCGAGGGGGCTGAGGACGCCTTCCGCGCCGACGAAGAAGAGGGCGCTCGGCTGCACGTCTATGCGGCGAGCAGATTAGCGCTGGCAACGAACCTCTTGTACCGCCTGCTCGTGTGCTCCAGGGCGGTCGGCACGCCGATAACCGGCGCGCTGTGGTTGCCCTTGACATAAACGACTCGGTCAACCCGGCTCAGAATATCCATCTGGTGGCTGACAGCGATGATCGTGACGCCACGGTACGTGTCGGACTGGAAGACGTTCCGGTAGATGCTCTCGCGCGTGCTCGCGTCCACTCCACTGAGCGCCTCGTCCCAGAAGATGCAGTGGCGGCCTCGTATGAGGGACCTGGCCACGAGCATCCGCTGCGCCTGACCGGAGGAGAAGTTCCGGCCGGACTCGAAGACAGCGGAGTCAAGCCCCCGAGGCAGGCGGGAGACGGTATCCGCGAGGTTCACTGCGGCAAGCGCCTCCCAGATGTCGGCGTCGGTGCAGTCCACGCCGTCAGCCACCAGGTTGTCGCGCACAGTGCCGGTGTAGAGCGACATGCCGGGCAGCACCACCCCCAACCCTGACCGGTCCCACCCGTCCCCGTACTGGACCGTTCCGTCGTGCGGCAGCAGGCCCATGAGCGCGTGCAGCAGGGTGGATTTTCCTGACCCTGACTCCCCGATGATGGCCACATGCTCTCCTTGACCGATGGTCAATGAGATAGGAGCGAAGACCGGTTCACCACCTGGGTAGGTGCAGGACAGGTCGCGTGCCGTGATGAACGCCGGCGAGTCAGCGAGTACGACGTCGCGGCGCTGCTCCTCGGGCTCCTCCCGAAGAGGAGCCTGCTTCTGCTCAAAGACCGCAGCCTTTGCCCAGGAGACGAAGAAAGTCTGAAGCTCCGATGTCGCTCCGGCCAGCATGCCCACCCCCGACTGGAACAGCACCACATCAGGCATGCCGACGTGCCCCGAACGGTAGAGGCTGACGCTGAAGGCCGCGACGACGACCAGGGAGACGCCGTAGTAGACGCGTTGGACTCCCGCGCTGAGGTTCTGGGCGCCCAGGGTCGTCTTGAACGCCTCGGCCAGACGATTGTTCTCCGCTGACCAGCGTGCCGCCACCTGGTCCTCCGTCCGGGTCACCTTGGTCTCATCCACAGAGTGAATATCCTGCTGAATGGCTGAGGTGAAGGCGATCTGGCGCTGGACATAGTTCTGACTGGCGTCACGCTCCCTCTGGACGGCAAGTCCAGCCAGGATGCTGAACAGCAGCGATACCCCGCACGTCAGGAGGGTCAGGGGCATGGATATCCACGCCAGGTAGACCACCAGGACCATGACGGAGAGGAAGTTGATGGCAGCTGGGATCGCTGAGGAGAGGATGACATCCCTGATCGTTCCCCGCAGACTGATGACCTCGATCAGGGAACCGACGGTCTGGCTCTTGAAGAACAGGTAGGGGCGCCTCAGCACCGAGCGGAAGAGTGATTCCGAGTAGCGCCGCTCAAACCTGCCCGTCAGACCACGCTGAGCAGCAGTCAGCATCAGGCCGGACGCCAGGTACAAAAGGACAAGCACCACTCCCAGGCCGATAGTGATCGGCCAGAGATACTCTGCACCGAGTACACTACGCACCCCGGTGGCAACTGCCATGGAGGCTGCCTGACCGATCGTCAGACCGAGGAACAGCAGCCACAGGTGCCGGGAGAAGAAGACCCGGACAGCGGAAGGCGGCCGAGAACGGGGCGCCGGAGCCGGAGGACGCTCCTGCTCGACGAGGATCCACACTCCGGTAAAGGAGCGGTAGAAGTCCTCCAGCGGTAGACGGAGTCTGCCAAGAGCAGGGTCTAACACGCGGACGTGGGTACGTGACATCGAGGCGACCACGACGAAGTGGTTCGAGTTCCAGTGCGCGATCGCCGGGCCATTGAAGGAGGTGAACACCTCACGTGTCCATTCTGCCCCGGGATCCCGGTAGGCGCGGGTGCGGGTGCCGATGGACTGATCGATCTGCCTCAGGTAGCTGGCTTTCAGTCCATCCGCAGGCAGTGCATCACCGTCGTAGAGCTCGTGAGGGAGGAGGTCGATCCCCAGGGACGAGACTGCCATGGAGTAGCAGGCAAGAAGGCAGTCCTGCTCTCCAGTCTGCATCCGGAACTTAACGCGCACGGGTACCACCCCAGTCAAGGCTTGGAAGGAGCAGCGGTGACATGGGACTGCCCGGCATGGCGTGCTCGGCGAGTGCGTGCAGAATGCCGGGCAGCCCGCTCATCGCGGAGTACGACTGGAAGTGGTCACTCAGGCCGCACAGCCAGTCCTTGGCGATCCCGAAGCTACTCATGCTCGTCCACTCATCCTCCCAGGACCTGCCTGGAAGCCGGTGGGCGACGTTCTCAAGGGCGAGAAGGTTTCCTGCCACGCCGTGGCAGAGGGCAAAGGTGTCAAGCCCAAGCCCGTACTTCTCGACCCCGTCTGCAGCAAGCAGCAGCTCGTCACTGACGGCTGCGCGCTCGTCGGGTGAGAGCAGGTCGTGCTCGTCGTCAAGGTCAAGCCACCGGCACCTGGCCAGCATGAGCCCGGTGAGTCCGTGGCACCAGTTGGCACTGGGAAGCCCGTCGTCTCGGCGCATGTCCACCCAGGTGTCCCCGCGCCGGAAGCGCTCGTCGTGCTTCCAGGCCGCCCTCCAGGAGTCGCGGTACTCGTCACGACCGGTGACCACGGCGGCATGAAGCAGCGCGGTGGCGACCCCACTGGCACCATGGGCAAAGCTGGCGTTGTCGATGGCCCGGGGTCTGGGAACGGCCCAGCCGCTGTCACGTAGGCCGGCCAGGTAGTCGGCCAGTCGAGCGATGACCGGCTCGGCCTGCTGACGGTCCGGCAGGGTTGCCAGCGCCATGATCGTCCCGGCGGCCCCACCGATGACGTCCGCATCGAGGTCGTCCAGAGGGACCGAGGCGCACGTGTCCACGAAGTCGTGGGTCAGCTGGTCCGCGTCAGCGTCTGTCAGGCCCTGGGCGCCAAGAGCTCGAAGAACAGGAAGGTACCCCAGGGTCCCGTTGTAGTAGGAGAAGAGCGCCTGCTTCGCGGCTAGACCTCGCCTGTAGGACTCGAGAGCCTCCCGGCCGATGCTGCGCAGCACAGGATCCATGCTGCGGTCGCCAGTGAGCTCACGGTAGCTCAGGAGCCCCACCGCGAGCCCCGGTGTTCCCGAGTAGAGCGACCCCGCGAGCGGGCGCAGCTCCAGCGCGTCGTGGTCGTCGACTGCCAGACTCAGCCAGTTGACAGAGCCGTCCGACTCGGAGCTGACCGCAGACTTGCATATTGTCCTGTAAAGGTCCTTCGCCCCCTCGTACGCAGAGTGCGCGGGTGTCTGGGGCCCGCGCTCGTACCTCATACGCCGGGGACTCTGGAGAGACAGCGTCGTTTCGCTGTCAAAGGCGAAGCGGATGAGCCTCTGCTGGAGGGCAAGGTCGTCGTCGCCAAGCGCGTCAAGGACCGAGTACACGCCGTGGGTAGGAGGTGCTTCCAGACTGGCCACCAACGCCCCGCTCGGGTCATAGACGTCCGTGGAGTCTCCCGAGCACCAGAAGATCGGAATGCTGCCCTCGTTCATCTGGGCAATCTCAGAGGAGACGACCTGCTCGGAAAGGCCCTCGGACCGGCGGCGAAGGTACTCATAGATCTCCTCCTGCCGACCAATCCTGGTCACGGACCATAGGTAGCTCATGAACATGCTGTACTCAGCGGTCCTGCGGGCGAGAAGCCGGCACTGGACGTTGGGGGCGCGGTCGGCCACCAGCAGAGCAATATCCCGTCGGGCTTCTACCGCCGCCCTGTAAGACCTCGTGAAGCCCCGGACTATGGCATCGACGTGGTTCATCGGCTGCAGGGCAGTGGACTCACCGTCCTCGACGACGTGCGGCAGATGGGACGTGTCAGTGTGCTCCAGAACCTGCTTGGTGAACTTGACGTCGTCGCGGCCGAGGTTGACAAGCGCCCGCGACTCTCTTTGCCACCTGCCCTGGGACAGTCCACTGACGTCACCCCCGTACATCTCGTTACCGGTACCGACGGGAAGCATGCCTGAGCCGCTGACGGAGGACATGATGGAGCCGTTGACATCGCGCATCGCCTGCGTGATGGAGACAGGCTGCCGCAACGGGGTGCTGAACATGGTCTCGGCGTCGACGACGCAGGGGGTGCCGGCTCCGGGCAGGATGTTCTCATGGTGAAGGTCCGTCAGCCCGACCAGGTAGGCCACGAGGAGCAGGTGCCCCACTCTCTCGTAGTAGGCGTTCACCGCGTCTTTATTTGAGCACGGCTCGGATTTTATCTCCTGCACCCAGGAGTACCCGGAACAAGCACTGAGCCGTGGCGTTACTCGAAGCGCACTCATGCCGGCCGCCGCCGCGACCGTGTCGGAGACCGCCTGCACCAGGAGCTCACCGGAGGACTCCCGGGGCTTGTAGTACAGAGTCGCGTCCCCACTCAGGGAGAGCCTGCACGTGGCGGCTCCATCGTGAAGGTCTCCCATCGGTTTGATCTGGAGAAGATCGGAGGCCTCCGGCGGAATGATTGACTCGGCTACCAGTGACTCATAGTCACTATTGAAGCGCTGACGCACCGTGGCACACAGGGACTCAAGAGAGTCGAGCCGTGAATGAAGGCGCTCAAGAACTTCCGGGAACCTGGAGGCGACATCAGGGATCACCTTCTGACGGGCTAAGGCCTCGAAGTCCCGGTAACGTTTCTGCGGGGAGTCCCCGTCAAGCTGATCCTGCAGTCGGTACTCGTTGATGAGATACACCAGAACCGGACCGACTATAGCCAGAATTTCTCCCTGAAGATACTGAGGAGGCAGGAACCGCCTAGCTAAAGAACCCACATCCTCACCCCACAGGGATACATAGGCACAAAACGGAATCTCAGGTGAATGACCCATAATCTTACTCCCAGAGGATTATTGACAGCCGCATTAATCGCTTATGTTTACCCAAATCAGGAAGCACGCGCTTCAGCCTGCGAATGAGACGTACGACGTTCTCCCCTCGGGTTCACGTCACTCTTTAGCGGTGCCGTTCATGTTGTCGATATTTGATGAGCATTGTGGGTAGGCCGGGCAGGCGGCCCGGCCTACCCACAATCAGTTCCGAGGCCCACTAAGGGCAGGGCGCACTTACGAGCAGCACGTGAGCCTACGCTGCAGACTGTTCATGTGACACTCATGGGTAAGCGTGTAGAACACGCCAACGCCGGCCCCCAGGACCTGGTCAAGCTCCGCGTCACTCAGTTCGTCGAGGGCAGCTACTGCCTGCATGTTGATGTTGCTCATGATGTTCTCCTTTCGAGTTCGCACCACTCTTTAGCGGTGCCGTTCATGTTGTCGATATTTGATGAGCATTGTGGGTAGGCCGGGCAGGCGGCCCGGCCTACCCACAATCAGTTCCGAGGCCCACTAAGGGCAGGGCGCACTTACGAGCAGCACGTGAGCCTACGCTGCAGACTGTTCATGTGACACTCATGGGTAAGCGTGTAGAACACGCCAACGCCGGCCCCCAGGACCTGGTCAAGCTCCGCGTCACTCAGTTCGTCGAGGGCAGCTACTGCCTGCATGTTGATGTTGCTCATGATGTTCTCCTTTCGAGTTCGCACCGGCCTTTAACGGTGCTGTTCATGTTGTCGGCTCATCGATGAATCATCGACGAATCCTGTGGCGGCTCAACGGACGCCAGACTCTCCAAGACTGGCGACTCAGGAGTTGAACCTCGGTACCGACGCTAGGCGCGTCCCCGCGCACCATCAAGGGAGCGAATATGGTGACCCACATGGACGACCTCTTTTTCTGAACAGGCTGCCAGCATTTGCTGCGCGCGATATCGCCACTGATTCCTGATGTCGACACAACAGGTGGACGGCATCTCGCTACCATCGACCGAGACCTACCGTCTTTGAGCACCCCAACTCCAGAACGTCAATACGACGATCGACTAGCCCAGTCGTAGGACCAGAATCATTCACATGGATTTTCTTAACGGTGCTATCGTGGATACGCCTCTCAAATCATGCAGTCGATGTCGCCGCACTTGGCGGCGACGAAATCAGAAAGGAGCGCAGCAATGCTGAATACCAGGCAGCACCTGGTGGTGCGCAGTACGGGACTGACCAAGCAGTACGGAAATGCTGAGGTAGTCAGTGGTGTCGGCCTGGAGGTTCCTGCCAGGCAGGTCTACGGCTTCCTCGGCCCCAACGGAGCAGGTAAGTCCACCACGATGAAGATGCTGCTCGGGCTGACCCGCCCTACCAACGGGAGCGTGGAGGTCTTTGGGGAGCCCTTCTCACCCGGGCGCACGCTGTCTCGTGTGGGTTCCCTGATCGAGCAGCCCTCCTTCTACGGTCACCTGACCGGGCGAGAGAACCTTGACATCGTGCGCCGGGTCAAGCATCTGGGCGCAGCTAGCATCGACCAGGCTTTGGATACCGTGGGCCTGTCCCACGCAGCCAACAAACAGGCACGGAACTACTCCCTGGGAATGAAGCAGCGGCTGGGTCTGGCCATGGCCCTGCTAGGAGAGCCCGAGCTCCTCATCCTGGACGAGCCCACCAACGGGTTGGACCCCTCCGGTATCCACGAGATCCGCGAGCTGATCACCAGCCTGCCAGCCTCCCGGGGGATCACTGTGATGGTCTCCAGTCACCTGCTCAGCGAGATCGAGCAGATGGCCGACACCATCGGCATCATCAGCCATGGCCATCTGCTCTACCAAGGTCCTCTGTCTGCCCTGGCCGAGGCCGGCCACATCGTGGTGCGCACCCGCCCCGAACAGGCGGTCCCCACCGCCCAGACCCTGGCTACTCAGGGATGGCGGGTGAGCTCAGTCCAGGGCGGCGAGATCATCATGCCCGCATACGACGACGATCACGTCGCCCGGCTGGTCACCACCCTGGTCACCGCAGGCACCAGCATCTACCGAGTCGAGCTGAGGCGCCGCTCCCTGGAGCAGATCTTCCTGGACATCACCGAGCAGGCAGCCCCGCAGGGCCAGCCCAGTACCCAGCAGCAGCCACCGCGCGGAGCGCCGCACCAGCCCGCTCACGTCCGTCAGCCGCCAGTCCAGAGGCAGAGCGCTCCGTCCCAGGCACCATTACCCGGCTACTCGGATATCCAAGGACCCCACCGGGCCCCAGCCCAACCGGCGCCCACTTACACCCAGGCTGCTTACCAGGCACCAGCCCAGCAGGCCGCCTACCAGGGGATGAGGAGGGTAGGAGCATGAAAGCCCTAGGACTGGAGATCTCCAAGCTCAAGAGGTCGCGTCTATGGCTGACCCTTCTCCTGGCCACCGGCTTGGAGTTGGTCTGGGCCACAGCGCTCACAGTCATCAGCCTGGCCAAGGCACCCAGCGGTGTCGCGGCGACCACAGGTTACGCCATTGGAAGTGCCACGGACGTGCACAACCTGGTCGCTCCAATCATCTCCGCGGTGGTGGCCTCCCGCCTGGCCGCCACCGAGCACGACAGCACCATGTTGTCCCAGCTCCTCGCTGACGGCCAGTCGCGCACCTCCCTGTTCCTGGCCAAGCTCACCACAGCCCTGGCCATCTGCTCGGTCCCGGTCATCACTTTGGTGGCCACAACCACTCTGGTGGCCACTGCCAACGGCGTACCCACCGACCTAGGCATGACCGCGACCTGGCTGGGCGGATTGCTCGTGGCCAACATCGCGATGACCGCCATCCACCTGGTCCTGGCCTTGCTCGTCCATCGCCAGGCCCTGACACTGAGCGTCGGCGCCCTGGGCGGCCTACTCGGCACCCTCACCGATGTCATTATGCCCAATTCAGTAGCCGCCGTTCTGCCCTGGCAGTACCCTGCGCTTCTCTCTCCTGTGCGTTTGGTGTTCGGCAAGGGCACCACCACCGGCGTAGCCCCAGTGGACCACCTGGGTGCCTACATCGTCATCGTCATCGTCATTGGCCTAGCCGCCACCGCCCTGGCCCAGGCCGCCTTTAATCGACAGGTCACGCGTTAGAAACCCCCGACTCACCAGGAAACGACATCCAACCAGAACGAAGAGGAGACCACCATGACCGCAGCAATCAACACCGCTGCACCCGCCGGTATGCCCGAGTTCCCCCAGACGGGCCCAACCATCACCAGGACGAGTCGGCTGCGCGAGCGGGTCCTGCTGCCCCTGGCCATCGAGCGCACCAAATCCAGACGGCCCTGGATCCTGGCCACCTTCGCTCTGGCCCTGGCCGCTCTCAACACCGCCAACGGCGTGTTCAGATACCTGGGCTACACAAAGATCTTCCGCGATCAGGGCGTCACCTGGCAGGTAGTGTGGGGCCAAGGCGCGCTGATGTGGAGTACCCTCTTCCTCCCCATGCTGATTACCTTCCGCGCCGCAGGACTGACCCGCATGGAGCACGAGCACGGCAACTGGCGCCGCATGGCCACCTACGGCGCAACCATCACCACTTACACCGGAAAGCTCATCCTGACCACCCTGTTCGCCCTCTACTGCCAGATGGCCTTCCTCCTGCTCGTCATGGCTGCCAGCGCAGCCCTGGGATTCCACCTTACCCCGGCCGACATCACCACCATGACCACCTGGGCCCTCCTGGGAACCTTCGGAGCCGTCACCATCGCCGCCACCCAGCTGCTCGTCGGCATCTACGTCCCCAGTTTCGCCACCACTGTCCTGACCGGCATAGGAGCTTCCTGCCTCAGCCTGGCCGTCCTCCTCGTCGCTCCGCCACTGAGTACTCTCTACCCATACTCCCAGGTCACCATTGGCATGCAGGCCCGCTCACTGGCCACACCCACGCCCGCGAGCATCGCCTGGTTCCTCATCTGGAACACCATCCTCATGACTGCCACCGTTCTCCTCAGCAGGCGAGCGCTAAGAAGGAAGCAGCACTGAGCACTGACTGCGTGGACTGCCTGCTGGGTGCTCTTCGGACGCTGAGGTTCCTCACTCCATGAATAAGCCTCTTACCGTCATTGAACTCTGACATCTCGGGAGCATCCTGCTCCTCCGATAGGGAAGGACAAACTGATGTCCAAACGCCATTGTCGCCAATTTTGTTACTCACTCCAGGTGCGGGCCAGACTCCGGCCTGCCGCAACCGCCGCAGCCCATACCTGTTCCCTCGGCGCCCTGCGCAGCGCGATTACCGCTGGCTCGATCCGACCGAAGCCCCCTGCTGCTCAGGCCTGCATCTGGAGGTCAAGTCGGCCAACCACCCCACAGAACCTCAGGAGGTGATTCACATGGTTGAGGTACGAGCAGCGGGCCATGAATCCAGCCTTTCCTTCGGCACCGGTGCTCGACGTCGCCACGAGCTTACGCACCGGGACGACACTGAGATTGCCTCAATCCTCGATTTTCTCGAGATCCTGCCCGACCAGACACTGGCCGGGTTGCGGGTCCTCGAACTTGCCTGCGGCTCGGGGCGCGTCACTGTGCCCATGGCAGCCGCTGGGCACCGAGTGCTCGCCACCGACCTCAGCATCGATGTGCTCAGTCTTCTCGCCGAACGACTGACTGAACGGCAGGCCATCCAATCGGGAATCGCAGGCCGGGTGGAGATCCAGCAGGCGGACATGGTCTCCTTCGACATCAAGGAGTCCTTCAAGGCCGTCTGCCTTCCCATGGCATCCATCACCCTCCTGAACCCTGAACAGCGACGAGCCACCATACGATGCGTGGCCGCCCATATGGCGATCGGCGGTGCCCTCATCGCCTCCATTGATCGAGTACTCCCTGCCGCAGCCGCAACCAGCACAATCCGGCTCCGACCAGATGCATACCTCACCGAGGAGATCGACCATGCGGGTCGTAGGCGGCGCACCATCCTGCGCTGCCGTGACAAGGAGTACGTCTCCGAGCGCTACCTCGTCACGCCCGAGGACCTCGTCAACGACCTCAAGGAAGCCAGCCTCTTTCTGGCCGCTCAACGCTCCACCCCTGATCCAGTTCTGCCACACCACATCAGCGTCATCCTCGGCGCCGTCAATCGACGGTGACGCTCCGCTGGTCCACCACTGAATCCACCACCGAGTCCTCCGGAACGGCATCGCGCGCCCGCCGAAGGGCCAGGATGGCCTCCAGGACGGGGCGGTGCTTGGTGTCGACCCCGCCCTCACTCTCACAAAACGCTTGACACACCAATAATTTATCCGGTATTAAAGTTTTGTGAGCAACTTCTCAGAGGAGATCACCGCCCGCCACCACTGGTGGTCGGGCGTGCATCTATGGAGTGCATCCCGATCCCGGCAGCGATATGCCGCTATCGGATCCATAGTTGGTGTCATCAACCTGGTGCTGATGCTCACCCTCTTCAACTCACCCAGCACAGAACGCCTCATCTTTCTTCTCTTAACAGTTATCACTCTGTCCCTCATTCCTGCATACCCCATATCGGGATCTCTCGGCTATCTGGCCCTCTGGATCGTGCTCCTTCAGGTGCCGCACGTTCCCGCTGGCGATGTGGTGATAACCAACGCCGTCTTCTTCTTCTACCTGGGACTGTTCCTCCCTCTGCGGATTGCGCTAACTCTTGCTCTCATTGTCCCGCTGGCGGTCATCACCCCTACAGGCCCTATCTCTGTGGCGGCATCACAGCTGTTCCTCGCAGCCTGCACCCTTCTTCCCGGATCAATGATCCGTCGCACGGAGGCGGCGTTACGTCAAAAGATCTCCGTCGCCACTGAGCAGCTGTCTTCTATCCGCGAGGAAATCGCACGTGAGATGCATGACCTCGTCGCCTACTCGATGTCCCAGACCGCCTTGCGGGCGCAACGCGCAGCCGCGGACTCCTCCTACCCCGCCGCCGCACGGCAAGAGTTCGCCGCGATCGAGTCCACCGCGGCCGACTCGCTTCACGAGCTACGCCTCGTGCTTCGAGCCCTACGAAACAACGACAAGAACACCGATCGTGCAAGTATCACCGGGCTGGGAACCGTCGTGCTGGATCTTGAGGAGTCTGTACGCGCCGTCGCCGATGACCTGTCCGCATCCGGCTACTCCGTGACCTATCAGTGCAGAGGAGATGGGCACTACAACCGTCTTCAAGCCGCTATTCTCTCCCGGGTACTTCGGGAGATGAGCTCTAACGTTCTTAGGCACGCGGACTGCGATCGGCCAGTCACCATCACCCTGAGTCAGGACGTGGATAAGGCTCGCCTGGTGGTGACCAATGGGGTCTCCGCTTCGCATCATACGCTCCCCTCCTCCGGGATGGGCATACTTGGTATGCAGGAAAGACTTTCAACCATTGGCGGCTCACTGGACACACTGATGGACAATGGCACCTGGTTGACATCCGCCTTCATCCCTCTCTCACAGTCACCCGCACTCGTTATCGAGGATGAGTCATGATCAGCATTGGTATCGCGGACGACGACGCTCTGGTCCGTCAGACGCTGACAGATCTCCTGTCCAAGAATGACGACATTGTCGTTGCCTGGACAGCCAAGGACGGCCAGGAGGCACTCGACCTCTTCCACTCCTCGGAGGTCGACGGTAAGGTCCAGGCCGTTCTCGTGGACATCCAGATGCCCAAGATGGATGGCCTTGCACTGGCTAAAGCACTTCTCGAGGAGAACCCGGATACTGCGATCCTTATCCTGACCACGTTCACAGCCGACTCCATCGTCGACGACGCCATGGCCTTGGGGGTACGCGGATTCGTTGCCAAGGAGGATGGCGCATCCTCCTTGGCCGGCGCCATCCGGCAGGCGGTCGCAGGCAATCTCGTCCTGTCTCCAACATCATCGGCCATCATCAGCGACCAGGCCAGACTATGGGCAAACGGCTCTGCCCAGCCCTCAGAGTCCACCTCGAAGCAGACTCAGACACAGCAGAGCGCTTCCCCGCTCCCCCATGGGATCCCCCTGTCAGAACGAGAACGGGAGGTGCTGACGCTTGTCGTCGACGCCAAGACCAACAAGCAGATTGCGACCCGGTTGAGGCTCAGCGAGGCCACGGTCAAGACTCACGTCTCCGCGATCATCGCCAAGCTCGGAGTCCAGGACCGGGTGGGAGCAGTGGTATACGCCCTACAGCACAATCTGGTTTGAACGGAATCACCCGATCGACCTATCCGGATGGGTGATTCACACCACTATCCAGCAGGAGATACTTAGTGCGTCACCAGCACCGATATCCGGAAAGGAACGATGATGTTTCACTTCGCCTTCGCTCTCTCACTCGCTCTTGCCCCTTTCAGCAAAGATCTTAACTGGCCATATTTTTGGTAATGGGACATCAGTCTCTGACCTGGACAAACACATATCCTCACAGCAGATACAAGCCCTCATAGGACTGAGCAAGAAGGCCCGATATCGTTGATGTCAACACGTCATTTATCACTCTCGAACCGACTGATGCGTTTATCTACACCACTGACCACCACTGTCGGCCGTACACGGCGCCTCACACTCCACTTCGGCCTATTGGTCACGGTACTGGCCGCCTTGACCGCCGTCGGCCCCTCAGTCCACTCCGTGTCCCTGGCGCCGTCCCTACCGACAGGTGGCTATGTGGCCCTGGGCGACTCCTACGCCTCCGGCGTCGGGGCTCCTCCCTACGCCAAAGGCACTGACGTGCAGGTGGAGAACGGCAACAAGTGCAAGCGGGCCACAGCTGCCTACGCGCATCAGGTCGCCGACAAGACCGGCAAGACACTCGATTTCGGCGCCTGCGCGGGAGCCTGGACCAAGCACTTCTACGAGGCCCGGACTCCCTGGAAGGAACCCGCCCAGCTCGATCACCTGGACGCCTCCACCGGCTTGGTCACCTTTTCCATCGGCGGTAACGACGCCGGCTTCGCCAAGATTCTCTCCGAGTGCGCCACCCAGCCTCCTTTCTCCAACTGCAGCAGCGACAAGGAGGTCACCGAGCCGGTCGACTCAACCATCGATGCCCTGGCCGGCAAGGGCAAGCAGGCCGGCGTCTACAGCTACGACACGATCATGACCGACATCGCCACCCGCGCCCCCAATGCGACCGTCGTCGCCGTCGGCTACCCGCGCATGTTCACTCGGCAGGGTGGCAAAGGCGGTCCGGTTCCCGGCCGTTGCCAGGGGCTCGCCAAGGTGGACCAGCGCTGGATCAACGCCCGCACCAACGAGCTCAACACCGCTCTCAGGGCCACTGCCCAACGCCACGGATACCAGTTCACCGACCCCTCCGGCTCCTTCGCCGGCCACGAGCTGTGCGGCAAGCAGACCTCCTGGTTCGACGGACTGCTCGACGACGGACGCTTCCACCCCAACGCCGCCGGCCACAAAGCCATGGCCTCCTCGATCATGAACACCCTGAACAATCGGCAGGCCGCGCAGGAGCAGCCCGCCGCCGCACAGGCACAGGTGGACAACACGCGCCCCGCCGGCTCCTTCACCCTCGCCCGCGACGGCGACCAACTCTCCCTGGACGCCTCAGCCTCCACCGACGCCGACGGCGCGATCGCGGGCATCGACTGGTACGTCCAGCATGCCGATGGAACCGAGGAGGTCCTCACCGGCGCCCGGGCCACCACCACGGTCCCCGCCGATGAGCAGGTCTCCGTCACCGCCGTCGTCACCGACAACCAGGGCAAGGAGGACTTCACCACGCAGGTGTCCGCCGCCGGCTGACCACCCGCGGCAGGCGAGCGGCACGGCCCGCCCACTCACCTCGGCAGCCTACTCGCTGCCGTGACAGGTCAGGCCCTCCTTGGGCATGGTGCCGGAGAGCAGGTAGGCGTCGATGGCGTCGTTGACGCAGGGGGCGTCGCCGCCATAGGCGGTGTGCCCGGTGCCCTCCCAGGTCAGCAGCTGGCCGGAGTCGAGCTGCTCGGCGAGGGACTTCGACCAGGCGTACGGGGTGGCCGGGTCCCCGGTGGTTCCCACGACGAGGATCGGCGCGGCGCCGTGGGCGTGGATCTGTGTGGGCTTGCGGGTCTCGTTGTGTCCCCAGACGCTGCACACCAGGTCCATGCCGACCGAGGTGTTCCCGAAGATCGGGGCCACGCGCTTGGCCTCCTCGTACTGTGCGGCCCAGGTGGCCGTGTCGCCCTCCACCGGGTAGTCCAGGCAGGTGACGGCCTGGAAGGCACCGCCGCTGTCGTCCTTCGAGGAGGAGTCCTGCTCCTCCTTGACCGCGAAGGCCGAGCCGTCGTGGTGGTTGATGGCCTGGTCGAGGGCGCTGGTCAGGGGCGGCCAGGCCTGCTCGGAGGAGTAGAGGTACTCGCTCAGGGCCGTGACGATGTCCGAGCCGGTCACGGTGCGGTTCGGGTCGCTGGTCGGCAGGGGCGTGCTGTTTGCGGAGGTGATGAGGTTGCGGATCTGCTGGACTCCGGCGTCGGTGCCGCCGCTCAGCGGGCAGCCGGTGGAGGCCTGACAGTAGTCGACGTAGGTGCGCAGCGCCTGCTCGAAGCCCTTGGCCTGCCCCAGTCCCTGCTCGGCGAGGGACAGGGAGGGGTCGATGGCGCCGTCGAGCACCATGCGCCCCGTGTTGCCGGGGAAGTTCTCGGCGTAGACGGATGCGAGGTAGGTGCCGTAGGAGAAGCCCAGGTAGTTCAGCTTCTCCTGACCGGCCAGCGCCCGCAGGATGTCGAGGTCCCGGGCCGCGGAGACGGTGTCGACGTGGTCGAGCAGGGCGGCGGGCTTGGTGCCGGCGGCGCACTGGTCGGTCAGATCCTGGAAGGACTGCCGGGTCGCCTCCGACCACTCCTCGAAGGAGTCGCCACTCGAGGCGGTCCCGGCGGAGGCCGCCGCGGAGGGCTCCGTGCTTGCGGACGGCGACGCCGAGGCCTCCCCGGAGGCTGAGGGCTCAGCGGTGCTGTCGGCCGAGTCGTCATCGCTGGTGCAGGTGATGGCCGTGGAGGAGCCGACCCCGCGCGGGTCGAAGCCGATGATGTCGTAGGCACTCAGCAGATCGGGAGTGAAGGCGTTGCCCGCCCGTTCGGCGAAGGAGACCCCGGAGTCGCCGGGGCCACCGGGGTTGATGAACAGGGCGCCCTGCGAGTGGCCGCCGGTGGCGGCGCGCTTCTTCATGGCGATCGAAATGGTCTCGCCCTTGGGGTTGGCGTAGTCGAGGGGGACGGTGATGACGGCGCAGCTGAAGGTGGCGTCGTCGGTTTCCTCGGAGGCGCCAGCCGTACCGGTCGCGCTGCCGGAGCTCGGGGCGGCCGTTGCCTTCGCCGACGTCGTGGCGGCAGCGGCCGTTGTGGCGGTGGTCGCCTGGGCGGTCTTCTCCGAGACCTTCTCCATGCCGTCGGTGGCGGCGCAGGGGTACCAGTTGACGGCCTGGCGGTAGAAGGACTCCAGGCCGGAGGGAATCGGTCCCGGAACGGTGGCCGAGCCGCCCGCTGCGGGGGCGAGTCCCGTCCCACAGGCACTCAGGCACCCACCGACGAGGACCGCCAAGGCACTGATCCCCGCACGTCGACGGCGCCGCGCGACTCCTGCCGCCGCACGCCCTGCAGACGCTCGTGCTGAGACGGCACGCCCCGAATCGGCGGAGCAACACTTCCCTGTCTTTGTCATGCCCGGCATCCTACAAAGACCACCTGTGCCTGCCGCACAGCGTTCCTTCGCCTGCCACGAGTTGTGCGGCCAGCAGCTGGCCCAGGGCCCAACATCGACAGATTCTTCACAGACGACGCGGCTCCGGGTCGTTTTTGAAGAATTTGTTGATGGAAAGGCGCGGACATCAGTGCACCAACGTCATATCCATCCGTTCTCGAAGGCGCCGACTTGGTCCCGTTGCCGGGTCGTGGTTGACTCAACGCTCTACCACAATCCGAGGAGCGTCATTTGCCCGCCTCCGGCACCCCGCCGCAGCCCGACGACCAGGCCGGCTCTACCGACTCGACCAACCACCGCCCACGCCGTCGGCGCCGCCCGGCCGTGCGGCTGGTGCTGCTCACGGTCATCGCGGTTCTGCTCGGCGCGAGCCAGGCGGCGCCCGCAGTGCATCTCGACCCACCCGACCTCAGCGGCCTGCCGGAGGGCGCCTACGTGGCTCTGGGCGACTCCTACGCCTCGGGCTTCGGAGTGCCGCCCTATGCGGAGGGCACCGATGTCACGGGCGGCAATACCTGTCGGCGCTCGGCGGGCTCCTACGCGCACATCGTGAGCACGAGGATGGGGCGGACCCTGGAGATGGGCGCCTGCTCCGGGGCCCGGACCCGCAGCTTCTACGAGGCCAACGAGTCCTGGGGAGAGGCCGCCCAGCTCGACCGCCTCGGCCCCGACACCGGCCTGGTCACCTTCTCCATCGGGGGCAATGACGCCGGCTTCGGCAGGATTCTCGGCGACTGCATCGGCGGTGGAGAACGGGGATTCCTCTCGGCGGCCGGCTGCAGCAGCGACGCGGAGGTGACCGGTGCGGTCGACGGCGCCATCGACGCCCTGGCCGGCAAGACCACGAGCGACGGTGTCTACAGCTATGAGTCGATCATGACCGACATCGGCGCCCGCTCCCCCAACGCAGCGGTCGTCGCCGTCGGCTACCCGCGCCTCTTCCCCGAGCAGGGCGGTTCCGGCGGGCTCCTCCTGGGCCGCTGCCACGGCGTCACCAAGGTGGACCAGCGCTGGATCAACGCCAAGACCGACGAGCTCAACACCGCTTTCAAGGCCGCGGCCCTGCGCCACGGCTACCTGTTCGCCGACCCCACCGGCAACTTCAAGCGCCACGAGCTGTGCGGCCGTCACGGCTCATGGATGTTCGGGCTGCTCGAGACCGGACGTTTCCACCCCAACACCGACGGCCACCGCGCCACGGCCGACGCCGTTATCAAGGCCCTGGGCGTCGCCAACCGGACCACCCAGCCGGCCCAGCTCGCCGACGTCGAGGCGCAGGCCGCCAATGCCCGGCCCGTGGCTGCGATCAGCGTCTCCCGTGACGGGGAGCGGATCGGCCTGGACGCCTCAGCCTCCACCGACTCCGACGGCGCGGTCGCGAACATCGACTGGTACGTCCAGCACGCCGACGGCACCGAGGAGGTCCTCACCGGCACCCGGGCCACCGCCACGGTCCCCGCTGACCAGCAGGCCGTCATCACCGCCGTCGTCACCGACAACCAGGGCAAGGAGGACTTCACCACGCAGACCTCCCCAGCCGCCGGCTGACCACCCGCGGCAGGCGATCGGCACGGCCCGACCGCCCACGCGTTCATCGGGTAGGTCGCCTGCTCGTACCCTCTACCCCTCGAACGCGCGACATGAAGTACGACCGCACAGGTGCATGGTCACGAGGCGAACAGGTGCGAGTCCTCGGCCGTCGCGCGCCGGCCGGGCACGGTCAGAGCCAGGTAGATCGCGACGGCAAGCATCGCCACGGCCCCGGCCCCCAGGCTGACGGTGAGGCCCGCGTCCGTCGCGGCGCGGACCAGTGACGCCAGGTGAGAGTGCATGCCGGCCGGCATCGCGGTGGGCCAGCCGTCCAGGGCGCGCAGCCCCTGACCGGAGGCCACCAGGGAGATGAGGTGCTCCCGGTCCGACGCGCGACCCAGGGCGCTGATCTCCAGGGAGGCGGTCATCACCCGCCGGATGACACGCTCGTAGCTCACGCCCACGACCGCGACCCCCATGACAATGCCGAGCTGACGAGCAGAGGCGGAGAACCCTGAGGTCATTCCGGCAGTGTCCTCGTCGGCTGAGGAGACCGCCAGCTGGTTGACGATCGTGCCCGTGGCCCCCGTGGCGGCACCCGCCAGGACCAGCCCGGGGATGAGGACCAGCCAGGTGCTCGATCCGCGCAGAAGCATGAGCAGGCAGGAGCCGACGACACCGCCCAGCACAATCCCCAGCAGGCTCGCCCTGGCCCCGCGCCGTCGGACCGCTCCCCCGCAGGTGGCGGCGACAATGAGGGCGGAGGCGCTGAAGGGCAGGAAGCACAGGCCGGTCTGGGCCGGGGTGAGCCGGTAGATATTCTGCGCGTACAGGGACAGGAAGGCCATCGGGCCGATGAGGGCCGCCTGGATGATGAACCCGACCATGACGCTGCCGGCGTAGGTGGGTTCGGTGAGGATGCCGACGTCGACCATGGGGCTGGCAGCCCGTCTCTCGACGAGGTAGAACGCACCGAACAGTGCCACGGAGCCGACCAGCAGGGAGACGATCGCGGGCGAGGTCCACCCCCACGTGTTGCCCTGCAGGAGCGCGAGGGTGAGCGCTCCTGTCATAGCGACGCACAGGGCCGTGCCCGGCCAGTCGACCTTCCTGGCTGCTGCGCCTGCTGTTGCGGCACCCAGGTCCGCTCCGGCCTCGGGGACCCAGCGCGAGCCCAGCCAGACCGCCAGGCCCACTGGGACATTGACCCAGAAGATCGCACGCCAGCCCGCCAGCAGCACGAGGCCGCCCCCGATGAGCGGTCCCAGGGCGATGGCCGCGCCGGAGACCGCCCCGTAGACCCCGATCGCCCGGGCTCGGGCGGGGCCGGTCGGGTAGCGGTCGGAGATCATGGGGACGCCGACGCCCAGGAAGATCGCTCCACCCGCGCCCTGGATGAAGCGGCTCCAGTCCAGGACGTCCACCGACGGTGCCAGCGCGCAGGTCAGGGAACCGGCCGTGAACAGGGCGATTCCCCACCGGAAGAGGCGCAGCCGCCCCACCGATCCGCTCAACGTCGCCGCCGACATCAGAAGCGTCCCGAGCGGCAGGGTGTAGGCGTTGACGACCCACTGGAGCTCGCTCAGCGACGCGCCCAGTGAGGCTCCCATGTCGGGAAGCGCGACGGAGACGACCGTGACGTCCAGGACGTTCATGAAGTTGGCGGTGCATATCAGTAGCAAGATGAGTGCCTGCCTCACGCGGCGCACCTTTCGTGAGGAGTCTCGGGTAGCGGCAAGCGCCCCCGGATCTAAATGACCGCAACGAAGACTAACACCGGCATGGCCGCCTGCGCTGTACGTATCGAGCGGCTGACTGCTCAAGCGTTCGTGGGGTAGGTGTCGCGTTCGCACCCTTTACCCCTCGAACGCACGACCTAAGGTACGAAAGCGCGGACCAGCCCGGTCCTGCGAACCTTAGTCACCGGCGACGCACAGATGCCCGAGCACCTCGGCGTGGGCGGCGGGGGTGCCCACGAGCAACGACCCGGCGCGGCGCACGTCGAAGGGCGCCCCGTCCATCCGGGTGAGGACCACCCCGGTCTCGGTGCACAGAAGCGCGGCGGCCGCGACGTCCCAGGGCTGGAGCCGCGGCTGGGCGTAGACGACCGCACCGCCGGCAGCCACCTCCGTCATCTCCAGGGCGGCCGCCCCGTAGCAGCGCATGCCCCGCGAGGCCTCGATGGCCCGACCGATGCCCGCGTCCTGCGTGAGCTGGTAGTGGGCGATGACCATGCCCTCGCTCAGGGGCAGGTCCTCCACCGTCTCCAGGACCCGCGGCGCGGCACCGATGGCGCCCGCTGCGCCCTCCGTCAGCGGCTCGACCCGGGCGCCCCGACCGCGGACGGCCGTGTAGAGCCGGCCGGCCACGGGGTCGGCGAGGACCGCCACCACGGGCACGCCGTCGTCGACGAGGGCCAGCGAGATGGCCCAGTCCCGGTGGGTGGACACGTAGTTGAGGGTGCCGTCGATGGGGTCGAGCACCCAGACCCGCCCGCGATAGGTCTCGAAGTCCTCGACGCGGTGCGCCTCCTCGCCGTGGATGGGAATGCCGGTGGCCTCCAGGCGGCGGACGATGCGCTCCTCGGCGCCACGGTCGACCTGGGTGACCAGGTCGTTGCGGTGCGCCTTGGCCTCGACGCGCAGCTCCTCGCCCGGGTCCAGGGCGAAGGCGGCCGCCTCACGGACCGCGCCCACCGCGCGGGCGAGCAGGTCCACCAGGTCCGCCGACGACGTCGAAGCCGCCTTGCGCCCACCACCGGACGCGCTCACGGCCGGAACTCCTGCTGCCTGGCGAGCCGACGGCTGTGAACCACCCACGCCACTCCGAGGGCCACCAGCCACAGGGGCGAGGCGAAGACCGCGATGCGGGTGTCGTGGGCCTGGGTGAGGGTCCAGATGACGAACGCGAAGAAGGCCAGGCACAGCCAGGCCGCCGCACGCTCACCGGGCAGGCGGAAGGTGCTGGCCTCATGCAGCTCGGGCCGCAGGCTCAGGAACCTCAGGTAGCACACGACGATGACGCACCACACGAGGATGAACAGGACGCTGGCCACGGTCGTCACCGTCGTGAAGGCGTCGATGATGGACTTGGAGGTGTAGAGCAGCGGGATCGAGGTCAGCAGGCTGGCGCAGGTGACGATGAGGGACACACCCGGCACCGAGCGGGCCGTCAGCCTGCGGAAGAGGTGGGGCGCGTTGTCCGCCCAGGACAGGCCGAACAGCATCCGGGAGGTGGAGTACACCCCCGAGTTGGCCGACGACGCCGCGGCCGTGAGCACCACGAAGTTGACGACACTGGCGGCCACGCCGAGCCCCGCCAGGGCGAACATGGCCACGAAGGGACTGTCCTTGGGGTTGATCTCCTGCCACGGGGTGACGGCCATGATGGCCGCGAGCGCCCCCAGGTAGAACAGGACGATGCGCATCGGGATGGCGTTGATCGCCCGCGGCAGGGTGACCTCGGGGTCCTTGGCCTCGGCGGCGGCGGTCCCCACGAGCTCGGTGCCCACGAAGGCGAAGATGGCGATCTGGAAGGCCCCGAAGAATCCTTTCAGTCCGTTGGGGAGCAGGCCGCCTGCCCAGATGTTGGACACCTGGGCCCGGGCCCCGTTGGGCGCCGTGAAACCGCGCAGCACCATGATGACACCGACGACGACGAGCGCCACGATGGCCACGATCTTGATGATGGAGAACCAGAACTCGATCTCCCCGAAGGCCTTGACGGTGGCCAGGTTGAGGCTGAACAGCAGGACCACGGTGACCACCGGCGTGATCCACAGCGGCAGGTGCGGCCACCAGAACCTCACGTACCCGGTGATGACGATGACCTCGGCCACGGCCGTCACCAGCCAGCACACGTAGTAGGTCCAGCCCACGAAGAAACCGGCCCACGGCCCAATGAGGTCGTGGGCGACGTCGGCGAAGGACTTGTAGGACAGATTGGACAGGAGCACCTCGCCCAGGGCCCGCATGACCAGGAAGAGGACGGCGCCGATGACCGCGTATACGACGAACACGCCCGGGCCGGCCAGGGAGATCGTCTTTCCCGAGCCCATGAACAGTCCGGTTCCGATCGCCCCGCCGATGGCGATGAGCTGGACGTGGCGGTTGGTGAGGTGGCGCTGGAGCTGGGGCTCGGCGTCGTGCTCCACCAGCTGGTCGAGGTCAGGCCGCGGATGCGGCGCTGAGGAGTCGGCCGCCGGACTGGATTCGGCGGACTGCGGCGTCTGGGACATCTCGTCTCCTGATCGTGGGTGACGCCACGAGCCTAGCGGCACCAGGTTCATCCCGGATTCACACGGGTAGGCTCAGCGCCGTGAACCTCGCCGCGAACCTCAGGGACCAGATCCGCCACTCGATCCCGGCCACGATCGTCGTCGTCATCGGCGCCTGGGTGATGATCTACTACTCGATCGTCCAGTGGGAGACGATGAAACAGGTCCCCAGCTGGGACCTGGCGATCTTCTCCGAGCTGGCCAAGGCCTACGCCCACTTCCAGGCGCCGATCGTGCCGGTCAAGGGCGACGGGTTCAACCTTTTGGGCGACCACTTCCACCCGATCCTCATCACGCTGGGGCCGATCTGGCGGCTCTTCCCCACCCCCCTGAGCCTGCTCATCACCCAGGACCTGCTGCTGGCGGTCTCGGCCTGGCCGCTGACCCGCCTGGCCGGCCGGCTGACGAACCAGTGGGTGGGCGGCGCGCTGGGGCTCGTCTACGTTTTGTCCTGGGGGATGCAGGGGGCGGTGGCTGCGCAGTTCCACGAGATCGCCTTCGCGATGCCGATGCTGGCCTTCGCCTCGGCGGCCTTCGTGGAGCGGCGCTGGGTGGCGGTGACTGCATGGTCGGCGCCCCTGGTCCTGGTCAAGGAGGACATGGGGCTGACGGTTCTCATGATCGGGGTGGCCGTCATCCTCACCTCGCTGGCGCCGACCTGCTACCGGACCTGCACGGTCGGCGGGCCCCGTGCCGACGGAGCCGACGGCGAGGCCGACGATGCCGCCGCCCGCAACCGGCGTCGGGGCGTGCGCCTGGGCGTGGGCATGATCGTCGGCGGGGTCGCGGCCTTCCTCTTCTCCGTCCTGGTGTTCCTGCCGGCCTTCAACATCAACGGTGTGTGGGACTACGGACTGAGCTCGGAGAACAAACCCGCCGCCCCCGACGCCCTGATCCAGAAGGTCAAGGTCGTCGTCATGCTGATCCTCACCAGCGGCGTCGTCGGGCTGACCTCGCCCTGGCTGCTCGTGGTGCTGCCGACGCTGGCATGGCGGTTTCTGGGCTCGGTGGACTTCTACTGGGCGTGGGACAACTGGCACTACAACGTCACCCTCATGCCCATCGCGATCGGGGCGCTGCTCGACGTCGTGGCCCGGCGCCGCGCGCACGGCGCTTACCTGGCCGGCCGCCCAGTCAGGGAGGTGGGGCTCGACGGCCGGGCCGTCGTCGAGTCGCCGGCCGAGGATGCCAGCAGCGCCGGTACCGCCGTCGGTGAGTCCGACGCCGAGGGCCCGTACCGGCGGCCGCTCGCCTTCCCGACCTGGCTCACGGTGCCGCTGCGGCACCGCGCTGTCGTCGCGACGAGCATCCTGACCGTCGTGGCCACCGGTGTTCTGACCGGTCCCTACCTGCCCCTGTGGGAGGCCACCAACCAGAACTTCAACACACCCAACGCCCAGACCAAGAAGGAGGACCCCGAGGCGCGGCGGGTGGCCGCCGCTCGCGAGGTCATCGCCACCATCCCGGAGGGGTCCACAGTAGTGACCGACCTGTCAATGCTGGCCTACCTGGTGCCCCGGGCCGAGGTCTCCTGGATGGGGACGAGCGGGCCGGACAAGGAGTACGTCGTCATGAACCGCAACGGCGGTGGCAACCAGTGGAACGTCTCCGACGCCGCGGCCTGGGGCGAGCAGCACTCCAAGCAGGGGGCGAACTACAGCGTCATCTACAACAAGAACGGCTTCCAGATCGCCAAGCGCAATGGCTGAGGCGGAGCCCGAGTCCGCGACCGGAACCAGGTCCGTGTCCGGTTCCGAGCCCGAGACGGAAGTACCCGCACCGTCTGCCACTCCAGCAGCTGAGCCAGCACCCCCGCCCTCCCCTTCAGCAGCCGGACGGACCCCGTCGGTGGCCGGATCGCTCACCCTGGTCGCCGTGGGAGGCTGCGCGGGCACCCTGGTGCGCGCAGCCCTCGAGCGAGCCTGGCCCGCTGCACCCGGGCACCTGCCGACGACGACGCTGGCCATCAACGTCGTCGGCGCCCTGGCCCTGGGGCTGTTGCTCGGGTCGCTCGGCGAGCAGCGCCCCCGCCTGCGACTGGTCCTGGGCACAGGGGTGCTCGGCGCTCTGACGACGCACTCGACCTTCATCCTGGAGAGCCACCGGATCCTGGCCTCCGGGGAGGCCGGCGGGCACCCGGCCCTCGGTGCCGCCTACCTCCTGGGGTCGATGGCGATCGGACTGGTGGCGGCCGGCCTCGGGCTGTGGTCGGCCGGCCGGGTGGGCCGCCGGGGCCGTCAAGGCGGCCCCTCCCTCGGGGAGGCGTCATGAGCGGGGCCGGCGCCACCGGGCTGATGGGGTGGCTCGCCCACTGGCTCCCCCTGGCGCTGGCCGGCGGAGCGGGAGCGGCCTGCCGCTGGAGTGTCGACACCCACGTGAACCGGCTGAGAGCGGCCGCCTCAGCGGCTGCTTCGACACGGCGTCGTTCCGGCGTATCCCAGGCGCCGCGGATGCCCTGGGGCACCGTCGTCGTCAACGTGTCGGCTTGCCTTCTCATGGGCCTGCTCGTGGGCTGGGCGGGCGAGCCCCCGGACTCCGGGTCCTGGGCCGCCACGGCGCTGACCGTCCTGGGGACCGGGTTCCTGGGCGGATACTCGACCTTCTCCACGGCCTGCGTCGAGGGGGCGCGGTTGCTCCTGGCGGGCCGGTGGGGACCGGCCCTCGGGCACACCGCCCTCATGACGGCGGGGACTCTGGGCGCCGTCGGGCTCGGGCTGCTCGCGGGTGCCGCCCTGAGGTGAGCGACGACGTCAGCCCGACGCCGATGACATCCAGTGACATTCGTGAGCACCCTGTGAGCCGCTCGTGAGCGGCCCGTGAGGTTGGGACCGCCGCTGAGACACCTCTGAGACGGCTGTGACGAAGTGTGCTCCCACCAGCCCTATCAGGCGTGTCGCCGGGAGGCGCTCCTCTGACAGACTCCCTGCCATGAGTGTTCAGCCGCCTTCTCCGACGCCGACACCTGCTCAGTCGAGGGGCAACCGCACCACGGTGATCGTCCTCGTGGTCATCGCCGTCATCCTGGCGGTCCTCGCCGCGCTGCTGCTGCAGAACGTCGCCTCCCGGCACCATAACGGCGCCGCCGCCGGCCGGGCGGCCACCTCCGCCTCGGCCACAGCGGTCCCCGAGCCGACGCCGGCACCGCCGGTGGCCGACGCGCAGACCCTGGGGCTCATTCACGCCGAGACCCACCGCGACCCCGCCGACGCCCAGGCCAAGGGCAAGGTCGACGCCCCGGTCGTCATGGTCATCTACTCCGACTTCGCCTGCCCCTACTGCACCCAGTTCGCCCAGAAGGTCGAGCCCGAGCTCGCCGACCTGGTGGACCAGGGCACCTTGCGCATCGAGTGGCGCGATCTGGCCCAGATCAGCCCCACCTCGCCCCTGGCCGCCCAGGCCGGCCGGGCCGCCGCCAAGCAGGGCAGGTTCTGGGAGCTCCACGACGCCGTCTACGCCGCCGCCGACCCTCAGGGCCACCCGGAGTACACCGAGGACTCGCTGGTCGCCTTCGCCAAGCGGGCCGGGGTGGCGGACATCGAGAAGTTCCGCAGCGACATGAACGCCGCCGAGACCGTCAGTGCCGTCACCGAGGCCAAGAACCATGCCCACTCGATCGGCATCACGGGCACCCCGTTCATGATCGTGGGCGAGACCTTCGTCAGCGGCTTCCAGGACGCCGACTACATGAAGGCCGTCATCAACAGCCAGGCCGCCAAGGCCAAGGCCGCCACGACCTCGACGACCTCAGCGGCGCCGACGGCGTCGCGCTGACGACCTCGTCCTCCCGCCCCCCGAACTCGTCACCACGGCGGGCCCGGGGACGTTATTCTTCCCCTACTCATCTCATCGGTCGTTGAGCGAGCGGCGGCGCGGATGGCAACGTCAACAACGGTCGTTTTCACAAGGAGCAGGGGCATGGCACTGAGCATTGGCGTGGATGTCGGCGGGACGAAGATCGCGGCCGGCGTCGTCGACGACGACGGACAGGTTCTGCAGACCATTCGGCGTGACTCGCCCGCCGCCGACCGCCAGGCGATCATCGACACGATCACCACGGTGGTGCGGCGCCTGCGCGAGGACTTCCCGGACGCGGCCACCGTGGGTATCGGGGCAGCGGGCTTCGTGTCCTCCGACCGCAACACGATGGCGCACGGCACCAACCTGGACTGGACGGGGATGCGCATCGGCGACGTCGTCTCCGAGGGTGTGGGCCTGCCGGTCGTCGTCGAGAACGACGCCAACGCCTTCGGGTGGGCCGAGGCCCGCTTCGGAGCGGCCCGCGGCAAGCGCAACGCCCTGATCGTGGCCATCGGCACCGGCGTGGGCGGGGCGATCATCGTCGACGGGCGCCTCCTGCGCGGGGCGGCCGGCTTCGGCGGGGAGATCGGGCACATCACCGTCGTCCCCGGCGGGCGCCCCTGCGGCTGCGGACTGCGCGGCTGCCTGGAGCGTTACAGCGCCGGCACGGCCCTGGGGGTCAACGGCTGGGAGCTGGCGCAGTTCCGCCCGGCCTACGCCGCCCGCATCATCGAGCTCTCCGGCGGCGACCCGGAGCACATCTCCGGCAAGGCCGTCACCGCGGCCGCCCGCGAGGGGGACCCGGCCGCCCTGGAGTGCTACGAGCAGCTCGCCCACTGGCTGGGGGTGGGGCTGGCGGACATGTGCGCGCTGCTGGACCCCGAGGTCATCGTCATCGCCGGGGGCCTGGCCGAGGCCGGCGACATCCTGCTGGCCCCCACGCGCAAGGCCTTCGCCGCCAGCCTCACCGCGGGCGGCCACCGCCCCGCCATCCCGGTGGTGCTGGCCGAGGGCGGCCAGGAGGCCGGACTCGTGGGCGCCGCGGACCTGGCCCGCCAGCCCTGAGCAACCGGCACCACCCTCGGTCCCGCCTTGGAGACCAGCGGCCGTTCGGTCTTCCGCGAGAACCGCGGAAGATGACGAGGCGTCAGCGTGCCGCACTGCATCAATCCACCCATTGTTAGGTATGCCTCTCCTCGATTAGGATCGCCATACTCGCCCTGTCCTCCGGGGCCATCTCCGGTCCGGTCTTCGCCACGCCCACCATCCTCCCCAAGGGCCGCCATGACGTGCACGGCACCGGAGGAGGAACGGGAGCAGCCCCATCCGATCGCCAACCACCGGTGCTGTCTGATAGCCGCCTCAAGCAGTCCTCAGAGCGGTCTCGAGGGCGCTTCCCCAACACCACACCGCCAGACGCACGAAGGAGTCCCGAGATGAGCCCAGCCAGACCGTCCGCCTCACCGACATCTCCGTTCCGCTTCTTCCATGTCACGGTGGCGGCAGTCCGCGACGTGACGCCGTCCATGCGGCGCTTCACCTTCATCGGGGATGATCTGGTCCACTACGCCGACCCGGGCTGGGACCAGCGGATCAAGCTGGTGCTGCCGGCGCCGGCGTCGGGCTATGAGCAGCTGCCCGACGGCGAGGACTGGTACGGCCGGTTGATGAAGCTGCCCGAGGAGCACCGGTGCTCGATCCGCACCTATACGACGCGCACGGTTCGCCACGAGGCGGAGGGTCCGGGCGGAACGCGTGCGGAGGTGGATGTCGACATGGTGGTGCACGACCCGCTCGGCCCGGCCGCGCGGTGGATCCTTGAGGCCGAGGTCGGTACCGAGGCGGTCCTGCTGGGACCGAACCGGCAGTGGGACGGCGACGCCGGGGGCGTGGACTTCGTGCCACCGCGGGTGACCGAGCGCTACCTGCTGGGCGGGGACGAGACGGCGGCACCGGCGATCGCCCGGATCCTGGAGGACCTGCCGTCGAGCGCCCGGGGAGTCGCCGTCGTCGAGATGCCCGGTGACGAGGATGCTCCTTACCTGCCCGTGCATCCCGGGATCGAGGTGCGGGTGGTTGGGCGCAACGGGCGCGCACACGGTGAGCTGCTCGTTGAGGGTGTGCGCCGGGCCGCCGAGGAGCTGTGCCCGGTGGGGGTGCCGCAGGAGGTCGAGGAGATCGACGTCGACCGTGAGCTGCTGTGGGACGTGCCGCGCCACGCCAAGGGCGGGGACGCGCTCAAGCGCACGACCCTGTACGCGTGGCTCGCCGGGGAGGCGGCCGCCGTGCGGACGATGCGCCGTCACCTGGTCAGCGAGCGCGGCATCGACCGGCGCTCCGTGGCCTTCATGGGCTACTGGCGCCAGGGCCGCGCCGAGGGCTGAGCCCGAGGGCTCCGACACCCTCGATGACACGGATATAGCACTTGCTATGATGAGATCATGTCTGTCGCTGATCCGGCCGAGAACCTGGCAGCCGTCGCCCAGGAGACGGATAAGGCGGTCCGCCAGGCGCGGGAGCGGCTGGTTACGGCCGTGCGCAAGGCCTCCAGAGACGGCATGTCCCAGAAGGAGATCGCCCGACAGATCGGTCGAAGCCAGCCGGAGGTCTCCCGCCTTCTGCGCTTTCACGGCACCACGCCACTGGCCCGGCGCCTGCGGTCCGCGCGCCACGAGGTCATCGAGACGGTCAAGGCTGCCGGCGGCTCGAATGTCCGTGTCTTCGGCTCCGTGGCCACCGGCCGAGAGCACGAGGGCTCCGACATCGACCTGCTCTTCCACATGGACCAACCACTCGGGCTCATGGACCTGGCCGGGCTGGAGATGGAGCTGGGATCGGTACTCGACACCGACGTCGATCTGGTGCCCGACACCAATATCCGTCCGACGATGCGCGAGCGAATCATCTCCGAGGCGGTCCCGCTATGAGCCCCGTCAGTAGAACGGCCACCGAGATCATCACGGAAAACCCTCGAGCATTTTGATATCGCCATCAGTCACTCGGAGAGGGATCTCTCCGACCAGATCGTCATCGATGCGATCGCGATGAGACTCTCGGCCGGGGTGGAAGCACTCGGAGCATTGGACCCCGACATCCGCGCACACCTTCTTGGCAGCCAGTGGCCGAAGATGCGGGGAATGCGTAACCGCATCGCTCACGACTACGGTTTCATCGACGACGCCATCGTCCGACAGACAGTCTTAGTCAATCTGCCACCGGTCGTCGAGGCTCTCCGTACCTGGAACGAGACCTGACCCGCGACCTGATGCACTGATCCTGGTCGAGGACTACTTTTACCGCCAGGACTGCGTTCTCGTGGCAAGGCGCAGTCGCCGATTCCCCGAGGTGACCGGCGAACCCTCAGACGATCAGTCCGCCTGGAAGCGTTGATGGCTGCCGGACGGCATGGATCCATCGACGTCGTCGGCGCCCTTGGCCGCCTTCTTAACCCTCCCGGCTTTCCCGGTCTTCTCAGGCTTCTGTGTCGCCTCAGCCTTCTCGGTAACCTGCTCGACGACGGAACGGCCGTGGTCGGGATCCGCCTCCCCGACGCCGTCACCGTCGAGGTCGAGCTCATCGAGCACGTCCTCGTCCAGCTCGTCGGGGTCGCGCACGGGCGAGTCGCCGGCGGACAGGAAGATCCCCACCCAGCGCGAGCGCGGGTCGGAGTCGATGAGGAGGGCCTTGACGAACAGGGTCAGCGGCACCGCCAGGATCGTCCCCAGCGCCCCGATGACAGTGGACCAGAACAGCAGGCACAGGAACGTCGTCGTCGTGTTGAGCCCCACCGCGTCCCCGGTGAACTTGGGCTGGACGAGGGACTGGATGACGAAGTTCGCCACCACGTAGGACAGAACGACCCACAGCGCCGTCCAGGGCCCGGAGTCCACCAGCCCCAGGATCGCCGGTGGGACCACGCCCAGGACGAACCCGATGTTCGGGATGTAGTTGGTGATGAAGGAGACCACGCCCCAGGTGATGGCCATCGGCACATCCAGGTACCACAGGGTCAGCACGTTGATGACGGCCACAATGAGGCCGAACACCGTCGAGACCATCCAGTAGGAGCGCACCGCCTCACAGAAGGAGACGAGGGCGGAGGCCATGCCCGGCTTGAGGACGTTGAGGGCCGCGGTGCGGATCTCGATCTTGGCGGTGTCGAACATGAGGAAGACGACCACCATCGCCATAACACTGAGCATCGCGCTGGCCGAGGTCACCTGCGCCAGAATCGTCTGCGCCACCGTGACGAGCCTGGAGGTGTCCAGGACGTTGGTGACCTGCTTGAGCACCGTGGACTGGTCGACCCCCATGCCGTTGAGCTGGGTCTCGGCCTGACGCCAGATCGCCTGGAACTTGGGGGCGTACTGCGGGAGGGTGTCGACGAGCTGGGCCACCGCGACGGCCAGGGCCACAAACAGCAGGACGACGAAGGTGAAGATGAGCAGGATCGCCGTCGTCGCCGCCAGCACCCGGGGCACGTGGTGGCGCGTCATCCAGGACACCAGCGGCCGGACCGTCACCACGAGGGTGAGAGCGAAAAAGGCCGGGGCGAAGAGGTCCTTGATGAGGTAGAGCCCCACCGCGCCGATGGTCAGCATCGCTAAGAGGTAGGCGATGGTCTCCCCCTGCGTGCGCTCCCCAGGGACGGGGACGGAGGCCTTCCGGGCTTTCTCGGACACAGCTGCCATGCCCGCATCCTCCCACGGCCCGCCGTCGGGCCGACGGCGCGGGTCCTGCGCGCCGTGGGAGTTCTCCGTCTCTCCCGAGGCTCGGGCGCCGGAGCTCCGCGGGCTCAGCCCACCAGCAGCACCTCGGCCAGCCAGGGGTCGACGGCGCGGTAGAAGGTCTTCGGGTCACTGCGGCGCACCTGGTGGCCGGCTCCGGGGACGAGGACCGGGGTGATGCGGGGGTTGCGGGCGGCGGTGGCCAGGCCCTCGCGGCCCACGCGGGCGCTGCCGGGCCGGTCACCGGTGAGCAGCAGGGCGGGGACGTCGAGCGCGGCCATCGCCTCGTCCCAGGGGACCTCGGGGGTGACGACGCCGGAGAGCAGCAGGGCCGGGTCAGTGCGTTGGGAGGCCCACACGCCCGGGAGGGCCTCGACGTCGGGCATGGTCTCCAGGGCGCGGCTGACGGCGGCCGGCAGGTCGGCGACCTCGGCGGCGCGGGCCCGTTCCCGGGCTGCGCCGCGGGCCAAGAGCTCACGCGGGCTGCGAGTGCCGAAGCGGGCCGGGTCCTCCAGGACGACGCCGGTGACCAGGTCGGGGCGGCGCCCGGCGGCGACCATGGCGGTGGCCGCGCCCATCGAGTGGCCGATGACGACCGGGGCGGGCGGCGTCGACAGTCCCAGCGCGGCCCGGCCGCGTGAGCCGGTGGCAAGGTCCTCCAGGACGGCGATGAGGTCCTCCACGAGGACCTCCCCGGCCCGCTCGAGCTGGGCCGGCTCCCACCGCGGGGACAGGCCGTGCCCGCGGGCGTCGACCGCCACGACCCGGTAGCCGCGGCCCACCCAGTGGTCGATGGCCTCGGCCAGGGAGACCGCGGAGCCGGTGATGCCGTGGAGCAGGACCAGGGTGGGGGCGCCGTCGGGCCCCGAGACGATGCGCGACAGTGGAGTCATGCCCCCATCCTGCCCTGTACCCGCCCCGTAGGCTGGCCCCATGAGCGAGACGAGCGAGCAGAGCACGCCGAGGATGAACGTCGAGTCCTTCAACCTGGACCACACCAAAGTGGCCGCGCCCTATGTGCGCGTGGCCGACCGCAAGGAGCTGCCGGGAGGAGACGTCCTGGTCAAGTACGACGTGCGTTTCTGCCAGCCCAACCGCGCCCACCTGGAGATGGAGGCCGTGCACTCCATCGAGCACCTGAGCGCCGAACTCATGCGCAACCACACCGACCGGCTCATCGACTTCTCCCCCATGGGGTGTCAGACCGGCTTTTACGCGCTGATGCTGGGGGTGGAAACCGACGAGTTCCTGCCGCTGCTGGAGGCCGCCTTCCGCGACATCCTCGACGCCGAGGAGGTGCCGGCGGCCAACGAGGTCCAGTGCGGCTGGGGGGCGAACCACTCGCTGGCCGCCGCCCAGGAGGCGGTGCGAGGCTTCCTCGCCGCCCGCGAGGAGTGGACACGGGTCACGGCCTGAGCGGGCCGGTCCGCCGATTTCTAAGAGCGACGAGAACCGTTGACAACCATGGAGAGCACCGTCATCGCCAATCCCGCCAACCCCGTCCTCATCTGGTGGGTCATCGCCCAGCCGCTGCTGCTCCTGCTGTCCTACCTCGTAGGACGGGTGACGCGCTTCCTGCTGCGCGGGCGGGTCACCGTCTCGGACGCGTCGGCCACGCTCATTGCGCTCGTCGGCCTGTGGCTGGGGCTGCTGCTGGCGGGCTGGCTCTTCGAGGAGGGCGACCTGTTCTCGGTCAAGATGCTGGCGACCTCCTGCGGCGTGGCGGCCGTCGTACTGGTCGCGACCTCCGCGGTGCTGGCACGCCTCCAGCACCATCGCACGCTCCTGCCGATCGCGGAGGTCGCCCAGATGGGCGAGTCCGACCGCCTGGAGTTCAAGTCCTCGGCGCGCTGGAACCTGCGCACGGACAAGCGCGATGACGCGATGGAGGAGGTCGTGGCCAAGACGGTGGCCGCCTTCATGAACTCCGCGGGCGGCACGCTCCTGCTCGGGGTGGATGACGGCGGCAACCTCATCGGGCTCGGCCCCGACTACGCGACCCTCAAGCAGCCCGACGCCGACCGTTTCGAGCTGTGGCTGCGCGGCATGTGGCGCACGCGCATGGGCACGAACGCCGCCGCGCTGCCGCAGGTGGACTTCGCGCCCACGCCGGACGGGACCGCGGAGGTGTGCCGGGTGACCGCGCCCCCGTCCCCGCTGCCGGTCTACCTCAAGCCGGCCAAGGGGCGCGACGGGGCGGCGCTGTGGGTGCGGGTCGGCAACTCGACGCGGCGCCTGGAGGTGGACGACGCCGTCGACTACGTCATGCTGCGCTGGCCGCGGATCAACCACGTGGCCTGGCCGATCCGGCTGGGCAACTTCTTGCTGCGCCGCGACCAGTCGCCCCGGGCACTGCCCATCAACCCGGCCGCCGCCGTCACCGCGGCCACGGGCTCCCGGGACGATGAGGGTTCAGGGCAGTAGTCCGTCGTAGGCCGCAGAACCCGGCGGGGCGGGGCCGGCGGGAAGCCGCCTGCCCCGCCGACCACCGCGAGCGCCGGACTCAGGACACGACAGCGGCCTCCATGTCCTCGGCCTGATCGTCCACGGAGTCCGTCTCCGATCGGACCGACTGGCCGGCATCGGCCTCCTCCTGCTCCAGTGCCTGCTCCAGGCCCTCCCCCTCGACGTCGACGACGGGGAGCAGCCGGTCCAGCCATGCCGGCAGCCACCAGGCCTTCTCCCCCAGCGCCACCATGAGTGCGGGGATGAGGGTCATGCGCACGAGGAAGGCGTCGGCGGCGATCCCGACGGTCAGACCGAGGGCGATGGGCTTGACGTAGACGTTGTCGGTGTGGACGAAGGCCATGAAGACGCCGGTCATGATGACGGCCGCCGCCACAACGACTTTCGCGCTGCCCAAGAATCCGGTCTCGACCGCCGCCGCGGCCGCCTCACGACGAGCCGCGTGCGTCGCGTCACCACGTCGTCGGGTCCACTCCTCCTCATCCACCGCCGAGCGCACATTGCGCAAGCGGGAGAACACCCGCGCCCGCCTCATCGAGGCGGCCGCGGACATCGTCGCCTCCAAGGGCATCGCCAGCACTCGCATTGACGACGTCGTCAAGCAGGCCGGCTTCACCCGGGGCGCCTTCTACTCCAACTACTCCTCGCTCCAGGACATCCTGACCGAGGCCATCGTCACGCGCTCCAACACCTTGCTGTCACGGGTCACGCAGGCCATCGACTCCTTCGAGGGCGCCCCCACGATGGACTCGCTCATGGAGCTGCTCGAGGCCATCCGCCCCGAGGCGCGCACCATCTACCTGCTGACCACGGAGTACTCCCTCTTCCAGCTGCGCAACCCCGACAGCCCGACAATCCCCGGCACGGCGCGCGCCGACTTCACCGCCAGACTGTCCGGGACGGTCGAGAAGGTTCTCGCCCGCATGGGGCGCCGCCCCACCGTTCCCACGGCGGGCCTGGCCGACATCGTCAGCCTGCTCTTCATGGACTCGATCGCCGAGAACATCGACTCCGACAGGCTGCGCGACCTCATCGAGGCGGTCATCATCGGACTGAGCACACCGACGGACGCGGGCGACGCCTGAGTCGCTCCATACCAGAGCCTGCCTCCCGTCGAAGCGACGGATCCCGCCCCCTCACACGGTGCACATCGACACCATCCCCGGCGACAGAAGGCCACAGCTACCAGCCGACTCCCACTGCACACTCTCTACAGCGCCCCAACAGAGCCACCATGCGGCGAATCTGTCCATACGGGACGACTTTGAATCACAGCAGCCGCACCGCGGTCTACAAAAGCCCAGGTCATCGCCCTGTTACTTACAGATACCGGATTCGATCAACCGCCAAAGCCGTCCCATCTGGACACTTTCAGGGCTCGGGCGCCCTCTGTAGGCTCAGCGCGTGAGTCGCACCAGTGCCGCGCCCATCATCATCTCCTGCGCCATGGCCGAGGAGGCCCAGCCCTTCCTGAACGCCCTGCCCGAGCGCGCGGCGGCCCAGGCACCGACCCTGCCGGGGTCCGCGCGCGCCTGGTCCCTCCAGCTGCCCGGCGGCGAGCGCGAGCTCATCCTGGTGCGCAGCGGCATCGGACTTGTGGCGGCCGCGAGCGCGCTGGCGGCCACGCTGGCTCAGGTTCGCCCCAGCGCCGTCGTCTCGGCGGGAACCACCGGAGGGCTCGGCCGACAGGTCGAGGTCGGCGACGTGTGCGCCTCGGCGACCCTGGCCTACACCGACGCCGACGCCACCGCCTTCGGTTACGCCCGCGGCCAGACCCCGGGCCAGCCGGAGTCCTTCGCCGGGGACCCGGCTCTGCTGGAGCGCCTGGGGGAGGTGGGCCAGAAGGCCCTGCGCGGCGCCACGGCGTCGTCGGGCGCGGCGCGGCTGCACGTCGGTCAGATGCTGGCCGGCAACTCCTTCGTGACGGCCGCGAATGTGGCCGATACCCGCGAGGTCTTCCCCGCGGCGCTGAGCACGGACATGGAGTCGACGGCGCTGGCGCAGGTGGCGGCGAGCGCCGGCGTCCCCTTCGTCTCGGTGCGTGGCGTGTCCGACCTGTGCGGCCCCGAGGCGGGTCAGGACTTCCACATCGCCGCCGAGGAGGCCGCCGCCCGCAGCGCCGCGGTCGTCGTGGCTCTGCTCGGCTGAGCCACGACGACCCGCGCCTCACCGGCGCGAGTCGCGCTGCGGCGTGAAGGCCGACGTCGGGCAGCTGGCGCCCCACTCGTTCATCGCGTCAAGCACCGGCCGCAGGCTCCTGCCCAGCTCGGTGAGCTCGTAGACCACCCGGGGCGGCACCTCGGGGTAGGCGCTCCGGGTAACGATGCCGCGCGACTCGAACATCCGCAGCCGACTGGTCAGCGTGTGCGCGCTGATCCCCGGCAGGGCGGCGCGCAGCTCCCCGAAGCGCTGCGGGCCATGCATGAGCTCACGCACGATGAGCATCGCCCACGGCCCGTCGAACAGCAGCAGGAACCTCGCCACCCCGCACTCGGGAAGATCGACCTCATTCATGACGTCGAAACCTACCCCAATAGTGCAGTTGACGTAACTGGTGCACAATATGCACTAATGGCTCCATGGCTGACATCATTCATGGCGCCACGGGCGCCCAAGGCTCTCCGGTCCTGTCCGCTCTCACCGCCGCCGGGCACACCGCCATCGCAGCGGTCCGCCACCCTGAAACCGTCCCCGACGGCATCGCCGCCCGGCAGGTCGACCTGGCCTCAGCGGACTCCCTCACCTCCGTCTACGAGGGCGCCGACAGCGTCTTCATCCACCTGCCCATGGGCGCGCCCGAGGCGGCGACCGCCCAGGCCCGGGCCGTCGTCGAGGCGGTCGCCCGGACCCGCCCCGGCCGCGTCGTCATCTCCACCAGCGGGCAGATCGTCGACCAGCCGGGCTCTCCACTGCAAGCGCCCGCGGACAGCCCCATCATGACGCTCATCGACGGCGTGACCGGCAGCGGCGTCCCCACGGCCGTCGTCGCACCGCGCCTCTACCTGGAGAACCTCCTCCTGCCGGTTGTCCTGGCCCCCGCGAGTCAGGAGGGAGTCCTGCGCTACCCGCTCCCGGCGTCGTTCCCGGTCTCATGGAGCTCCCACCTGGATGTGGCCGAGGTCGTGGCCCGCCTGCTCACGGATGCCTCCCCCACCACGGGCACGGTCGGCGTCGGTCACCTGCCCGGACTGACGGGACCGGATCTGGCCGCGGCCCTCTCCAGCCGCCTAGGCCGCGAGGTCCGTTTCGAGGGCATCACGCCGGAGGCCTTCGGCGACCTCATCACGCCGCTCTTCGGACCGGCCGCGGCGCCGGTCGTCGAGCTCTACCGGGCCCTCAACGCACAGGCCGGCAGCACCATCGCCGAGGGCAGCAGCGCCCAGGAGCTCCTGGGACTCCGGCCGCGCCCGATCGAGCAGTGGCTGAAGGACCTGGCGGTCTCGTAGCCGGGCTCACCGACGTTTTCTTCATAGATGAACCTGTTCTTCATGGATGACCCGGAGCCGCGTCGTTTGTGAAGAAAATGTCGGTCTCGCCAGCCGGCGAGCCTTGGCAGCTCATCGCCTCACTCGCCCGCTCCACAGCGAGCGAGGTTTCCCAGTCAACGCTGCGCAAGGACATATCGCGGACGCTGCCCGCGCCGTCGGAGGCCACCGTTGCCAAGCTGCTCGAACTGCTGGAGCGAGTCTTCATCCTTGAGACGATCCAGCCCTGGGCGGTCTCCCTGCGCTCCAAGGCCCGTCTGCGCCGTTCACCCAAGTACCACTCGGCGGACCCGGCACTGGCTGCCGCCGCGTTGCGTGCTGACACCAGCCGCCTCAGCACAGACCTGGCGACACTCGGTTTCCTGTTCGAGTCCGCTGCCATCCACGATCTGCTGGTCCACACCGAGGCCCTGGGAGGGCACCTGTACCACTATCGCGACTCCAACGGGCACGAGATCGACGCAGTGATCACCATGCCCAACGGCAGTTGGGCCGCCATTGAGGTGAAGATCGGTGGCGGACAGGTACAGCGCGGAGCCCAGAGCCTGGCCTCTGCCATCGCCCAGATCGACATGGCGCCGCCCGCATGGCGGTCATCATCGGAACCGGTTTCAGGGCGACCCTGCCCGACGGCACGATCACGTTCCCGTTGCACGAGCTGCGGCCTTGAACCACGGCCGGCAAGCCGCCTGAGAAATCAACCGAGGACGCTGCTCAGTCGGCCTCGCACAGACGGGCCTCGACGCGCTCGACCTTCGCGGTCATCTGATCGGTCCAGCCCGGGCGGATATCGGCCTTGAGGACGAGCGCCACGCGCGGACTCACCTCGGCAACCGCCTCGCAGGCCCGCTTGACCACGTCCATGCACTCGTCCCACTCGCCCTCGA